>Ga0190265_10003390_pt1 | contig 10870 bp, 7 predicted proteins | sample Popmic124T_FD_133135 | JGI IMG/M metagenome (GOLD analysis project Ga0190265, IMG submission 133135) | Populus adjacent soil microbial communities from riparian zone of Indian Creek, Utah, USA - 124 T | ecosystem: Environmental > Terrestrial > Soil > Riparian zone | place: USA: Utah | collected...
ACGCCCTGTCGGAAGTGGCCGCATCGCCCGCGGCGTTCCGGCAACTGTCGCTGTCGCCCGACGGGCGCCTCGCCGCCGTCGAGCGGCGCGACGCGCAAGGCGTGTCGTCGGTGTGGACGATCGACGTGGAGGCAGGCGCCACGGTGCGCGTGCCGGCCGAATATTGGAGTGGCGCGCCGGTATGGAGCGGCGACGGATCGGTGCTGGCTTACAGCATCGCCGCCGACTCGCCGCCGAATGTCGTGGTGCGTGGCAATCGAGGGAACGGCCCTGAGCAGCGCATCACGAAAGCGCCGACGATGCACTACGCCGCGGGCTTCACACCCGACGTGCGCACCATCCTTTTTCGCGCCTTCTCGAGCGACACCGGCTGGGATCTGTTCACCGTGGCCGCCGACGGCAGCTCGCCGCCGCAGCGCCTGCTGCAGACGCCGGCCAACGAGAACGAAATGAGCCTGTCTCGCGATGGGCGGTTTGTGGCCTACACGTCGGACGAGTCCGGCCGCACCGAGGTCTACCTGAGCCGCTTTCCGGAGATGAGTGGCAAGGTTCCCGTATCGGCCGGCGGTGGTCTGCGGCCCTTGTGGCGGGCCGACGGTCGCGAGCTCTACTTTGTGGGGCCCGGCAATCGCCTGATGGCTGCGGCCGTCTCCTTCAGTGCGAATGCGCCCTCGGTTGCGCCCGCGTCGCCGGTGTTCGATGCGCCGCTGTTCGGCGGGCTCTATGCACCCGCTCCCAACGGTGCGCGCTTCCTGATCGCCATGCCCGCGCCCTCCACGGATGTGGTGCCGATGGAGCTCATCGTTAATCCGCTCGTCCCCAGATAGTCGCCTTTCTGCAAGCCATCGTCATTGCACTCGTGGTACAGAAAGGAGTTGGTGACGCTGAATAAGCGGACAGGAGGATCGCAATGGCCGTGAAAGCAATTCCAGATGGGTATACATCGCTGACGCCGTACCTCGTGTGCAAAGGTGCGGAGAAGGCAATCGATTTCTATACGAAAGTGTTCGGCGCCGAGGAAATGGTGCGGATGCCGGGTCCAGACGGGCAGATCATGCACGCCGAGGTGAAGATCGGCAACGCGATCTTGATGCTGGCGGACGAGAACAAGGAGCAGGGCCACCTGTCGCCGCAAACCCTCGGCGGTTCCGGATCTTCGGTGATGTTCTACACCGACGACGTCGACGCGGTGTTCAACCGCGCCGTCGCGGCCGGTGCGAAGGCCGAGATGCCGCCCGTGGACATGTTCTGGGGCGACCGCATGGGGAACCTGGTCGATCCGTTCGGCCACAAGTGGGCCATCGCCACGCACAAGGAAGACGTCTCGCCCGAGGAAATGGAAAAGCGGATGCAGGCGATCGGGAGTTAAGAGTCAAGGAAGGCCGTGGCCGTTCGCACGAACGGCGCGGCCTGTTCTCCGAAGATCGGACCGTGACCGCCATTCGGGACCACCCAGAGTGCGGCGTTCGGAATGCCTCTCAACAATTCGACGGCGAGCTCCACGGGATACAGCGGATCGCGATCGCCGTGCACGATCAGCGTCCGCGCCGTGATGCCCGACAGCGCCGCGGCGGTGAAGTTCATGTCGTCGCGATCGTCGGCAAAGCCGCGCGCGTGCTTCCACAGCGCGCGAATCTGATCGTCGCCGTGATGATGCCGTCCGCGCATCTCCGCCCACTCGGCCTCGGACCGCGTCTCGGCGGTCATCGTGCGCATGATCATGCGCGCCTGATCGGGGAAGCGCGGCGTGCCGCTGACGTGGACCATCGCCTGCACGCGCGCGGGCTGCTGCGTGGCCATGTGCAACAGCGTGTTGGCGCCGGCGCTCATGCCGATGGCGCTCACCCGATCGATGCCGAGCAAATCCAGCAGCGCGAACACATCGCGCGCAACGTCGGCAAACCTGAAGGTGCCGTCCGGATTGGTGGTGCGGCCGTGGCCGCGGAGGTCCGGAACGATCACCCGCCGGCCCTCGATCGGCTGGGCGAAGACGTGCTGCCAGTCGTCGCCGCTGCCGGTGAATCCGTGTAAGAGCAAGATTGTGTTACCGCTCCCACTGTCGCGGTAGTACAACTCGAGGCCGTTGAGCGAAATCGTCCGCGTCATGACGCGATTATCGCGAGACCGGCGATCGAGAAACAGACTGGTTCTTCGGGCTGATATGATCGATAGAGGGCATACATGCTGCCGGTGTTGATGCTGCTGTTCTCGTTTCAAACCGCTCAGGTACCCTCCGGCTGCGCGGACGACGCGCGATACATGGCGCTGGTGCCGTGGGTGGGTGAGTGGGACGTGCGGAACGCCGCCGGCCAGCAGGCCGGTAGCAGCCGCATCGAGCGATCGGAAGATGGCTGCGGACTCGTCGAGCATTGGCGCGGGCGCGGCCCCATGCCCGGCACCGGACTTCATGGCTACAACCGCACCACGCGGACCTGGTCCCACCTATGGGTCGACGCGTCGGGATTCACTGCCTCGCTGACCGGCACCGTCGAGGACACCGCGGTGGTGTATCGCCGGACGTCCCGGCAGCCTGGCGGTACCGAGCGCCACCATCGAATGACGCTGGCGCCCACGTCCGGCACGATCATGCAGACCGGCGAGCACTCCGACGATGGCGGCAAGACGTGGCAGCGCGATTTTCAGCTGACCTACGTGAAGCGCCAGGCGTAGATCGGGACGCAGGGCACCGGGTTGTAGCGCGCCGTCAACTCGCGGTGGTTCGGAGTAACTCAGACGCCGATTTAAAATATCGTGCGTGCGTCTTCCGAACGGTCTCCTCGTTTTCGGATTCCAACAGCACGACCTCGGCGTCCGCACGGCCTTGAATTTCCAACTGAAGCCGGAACTCTTCTGCTTTCGCTCGCTCCTCGTCGGCGAATGCCCTGAAAAGCCGAATCTCCCCGGCCCGTCGGTCGTAATCGATCAAGAAGATCATCTAGCTATCACCACTCGTGTTGCGGGCTGCGCGCTCAATCGCTGTCGCCATGTCTTCCAGTTCTGAATCTGCGTCAAACGTATCCGTTGTCGATTGAGCTTCTCAACAATCGCGCCGACGGTCTTCATGCGTCCGGTTGTTTCGAGCCGAAGCTGCTTCACCGCTTCCATGACCGCGTCGAAAGCGGACCGAAATGAGTGCCGGTAAAGATCCAAGGCTCGAATATCTGCCTCATCGCGCGACCCCTCTCGGAGTCGATCGCCAAGTTTATCGAGTTGCGTCTTGCTCGGAAGATCGGCCACGCCGTCAATATACCGGCGACGTAGCCTGTTGGGGAGCTATTCGGCGCGTAACCCCTCAACCGGATCCACCCGCATAGCGCGCAGCGCCGGCGGCACGCACGCGATTAACGCGGCGATCAAGAGCAACGAACTCGCCGTGATCAGCGCCGTGGCATCGCTCGGGCTGACACCGAAGACCACGCGCGTGAGCGCGCCTTCGGCGAGGCGGATGATGACGATGCCGGCGGCGAGTCCTGAAACCACGAGGATTGCGCTCTGACGGACGACGAGCGCTCCCACTTCGGCGGGCCTGGCGCCGAGCGTCAGGCGAATAGCCAGTTCGCGCTTCCGCAGCGCGACCGACCATGAGAACAATCCGTAGACGCCCAGCGCCGCAAGCAGGCCGGCGAGGGCGCCGAAGAACAGCAGGATGGTCATCAGCAGCCGCGGCTCCGCGGTGCGAATCGAAAACCGCTCGCCCCAGGTTCGCGCCACGCCCATCGGCACATTCGGCGCCTCCTGTTGCAGGGCGTTGCGGATTGCCGCCACGGCAGAGGCGCGGTCGGCGGCCCTGACCGTCACGAACTGTTCACGGAATGTGTACTGGCGCGTCGTGAAATAGAGCGCGGGCTCGACGGGTTGCCCGAACGGAGCATTGCGCACGTCCTTGACCACGCCGATCACTTCGAAGCTCGTTGGCGGCGTGTGCACCGGTGGCGCGTTGGCGGCCGGCGGCGGCGTTCCAGGGTCGCGCGGCCGGATGCGGACGAGATTGAGGCCGAGTGGACCAATGGCGCCACTCGTGGTCGTGATTACGCGTCCCACCGCGCGGCCATCACTGAAGAACCGCTGAGCGAAGCTCTCGTTGACGACGACGACACCGGCCGTATCCATTTCATCAGTCGGCGCGAACGCGCGTCCCTGCGCCAGCGCCGCGCCCAGCGACTCGAAGTAGCCGTCGCTCACACTGTGATACTGGACTTGCGGCGCATCCTCAGGCCGCGCCGCCGCCGGTTCACCCGCGATGCCGAAGCCGCCGCGCCAGCCGACCTCGAACGGAAGGAAGTTGCTGCCGCCGGCGGCGATCACCCCGGGTTGCCGCCGGATATTGTCGATGATCGCGCCATGCACGCGCCCGGTCTTGCGCCAGTCGGCGTAGTCGCGGCCCGACAACTGCACGCTGGTCACCACGACATCAGCGGCGTCGATGCCGGTCGGCGTGTCCATCATCTGGCTGACGGTGCGGACGAGCAGCCCCGACGAAACCAGCAGCGCGCACGCCAGCGCCACCTCGCCAACGACCAGCACGGAGTAAATGGTGCGCGCGCCACGGGAACTCCCGCGCTCGCCGGTGCGCAGATCGTTGACGATCTGGCTGCGCAGCAACACCAGCGCCGGCACCAGGCCGAAGAAGATGGTCGTGCCGATGATGACGGCCAGGCCAAGCCCCAGTGCGCGGCCGTCGACGGCCGCTTCTTCGAGGCGCGGGATGGTGACCGGCATCATGCTCACCAGCAAAGGCAAGGTGACAATGGCAGCGACGGTACCGACCACGGCGCCCGCCACCGAGAGCACCGCGCTTTCCGCGAGTAGCTGCACGATCAATTGCCGCGGCGAAGCGCCCATCGCAACCCGGACCGCGATTTCTTTTTCTCGAGACAGGGCTCGCGTCAGCAGCAACGAAGCCACGTTCAGGCAGCCGATGATCAGCAGCAGTCCCACGGCGCCGAAGAGCACCATCAACGCCGGACGGTAATAGCCAAGCTGTTCGTCGAGCAGCGGGATCACCCGGCGGCCCCATCCCTTGTTGGTGATCGGAAATTCCGCCGCCAGCCTGGCGGTCAGCGAGTCGATGGCCGCCTGCGCCTCACCGATGGTTTTTCCGGGCGCCAGCCGCGCCACTGCCTCCATGAAATGCGCGTCACGACTATGCCGTTCCATCGGCCAGCGCAGGCGCTGCCAGACGTCGATATCATCGGGGTAGTTGAACTTTGCCGGCATGACGCCCTGAACGAGGTAGGGTATGCCGTTCAGGACGAGCGGGCGCCCGACGATCGAGGGATCGCTGCTGTAACGGGTGCGCCACAAGCGATCGCTAATCACGCAGATCAGCTCGTTGGTGACATACAGCGGACCCCCCGTAGGGAAGCCGGTCCCCAGCTGCGGTCCGACGCCGAGCACCTCGAACAGATTTCCCGACACTTCGATGGTAGTGACGCGGACGGGATCCTGTCCCGGATCGACGAGGTTGACGCTCGGCCGCCACCATGCCGCGGCGTCCTTGAATACCGGGAGGGCACGGTCGTCCATGAAGTTCACCGGAGAAAGGGGATCGTGCGCGAGGCCCTTCTCGGTGTTGGTGTCCCACAGCGTGACCAGTTGATCCGGTTGCGCGTAGGGCAACGGACGCAGCACCACCGAATCGACAATGGTAAACACCGTCGTCGCGGCGCCGACCCCGAGACCGAGCACCATCACGGTCACGATCGCGAAACTTGGATGCTGCTGGAACTGGCGGATTGCCAGACGAACCGCGCTCATCACGTTGAGGCTCCTTCCACCGGCCGACTGCGCGACGAGATCGGCGCGCGCGGCTTGACGACGATCGGGATGCTGCGCGGCGTGCCGCTGCAGCAGGGAAAATGCCGACTCTTCGAGCGCGGTCATCGCCCGTCGTCGTGCTTCATCGGCCGAGACGCCTTCCTCGAGAGCCGCCGCGTGCAGGTCGTCGAGATACGCGACCAACTCGTCGAGCGTGGCGTCCGGCAGCACCAGGCCCGACTTCGCGACGCGGCGCTCGATTTCAGAACGGAACTGAATAGAGGAGGTCATGACTTATGCGGGCCTGACGCCAGCCACTTGCGTGAGCGCGACAATGAAACGGGCCCAGTCTTCACGTTGTGTGGCGAGCATCGCGCGGCCGCTGTCGGTGATGCGGTAGTAACGCCGCCGGCGCTGGCCGGCCTTTTCGACCCATCGGCCTTTGATCAACGACCGCTCTTCGAGGCGATAGAGCGTGGCGTAGAGCGAAGCCATCGTGAAGCGCACGTCACCGCCGGATCGCAGCTCGATCTGCCGCCCGATCTCATAGCCGTGGTGATCGTCGTCGTCGAGGAGCGCCAGGATGAAGAGGTCGGCGCTCCCTTTCTTGGCGGCCTCGATGGCCGATCGGTCAAGCAGCAGTTTGGTCATATATAGGCAAGCTGCATATTCGACGGGCAGCCGCGGCAAAAGGTTGGCCGTTCGATAACGAACACCTCCATTCCGGGCAGGGACGTATTCGTCATCAGCCTCGCTGAATCAGGCCTGAATCCGCGGGTACACGCCTTGCTCTATGCACTCGCATGTTGAGCGACCTTCGGTTCGCGTGGCGCGCGTTATGGAAGAGCCCCACCACCACCCTGGGGGCGATGCTGGCGCTGGCCCTCGGCATTGGCGCCACCACGACGATGTTTGGATTGCTGAACGCAGTGGCGCTGCGGCCGTTGCCGTATCCAGAGTCCGATCGGCTGGTCGAGCTCTGGGGCAACGTCGAGCGGCAGACCATTGAGCGCCGCGGCACCTCGATCCCGGATTACCTGGACTGGCGCGCGAAGAGCACGTCGTTCGACTTGATGTCGGCCTGGTCGCAAAACGGTTTCATCCGCTACGGCAGCCGCGAACCGGAGCGGCTCTCCGGTGAAGTGGTGGCGGGCGACTACTTCGACGTGCTCGGCGCCAGGCCGGTGCTCGGCCGCACGCTCACCGCCGCCGACGATGACGGCAGCGCGCCCCTGGTGGCGGTGATCGGCGAACGCTTGTGGGAACGCGCGTTCGGCCGCAACCCCGATGTGCTCGGCCGCTCGATGCAGCTCGGCACGCAGGTGTTCACCATCGTCGGCGTGGCGCCGGCGTCGTTCACCGGCCGTTCCGATGCGAGCGAGGTCTGGGTCTCGATGATCGCGAGCGAATCGCCGCAGGGACGGGAGGATCGTGGCTCCCGCGGCTTCCCGGCGCTGGCGCGGCTCAAACGCGGCGTGTCGCTCAGCACCGCGCAGGCCGACGTCACCAACGTGGCCAGGCAGCTCGCGCAGGCCTATCCGAGAACCAACGAGAAACGCGGCATCGAAGTGTCGCCGCTGGTCGACGAAGTGTTCGGGCAGGTTCGGCCGGCGATCTCGCTGCTGTTCGGAGCGGTGGCGTTCGTCCTGGTCATCGCCTGCGCCAGCGTGGCCAGCCTGTTGCTGGCGCGCACGGAAACACGCCGCCGCGAGTTCTCGCTGCGCCGTGCCATCGGCGCGGATGAAATGCGTTTACTGCGCCTGATGTTGTCGGAGAGCGCGTGGGTCGTACTGCTGGGCGGCACCACTGGCTGTTTGCTCTCGATGTGGGCCGGCGACGCGTTGCTCGCGCTCAGTCCGGTGCAGTTGCCAAGCTTCGCCGCGCCGGGCATCGACTGGCGGACGATGCTGTTTGTGCTGTCGATGGGTGTCGTGATCACCGTCGTGACCGGCCTCTCGCCCCTACGGTCGATGCGCTCGCATTCGCTGTCGCAGGATCTGCGGGAGGGCGCCGTTGAGGGTCGTGGCGGCAGCAGCGCGCGGACGCTGCAGGTGCTGGTGGCCGGACAGGTCGCCGTCACGGTGACGCTCCTGGTTGGCGCGGTGTTGTTCGGGCGAAGTTTCGCGGCGCTCGCGAAATTCGATCCGGGCTTCGAATCGGCCGGGGTGCTCAGCATGCGCGTGCAGTTACCGGTGGTAACTGGCGCGCAGGCTGCGCCGCCGCCTCAAGCCAACGACGCGGGCGCGCCGGCGATGGCGCTCCTGGAAGCTCTGCGCGGACTTCCGGGCGTTACGCAGGCTGCGCTCGCGTCGGGGGTGCCGCTGGTTGGCGCCAGCGCCATCAACTATTCGGCGGAAGGCATGGGCGAGTTCGACGCCACCAACGTGCCTCGCGCGTACGTTCATCGCGTATCGCCGGGATATGTCGAGACGCTCGGTCTTCGGCTGATCGAGGGACGCTCCTTTGGTGCCACCGATCTCGGTGTGGCCAATCGCCACGTCATGGTGAGCGCGGCGCTGGCGCAGCGGTTCTGGCCCGGCGAAAGCGCCATCGGCCGGCGGATCAGGGGCGGACTTCCCAGCAGCGAGAACGAGAATCCGTGGCTGACCATCGTCGGCGTGGTGAAAGACGCGAACCTGCGCGGCATTCCGCAGAACCCGACGCGCGATCCCGACATCTTCATGCCGTTCAACGGCAACGCGCGTGCCTTTGCGGTACTACTGCGAACGAATGGTGATCCGTCGGCGCTCACCCGGCCCGCGTACGACGTGATGAGCCGCCGCGAACCGGGCCTCGCCGTCTTCGCCGTGCAACAGCTGGACGATCTCGTCGCGCAGGAGCTGTCCGCGAGCCGCTTCCTGACGTGGCTGACCGGCGTGTTCGCCGCCACGGCGCTGGTGCTCGCGATCATCGGCATCTACGGCCTGCTCGCGTATTGGGTGGGTCAGCGGACACGCGAGATCGGCGTGCGCGCGGCGCTCGGCGCGGGACGCGGACAGCTCATCGGCCTGGTCGTGGGCCAGGGCGTGACGCTCGCCGTGATTGGTGTGGTCGCCGGCGGTTTGGCCGCCGCCGCCCTCGGCCGGTTCGTCGAGACGCAGTTGTATGCGGTACGTCCGCTCGACATCGTGTCGTTTGCCGCCACCGCAGGCGTGATGATCGGCACCGCCTTCATCGCGAGCCTGCTGCCCGCGTTCCGGGCGTTGCGCGTCGATCCGATCTCTGCACTACGCGGCGAATAGGGGTCTGACCCCCACCGGGGTCAGACCCCTCACAACCCGAGGAACTCGGCAATCTGATCGCGCTTGGCGGCGGCGTCGCTCTGGCCAAGCTCGATCAGGTGGCGGACGTAGTCCTGCTGGAACATCACCAGGCTGAGCATGTCGTTAGAGCGCGTCTCCTTGGTGCCGAGGCCGCGCGTCAGGAACCGGAACGCCTTCGGCAGCTCGGCTTCATAGGCGTTCGCCAGCCGTCCCAGATCCTCCGACGGACGCAACACCAGCAACTCGATCGGCTTGAGCCCCAGGCGCATGTCGTCCGGCCGCTCTTCGATCAGCTTGTTGATCAGCCGCAGCTGCATCGCGTCGGTGTCCAGCTGATCGAGAAAGATCGCGTTGAACAACACGCCGGCCACCTGCGCGGGCGGCGGATAGTCCATGATCACGGGACGATCCGCTTCTTCGCGCGTCCGCGCGTAACGCGTGGTCACGGCGAGCAGCCGCGTGGCGCCGAGGTGAATGGCCGGGGAGAGCGGCGCCGTCAGGCGGATGCCGCCGTCGCCGTACCACGCGCCGTCGACTTCGATTGCGGGAAAGAAGAACGGCAGCGCCGCCGACGCCATCACGTGATCCACGCGCAACGAGCACATCTGGCTTTTCCGTTGCGGCCGCTCCCACGCCGGCATGGCGCAATCCTCGCGGGTCTGGACCCACGTGATCGACTGGCCGGTGGTGTAGCTCGACGCCGTCAGGGCGAACGCGCGCAGCCAGCCGTTGCGCAGGCTGGTATTGATGCCGTCGAGAAGCCCGTCGGGAGCGGCGTGCAGCTCGCGCTGGAGCACGTCGTGCAACGGCTTGGTGTCGACCATGCTCTTGGCGCGCTTGAGCGGGGACTTGCCGCCTGAGACCAGCCGCCCGCCCCACCGGAGGGCCCGCAGCATCAGGTCTCTTCCGTCGACGCGGAACACCTCGTCGATCTGGAGGTTGCTCCACATTTCCGCCAGTTCATCGAGCTTCTCGACGAACGGCTCCTGCCGCGCGGCAATGAAGGCGGCGTTGATGGCGCCGGCCGAAACGCCGGTGAGCACTTCGGGAATGGCTGTCGGAAACTGGCGGGCGAGATACTGCAGCACGCCCACCTGGTAGGCGCCGCGGGCACCGCCACCACTCAACACGAGGCCGAGGCCTCTCGGATTGGTCGGCAGTTGCACATCGGCATGCTAGCAAAACGAGCCGGGAACCGGGATCGAGGATCCGGGATCCCGGTGCCAACGGTTGCGCATAGGTTCTCGTCAAACCGGCCATGATGGATCTGCTGCGCGACTTTCGTCAGGGTTTCCGCCTGGTCTGGCGCGCGCCGGGGTTTGCCGCCACCGCCATCCTCACCCTGGCGCTCGGGATTGGCGCCACGACGGCGTTGTTCACCGTGGTGAACGCCGTGCTGCTCGAGCCATTGCCGTTTCCGGACTCGGGCAAGCTGATTCAGGTGTGGCGGAGCGAGCTGCCGGCGCTCACCTACGGGTCGGCGTCGGACGCGCGGTACCTGGACTGGCGGCGGCATCAGCGTGTCTTCACCGATCTCGGCGCCTGGGCGCCGCGGGGCCTGACGCTCGCCGGGCCCGAAGGCCCCGAGCGCGCCCCGGGCGCCATGGCGTCGGCGTCGTTCTTCGACGTCATGGGCGCGCCGCCGGTGATTGGCCGCTACTTTTCCGAGACCGAGGATCGCCAGGGCGGCGAGCGCGTGGTGGTGATCGGCGAGGGCCTGTGGCGCCGTCGCTACCAGCAGTCGGCCTCGGTGCTCGGGCAGAGCGTGCAGATCGACGGGCAGCAGTACACCGTGATCGGTGTTGCGCCGTCGGGCTTCTCGGAAACGTGGCGGCTCGACGTCTGGCTGC
>Ga0190265_10003391_pt1 | contig 10869 bp, 8 predicted proteins | sample Popmic124T_FD_133135 | JGI IMG/M metagenome (GOLD analysis project Ga0190265, IMG submission 133135) | Populus adjacent soil microbial communities from riparian zone of Indian Creek, Utah, USA - 124 T | ecosystem: Environmental > Terrestrial > Soil > Riparian zone | place: USA: Utah | collected...
ACGAAAATTTTGCGAACGATATCCGCGACGCGGTCAAGGCGTTGATGGAAGCGGATCCGTATTACTTCGATATCCCGATCCTGACGGAACGCTTGCAGGATCTCGACGCGAAGATCGACGAGACGGTCCAGCTCGCTGGCGGGATCCTGATTCTGCTCGTCGTCGTCACTCTCGGCAAGCCGCTGCCGAATCTGCCCGGCGCGCATTTTGACGACGTAGTCCTTGTGGCACGTGTGATTGAAAATCTGAATCTGAATGAGACCGGGAAAGGGGCGCAACCGATTGCGGTCTATACCGCGGCGCTTTGGTCGCAACTCAATCCGGACGCGCTCTCGTCGAAGCTGGAGCTTCGCGGCGTCGACTTGGGAAACGATCCGCGCGGCCTGGTTTTCGATACAACCGCTTCCACCAGGGGCGGGACACAGATCGAGATTCCGAGGCTTCCCGATCTGACGATCGACTCGTCCGACCTGGACGCGATCGCGCTGGCGCTGGCGGAAGCAATGCCAGGCGCGGCCATCTTCTACACGAAGAACGGCTCGACGCCGGCGCCGCGGAATCCGGCCGGTTTTCTTTTCCTCGGAACTTTCAACGCAGATCCCGGTAGCACGATTCGCGCTCGCGCGTGGCTTCCCGGGTACATACCGAGCGCGGAACTGAGGGTAACGCTGTGAAGTTGAGAGCTGAGAGAACGGCTTCGCCTTTAGTTGAGAGTCCGAAGTGCGGGCTCTCTCAACCATCAACTCTCAACTCTCAACCAATCCTATGATCGATCGTTTAGTCGTTAGCCGTGGCCCTGCGATGGTGACACATCGCGGCGGAGTTTTTTTCAGCAAGGAAGACATCGTCGTCGAGCTGAACCATGAAACAAAAGCAATGGGCAGCTCCGCTTTCGGCGAGCTGACGAAGGTCCGCCAGGGAGTGAAGGCGACGGCGAAGTTTCGCCCGGTCGGCGAGTTTGAACATCTCGGCGTCCTCTACCCGTACGCGTCGACGCCTTTCGGCCGCTCGATCTTTGGCGACGCGGATTATCCGCTTCTGATCCAGCCGCTCGATCCCACGCAAAAGCAAACGCGCTTCAAGGCGGCCGCGCTCTCGAAAATGCCGGACCTGTTCTTCTCCGCGACCGATACGCTTTTCGGCGATTGCGAATTTCAAATGGTGGGCGCGAATAACACCGCGCCGGAAGCGGCGGAACGGCTCTTCGTCCTGGAAGATAACGAGATCGATGTCGAGGCGTTGCCGTACGATCCGGCGTTGCTCTACGTCCAGGCATACGCGTCGCGCTGGCTGAGCGCCGGGACGTATCTGCCGAGCTATGACGGGAACGCGGCGACTGGCGGCGCGCTCGCGTCGCTCGCGGATGCCGCGACCGTCCAGACGAAGCTGCGCACGATCGCGTTTATCGACGACGTAGTCGTAACCGGAAATTATTACGACGGTTTCACCGTAGAGGATCCGGACAACGATATCGACGCGGCGGACTTCTCCGCGGCCTTCACTGGCTTCCCTGGTGGCTCGGCGCTAAAGGCGACGCAGGTAAGCGCTCGCGTCGTAAAGCTGGAGCTGACGCCCTGGTCGAACTTCGAGACGCGCGAAGGAATCAAAGTCGCGTTCGCGCTGACGCTGACGGAAGACACCGGCGACGCGGCCGGGCATTACGACACCGCTTTCGGCGGGCTGACTGTGACGGCGACGGGACTTCCGCAAGGAATCACCGAAGCGCAAGCCGACCTGGCCGCCTTAGTCCAGGGAACCGGCTCCGGCCGCGGCCGGAAACTGAGTGCCGGCGCGCACGACCTGGACGTCGTAGGCGACGGCGTCTTCTTCCGGTTGTATGCGGCGAACCTGGAAAAGACCGGCAAAGTGTACAGCTCGGGGAATCAGCGCATCCCGGAGCTGGCATGGGCGGCGAGCCGTTCGATCGGGGCCGGCGGCGTGCTGAATCCGCTCTTCTACATCGGCGCCGCGGCTCCGGCCTAAAAGGCGAAGAAACGTGAATCGTGACTGGTGACTAGTGAAGTGAACTCCGGACGGCGCGATGCACGGCACCACTACCATTCACCGAGCACGGATCACTATTCACGATGAAGATTCACTTCGCTGGCATCCAGCTCACAGACTGGAGCGATTATCCGGCACGGAATGTGTCCGTCAACGGACAGACGGTCTTCGAGGCCGTCGACATCGTTCGCGCCGCGGCGAAGAAGCTTTATCACCGCGGCAATTCGCAGGTGTCTCTCTCGTTCGAAGTCGCGCGCTCGTTCGAGACGCACGTCGAAGCGCAAAAGTATCTCCTGACGCATTACTCGACGCTGCCGAAGAGCGGCCTTTGCGTGATCGAGTGCGGCGTCCAGGGCGAGACTTCGGAAGAGGTCTTTATGGCGAACGCGATCCTGACCGCGAGTCCGCAAGGCATCATCGGCGGCGTGCAGGTAGTGGTGACCTACACAATCCAGGCGGGCCGGGCGACGACGGACGTTCCGATCGATTTCCTGATCGGCGGTGAGGCTATGATCCTGCGCGGCAAGGAAGAAATCACGACGGACGCGGAGAGCGTCGCGGTCGAATTCGGGACGGCGTTTCCAGTGGGGACGGAAGTGATCGTCACCGCGACCTATGCGAAAGGCGGATCGGGCGGCGGGAATATCATCGCTTCCATTCGAAACGATCTTGTGACAGTCGACGGTTTCACCGCGGAGCTTTCCGGTCCCTCGCCGGCCGGAGCGTTCCTCAACTGGAGTGCTTACGGATCCTAAACGAGAGCGGAAATCGGAAACCTGAAACCGGAAAGAAACAATGAAACACACGGGTACACATAGATGCACACGGATGCGCACAGGTAGGGCGAGACTCTGTCGAGCCGTTCTTCTCCTGGTTTTCCTTTCCGCAATCCGGTTTCCGCAATCCGGTTTCGCAGTCGGTCCGACAATTCTGAAGGACGTTAAGATCTCCGGCTCCAACGGGGAAATTTCCAGCGGAGCGCTCGCGATAAAAACCGGCGTCGTCGTCACGTACGAAAGCGGGTCAACGCTCGATGCTTCGGCCGCGACTGTTAAGGTCGGGACGCTCGTCTCCGTCTCGAATGGAAACATCGTCCTGGATCCGAACGGGACCGGCTTCCTGGAGCTGCTCGCGAAGGTCTACGTCGGCTCGTCCGTCACGACGCCGACAGCGCTCGTCCATCTGGCGGCCGGCACAGCGAGCGCGAATACCGGACCGCTCAAGCTGACGAGTGGTACTCCGCTAACGACGCCGGAAGCTGGAGCGGTCGAATACGACGGGACTTATCTTTACGTCACGCAAGGGACGCCGCTTCGCGCGCGCGTGTCGACGGAAGCCGCGACGAACGCGATATCGGCGAGCGCGATCGACTGGAGCCTGCCAGGAAACACGCACTCGAAAACGCTCGCGGCGAATACGACGTTTACTTTTTCGAACGCGCTCGACGGCAAGACGATCGTCGTCGCGCTCACGAACACGGCGAGCGATTACACCGTGACATGGCCAACGGTCTCCTGGACCGGCGGCGCGGCGCCGACGCAAACAGTTGGAGCGAAGACCGACGTTTATACTTTCGTTAAGATCGGCTCGACGATTTATGGGAGCGTCGTCCAGGACTTCTAGCCATGAAACGGCTAGCCATCTTTGCTCTCGTCTTTCTTTCCGCGCTCCGGTTTCCGCAATCCGGTTTCGCTGAGTCGCCGCCGGAGTCGTTCCTGCATCCGCGGCCGGCCGCCGCGTTTCCGTTTGCGTTCTGGAAGGCGGACGCGGCCGGCGCAACGCCGACGCCGTCCGCTTCTCCGTCCGCGTCGCCGAATACTTTCGTCGCGACCTATTCTTCAGACGGCGACACAAACGGGATCCTGACTTTCGCCGGGAAAAACTTCGATGCCGGCGGCTCCTGGACGAATCCGCACACGGCCGGATATGTCGTCGCAGTTCGAAGCAGCGACGAGACCGGGACCGCGACGCACATCGTCAATCATGCGGTTGAAAACACGCATACAAGTAACGTCGCTAACTCCTGGATCGCGATCGATCTCGGCTCGCCGCGCTCCGCCGTCCTGGACAAGTACTCGATCCGGATCCGCAGCGGCGCAGACCCTCGCGCAATCCGGAACTGGAAACTCCAGGGAACGAATAGCACTGCGAGCAACTCGATCTCTCACCTTGCGGCGGCGACCTGGACGGACATCGATGTCCGCGTTGCCGATACGACAATGGCGAATACCGGGAGCACTTGGGTGACGTACACGATAACGGGAACGCCGGGCGGTTATCGCTGGATTCGCATTCTGCAAAACGGACTCAACGGCGGGGCCGTTCCAGATAATTACTTCACTGTCTCCGAGATCGAGCTTTACGGGACACTGAGTTACTAGCGCGTGAATCATGGGCGAACCGTACAACGTCCACATCCGGACAACCGGCGATCCGAGCGGCGCAGAGCTGACGCAAGACGCGCTGGAACAAACCGCGCAGGCCGGAGAGAAGATCGTCGATGCCGTTACGAAAGGCGATCGCGCGACGGCCGCCTTCGTCGCGAAGCTGCGCCAGCTGACGCCGGAGCAGATCGACCGGGTCGAAAAGGAAATGCGCCAGCTGCTTACTGCCACGGAAGAAGCCGGGCGCGATACGGCGGCCCTGCGCGCGCAGCTCCAGTCGCTCGATAACGTCAAGCTAGACAAGGTCTCCAAGCAGACCCGCGGCATCTTCGGCGGCGTGACAGGGGGCGTCCTGGCCGCGAACGCGATCAGCTCCGCGACGAACGCGGTCCGCAATCATATCCGCGCTTCTGTCGAGCTGGCGGATCAAACGGAAGACCTGGCCGGCCGCGCCGGCGTCACGGCCGAAAAGCTGCAAACGATCAGTAACGTCTCGAAGCTGAACAATGGATCGCTCCAGGGAACGGCGGACGCGCTTTCGAAGGTCCAGATCAGCGCGCAGGGCGCGCTTGGCGGAAGCAAGCCGCTCCTGGAGATGTTTGAGCGGCTCGGCATTACGACAACCGATCTGAAGAACCTGAGTCCCGATCAGCTCTTCTACAAGATCTCCGAGGCCGTCGTAACGAGCAGCGATCGCGGCCGGACATACGCCGATGTTGTCGGCGTGATGGGACGCAGCTCGAAGGATCTCTTTACCACGCTGGAGCTTGGTCCTGAGAAAATCGAAGCGCTCGGCAAATCGATCGGCGTCTTCAGTAAGGAGACAAACCAGGCGCTCGCCGAAGCAAACGACACCCTGGAGAAATTCCAGAATAAACTGACGATCGCCGCGGGGAATTTCATTCAAACAGTCGGGACCGGCTATAAGGAATATTATCGCCAGCTCACCATGACGGAGCCGGAGATTCAAAAGCTCGTCCAGGCTGAGACGGACGCGGCGCTCGCCGCGGAAGAAACGAAAAAGAAGGCCAGCGCGGCCGCGGGCGCGCTCGATGAAATGGGCGACGCGGCGTCCGGCGCGGCGATCGATCTAAATAATCTCGACACGATCAACAGGCAGTTTGCCAATCGCGCGCTCTCGAAGCTGCCGCTCACCGAACAACTGGAATCGCTCCGTAACGAGATCGAGCGCATCCGGACGGAGGCCGGGACGGCGCTGCCCGGCCTGTCATTCACCGATTCAAGCGCGCTCTTCGAGCTTTCGAAAACGGCGGGACTTAGCAAGGAAGCGCGCAAGCAGGTGATCGGGCTCGCGATCGAATACGCCGGCCTGGAAGACAGGTTGAAGCAGACGGCCGATGCGGATCAAAAGCTCCAGCCGGAGCGCATCAAACGCCTTGAGGAAATTCGGCTGAAGCTGGCAGAGCCGAATGTGCCTCTCGGCGAGCGGACAAGGTTGCTCCAGGAGGAGCTGCGTTTGCTCGGCGAAGTAAAGCTCGCGGCGGACGCGCGCGCGAAAGCCGACGCGGCCGCCGCCGCGCCGAAACCGGCCGGGCCGCCGAAGCCGCTCTCCGATCCCGCCGCCCTGAAACGACAGAGCGATGCGCTGGAAGCGAAGAGTCAGAACGAGCCGCTAAGCAGGGCGCTCGCCGATTTGCAACGGAAGATCGACGATCAGTCGCACACGACCGCGGAACAAATCGCGCGCGGGCTGGAGCAAATTCCGCGAGCAATCGGCGATGTGGCGGAGGTGGCGCATAAAAGCTTCGACGAGATCACTGTTCAACTGGAAGTGATTCCAAAGGCATTCACTCAAGCGGCCGCGCCCATGCAGGCGCGCGTTGTCACCGCGACGGACCTAATGACCGTGGAAATCGTCAAAGTGGGCGACACGATTTTAACTCTCGGAGGAACCATCTCGGTCGGCTTCGGGACGGTGCAAACCAATCTGACTCGCGTGCAATCCGATCTTCAGCGGCAAATCGAGGGCCTCAAGGTTTCTGTCGGCGCATTGCAGCGCCGCAAAGACTAGAAGTTATGGAGATCGCCTGGAAGCTGACGCGCGTCGCGACGGGCGAAACGCGCACACTGGAAGATTGGGGAATCAAATCCGCGACGCGGTCTCTCATAAATCAGGGACGCGATACGCTGACGCTCGGCTTTCCCGGGAACGATCTGCTCGGCAACTCGCCCTTCGATTATGGGGAGACCCTGATTCTCGATCGAGTCGTCGGCGAAGACGATGTCTACACAGCGACGACGGTCTTCCGCGGCCGGATCATCGCCGAGCTGCGCGCCGCGGATGGAGCGAACGAAGGATTGACCGTCACTGTCGCCGGTCCCTGGTGGTACCTGGAGAATCTCGTCTACACGCAACCGGCAAACTTCGCGACGAACATATCGGCCGCGACCGCGGCGCTCGCGTCAGGCTGGCCGCTCGCCGCGCAAAATACTTCGCGGATCCTCTTCGCGGAAGATCAATTCCGCTCGCGCGTCGACAGCCGCTTTATGGTTGTCGAAGCGCTCGATTTCGCGATCGCGAAAGGCGCTCCGCTGCAATACGGGATCATCGATCCGGGCATCTCGATCCCGCGCGAAGAGCTCTCGGACGTGACTTGCGCGAGCATCATCTTGCGCTCCCTGAAATGGACTCCCGGCCAATCGCTCTGGTTTGATTACACGACGAATCCGCCGACGCTTGTCATTCAGGAGCGGGCAAACCGGGAAGTCCGCGAGATTGATGTCGAGGACGAAGAGATCGAGCAGGTCGAATTGAATCCGCGGCGCGACCTGATCGTTCCCGGAGTCCGAATCAACTACGTCCGGCGGCACCAACGCTATCTCATGGGAGCAGAGCCGACGTACGTGCTGACGCCGATCGAAGTGATGACGCTCGATCCGGAAGAAGCCGGGCCGGATCCGACCGGGATGGGCGCACTGATTTTTACGACTGAGCTGTTTGGCAGCACGGTCTATCAGTCGATGGTGGGGCCGCCGCCAGCTTTCACGATCGTCGCGCAGGAAGACGCGCCGGAAGGAATCGCCGCGGCGCTGTACGCGGCCTACTCCGCTCTCCAGTTCGAAGGCCGGATCGCGCTCGCCCGTCAGGAATGCGACGACAGCGCCTGGATCGGACTCGCGCTCCGGATGCTCAACGGTAATCCAGCCTGGACGGAGCGCTTGATGGACGTTCGCCAGTCGGACGACGATCTTTTTCACGGCCGGACCGAGCTTACCATCGGCCCGAATAATCAACTCGGCCCTGGAGACCTGCTCGATCTGCTTCGCAAAGGGAAGACGCTGCCGCCGATGCGCGGGGACGTGATTATCCGCGACGAGCCGAATCCCGTTCCAGTCATTCCGCCGGTCCCGCCGATCCCGACGCCGCCTCCGGGCTCGGTGCCGCCTACGCCGCCGCCGGCGACCGATCCTCACACGGATTATGACCCCTCGCTCTTCATCGTCGCGAATACTCGCTATTCAGGGACTAACACTGAAGATGTCGGAGGTTTCGCTCCGCCGTATCCGGGCGAAACAGATTATCCTCAACTCGGCGGGGATCCGGCTTATTCGACTGTCACGATTAACGCTTCCGGCATCGGAGCTGAGCTCGCAAAGAGCGCAGCTCGTGACTTCACTCCAGGGCCGCCGCCGCACGATTTCACGACGAACATAGGAAAGTACGCGGAAGGAGGTTACACGCTGACGGAATTCGACCTGCACTTGTTCTCAACCGGCGGCCCGCCAGAATCCGAGACGGAATTTACAAACATCGCGAGCATCTGGCTCGTCGGAACGCAGACGAAAAGTAACGCTGATGGAACGAATACGGCAACAGAGCTGTTGGTTGAAATCAGTGGCGGGATCGGCGGACGAATCGTTTATCGAGCGGTCGCGACTCTCGGAGCGATTCATCACGTCAGCGGCTTTTACAGCGCCCAAAATTTCACTGCGGTTTTCGGATCCGTCTCGTTCTCGACGCTGCGAGCCTTCAAGCGCCCGCCGCCGCCCGCGCCATGATCTTAAAAGGCGTGAAACGCTTTCTTGTTTGGAGCGCCGTCATGGCCGCCTGCGTGCTCGGGTACGCGCTCGCGATGGTGCCGCTCTTCGCTTCGCTGGAGCCGGTCCTGATCGTCGTCGATCGGGCGGCCTGGTTCTCGTTCGCCTACCTGCTCGGCGTCGTGGTTTGGTCCGTCGTTTTTTGGACGAAACCGGGCCGGAAAACGGAGCCCGAAAAATGAGCCAGAAAAGCGGCCGGAAAGGGACCGGCGTTTCTGGCCCGATTCAGGGTCCCAAAACCGGCCCTTCAGGCGGCCTGAAACCGCCCGGAAATTCTCCGACCTTTTGGCGTCGAATTCGCCGACGATCCCGAGCGCTACAATAGGGAATAATCTAGAGTCTCCTAAGACGGAGACTTCAGCTCGAAGATAGACAGCTGACGCCTTGTCCAAAGCCCCATATTCTCCGATGTTTGTCAAAAGTTCTCCGATGTTATGGCAACGTACACCAGTCGCAGTTTGTATCACACAGGAAATATCACGGCCCCATCCGGAGGAGACGCGTTAGATATCGCGAAAGCGATTAAGCGGCCGCGGGGTCCCTCGCCATCTGCGGCTCGGGATGACAGCTATTGGGACGCTCACTAAACTGCCGACCAGCGAATGATCTCCTTCTCCACCTGCTGGAACTCCGGTCGGCATACCGCCGGCGACGACATGCTGCGCGAAATAAAGGATCTCGGCTTCGATCGCGTGGAGTTGGGTCACGGAATTCGCATCTCGCTCATGCCAGGAATCCAGAAGATGTTTGATGCGGGCGAAGTCGAGTTCACCAGCCTGCACAATTTCTGCCCCCTCCCCGTCGAGATCATGAAGGCGTCACCTGATTGCTACAAGTTCTCCGCCGCGTATTCGAAGGAGCGTGAGCGCGCCATCAAACAGACATTCCAGACGATCGACTTCGCGGAACGTCTCGGCGCGCCTTTTGTGGTCCTGCATTGCGGCGAAATCGAAATGAATCCAATCACCGACGAACTGATCGTGCTCGCAAAACGCGGCGAAATCTTCTCCCGGAAATACGTCCGCATGAAACTGAAAGCCGTCCAGACACGCGAGGCCGCGGCTCCGCCCTATCTGGAACGCGTCAAAGATTCGCTTCGGCAAATAGCCGACTATGCCGCAAAGAAAAACATCCGGCTCGGAGTCGAAGGGCGGCGTGGCTACGAGGAGATCCCAAGTGAACGCGAATTGCCGGCCTTGCTGGACGAATTGAACTCGCCGCAGCTTGGTTACTGGCACGACATGGGACACATCCAGATCAAGGAAAATCTGGGCTTCCTGAGCCACGGAGAGTGGCTGCGCCAGATCGGATCGCGCGCCTTCGGCTGCCACCTCCAGGATTGCATCTGGCCCGCGCAAGACCACCAGCCGCCCTTCGCGGGCATGGTCGACTTGGAGAAACTTGTTCCGCTCCTCCCGCCGAACTGCTTATTTGTTTGGGAGATGAGCCCACGCAAGACCGCCGAGGAAATCCGCCGATCCGTTTCACTCTGGAAAGAACGATTCGGCGAATGAAAAAAACGCTCCTCACGATTGTTCAACTCGTCGTCACGGGCGGGCTTCTCTACTGGGTTTTCCACGACCCGGCGGTGCGCGCGGCCATGGCCGTCGCGATTCGCGAGGCGGACTACCGCTGGATCGTTGCAGCCATTGTTGCCTACGCTGCAGTCGAATTCGGCGCTGTCGTGCGCTGGCAGATTCTTTTAAGGGTCCAGGGCATCAACCTTAGCAACGGCCGGGTTGTCGCTCTTTTTTTCATCGGCATGTTTTATAATCAATTTCTCCCCGGCGGAACGGGCGGCGACATCGTGAAGACCTACCTCCTCTGGAAAGAGACCCCCGGCAAAAAGCCGGGAGCCCTGCTCGCGGTCATGTTCGATCGCATGATCGGTTTGATCGCGCTGATCATCATCACCGGCGTCTTAATTTTTCTCCGCTACGACTGGCTGACCAGCACGAAAGAGACGTCCCCCTATGTCTGGCTGGTGCTCGTGATTTTCGGCTCTGCCGTTTTGTTTTTCGGCAGTACGTTCATCATCAGCACCTTCAATTTGCTCGGCAAACTGCCGCATCGTTTCCCTGGCCGGGAAAAGCTCATTGAAATCTCGGCGGCGTATCATCTTTACGCGCGACATTGGCGGGCCACCGCCGGCGCCTTCGCCGCATCGATAGTCTGCCATCTCGCGACTTTCGCGACATTTCTGTGCGTCGCTTATGCATTTCGGGCCAGCATCACGCCGATTGATTTCTTCGCTATCATGCCGGTGGAGCGCACGATTTCATCCCTGCCGATTAGTTTCGCGGGCGTGGGGACACGCGAATACATCCTCCAGGTCATGTTGTCCAATCTGTGCGCTGTTCCGGCCGGCGCTCCTGCCGATTACTGGTTCGCCGCCGCGAGACTGATCGGCATGACTGGTTTC
>Ga0190265_10003392_pt1 | contig 10869 bp, 5 predicted proteins | sample Popmic124T_FD_133135 | JGI IMG/M metagenome (GOLD analysis project Ga0190265, IMG submission 133135) | Populus adjacent soil microbial communities from riparian zone of Indian Creek, Utah, USA - 124 T | ecosystem: Environmental > Terrestrial > Soil > Riparian zone | place: USA: Utah | collected...
CGAAGGCTCGGTCGGCCGTCCCATGCCGCTTTTCGCTCGCCTTTACAAGCTCGCCAAGTTCGACCCCGAGCTCGGCGAACACCCGCGCGATGCACGTGGTTTCTGTATCCCGTGCGAGGCGGGAGAAGCGGGCGAGCTTCTCATCAAGATCCCGACCCTTTCGGCGATCCCGGGGATGCAATACCGCGGTTACACCGACCAAGCGGCCTCGAACGCCAAGATCCTGAGCGATGTCTTCGCGCGAGGCGACCGATATTTTCGCAGCGGCGATCTGCTCCGCCGCGACGAGGCCGGCAACTTCAGTTTCGTGGACCGCATCGGCGATACGTATCGCTGCAAGGGCGAAAACGTCTCGACGGCCGAGGTGGGCGACGTGCTGGCCAAAGCCCCGGGCATTCGGGAAGTGGCGGTGGTGGGTCTCCGCATTCCTCCGCACGATGGCCAATTTGGTCTCGTGGGCGTGGTGCCGGAAAATGGATTCGACGTTGAAGCGTTTCACCGGACGGCTCGCGAGCTCCCCTCGTACGCCCAACCGCGCTTCGTGCGCGTGCTCTCGTCAATCGAGACCACCGCCACCAACAAGCTGCAAAAAAATCGGATCCGGCGCGAGGGCATCGATCCTCATGAGGTGAAAGATCCGCTCTTTGCCTGGTCCGAAGACGGCTATGTGCCCTTGACCCCCATGCTGTACGACGCCGTCAAAGCGGGTACCTACCGGTTATGAGCAATCACGCCGGCGCGACCGGAAAGAACATCCATCGCTAGTCATCGAAAGGAGAATCCCATGTCACAGTCGAACATCATGGACCGGTCCGCCCTCGGCAAGGCCATCGACGGAAGGTCCGACGACGAGATCAACCAGGCGCTCGTCGGAAAATACGAACAAACCGTGGCCGAAGTATTCGAGGGAATGAAGAAGCATTTTTTGCCGGACAAGGCCAAGGATCAGAAGGCCGTCATTCAATACAACGTGAAGGCCCCCGACGCGGTTCATACCTATCAGATCAAGGTCGAGTCAGCGCAATGCGAAGTGTCGAAAGGTACGACCGATCCCGCTCGGGTCACGCTCACGCTCGCGTTCCCCGATTTTCTTCGCCTCGTCTCCGGCAAGCTGAACGGCGTGCAGGCGTACTTCACGGGCAAGTTGAAGGTGTCGGGCGACGCGATGTTCGCCCAGACCATGCAAGGCTGGTTCAAGCAAGCGGATTGATCAGCCGCCCTTGGCACGCGCGCCCCAGGTCCAATCCTTGACTTCGGGCATGTCGTCTCCGTAGCGCCGGATGTATTCTCGGTGTTGGATACGCTTCTTCTGCATGGCCTTTTGGATGTGCGCTGCTCGCGGCGCAAGCTTGGGAACACGCTCGGCGACGTCGTGCACGAGGTGGAACCGGTCCATGTCGTTGAGCACGGTCATGTCGAACGGCGTGGTGGTCGTCCCCTCTTCTTTATAGCCGCGCACGTGCAAGTTTTTGTGATTCGCACGGCGATAGGTCAGCCGATGAATCAACCACGGGTACCCGTGGAAAGCGAAAATGATCGGCTTGTCGGTAGTGAAGAGCGCGTCGAAGGCACCGTCGGAAAGTCCGTGCGGATGCTCGCTCTCGGGTTGCAGTCGCATCAAGTCCACGACATTGACGACGCGGATCCGAAGCTCGGGGGCGAGCTGGCGCAGGATGTCGACCGCGGCGAGCGTTTCGAGGGTGGGGACGTCGCCCGCGCTGGCCATGACCACGTCGGGCTCGGCATTCTTGTCGTTGCTTGCCCAATCCCAGGTGCCGATCCCCATCGTACAATGCTGAATCGCTTCGCCCATCGTGAGCCACTGCGGCATCGATTGTTTGCCGGCGACGATGACGTTCACGTAGTTCTTGGTGCGTAGGCAGTGGTCGGTAACGGAAAGCAGCGTGTTGGCGTCGGGCGGAAGATAGATGCGGATGACCTCGGCCTTCTTGTTGGCGACATGATCGATGAAGCCGGGATCCTGGTGGCTGAAGCCGTTGTGATCCTGACGCCATACGTGAGACGTGAGCAAATAATTGAGCGAGGCAATCGGGCGCCGCCATGCGATGTCGCGCGTGACTTTGAGCCACTTGGCGTGCTGGTTGAACATGGAGTCGACGATGTGGATGAAGGCTTCGTAACACGAGAAAAACCCGTGGCGGCCGGTCAAGAGGTAACCCTCGAGCCAACCCTGACACTGGTGCTCGCTCAGCATCTCCATGACGCGCCCCTCGGGGGCGACGTGCTCGTCGGAGGGTAAAATCTCCGCTACCGAAGCTCGCGCGGTTGCCTCGAAGACGGCATCCCAGCGGTTGGAAGTGGTCTCGTCGGGGCTGAAGATGCGAAAGTTGGAAGGGTTCCGTTTGACGATATCGCGAACGAACTTGCCCTGGACGCGGGTCGCTTCGCCTTTTGCTCCGCCGGGACTCGCGATCTGGATCGCGTAATCACGGAAGTCGGGAAGGTGCAGATCGCGAAGGAGCGCGCCGCCGTTGGCATGCGGATTGGCGCTCATGCGGCGCGACCCTCGGGGCGCAAGGTCGGCGAGCTCGGGTCGGAGCTTGCCGGCGCCGTCGAAGAGCTCCTCGGGGCGGTAGCTCTTCATCCAGGATTCGAGCAGATGCACGTGCTCTTCGCGGTCCATGTTGGCGATCGGAACTTGGTGCGAACGCCAAGTCCCCTCGATCGATCGTCCGCCGATCTCCTTGGGTCCGGTCCATCCTTTGGGGCTCGCCAGCACGATCATCGGCCACGCTGGTCGCCTGGAGAAACCGCGGCTGCGCGCTTGCGATTGAATGCGCGCGATCTCCAGGGTGACGCGCTCGAGCGTCTCGGCCATTTGCTCGTGCATCGCGTGTGGATCGCTGCCCTCCACGAAATGGGGCGCGTGCCCGTATCCGCGGAGAAGGTCGCAGAGCTCCTCGCGAGGGATGCGAGCGAGCACGGTGGGACCGGCGATCTTGTACCCGTTGAGATGAAGGATGGGCAGGACCGCGCCGTCGCGCACCGGGTTCAAGAATTTGTTGGAATGCCAACTGGTGGCGAGCGGTCCGGTCTCGGCTTCGCCGTCGCCGATGACGCAGCATGCGACGAGATCGGGATTGTCGAACACGGCGCCGTAAGCATGGGAGAGCGCGTATCCGAGCTCGCCGCCTTCGTGGATCGAGCCGGGCGTCTCCGGTGCCACATGGCTCGGCACGCCGCCCGGAAACGAGAACTGCTCGAAGAGCCGTTTCATCCCCTGCGCGTCCTCGGAGATGGCCGGGTAGATTTCGCTGTACGTCCCTTCGAGATAGGCGTTGGCGACGAGCCCCGGCCCGCCGTGCCCCGGGCCCGTCACGTAGATCATGCTCGTGTTGCGCTCGCGGATGATCCGGTTCAGGTGCACGTAGATGAAGTTGAGGCCCGGCGTCGTGCCCCAATGGCCGAGAAGTCGCGGCTTGATATGTTCCCTCCGCAGCGGCTCTCGGAGCAGCGGATTGTCACGCAAATAGATCTGGCCAACGGAAAGGTAGTTCGCCGCGCGAAAGTACGCGTCCATCTGCTCGAGTACTTCTTGCTTCAGCACGGTCATGCTCGTTCTCTCCAAGCTCGCTGCGGCCCACGCCGAGTCGCAGGCGTGCAGCGATGCCGGTTTCATTGGTCCAACATCACGTTCTGCTCTCGCACGACAGACGCCAGGCGTACATCGGTCGCTCGGAAGTGACGAGCGCGTCGACGTTTCGAGGATCAGCTCGCCAAGTTGCGGCATCGGAGTGCTACGCCGGAGCTTCGTTGCGAACAGCGCGGCGATCCTGACAGCGTCGCGGCTTCGACAGACCCGGGACGGGCCAGTTGGATCACCAAGAAATCACCCATGTTTTCGCCCTACGTTGACACCCTGTCGTCATTGAACAAATGTTCAGTACATGAACTTGCTTCTCCAGGCGCTGCTCGTGGCCGTCGAAGACGCGGCGAGGGGCAGGGGACTGCAGAAGTACCGCGTTCTTTGGAAGCACAACGCGCGAGCGCAGATGGTCGTTGCGATCATTACGGACGACCCCCGGCTCACGAAGGAGAAGCTCGAACCCAAGCCGAACGGCTATCGCCCTCCGCGGCGCGACTGATCTCACGCGGACGAGCTGTTCCACCGAGTGGCGGCTGTCGGCACCGGTTCTATCTTGAAACCATGGGACAGCTGGCGCTTTTCGGCCGAACCGAGCCCCCCTCGTTCGATCGCGCGTTCTCGCGGCTCGAACGCATCGTCCTAGCGGACGGCGCCTGGCTCGGTCTCGCGCGCGGCTGGCTCGCGGGGCACGAGCAGGTCTACGCCGAGCTTTTGCACCGCACTCCTTGGCGCGCCGAACGTTCCCGCGCATTTCCATCATGCTGCCGCCCCGACTGGTAGGCGGGCGAGCGCGATGCCACCACGTCCCGAGCCGGGAGGTGTTACCGTCTCAGGCCGTTCCGTACTGCAGAGAGAACGAGAAGGTGCTCCCTTTTCCGAGCGTGCTCTCCGCGCCAATACGGCCGCCGTGCGCTTCCACGATGCCTTTCGCGATGGTGAGGCCGAGCCCGGTGCCTTGATAACGTGTTTGCCGCCCGCGCCAGTATCGCTCGAAGATGTGCGGCAGCTCGTCGGGGCCGATACCTGGCCCCGTGTCGTCCACGGCGAAGACCACTTCACCCGGTCGCGATCGCGCACCCAACCGCACGTGGCCTCCGCTCGCGGTTACTTTGACGGCATTGGACGTCAAATTGGCGAGCGCTTGGATCAAGCGGTCCTTGTCGGCCGAGATGAGCGGCAGGCCGCTTTCGACGCCGGCGTCGAGGCGTATGTCACGCTCGGCCGCCAGCGAGGCGAACATCTCCAAGACTGCATCGACGACTTCGGTGGGCTCGAACACCACGGGTTCGATCTTGAGTCGACCGCTCTGGATCGTGGCAAAGTCGACGAGATCCGCCAAGAGCCGCGACATTCGTTCGGCCGATCGATGGATGGTGGCCAGGTTCTTTCGCAGCCGCGGCGCCTTCTTGTCCGTGAGCTCGAGCCGGAGCGCGCTCGCCGCACTGAGCAGAATGGCGCCGAGGGGATTCCGCAGATCGTGGGTGACGACGGCCAGCACCTCCTCGCGGGACTCTTTGGCCTTCTCGGCTTGTTCGAAGAGGCGAGCATTCAAGAGAGCGAGCGCCGCGCGATCGGCAAGCTCTTCACAGAGCGCCAGATCGTCGGGCGCATAGGGGACGTCCGGTTTGATTTGGGCGGTCAGGAGCGTGCCGAGGATGCGATCGCCGAACCGTAGCGGGACGCACATCACACCGTGCATGGGAAACCGCTCCAGCAAACCGCGGAAAGCCGGGGTCACCCGCATCTTGAGCTCGGCGGGATCGGTCGAGTGAAGGAGCATGCTCTGCCCCGATTGCGCGACAGAACCGGAAATGCCTTCTCCGATTCGCACCGGAGCTTCGCGACTCACCTCGGCGAAGAGCCGTCCCGCCTCCTTATCGGGGTGATAGAAGCCCATGGAGTTGAGCGTGCCGTCCTTTTCCGAGACGAGCGACAGTCCGGCCGCTCCTTCGAAGGTTTTGCCGAGCTCGGTGACCATCGCTTCGACGAGTCGGTGAGTCTCGAGCCCGGCTTCGACGAAACATCGCGAAACCCGCGCCAGGCTCTCGAGCCTTCGCGCCGTGGCGCGCTCCGCTTCGAGCGCCTGCAGCCGCGCGACGGCCTGTGCGATATGCGACGCGATGGTCGTGGCCAGATGCTTTTCGTGGGGGGAAAGCGTTCTCGGTGTATCCGAGTAGATCATGAATTTTCCGAGCAGGCGGCCTTCGCCGATGATGGGAATGAACCCCACCGCTTGGATGCCCTCCGCGGAGAAGATGGGCCGGTAGGGGGCCATGCTCTCGTCTTGCCCGATGTCGGCGACGAAGATGGGTCGCGCGTCGGTTGCATTGCGCGCCCAAGGAGAATGGCCATCGACGGCCCGGCGGTAGGTATCCGAAAGGCCCCGCCAGGCGCGAAAGCGCATGGTGCCCGTCTCATCGCACAGCAAGATCGACGCGCGTTCGACGGCCAGGACGTCCCTCACTCCGCGCAATGCTTCCTCGTACAAGGTATTCAGTTCCCGTGCGCCGGCCGTCATTTGGGCGAGACGAAACAGCATTTCCATCTCGCGCCCGCGTTGCTCTGCCTCCCTTCGTGCGGTTCTTTCCGCGTCGTAAAGACGGGCCCGCTCGAGCGCGAGCGCCGTCTGCCGCGCGAGATCTTCCGCCGTGGCACGCTCTTCCGGACCGAAAGCTTGCGGATTCGCGAAACCGAATGCAACGACGCCCAGCGTCTCTCCTTTGGCGAATAGCGGCAGGCATGCCGTACTCTCGGCGCGCACCGCTCCTTTGACGAACGGCAGCCGAGGATGCAGCCGAAATAGCTCGTCCTTGGAGTGAATCCACGACGCGCGCCCGGTGCGAAATGCCGCCGCCGCGGGAAAGTCGTCGTCGACCCCGAAATCCCCGAATCTCGCCATCGTATCGGCGCTCAAGCCCGACTGGCTGATGACCGTCAAACGCGTGTGAGTGTCGTTCGGCAAAGCGACGAGCGTTTGTAATGCCCCGAGCATCGGTGCCATCTCGTTGGAAACGACGCGAGCGACATCGGTCGGCAGAAGTGCCTCGCTCAGAGCCGCCGTGATCGCCTGCAGTTTGGCAATCCGTTCGCGCGCGATGCGTTCGTCGATCGCGAGTTGCTCATCGATCCGAGAGTCGCCACGCGGGTCGATCGGATCCGCGGCGCCCTTGTTCGGCTCCAGAAAGTGGGTCGATGCGCACTTCTGTCGTTCGGTCATACGGTCGAAGGTCGGGAACCGCAGGTCGTCGCGCCAGAGGGCCTGTGCGCCTTACACGCATAGGCCTCAAGCATACAGAATGAGGTGAGCTTTACCGCCGCTACTTCCGACCTAAGTCTGAACGACGATGCATCTTTATGATCGTCTGCGGTCGGGCCGGCTAAGAAATTGGGGTGTTCATCCGATGGAATCGCAAACCTGCCCCTTGGGCGGTCTACAGACGAATGCCGATTCCGGAACACGGATGCAAAACGAGCGGTCGGTCGAGCTCCTCGCCGTTTCTATCGGGCGTCGGCGGTACCGCTGAGGAGCGCCTTTGAAACGGATCCTTAGCCTGGCGGCCGCGCTCACTGGAGCCCGAACATCGGACGAGATCGCGGAGATTATGGTGCGCCAGGGCGTGGACGCTTTGCAGGCTTCGACGGGTATCTTCGTCGAGCCGAGGCGCGATGGATCGCTCGAAATCATCGCGCACCAGGGCATTGCCGCCGCCGTGATCGCGGCGAATCGGACTTTTCCGCCCGATGGTCCATTTCCCACTGCGCGGGCCTTTCGAACGGGGGAGCCCGAGTGGGTCGAGGACCCGGCACAATACGAGCGGCGCTACCCGGGTCTCGCCGAACGGCTGGGAAGTGCAAGCTCGGCCATCGCGGTGCTGCCGCTCATCGTCGATGGCAAGGTCATCGCAGCGGTTGCATTCCGCTTCGACCAGCCGAGGACCTTCGATGCCGACGAGCGCGCCGTCATGGTCACTCTCGCCAGTCAAGCCGCGCAAGCTTTTCAACGCGCGCGTCTTCACGCGCGCGAAGCTCGCGCGCGCCGGTGGCTCGAGGCGCTCCGCGAGTTGGCGACTGCCCTGTCCAAGGTCTTGACTCGTTCCGAAGTCGTAGAGATCGTCCTTTCGCGCGGGATGAAGGTGGCAGGGGCCGACACCTGCACGATTTACTCTTTCGATGAAACGACGAGCGTCCTCACGCTCATCGGTGATCGCGGCGTCAGTGTGATGGTTCTCGATCACATCCGTCGTCTCACCCCTGAGTCCGGCAATCCTGTCTTGGGCACGCTCGCCACGGGAGAGTCGCTCTGGGCCGAAACGGACGAGGATTACGCCGCTCTCTACCCTGCCCTGGCGACTCAGACGGTGGCGGGGCCACGGGCGCGCGCGTTCTGGAGTGTCCCGCTGATTGCGGAGGGAACGCCCTTCGGCCTTATCGGAATGGGCTTTTACGCGCCGCGCGCGTTTTCGCCGGAGGAGCGCGAATTCGTGCAAACGTTTTGCCACCATTGCGCAGAGGCGCTGCGCCGCGCAGAACGGCTCGAAATGGAACGCGCGGCGCGCGCTACCGCCGAACGCTTGCAAGGCTCGCTGGAGACGACACTACGAAGCATCGGCGACGCGGTCATCGCGACCGACGCCGGTGGGCGCGTGGTGTTCATGAATCCCGTCGCCGAAAGTTTGACGGGGTGGGCTGAGTCAGAAGCCCGCGCGCGGCCCCTGGCCGACGTCTTTCCCATCGTCAACGAGCAGACTCGGAAGGAAGTGGAGAGTCCCGTCGACAAGGTGCTCCGTCACGGAACCGTGGTCGGTCTGGCCAATCACACCGTGCTTCTCAGCCGAGATGGGAAGAGCGAAACTCCCATCGAGGACAGCGGCGCGCCGATTCGGGGACGAGGCGAGACCGTCGAAGGTGTGGTCCTCGTTTTTCGCGATGCCAGCGTGAGGCGTCGCGAAGAAATTCGGCGCACGTTCCTGGCCCAAGCTGCGGCGGCGCTCTCCGAGTCACTCGACTACGAGGTGACGCTGGCACGCGTGGCGCAGCTCGCAGTCCCCGACGTGGCCGACTGGTGTGCCGTCAACGTGCTGGAGGAAGGGCAGAGTGCCAGCAAGCAGGTGGCCGTCGCGCACGTCGATCCAGCCAAGGTTGAGTTCGCGCGGGAGCTAGGGCGGAGATATCCGCCCGATCCCAATTCCCCGCGGGGGGTACCGAACGTCCTCCGCACGGGCCGCTCCGAAATTTATCCCGAGGTCAGCGACGAGCTGGTGGAGGCGGGAGCGCAGGACGAAGACCATTTGCGCATTTTGCGCGAGCTACGCCTGAGGTCGGCGATGGTCGTTCCTCTCATCGTACGCGGACGAGTGCTGGGGGCCATGACGTTCATCTACGCCGACGCCAATCGTCATTATTCGGAGACGGATCTCGAGTTTGCCGAAATCTTGGCGCAACGATGCGCCGTTGCCATCGACAATGCCCTTCTCTACGCTGCCGAGACGCGAGCTCGAAAAAATGCCGATCTGGCCAATCAGGCGAAAGACGAATTTCTAGCGGCAGTGAGCCACGAACTGCGCACGCCGCTCACTGCCATCATGGGCTGGGTCAAGCTCCTGTCGTCTCCCTTGCTCGAGGAGAGCCGAAAGAGCCGGGCGCTCGAGACGATCGATCGAAACACCGTCGCCATGGCGGAGTTGATCGACGATCTACTCGACATGTCGCGGATCGTGAGCGGGCGGCTGCGGATCGACAGGCAGAGGGTCGACCTGGCCACGGTGCTCGAAGCGGCTATCGAGTCCATCCGGCCGGCGGCCGAAGCGAAGAGCATTACGATCCGCCTGTCGATCGATGCCAAACCGGCGGTATTGACTGGAGACCCGGTGCGTCTTCAGCAGGTGATTTGGAACCTGCTGAGCAACGCCGTGAAATTTACGTCTCTGGGCGGTCACGTCGAAGTGGTGCTCCGGCACGTCGATTCGGCCGCCGAGATCCGCGTCACCGATTCCGGTCGCGGAATCACTCCGGCGTTCCTGCCATATATTTTCGACGCGTTCCGGCAGCAGGACGCAACTTCGAGCCGCGCACGCGGTGGTCTCGGCCTGGGCCTGGCGATTGCGCGCCGTCTCGTCGAGCTGCACGGCGGCCAGATCACCGTGCACAGTGAGGGGGAAATGCGCGGAGCAACGTTCACGGTTACGCTTCCGCTCGGTGGGTTGGCGGCAAGCGTCGCCAGATCGACGCACGATGCGTCGAGAGAGGCGCCGAAACATCACGATCTCAGAGGGATTCACGTGCTCGTGGTCGACGACCACGATGACTCACGCGACCTCATTCGAGCCGTCCTCGAAACCTGCGGTGCCGAAGTCGATACGGCGGGGGACGTGGAGGAGGCCATGACGGCTTTTGCTCATCGTGTCCCCAACGTGCTCATCTCGGATATCGGAATGCCCGGCCAGGACGGTTACGATCTCATCCAGAAGGTACGCAGGTTGCCGCCCAATCGGGGCGGCGGCGTACCGGCAGCGGCATTGAGCGCCTACGCCCGTACCGAAGACAGGCGTCGGGCTCTCAATGCCGGCTATTCGATGCACTTGGCCAAACCCATCGAGCCCGGCGAGTTGATCGACGTCGTCGCCAGCTTGACCAGGTTCGCGACCGGTTCGTTCGAGCCGGCACCCGAAGTGCCCAAACACTGACGTCAGCGGAACGTAAGCGATCCCATTCCAAAGCTATCGGGCGTGTCGTGGTACGTGTGCGCGCGCGGGTGTCGTTCGGAGTGTCGGTCACACCAAAGGCGTGTACGCCCGGTTGCACGCTGCACGTCGAGACAGTCCGGGCACGGTGGAACGATCTGCTCCAAAGTTGGAATGGATTTGGGGCGATACACCAGCACCGGACACGGCGCGAGACGTAGCAGATTGGCTGCCACCGAACCCTCGAGGAAACGCTCGAGCCCGGAGCGTGCGCGCGTTCCAACGATGATGAGGTCGGCACTGATGTCGCTCCCGAGTTGAGCGATCTCGACGTCGACTTGGCCGGACGCGAGGTGCAGGTACATGCGCGCTACCATCGAGGGAAGATCGGCAGCCAGATTGGCGAGCTTCCGGTGGGCGTCCTCGGCGATAGTGACGACTTTGATCGCGCGTTCCCCCTGGACGGCGGCGACGTCATGGTCGGCAAGCACGTGCACGACGTGAAGTTCGGTTCCGGCCGACACGGCGAGCTCGGCCGCGTACGAAAGGACCTCCTTAGACAGCGCCTGGAAATCGATGCCA
>Ga0190265_10003393_pt1 | contig 10869 bp, 8 predicted proteins | sample Popmic124T_FD_133135 | JGI IMG/M metagenome (GOLD analysis project Ga0190265, IMG submission 133135) | Populus adjacent soil microbial communities from riparian zone of Indian Creek, Utah, USA - 124 T | ecosystem: Environmental > Terrestrial > Soil > Riparian zone | place: USA: Utah | collected...
CCCGAGCCCCGAGGACTTGGGCAGGGCGACGACGGCGCCGGTGCGCTCGGCGGCGGCGGTGATCAGCCGCACGTACTGGCTGGGGTTGCCTCCGGCGCCATGGAAGAAGAGCACGAGGGGAGCCGGTCGGGAGCGGTCGAGGCTCGCCGGCACGTAGCGGAGGAAGTAGGACTGGCTGGCCGGGATCTCGATCCGCCGCAAGCCCGGCTCGGGGACACCCAGAACCCTCGCCGGCCAGGCGAGCGCCAGCAGGGCGAAGAGGATCAGCCGCGCGGGGCGCATGCGGGCTGTGACCAGGTAACGCATGGGTCCATCTTACCAGCCCAGCGAAATGACGAAGCCGGTCCGCCCGGGAGCACACGGGGTGCCTATGTTAAGCTCGGCTCATGGCTTCCCAGGAGTACGCTTACGTCAGCCGGGAATGCCCGGCGGTCCAGATCCCGGAGGGGACCCCAGCCGTCCTCTCCCCCGGCACCCGGGTGCGCATCACCCAGTCGCTCGGCAGCAGCTACACCGTGGTGACCGAGCGCGGCTACATGCTGCGCATCGACGACAAGAACGCCGACGCCATCGGCAAGACCCCCGGCAGCTCGCCGGTCGAGGACATGGCCGGCAGCTCGCTCGAAGAACGCGTCTGGGCCCTGCTCAAGACCTGCTTCGACCCGGAGATCCCGATCAACATCGTCGACCTGGGGCTGGTGTACAACTGCGCCATCACCGATCTGCCGGAAGGCAAAAAGGTCGAGATCAAGATGACCCTGACCGCTCCCGGCTGCGGCATGGGCCCGGTCCTCGCGGCCGACGTCAAGGAGAAGGTCGCGGGCCTTCCCGAGGTCGCCGAGGCGGACATCGAGATCGTGTTCGATCCGCAGTGGAACCAGAACATGATGAGCGAGGCGGCACGGCTGGAGCTCGGGATGTTCTAGGGAGGGCAGAGCAGGAAGAACAAGAACCCTCGGGGCTTCGCCCCTTGGGGCCTCACCACCCCGACCCTCCTCTCCCACCTCCCACCCGCCCGCCGGGAGAGGAGGGAGCCTGCCGGGAGCCTGCTAGGAATCTTCGAGTGGCAACTTCTTCGGCATCGGCTCCGGCTTTCCAGCGAACAGGCGCTTCACGTTCAGGCGGAGGTTGTCGAGCTCGGCGTAGAGCCAGAGCTTGAGACCCCGGGCTACCATGCGGAAGGGGGCGGTCTGGAGGTCGAAGAGGGCTTTCACGCGGCGGCCGTGGTTGCGCCGGCCCGCTTCTCCCGCGGCGCGGCGGTTCAAGACGATGGCCTTGAAGCGGCGGTTGTAGATCCGCATCAGGTGATAGCTGAAGAAGGCCGGCTTGGGGCCGAGGACGGGCATCCAGTGGAACTTGCCGTGGATGCGGTAGGCGGGGCCCACCACGAAGATGTAGTACTGCGCCGTCTCGATCAGGAACGAGGCGGAGAGCAGGTCGTGCTCCCCCATGTAGAAGTACTTGTCCTTGTAGATGGAATCGAAGAAACGGCGGTAGGAGCGCAGGAAGGTCACGTTGTGCTCGACGACGCGGGCGGCGACGTCCTCCCCCGCCGTCTGGGCCTTGACGATCTCGACCGAGGCCTCGACGGAAAACGCGGCGTGGTCGAGCCCGGGCGAGTAGTAGGGGTCGAGGAACGCCGCCGCGTCGCCGAGGAGCGCCCAGCCGTCTCCCATGTACTGCTGGGTGACGTAGGCGAGGTTCGAGAAGGTCCGCAGGTCCTCGGCCTTTATTTCAGCCCCGTCCAGAAGCTCGGCGGCGCTGGGGATGGCGCGCAGGAAGGCGAGGTATTCGCTCGCCAGCTCCTTGCCGCGGCCGAGGTCGACCAGGCGGGTGTCGAAGACGATGCCGATGCTGGTCTCGCCGTTGCCCAGGGGGATGAACCAGACCCAGTAGCCGAACCCCATGTAGTGGTTGGTCGAGAGGCGGCGGGAGCCGACGTTGCCGCGCGACAGCGCCAGCGGACCGCGGGCGGCGAAGTCGTCGATGTGGCGGACCCCCTCCCAGCGGCACCAGATGGCGGCGGTCGGATGCTCCTTGTTGCGCTCGATCAGCCCCAGGCGCTTGCCGAGGAAAGTCGCCCGGCCGGTGGCGTCGAGCACCCAGCGGCAGGCGACGGTCTCGACCTCACCCTCTCCATGCTCGAGGGTGACGCGGTGGTCGAAGCTTCCCAGCTCGACCTCGCGCACCTTCGCGGGCCGCAGCAACTCGGCCCCCTCGGCTACGGCGGTCGCCAGCAGGTGCTCGTCGAGCACGTCGCGCCGGAGCTGGAAGGAGTTGGTGGTGCTGCGCTGGTACGGCCCGGCCTCGCTGGCGTCCGCGTGGCCGTGCACCTTCTCGTTGGCGAACCAGTAGCGCAGCCCCTCCTTGGGCAGGTGCTCGCGCTCCAGGTGCTCCCACATGGCGAGGCGCCGGGTGAGGAACATCCCCGACATCTCCGTCGTCGCCTCCCCCACCTTGGCGTCGAACGCAATCTGCCGCTCCACCACCAGCACGGAGAGATCCGGCCGGTCCCGCCGCAGCAGGATCGCCGCCGAAGCGCCGCTGAAGGCGCCGCCGAGGATGACCACGTCGTACCTCTTCTCCATGAGGGGGAGTCTAGCAGCCTTGCGGTGGGTCTCGACTGAGAGTCCGTGGCCATCAGGTAGAATGGGCCTATCATGGAACCGATCCGAGTCAAACGAGTCCCGGGGCGTCGCCAGGGAGACAACGTCCTGCGTGACATCGAGATCCTTCAACGAACGATGAACGAGTTGAGAGGTTGCGGACTGGTCCCCAGGGGCGTTCACCGGTTTCGAACCCATCAGGAGGCGGACGAATGGATGATGCGCCAGATCGCGGCGAGTCACGCGCGCCACGCCTCGAAGATCTCCTCGAGCTCTGCACAGCCCTCAATAACGAAGGAGCACGGTATCTCCTGATCGGGGGGTTCGCCGTCATCCTTCATGGATTTGTCCGCAGCACGAAGGACGTGGATCTGCTCGTCGATCCCTCGGAGCTCAACATCCAAGCGGTCAAGAGGGCAATGTCGACTCTCCCGGACAACGCGGCAGCCTTGATAGCGGACAACGAGATTCTCCAGTATCAGGTCGTCCGGGTTGCGGATGAGATCGTCGTCGACCTGTTGGGTGCCGCCTGCGGGGTCACCTACTCGGAGGCCTTTGCTGCGGGAATCGACAAGTTCACGGTCCAGGGTGTCGAGATTCCAGTCGCCAGCAAAGAACTGTTGATCCGCATGAAGGACACGATACGGGAGAGTGACGCGGTCGATGTCCGCTTCCTGCATCTGCGGATCGAGGAGGAAAGGCGGCTCAAGTGACCCCTGGCCAAGCCGTCGAGATGGCTCAGAGTTCCGGATCGACGCAACGTTGATTCGTCAACCGATGCCAAGGTATAATCAAGACATGGCTCAGCCGCTGAGGAAGCTCCCGCAACCGACGGGCAATCACGAGGACGAAGAGAACGACCACCTCTTCCGCTTCGGCTTCCGGACTCAGTTCATCCCTCTCCCTGATGGCGACTTCGAGGCGCGGCAGATTCCGCTGACCGTCGAAGACCTTCTCGATCCCCAGATTGGTGACCACGTGGTCCAAGGGTACCCGCACGGCCTCCTCACGTTGACGCTGGCCGAGATGTTGATCGGCAGGTACCGGAACCAGGACGACGTTCTCGTGGGCTGGGACGTGAAGGTCTTCTGGGGCATCCCCGGACTCCCCAATCCCGCCCCCGACGTCTCGGTCATCCGGGGAGTCCGCGACAAGCGCAAGCCCCGCGAGAGCTTCAACGTCCCGGAAGAGGGAGTCGGCCCCTGTTTCATCCTCGAGATCGTCTCTCCGGTCCGCGCCGAGTACCGTAGGAACGATCATCAGGAGAAGGTCGTTATCTATGAGCGGGCCGGAGTCGACGAGTACCTCATCGTCGATCAACCGAGGCCGGCGACCAACGACAGTTTCCGGCTGACCGGATACCGGCTGGACGCTCAGGGGCGCTATCAGAGGATCGAGCCGGACGACCGGGGCCGCCTCTTCGCCGAGACCCTCAACCTCTGGTTCCAGATCTCCGAGGACGGCCAGCAGGTTCTCTTGATCGACGCCGAGACCGGCGAGCGGCTGTTGACCGCGGAAGAGGCGAGAGCCGAGGCCGAGGCCGCCAAGGAGGCCCGGCGGGTGGCCGAGGCGGAGGTGGCCCGGCTGCGCGAGGAGCTCGCTCGCCTGAAGGGCTCCTCCGGCTAGACGGCAACCTCACCCCACCTGTCCAGACAGTCCCAGCGCTCCCGCGCCGGGCTAACCGAACGTCGCCCTTCGGGCTGGGCGCGAAGCTCCAGGAGACGCTGCCGCGTCCCTTTTCCACCCCGGGTTGCAGCATTTCCCCGGGTGGGTCAGAATATCCTCCCGGGACCATGCCAAAACCTGCCTCCACACCCGGCCCTACCCGCCTTCCCATGAGCTAGTCAGAACGGAGCCAAATTGACCCGCAGAATGCTGATCAACGCGCAGCGTCCGGAAGAGTTGCGCATCGCCGTCGTCCAGGGCACCTACCTGGAGAACTACAAGGTCGACATCGCCGAATCAGGCCTCACCCGCGGCAACATCTACCGCGGCCTGATCGCCGGCATCCAGCCCAGCCTGAACGCCGCCTTCATCGACTACGGGCTGGAGCGCCACGGCTTCCTGGCGATCCAGGACGTCGTCCCCGAGGCCTTCTACCACTCGCCCAAGGGGCACCACCCACGCATCGACGAGGTGCTGGAGAAGGGCAAGCCCATCGTCGTCCAGATCGCCAAGGACGCCATCGGCGGCAAGGGGGCTGCGCTCACCACCAGCCTGTCGCTCGCCGGGCGCTACCTGGTGCTCACCCCGTTCGACGACACCCGCGGCGTGTCGCGCAAGGTCGAGGACGAGGACACGCGCAAGAAGCTGAAGGCGATCGCCGCCAGCCTCGAGCTCCCCCGCGGCTGCGGCGTCATCCTGCGCACCAACGCGCTGGAGCAGACCAAGGCGACGCTCGCCAAGGATCTGGCCGCCCTCCTGCGGCTCTGGAAGCGGGTGCAGACCGCCGCCGTCCTGGGCAAGGGGACGCGCCTGCTCTACACCGACCAGGACCTGATTCTCCAGGCGTTGCGCGACTACCTCGACAGCAGCGTCGAAGAGGTGCTGATCGACGACGACGAGGCGTACCACAAGGCGGAGGCCTACATGGCGGCCTTCATGCCGCGGGCCAAGACCCGGCTGATCCGCTACTCGGACCGCCTGCCGCTCTTCTCGCGCTACGACCTCGAGCCGCAGATCGACCGCATCTACGAACGCCGTGTGGAGTTGCCTTCCGGCGGATCGATCGTCATCGACCCCACCGAGGCGCTGACCGCTATCGACGTCAACTCGGGCCGTTCGACGCGCGCCGCCACCCAGGAGGAGACCGCCGTCCACACCAACCTCGAAGCGGCCAACGAGGTGGCACGCCAGCTCCGCCTGCGCGACATCGGCGGGCTCGTGGTGGTGGACTTCATCGACATGCGGGCGTCAAAAAACCAGCGCCGGGTCGAAAAAGCTTTGAAGGACGCGATGAAGGCCGACAAGGCGCGCTCGACGGTCGATCGCATCAGCCAGAACGGCCTCCTGGAGATCAACCGCCAGCGCATCCAGCAGGCGCTCCAACTCCGCACCCACCGCTCCTGCCCCACCTGCAACGGCGTCGGGCGCCTGGCCTCCGAGGAGATGGTGAGCCTGTCGCTGCTGCGCCGCATCGAAGCGCGCGCCGCCACCGGCTCTATCCAGGGGGTGCGCATCTCGCTGCACCCGGAGCTGGCGGATGCCTTCCAGAACGGCCGCCGCCAGGAGCTGGCGTCGCTGGAAGACGAGTTCGACATCAAGATCGAGATCATCGCCGCCCCCGACCTGCACCGTCCGGACGAGCGGATCGACTGGCAGAAGCGCGAGAGGCCCGCCAAGCCGTCCCGTCACGCCAAGCCCGCGCCGGTCACCCTGCAGGCCTGGGACCTCGCCCTCCCCGAGCCGGACTTCGACGAGGACGAGGATGAGGACGACGGCGAGTCCGCGGCGAACGCCGCGGGCGGCGACGGCGAGGAGCCCGGAGAGGCGGGAGAGAGCGCCGCCGCCGCGAAGCGCCGCAAGCGCCGCCGCGGTGGCCGCAAAAGGAAAAAGCCCGCCGGAGGAAACAGCCTCGAAGCCAACGGAGCGGAGGGTGGCGGCGAAGCCCATCCCGGCAACGGCGCGGAGGCTGCTGCCCACCCTGCCGGTGAGTGGGAAGAGAACGGCGGCGAGGACGAAGGGCCTTTCGACGGAGACGAGGACGACGACGACGGAGACGGCGACGACGAGCCGGAGTCGGCCGAGGCCGGGGCCGAGCAGGCGGCCGGCACCGGGCCGCGCACCAAAAAGCGGCGCCGCCGCCGCCGGCGCGGGCCGGCGAAAGGCTGATCCGTGCGAGGATCGCGGAGCGGAGACCCGCGGGAAGCTTCGCGGACAGGAGGCGACATGTTTGACCGCATCACCTTCGATTCCGGAGTCATGGCTGGCCGTGCCTGCATCCGTGGTATGCGGATCACGGTCAGCCTCCTGGTCAACCTCGTGGCTAACGGCATGTCCTCCGAATCTATTCTTAGAGAGTATCCGGATCTGGAAGCAGAGGATATTCGGCAGGCACTTCAGTACGCAGCGGCTTTGGCCAGCGAGGAGCTCCACCCCCTTCCGGCGGCCTGTGGACTAGCCCGTTAGAGCTCCCTCCTCTCCCGGCGGACGGGCGGGAGGCGGGAGAGGAGGGTCGGGGTGGTGAGGGGCCCCCGAGGGGCGAAGCCCCAGGTACTGGCTCTACCGGTAGAAGACTACCGGTAGAAGATCGGGAACCCCGCCGGGTCGGCCTCGTGCATGATCTCGTAGACGGCTTCGAAGACGGCCTCGCGGTTCGGCTTCGAGTAGTAGTCGCCGTCCGAGCCGTAGGAGGGCCGGTGCTCCTTGGCGGCCAGGGTACGGGGGGCGCCGTCGAGCCACTGGTAGCCGCCCTGCACCTCGAGAGCCTGCTGGAGCATGTAGGCGGAGGCGCCGCCCGGCACGTCTTCGTCCAGGAAGAGCACGCGGTTGGTCTTCTTGAGGGATTCGAGGATGCGGCTGTCGAGGTCGAACGGCAGCAGGGTCTGGACATCGATGACCTCGGTCTCGATCCCCACCTCCTGGAGCCTCTCCGCGGCGTCCAGGGCGATGCGGCAGCAGGCGCCGTAGGTCACGATGGTCACGTCCCCGCCCTCGCGCAGCACCTCGGGCACGCCGAGCGGCAGCCGGAAGTCGCCGATGTTGGCCGGCAGCTTCTCCTTCTGGCGGTAGGCGTTCAGCACCTCGACGACGATCGCCGGATCGTCCCCTTCGAGCAGGGTGTTGTAGAAGCCGGAGGCCTGGGTCAGGTTGCGCGGCACGGCGACGTAGATTCCCCGTACCAGGTTCAGGATGCCCGCCATCGGCGACCCCGAGTGCCAGATGCCCTCCAGCCGGTGGCCGCGGGTGCGCACGATGACCGGCGCCTTCTGCCGCCCCTTGGTGCGCCAGCGCAGGGTCGCCAGGTCGTCCGAGAGGATCTGCAGGCCATAGAGCACGTAGTCGAGATACTGGATCTCTGCGATCGGCCGCAGGCCCCGCATCGCCATGCCGATCGCCTGGCCCATGATGGTGGTCTCGCGGATGCCGGTGTCGGTCACTCGGAGAGGGCCGTGCTTGGCCTGGAGGCCGGCAAAGCCCTGGTTGACGTCGCCAATCTTGCCGACGTCCTCCCCCAGGGCAATCACGTTGGGGAAGCGGCCGAGGGCGTGGTCGAAGCAGGCGTTGACCACCTCGAAGCCGTTGAGGACGGGTGAATCCTCGCGGTAGACGGGCGCCACCGGGGCCACCTTGAGGGAGGCCAGGGGGGTGTCGCTGTAGAGATGGGAGTTGTAGCGGTCCTCGTTCGCCCGGTCCTGCTCCTTCTTCCAGGCGACCAGCTTGCGGGCCGTCTCCAGCTCCTCCCCCGCCGTCGCGATCAGCGCGCCGTGGAGGGCCGCCATCACGTCGCGCCGCAGGGGGAGCTGCTGGCGCTTCAGGTCCTGCTGGATCTTCCGCACCTCCTCGCCCCGGGAGGACTCCTGGGCCAGCTCGTCCAGCATGCCCAGGGCGGTCTGCCGCTCCTCGTCGAGAGGAGCACGGAAGTCGTCCCAGGCCTTGCGCTGCGCTTCGCGGACGAAACGGCTCTCGGCTTCCTCCAGGGCCTCGAGCTCCTGGACGGTGGCGATCCCCTGGTCGAGCATCCACTGCCGCATCTTGCGCAGGGGGTCGTACTCGGTCTCCCACTCCAGGCGCTCGCGGCTTTTGTAGCGCTCGTGGCTGCCGGAGGTGGAGTGCCCCTGGGGCTGGGTCATCTCGACGACGTGGACGATGGCCGGCACGTGCTCGCGGCGCACGATCTGAGCGGCGTTCAGGTAGGTCTCGCAGAGGCCGGGGTAGTCCCAGCCCTGGACCGCGTAGAGGTCGTAGCCCTGCCGGCTTCCCGGTGTGCGGCGGAAGCCGGAGAGGACGGCCGAGAGGTCCCCCTTGGTGATCTGCAGCTCGTTGGGGACCGAGATGCCGTAGCCGTCGTCCCAGATCGATAGGAGCATGGGCGACTGGAGGACGCCGACGGCGTTGACCGCCTCCCAGAACATGCCTTCGGCGCAGCTCGCGTTGCCGATGGTGCCGAAGGCGACCTCGTCGCCGTGGTGGGAGAAGCGCGCCGCCATGGCTTCCAGCTCCGGCAGCTCGCGGTAGAGGCGCGAGGCGTAGGCGAGCCCCACCAGGCGCGGCATCTGCGAGCCGGTGGGCGAGATGTCGGCCGCGCAGTTGAGGAGGCTCGCCAGCTCCTTGAAGCTGCCGTCCGCGTGGAGCATGCAGCTCGCGAAGTGGGCGGTCATCGAGCGGCCGGCCGAGCAGGGTTCCCTCTCGACGTCCGGATCGGCGTAGAGCTGGGCGAAGAACTGCTCGACCGTGAGCAGCCCCAGGGCCAGCATCAGGGTCTGGTCGCGGTAGTAGCCGGAGCGGAAATCCCCGCTGCGGAAGGCGCGGGCCAGGGCGACCTGGGCCACCTCCTTGCCGTCGCCGAAGATGCCGAACTTGGCCTTGCCGGTGAAGACCTCTTTCCTGCCGAGCAGGCTGGCCTGGCGGCTCTGGAACGCGATCCGGTAATCGCGAAGAATGCTCTCCTTGGTGAACTGCGAGCTCCCTACGCTCGCCGGCTCGGCCTCGGCCGAGAGAGGGCTGGACATGCTGGAAACCTCCCGAGACGATTCCACCCTCGAATGCTAGCACGCGCGTGGTGTACGATCCCGGTCACACTTGCCGCTGCATCGAGGAGGCCATGACAGACACGCGCAGAACCCCAGCCCTCGCCATAACCTTGGCGATCCTCTCCGGCTCGATCGTCTCGACCGTCTCGGGCTGCGCCACCGCGGCGCCTCAGGCCCAACCCGATGTCGCAGTGACGGCGAAGACGGCGCGCCCGGTGCGAGGCGACGGGGCCGCCGCCTACGCCTCGACCTACAAGCCGCTCCCCTCCCAGCCGGTGCTCATCACCAACGCCACCGTCCTGACCGCCGCCGGTGGGCGCATCGCGGGCGGCTCGGTGCTGCTGGCCGAAGGCCGGATCGCCGCCGTGGGCACGGGGCTCCTGGCGCCGGCAGGCGCGGTGACCGTGGACGGCACGGGCAAGTGGGTGACCCCGGGCATCATCGACGCCCACTCCCACCTGGGGGTCTATTCTTCGCCGGAGGTGCAGGCGCATTCGGACGGCAACGAGGCGACCGAGCCCAACACGGCGGAGGTCTGGGCCGAGCACTCGGTCTGGCCGCAGGACCCGCAGTTCCCGCTCGCCCTGGCCGGCGGCGTCACCGCGATGCAGATACTGCCCGGCTCGGCCAACCTCTTCGGCGGCCGCGGGGTGACTTTGAAGAACGTGCCGGCCCGGGGCGTCGACGGCATGAAGTTCCCCGGCGCGCCCTACGGCTTGAAGATGGCCTGCGGCGAGAACCCGAAGCGGGTCTACGGCGGCCGGAACCGCTCCCCCGCCACCCGCATGGGAAACGTCGCCGGTTACCGGGCGGCCTGGATCCGGGCGGCCAAGTACCGCCGCGACTGGGAGAGGTACGACCGCATGACGGCAGAGGGTAACAAGTCCGCCGAGGAGCCCGAGCGCGACCTGGAGCTCGACACCCTGGCCGGGGTGCTCGCCGGCGAGATCCTCGTCCAGAACCACTGCTACCGGGCGGACGAGATGCTGACCATGATCGACATCGCCAAGGAGTTCGGCTACAAGATCACGGCCTTCCACCACGCGGTCGAGGCCTACAAGATCGCCGACGTGCTGGCCGCCAACGGCATCTGCGCCGACATGTGGGCCGACTGGTGGGGCTTCAAGATGGAGGCTTTCGACGGCATTCGCGAGAACGTCGCCCTGGTCGAGAAGGCGGGCGGCTGCGCCGTCGTCCACTCCGACTCCGCCGACGGCATCCAGCGGCTCAACCAGGAGGCCGCCAAGGCCATGGCGGCCGGCAACCGGATGGGGATGAGCCTCAAGGAGGAGGACGCCATCCGCTGGCTCACCGTGAACCCGGCGAGGTCGCTGGGGATCGACAAGCAGACCGGGTCGCTCGAGCCGGGCAAGATGGCGGACGTCGTCCTCTGGAGCGGCAACCCGTTCAGCGTCTACAGCCACGCCGAGAGGGTTTACATCGACGGCGCGCTGATCTACGACCGCAACGATCCGACGCGCCAGCCGCGCATGGACTTCGACCTCGGCCTCGGGGAAGGTGTGCGATGAGAAACCTCAACGGTTTTGTCCTCCTCGCGCTGGCCTCCGCGC
>Ga0190265_10003394_pt1 | contig 10864 bp, 10 predicted proteins | sample Popmic124T_FD_133135 | JGI IMG/M metagenome (GOLD analysis project Ga0190265, IMG submission 133135) | Populus adjacent soil microbial communities from riparian zone of Indian Creek, Utah, USA - 124 T | ecosystem: Environmental > Terrestrial > Soil > Riparian zone | place: USA: Utah | collected...
CGGATCGTCGAGGACCTGCTGCTGCTCGCCAAGGCCGAACGGCCCGACTTCGTCTCTCCCGAGCCGATGGAACTGGCCGAACTGACGGCCGACGTCTACGTAAAGGCGCGCACGCTGGGCGAACGGGACTGGCAGCTGGCGGAAGTCGCCGAGGGCGCTGTGCTGCTCGATCCGCAGCGCGTCACACAGGCGATGGTGCAGCTCGCGCAGAACGCCGTTCAGCACACGGCGCCGGGCGCGGCCATCCGCATAGGATCCCGGCGCCGCCCCGGCACCACTGCGGGCACCGGCGAGACCGTCGAGCTGTACGTCACCGACCAGGGCCCGGGCATACGCCCGGAGGATGCACAGCTGATCTTCGAGCGCTTCCGCCGGGGCACCACCCGGCGCGGTGTATGGGACAGGGGATTCCCGCTGCCGGACACCGCGTCGGGCGGCGGCGCCGGGCTCGGCCTCTCCATCGTCAAGTCCATCGCGGAGGGGCATCCGGGGGGCCGCGTCGAACTGCGTCCCACCGAGGGCGGCGGCGCCACCTTCGTACTCGTCATGCAGGCGGGGGAACCAGGAGAGGACACATGAACCGCATCCTGATCGTGGAGGACGAGGAGCGCATCGCCTCGTTCGTCGAAAAGGGCCTGCGCGCCAACGGATTCACCACCAGCGTCGCCGCCGACGGCAACACCGCCTTCGACTTTGCCTGCACGGGCGGCTTCGACCTCGTCGTCCTCGACATCGGCCTGCCCGGCCGGGACGGCTTCACGGTACTGCGCGAACTGCGCGAGTCCCGGGTGACCTTGCCGGTGATCGTGCTGACCGCGCGGGACTCCGTACGGGACACGGTGGCGGGCCTCGAAGGCGGCGCCGACGACTGGATGACCAAGCCGTTCCGCTTCGAGGAACTGCTGGCCCGCGTCCGGCTGCGCCTGCGCACGGCGGCACGCGCACCTGAAGTGACGGTGCTGCGCAGCGGTGACCTGACGCTGGACCTGCGTACGCGGCGGGCACGCGCGGAAGAGCGGACGGTGGACCTGACGGCGCGGGAGTTCGTGCTGCTGGAACTGTTCCTCCGGCACCCGGGACAGGTGCTCTCGCGCGAGCAGATCCTCTCCCACGTCTGGGGCTACGACTTCGACCCGGGCTCGAACATCGTCGACGTGTACGTACGTGCGCTGCGGAAGAAACTGGGCACAGACCGGGTGGAGACCGTGCGCGGGATGGGCTACCGTCTCCCGTGATTCAACGCTATGCCGGTTGTTGCCTGACATGTTGCGGATCATCGTGAAGTCACCTTCATAAAGCCCTCATCAGTGGCTCACGGCGACTCACAAGACTGCTGTGCATGACCTTGAGCCCCCGCCAGGCAGCGCCCCTGTGCCTGGCCCTCAGCATCTGCGCGCTGGTCGCCGTCCCGGGCAACTTCCCCGGGCTGAGCGGTGACGCCCGCCTCGCCCTCGCCGTGTTCACGCTCGCCACCTGCGCCTGGGTGAGCACACCGATCGACGACACCTACATCGCACTGGGTGCGGGACTGGCACTTACCACGACCGGCGTCATCAGCAGCGACGTGCTCTTCGGGACGCTCGGCGACGAAACGGTGTGGCTGCTGGTCTGCGCCTTCGTCCTCGCCGCCGCAGTCTCACGCACCGGGCTGGCGTCACGTGCGGCCGCCTTCCTGGTGAGCGGCGCGAGATCCGTACGGCAGCTGGTCCACCTCACCACCGCAGCCCTGGTCGTCAGTGCCTTCGCCATCCCCGCGACATCGGGGCGGGCCGCACTCGCGCTCCCCGTCTTCCTCGCCCTCGCCAAGGTACTGGCGGGACGAACCCGGCTGATCGTGATGCTGGCACTGCTCTTCCCCACGGTCATCTTGCTCTCCGCAGTCGCGACCCTCATCGGTGCGGGCGCACACCTGATCACGGTCAACGTGCTGTGGGAGACGACGGGCGAGCACATCGGATTCACGCAGTGGCTGCTGCTAGGGCTTCCGCTCGCCGTCGTCAGCTCCCATCTCGCAGCGGAGGCCGTCCTGTTGACGACGACGCGCAGGGAGGACCGCCGGGGCTCTGTCCGGATCACCGCCGAGGACATCGGGGAGCACTCGGAAAACCCCGTCACAGGCCCTCTGTCACAGAACGAGGCACGCTCGGCCCTGCTGCTCGTCACCGTCGTCACGCTGTGGTGCAGCGAACCCCTGCACGGGGTCTCGCCCGCGCTCGTGGCACTGATCGGCGCGGTCGTCGCGGCATCACCGGTTCTGGGGACCGTCGGGCTGAAGGACGCGCTCATAACCGTGCCGTGGTCGCTGCTGCTGTTCATGGCCGCAACGATGGCGATGGGCGTTGCCCTGTCGGAGTCGGGAGCGGCGAAGTGGCTGGTGAACGGGTTTCCCGGTGGTGACTCCGTACCGCCGTGGCTCTTCCTCACCGTGGTTGTCGTGGTGAGTACGGCAGCACATCTGCTGCTCCAGTCGCGTTCAGCCCGCTCCAGCGTGCTCGTCCCGCTGGTCGTCGCGGCGGCGGCCGGTGCGGGCATCAACCCGGTTGCTGCGGCGCTCGCTTCGACTGCCGCAGCGGGCTTCTGCCACACCCTTCCGGCCTCGGCCAAGCCGGTCACCCTCTTCTCGGACATCCCGGGAACGCCGACCTACACCCCGCGCGATCTCCTGCGGCTCTCCGCGGTGCTGGCCCCCCTGAGTGCCTCGCTGGTCCTGCTCTTCGCCCTCGCCGTCTGGCCGCTGCTCGGCGTCCCGGTCCTCTGACCCCCGCCCCGCTCTTCGCTCTCGCCCCGCGCCTCCCGCTCTCTCCAGGAGTAAGCCATGCCCGACGTGCCCACCGTGCCTGCGACGTACCAACCGCCCTCCACCGCCTACCACTTCGCCATCGCCCCCAGCGGCTTCAAGGAGTCACTGTCGGCACGCCACGCGGCCGAGGCCATCGCCCGGGGGATCCGCCGCGTCGCCCCGGCCTCCACCCTCGACCTCATCCCCCTCGTCGACGGCGGCGAAGGTACGGCCGAGGCACTGGCCCTCGCGACGGGCGGCAGCCTGCGGCAACTCACTGCGACAGGACCCCTGGGCGATCCCGTGAGCACGCACTTCGCGCTCCTCGGCAGCACATTCCCCGCCGTTCCGACAGCGGTCGTCGAGATGGCAGCCGTCGCAGGACTCTCCCTCGTCCCGGCCGACCGCCGCGACCCGGGTGCCACCACGACGTACGGCGTCGGCGAACTCCTGCGCGCTGCCCTCGACTCGGGTGTCCGACGCATACTCATCGGCTGCGGCGACTCGGGTACGTCCGACGGCGGCGCAGGCGCGCTGCAGGCCCTCGGCGCCCGGCTGCTCGACACCCGAGGACGCGAACTGCCGCGTGGCGGTGACGCCCTCGCCCGGATCGACCGCATCGACACAAGCGGCCTCGACCCCCGGCTGGCGGACACCGAACTGCTGGTCGCCTGCAACCCGTTCAACGTGCTGTGCGGCGAGCAGGGCGTGGCCCGCGTCTTCGGACCACAGAAGGGGGCCACCCCCGGCCAGGTCGAGCAGCTCTCTCACGCCCTGGAACGCTGGGCGGACGTCCTCGCCCGTGACCTGCCCCCCGCCGCCCCCGGCACCGACCTCCGCCACGGCCCCGGCACCGGTGCCTCCGGCGGACTGGGGGCGGGACTGACCGCCCTCGGGGCGCGGCTCCTCCCCCGCTTCGAAGTCCTGCTCGACAGGCTCGATCTGGACGCCAGACTGGCCCGTGCCGACCTGGTCGTCACGGCCGAGGGTGCCCTCGACCGGCAGACTCCGCGCGGCAAGATCCCGGCCGAAGTGGCGCGCAGGGCCAAGGCGTACGGCAAGCCCGTCCTCGCTCTCGCCGGCACTCTCGGCGAGGGTGCCCACGAGGTACGCGCCTCCGGCATCGACGCCTACCGATCGATCCTGCCGGCCCCGGTCGGACTCGCAGAAGCCCTCAGACGTGGCGACGAGTACCTCGCGGACGCAGCCGAACACGCCCTCCGCATGGTGCTGCTCGGCACGCATCTCCCGCTGGCCGAAGGCCGGAACCCGGCACGTCAGTTCGCGGACGGGCCGCTGTCCGCGCCCCCCGTGCCCCGGTCCGGGACGCAGCACCCGTCCTCGGTCCGGTAGCTCCAGGGTGGCCGTCCCGCACCAGTTCCTTCACCGCCCGCACGAAGCGCTCCGCATGCTCGTCGTGCGTACCCGCACCGAAGCTGACCCGGATGGCGTCGAGCGACTTCTCCCCAGGGGCGGCTTCCGGCGCCCAGCACTCGCCGCGGGCCCGACAGGCCGGAGGCCGCACAGCCGCGGTGGGCGCTGTGCGCGTCAGAAGCCGGGCGGCTCCGTGTAGACGCCCCACTCGTCGCGCAGCGCGTCGCAGATCTCGCCGAGGGTGGCCTCCGCCCGTACCGCTTCCAGCATGGGCTCGATCATGTTGGCCTCTCCGCGTGCCGCCTCCATCATCGTCGAGAGCGCCTCCGAGACGGCTGACTCGTCCCGTTCCTTGCGGCGTCCGCTCAGCGCCCGTACCTGCTCGTGCTCCACTTCGTGGCTGACTCGCAGGATCTCCAGGTCGCCGGTGACGGAGCCCTTGTGGCAGTTGACGCCGACCACCTTCTTGTCGTCCTTCTCCAGCGCCCGCTGGTAGTTGAAGGCGGCTTCGGCGATCTCGCCGGTGAACCAGCCGTCCTCGATCCCGCGCAGGATGCCGGAGGTGATCGGCCCGATGGAGTGGTTCCCGTCCGGTACGGCCCGGCGGCCTCGTTCCTTGATCTGCTCGAAGATCTTCTCGGCGTCGGCCTCGATACGGTCGGTGAGCGCCTCGACGAACCAGGAACCGCCGAGCGGGTCGGCGACGTTGGTGACGCCGGTCTCCTCCATCAGCACCTGCTGGGTGCGCAGCGCGATCTCGGCGGCCTGCTCGCTCGGCAGGGCCAGCGTCTCGTCCAGGGCGTTGGTGTGCAGCGAGTTGGTGCCGGCCAGCACCGCGGCCAGAGCCTCGACAGCGGTGCGTACCACGTTGTTGTAGGGCTGCTGTGCGGTGAGCGAGACGCCCGCTGTCTGGGTGTGGAAACGCATCCACTGCGCCTTCTCGCTGGCCGCTCCGTACTCGTCCCGCATCCAGCGGGCCCAGATCCGGCGTGCGGCACGGAACTTGGCGATCTCCTCGAAGAAATCGAGATGGGCGTCGAAGAAGAAGGACAGGCCGGGCGCGAAGGTGTCGACGTCCAGGCCGCGGCTCAGGCCGAGTTCGACGTATCCGAAGCCGTCCGCGAGCGTGTACGCCAGCTCTTGCGCTGCCGTGGAGCCCGCCTCGCGGATGTGGTAGCCCGAGACCGAAAGCGGCTTGTACGCGGGGATGTTGCGGCTGCAGTGCTCCATCAGGTCGCCGATCAGGCGCAGATGGGGCTCCGGCTGGAAGAGCCACTCCTTCTGGGCGATGTACTCCTTGAAGATGTCCGTCTGCAGCGTGCCGTTGAGCATTCCGGGGTCGACGCCCTGCCGCTCGGCCGCGACGAGGTACATGCAGAAGACGGGCACCGCGGGGCCGGAGATCGTCATCGAGGTCGTGACGTCGCCGAGCGGGATGCCGGAGAAGAGCACTTCCATGTCGGCGGCGGAGTCGATGGCGACTCCGCAGTGTCCGACCTCGCCGAGGGAGCGGGGGTCGTCGGAGTCCCGGCCCATGAGCGTGGGCATGTCGAAGGCCACGGAAAGGCCGCCGCCTCCTGCCTCCAGGATCATCTTGTAGCGCTCGTTGGTCTGCTCGGCGTTGCCGAAGCCCGCGAACTGACGGATGGTCCAGGTGCGGCCCCGGTATCCCGTCGGATACAGGCCACGGGTGAACGGATATTCGCCGGGCCAGCCGATCCGCTCGAAGCCCTCCACGGTGTCACCGGAGCGCGGGCCGTACACGGGGTCGACGGGGTCGCCGCTGAGCGTGGTGAAGTCGGCATCCCGCTTACGGGCGGCGTCGTACCTGGCCTGCCAGCGGCGCCGGCCCTCTTCAATCGCGTGTGCGTCCATACTGTCGAATTTACTTGGACGTCCAAGTAATTGTCGACCGATCGGCCGGTGAAGCCAGGAGCAGATGATGCGGGAGGGGGCGCTGGGGCCTCTGCTACGCCTTGACGGGAGCGGTCTGCCCGTCCTCGACCAGCGGCGAGACCTCGCGGACGACCTTGCGCTCCACGAAGAAGGCAGCGGTCGGAATCGTCCCGGAGATCAGCACCCACAGGAGCTTGCCGAACGGCCAGCGGGCCTTCTGCCCCAGGTCGAAGGCGAAGACCAGGTAGATCATGAAGAGCAGGCCGTGGATCTGGGAGACCACGAAGGTCAGATCCTCGCCCGTCTTCAGGACGTACTTGAAGAACATGCAGGTGCACAGCACCAGCAGCATCACGGCAGTGATGTAAGCCATCACCCGGTAGCGGGTCAGCACCGACTTCTTCATGGGACGAGCGTAGCGGGCGCCTCCGCACGCCTTTCCGGCGCCCTGCTACTCGCTACGACGCCTGCTCCTCCGCGAACTACTCCTCCGCGAAATCGTCGGCGGAGACCCGGAGCGGCCTGAGCATCGCGAAGATCTCCCCGCACTCCTCCGCGTCGTACGTGCTCAGCCCGAAGTCCACGGCCATCAGCTCGCGGGTCGCGGCCTCACACACCTCGCGGCCCTTCCCGGTGATGGAGGCGAGGGTTCCGCGCCCGTCGTCGGGGTTGGGGCGCTTGTCCACGAGGCCCGATCTCTGCAACCGGTCGACCGTGTTCGTGACGGAGGTCGGATGGACCATCAGACGCTCACCGATCTTGGACATCGGCAGCTCTCCGGCCCGCGAGAACGTCAGCAGTACGAGCGCCTCGTAGCGGGCGAACGTGAGCCCGTAGGGCTTGACCACCGCGTCGACCTGGGCCAGCAGGATCTGTTGCGCGCGCATGATCGAGGTGATCGCGGCCATGGACGGCACGGATCCCCATCGCTGTCTCCAGAGCTCGTCGGCGCGAGCGATGGGGTCGAACGTCAGACTGAGCGGCTTCGGCACGCAGTAGACCCTAGTGGGCGCTCACATGCCGGCCATAGTCGTCTCACCGTTCGGTCTCGCGGGACTTCTCCGCACCGCGCGTACGGCGGCGAGCACGCAGCCCGTGCCGGTGACTCGCGCGCCCACGACGGCCCAGTGCGGCGGCACGAACTCCGCGGCGAGCCCGCCCACCGCCATGCCCAGCCCCTGCACCGTCATCAGCCCCGCCGACATCACGGTCATGGCGCGGGCCCGTAGCTCCTCCGGGACGGCGTCGAAGTTCCCCTCAGGCCTTGCGGCCCTGGTGATGCCCCTAGCGGTCCAGGCCGAGGGTGTACGCCGCCCCGGTACCGGCGAGGAAGAGTGCGCCAGCGCGAGGAGCAGGGAGGGACGCAGCGCGAAGAGCAGGAAGGGCGACAGCAGGCAGCCGGCGAGCGGCAGCACCAGACGTTCACGCGCGGCCGGTCTCAGCAGCCCGCCGGCCGCCAGTTCCGCGGCCACCGCGCCCACCGGCATGGCGGCCAGCAGCAGTCCGACGCCGGCGGGGCCCGAGCCGATCTCGGCCGCGTAGGGCGCGGCCAGGCCCTCCGACAGGACGAGGAAGGCGGGCGGCAGCCAGCACAGCGCGAGCAGCCCCCGCACCCGCCGGTCGGCGAAGAGAGCGCGGGTGCCGCCGCGTACGCGCTCGATCGCGAGCGGGGGACGCGAGAGGGCCCCCAGGCGCAGCAGCGCGGCGGAGAGGAGGAACCCGCCGACGGTCAGCAGCAGCGCGGTGCGCGGAGTCAGCTGCAAGCAGGAGCAGCCCTGCCGCGGCGAATCCGGCGATCTGGGCGGCCTGCGCGGAGATCCTGATCAGCGAGCGCCCGAGGACGAAGGCGTCGCCCTCCAGGATCTCGCCGAGCCCGGCCGCACGTACGCCGGCGAACAGCGGCTGCACGAAGGCGGAGACGGCACGCAGCGCCAGCAGCCCGGCGAGCGGCATGCCGGGCAGCACCATCGCGGCGACGCACACCGCGCAGACCAGGTCGCAGCCCACCAGCACCCGCCGTGCCGGAAAACGCTCGGCGACCGGTGCGAGGAGCGCACCGCCCAGCGCCTGCGGAAGGAAGCCGAGCGCGAACGTGAGCGCGGAAAGCAGGGGCGAGGCGGTGTCCGCGTACACCAGGACCGGCAGCGCGACATGGGCCACGACGCTGCCCAGCAGGGAGAGCCCGTGCGCGGCGAGGACGAAGCGGAACTCCCGCACCCGGAAGACCCCGCGGTAGCCATCGCCGGGCGGGGCCGCACCGTGCTTCCGCGGATCGTGCCCGTCGGGGCGGGACTCCGTACGGCCGGCGTCGCCCGGTCCGGTGCGAGAAGGCATGCCGGGAGCCTGTCGCGGCCCACGGGCGGTCTCTAGTCTTTCGGCACACGGCGAATCACGGAGGGGGGCGGGCCATGCCTCATCATCTGCGCTTCGGCACCGAGGACTTGATGCGCTGCCGGTTCGCCCTCTCACCGCTGTGCGAGACGCACGAGGCCGTACGCACCCTGCGGCGCACCGAGCGGCACAGCTATCACCTGCCGTGGCTGCGCAGGATCCACAGCGCCGTAGCAGAGCTCGACCTCACACCGCTGTGGCTGCTGATGCCGAAGACGGGCGGATACACCCCGGACTTCCTCGGACCGCCGCCCGCGACCTCCAGCGGTCCGCCTGCATCGGTCGGCGACGAACTGGAGCAGGTACGCAAGACCGACCCGGCGCTGGCCCACACGGAGATCGCCCGTTCGCTGGCGTGCACGCCCGGCGCCGCCGACTCCCCCCGTGGCAGGGCGATGCTGGCGGACCCGGCCCGTGCCGTACGGGAGCTGGCAGATCTGACGGAGCAGGCGTGGGAGGCGCTGCTCGCCCCGGACTGGCCACGGCTGCGGGATCTGCTGGATTCCGACATCGCTTATCGCGCACGGCAGTTGGCGGAGGGAGGTCTGGAACGGCTGTTCCCGGATCTGCACCCCGGGCTGACCTGGAACGCGGGCACGCTCTCCGTACGTACCAAGTACCGGGGCCCGATGGTGCAGGAGTTGAGCGGACGCGGAGTGCTGCTGCTGCCGAGCGTGTTCGTCTGGCCGGATGTGGTCAGCGGCTTCGCCCCGCCCTGGCAGCCCGCCGTCATCTATCCGGCGCGCGGCGTGGGCAACCTGTGGCAGCGGCCCACGCCCGATTCCGCGCAGGCGCTGGCGCGGCTGCTCGGCGCCAACCGCGCCGCCGTGCTCGGCGAGTTGGACGACCCCGCCTCGACGACGGCGCTGGCGGCCCGTCTCGGACTCGCGCCCTCGTCGGTCTCCGCGCACCTCACGGCGCTGCGCGACGCGGGACTGCTGATCTCACGCCGCGTACATCACCAAGTGCTCTACGAGCGCACGCCGCTGGGCATCGCAATGCTGGCCGGTGGCGCGCCAAGCGACGGCGCTCCCAGCGGAGGCGCTCCGGGCGGTCAGTCAGCCAAGTGACGGTCGACCGACTCCACCTTCGCTGTGAGCCCGTCCGTCACGCCCTGCCTGATGTCGGCCTTGAGCACGAGCGATACGCGCGGGGCCCGCTCCTCGACGACGGCGACCGCCTTGCGTACGACCTCCATGCACGCATCCCAGTCGCCTTCCAGCGAGGTGAACATGGCGTCGGTCCGGTGCGGCAGCCCCGACTCGCGTACGACCCGCACCGCATCGGCGACGTACTCACCCACGTCCTCGCCCACGCCGATCGGCGTCACCGAGAAGGCGACGATCATGAATCGGCCTTGCCCGGTGTCTTCTCCTTGCGCGCGCGGGCGGCGATCACGCCTGCCTCCTCCTCGCGCCGGAGGAGCTTGTCGGCGAAGAAGCCGCCGGCCGGCAGGACCGACAGCGCGAAGAACAGGGCAGCGCGTCCGAGCGGCCACCGGACGCGGTTCCAGGCGTCCGCCCAGAAGAGCACGTAGAGGACGAAGAGCACGCCGTGCACGGCGCCCATCACCGGCACACCGTTGAACTCGGTCGTCCGCTTCAGTACGGAGCAGACGAGGAGCAGCAGGAAGGAGATCGCCTCGGGGGCAGAGACCAGACGGAGGCGGCGAAGGGCGGAGACCGACTTCGGCGCGAGGCCGGTCGGGGTTTCCAGGATGGCCACGGGAGATCCTCGATCGTTTGTGAAGGGACGCACAAGCACTGCCCATTGTGGCAGCCCCTGCCGCCGCCCAACCAGCCCAGGGTAGGTTTCCCGTGTGGCTCAGTTCCGACTTCACAGCGCGAAGGTGCTCGCCGTCTCGATGACGGGCGATGCCGTAAAAGCGAAGAACGGGTCGATGGTCGCCTACGACGGCCAGATGGCCTTCAAGAAGATGTCCGGCGGCGGTGAGGGCCTGCGCGGGATGGTGGCCCGGCGCCTCACCGGCGAGCAGATGACGGTCATGGAGGTGAAGGGGCACGGCACGTGCTACTTCGCCGACCGCGCCAGCGACATCAACCTGGTCCAGCTCAACGGCGAGACGCTGCACGTCGAGGCCAGCAACCTCCTGTGTACGGACGCGGGTCTGCGCACCGGCACGACCTTCACCGGGCTGCGCGGGGCCTCACAGGGCAACGGCCTGTTCACGACGACGGTCGAGGGCACCGGGCAGGCCGCCCTGATGTCCGCGGGCACAGCGGTGGTGCTGCGCGTCGCGCAGGGCATGCCGCTGCAGGTCGACCCCGGGGCGTACATCGCACATCAGGGGAATCTCCAGCAGAACCTCCAGTCCGGAGTGAACTTCCGCACCCTCATGGGAGAGGGCTCCGGGGAGTCCTTCCAGATCCGCTTCGAGGGCGACGGACTGGTGTATGTGCAGCC
>Ga0190265_10003395_pt1 | contig 10863 bp, 10 predicted proteins | sample Popmic124T_FD_133135 | JGI IMG/M metagenome (GOLD analysis project Ga0190265, IMG submission 133135) | Populus adjacent soil microbial communities from riparian zone of Indian Creek, Utah, USA - 124 T | ecosystem: Environmental > Terrestrial > Soil > Riparian zone | place: USA: Utah | collected...
ACATAGGGCCGCAACTCGCGGAAGAAACCGGCTACCTCTTCCGGGATGACATCCCACAGCTGAAACTGGCGGATGCCCGGCGTATCGACGACGTAGCCGCCGAAGGACCATTTCAGCAGCGAGGCAGTGGTGGTGGTGTGACGGCCGCGCTCAAGATCGCTCAAGTTGCCGACCTTCAGGCGCAGCGCCGGATCGAGCGCGTTGAGCAGGGAGCTTTTGCCGACGCCGCTGGGCCCGACCAACACGCTGGTCTGATCGCGCAGCGCCTCCTTCAGCTCGCCTAGGCCGGACTTGCTTTCGACGGAAGTTAGCACCGCGGCGTAGCCGATCGCCTGATAGCGCTGCACCGCGGCCGCGGCGGCGCCATCGACGTCAAGATCGGCCTTGTTGATGCAGATGATCGGACGCATGTCGCCCTGATGGATCGCAACAATGTAGCGGTCGATGAGATGCGAACGAAGCGGAGGCTGGGCGGCCGCCACGACGATGACGGCGCAGTCGATGTTGGCGGCGATGGCCTGGTGCTTCCGTTCGTAGTGCCGCACGAGCGTCGTCGTGCGGGCGTCAACCTCATCGATGACGCCTTCGGGGAATTGCTGATCGTCGCTCACGATGATGGAGATTTCGCCGGCCACCTCGACGGGCATGAAGCCAACGCGATCGCCGACGGTGACAGGGTGGCGCTCCTGTGTGAGCAGCTTGCGCAGCACCTGCCGCACGGTGCACGCCCAGATTTTTTCGCCATCATCGACCTCGGCGATCAGACCGCGCATGTGAACCACAACGCCGCGCTTCAGCTTCGCGGACTGTTCCTCGCTGACGATGATCGTGCGCTTGCGCGACAATTCGCCCTTGGAGCGGACATTTTCCACGGACTGGGTGTCTTCGTGAGCGATGTCGCGGGCACGGAAGAGACGCGTCCATTGCTGCTTGTCGCGGGTGGATTTTTCGTGGTGCTTGCGAAAGTCCACGCGGACTTTGCGCTTGTCGCTGACGGGCTTGCCGCGGGATTTCTTAGCCACGGCGCGCACCCTGAGAGGTGGGCTGGGAAGCAGGGGCCGCGCCGCCGATCGCGCGGGGAGGCTGCGCACGACCGCCGCGAGCGGCCTCATTGTCGGCGGCGTCAATCGGCTGATCCGTCGAACCCTCATTGCTTTGAGACGTGCCCGCCGTTGGCGCCGCCTGCTTGAGCGTCTGGGTTGTGCGCAATGCAATCGCGATGGTCACGAACGGCTCGTCCGCCGGTGCGGGGGGATCGAGGTCCACGCCGCCGTGGCCCGCGCCGGCGAATTCAGCTCCCGCCGTGGGAGGGCCGACGAAATCCGGTTCAGACTTGCCGCCTTCTTGTGCCGTTGGGGTTATCTCCGCGGTTTGACGCCCGCGTAGTCCGCCACGTGGGGCCGTTGACTCCTTCTTGATTCGATCGGCGACCGCGGCATCATCGCCGGACCGAGCGCGAGGCGATTTACCTGCACGGCGTGCCGGGCCTTTGTATGGAAGTTCTGGCTTGCGGGCGTCGTCGCCGTCGGCATCCGGCTTCTCGCGAAAGCTGTCGGGTTTGTCCTGATCGCTGTCTGCTTTTTCGCCGTGTGCGACCTTGTCGTTTTCACAACTGGCCGCTTCGGCGGAGGTGCGGGTCGAACCCTGCGCCAAGGCATTTGGCGAATCTTTTCCCGCAGGCGGATTCAGCGGCGATCGCCCGCCCATGCCGAGGGGCTCGCCCTGGCTAGCGCTTAGGGCTTGGAATGACGATGGCACAAGCTGTCGTAGCGTCTCGGCGGCGGCATTCGCGGCGGGAATGGGCTGGCCGTTGGCGGTCCATTGCGACTCGACCTGATTGGTCACCAGATAGTTTTGCATCGAGTTAAGCAGCGGGGCGGCCTGGCTGCGAGGAACATTCAGGACGTAGATTCGTGCCGAGGTGTCAGCATCGGATGAATCGCCTGGCGCGGCTTTCTGGTTCGATTCGTTTTCAAAATCGAGATCGGCGCGACGATCCGCATCGGATCGCCCACAATAAAACGCCTGTGTCGGCTCGACGGGGCGATCATCATTTTCATGCAACTTGGGCACGAAATTTCCGGCCATGTCGGCTTCGATCATTCGGGAAAGTCCGTGAACCGCATCAGGGTCGGCAGCCTCGACTTCGAGGCGATTGTCGAAAACGGCGATCGGCGCCGATTGAATTTCAAGGCCCCTGACCTGATTCTGAGCGAAGCGAGTCTCGAAGTCCTGCGGTGTGGGTGGCTTGATGAATGTTGGGTCTTGTTGAAGTTGATGTTCGCGAGCCTCGGTCGCTGACTGTCGTCGTGATTCGAGGTCGCTTGAAGCGAGCCGTTCCTCAGATGGAGCGGGCCGCGCGGGCGATTTCGACTCGTCGATGCCGCCCGCCATTGGCGCGCTTGCGCCAAGGCCAGTGCCTTCCTCCTCGTATTGAAGCGATTGGCCGGTGCCCACGTCTGCAAGGGGGCGGGCGGCGATCGCGGGAGACTCGATTGATGGCGAAGGAACCGCCTCCTTTTTTGCGATTCGGTCGGAGTCGAATTCGCCAAATTCACGAGATGGAGGAGGGGACCGCGGAGTGTCTGCGGTGCCGATGGAGCGCTCATTCTCGGCAAGCTGAACAATGTTGCGCTCTTTCTCCAACTCTGTTGGAAAGGCAAGCCATCCGACCGTCACCGCCATCAAGAGTGCCGCCGCAATCGCCAGCGGTTTGAGCCACCCGGTGCGGGTAGCGGAGTTCGCGGGAGTTTGAGATTCACCGAGTAGCGTCTCGCGCTCCAGGCGGGCGATCACATGGTCCGCGAGATCGGCGCCGGCGGTCCCGCGCGGCAGCGCGGCCACCATGCCGGCAACTTGGCGCAATTCGTCCGCGAGACGGCGCGCCTGTGCATCTTCAGCCAGCCAACGCTCGACCTTGTCGCGCTGCGCGTCGGGCAGTTCGCCATCGATGTAGGCGCTGAGCTGTTCGTATTTTTTTGCGTCGAGCGCCATTGTGTTTAGTCCATTCCCAGCAGCGGTTCGAGCGCATCCCGCAGGGCGGTTCGAGCGCGATGAATGCGAGATTTCACCGTTCCCGCGGGCACACTCAAGATGTCGGCAATTTCATCATAGCCGAGCGATTCCATGTCTCGCAGCACAAGCACGGTCCGATGTCCCTCATCGAGACCATTAAGCGCTTCAAGAACCAGACCCTGATGTTCGCTTTGCATCGCGCGATCCTCCGGCCGCGGGTCGTTTGACGCCAGCGCGGGCCGATATGAATCTGACCGCCCGTCCGAGTTGCTGTCGGCGTCGCCTTCCAGGGAAAAAGTTCGACGGCGGCCGGATTGCCGGCGGGCGGTGATGACGACGTTGACGGCGATGCGGAAGAGCCAGGTGTAGAAGCGCGATCGGTCGGCGAATCGATCGATGGATTGCAGCGCCTTCACGAAGGCCTCCTGGGTAAAGTCCTCCGCGTCGTCGCGGTTGCCGCACATCCGCCAGCAGAGGTTGAACACGCGGTCCTGGTATCGCCGCACGAGGAGTCCGTACGCGCGCATTTCACCGGCGCGGCAGGCGACGATGAGGGCGGCGTCGTCCTCGGGGTCGGCCGCGCGGGAATCCGGATGCACCGCATCCGTCAATTGAATTGGACGCCGAAGATTGGAATAGGTTCCATCCATGAGTTCAGGCTTTGCAAGCAGGCACGTTTCTGGTCGCCTATTTTCGGTCGGCTGGGGGGCGAGGTCAATTTTTCAGGCATGACACTGAACCAAATGCAACTGCGCGGAACACTTGAAGCCGAAGTCGCCGCGCTGTTTAGCCCAGACCTGAAAGGTCCGGGCGAGAGCATAACGATCGCTTCGTGCGGGCCGAGGCAGATTTCTACAAAATAGCTCCTTTCCGCGCTCGCCGGTGCCCGGCCGCGGCAAAACGGACGCACGTGCCACACTCAATTTTGAACGATGACGCCATCTGTTGTACGATGCACATCCATGAGTGTTGCACTCCCAATTCTTGAACTATCGGGCCTGGACCCGGCGCCAGAAGGAATGCCGGCGAGTGGGCCGCGGAGCATTTCAGCGGTCAAGACGCTGAGAATCAGCGTCACAGACCGCTGCAACTTTCGGTGCGTCTATTGCATGCCGGAGGAGAAGCTCGACTGGGTTCCCCGCGAATCCCTGCTCACTTTCGAAGAAATCGTGAGGGTGGCGCGAGCGGCGCTGAGCCATGGCATCGACGCGTTCAAGCTCACCGGCGGCGAGCCGCTGGTGCGGCACGATCTGCCGCGGCTGATCCGAATGCTCAAAATGCTTCCGGGCCCCCCTGAAATCTCTCTGACAACGAATGGTTCTCTGCTCGGCGAATGTGCCGCCGAATTGAAGGCCGCCGGCCTGGATCGGATCACGGTCAGTCTGGATACGCTCGACGCCGAGCGATTTCGCGAGATCACCCGCGGCGCGGAGATCGAACGGGTCTGGCGAGGCATCGACGCGGCTTGCGCGGCGGACTTTCGGCATCCGAAGATCAATTGCGTGACGATGCGAGGCCTCAACGATGATGAGTTCGCGGATTTTGCGGCGCTGACGCTGAACCGCTGCGTCACCGTGCGCTTCATTGAATACATGCCACTCGGTCGAACCGCGCTGGGCGGCGAATACGAAGCGCGATTCATCAGCGAGGCGGAGATTCGGGAGCGGATCGAGGCGCGATTCGGAATGCTGGAATCGACAACCCGTGATACCGGGCAAGGCCCCGCAGTGGTGCATCGAATTGCAGGGGCACGGGGGAAAATTGGTTTTATCAGTGCGATGTCGAAGCCTTTTTGCTCGACGTGCAACCGGCTGCGGTTGACCGCGGAGGGCCAGTTGCGGAGCTGCCTATTCGACGGGGGAGAAGTGGAGCTGCGTCCGATTTTGCGATCCGGCGATGAGGGGGGCGCGTCGAAGGCGCTGCGCCGGGCGTTCGTTGACTGCGTGGCGTTCAAGCCGGAGGTGCATTCCTATTTTGGAGACCGGCAGATGTCGCAAATCGGGGGATAAACACCGAGACGCCGAAGCACCGAAAAGTCAAAGCGACGAAGATCAAACCGCCCACTAAGATTTACCAAAGAACCATTTTTTTGGAGTTGAAACATTGTCGAAGGTTGCGATTTTGCGGACTTCGCCGGCGACGGTGCTGGCGGATTATCACCGGCTGATGAATTTGGCGGACTATCAGTCCGTCGTCGCGCGCGACGCCGATACCGCGCTCAAAATCAACATCAGCTGGCACTTCTTTTTTCCGGGCAGCAGCACCACGCCTTGGCAACTCGAAGGCGTGATTCGGGCGATGAAGCAAGACGGCTACGATCCGAACCTGATTCATGGCTGCCATAATCGGACCGTCGTTATCGACGCGCGTCTGGGTGAGCGGGAGAACAAGCAGGTGAATGTTCTCGATGCTCACGGCATCCCGAACATTCACCTTTATGAAGGCGCCGACTGGATTCACATTCGCGACGCCGTGGGGGACCTTGCGGACAAGTTTCTCTGCCTCAATCAGGTTTATCCAAAAGGGTTTCACATCCCCAGGCGATTCATCGGCGAGAACATCATTCATTTGCCGACGATCAAGACCCATGTATTCACGACCACAACCGGCGCAATGAAGAATGCCTTCGGCGGCCTGTTGAATGAGCATCGCCACTGGACCCATCCCGTCATTCACGAGACGTTGGTCGATCTGCTGATGATCCAGAAGAAGATTCACCGCGGGGTGTTCGCCGTCATGGACGGCACGTTCGCCGGCGACGGCCCGGGGCCGCGCTGCATGATTCCGCACGTCAAAAACGTGCTGCTCGCCAGCGACGACCAGGTGGCGATCGACGCGGTGGCCGCGAAGTTGATGGGAATGGACCCGATGTCGATCAAGTTCATCCGCATCGCCCACGACATGGGGTTGGGATGTGGCGATCCGCGGAAGATTCAGATCGTCGGCGATGTGGATGCCGCCAGCGAGAACTGGAACTTCGTTGGGCCGTTCAAGAAGATGACGTTCGCTTCGAGGATGCAGCACAAAATCTATTGGGGACCGCTGAAGAAGCCGGTCGAGTGGTCGCTCAAAACGATTTTGGCCCCGTGGGCGTACATCGCCAGCGTCGTTTACCACGACAGCTTCTGGTATCCGACGCAGGCCAAGCGAATGATGCGCGACGTTTTGAACAGCGAATGGGGAAAGCTGTTTCGTAACTGGGAACGGGTGCGGCCGGATGCGGCTGGGCGCGGCTATCCCGATGTCGGCGGCCAGGGCGCGGAGTTGAAGCGGGTGGGTTTCCAGGCGTTCTTGCGATCGCTGGGAATTCTGGGCACGTGCGTGGCGCAAGCGCCGGAATTTGCGGCGCGAAAGCGGCGACATCAAGGACAATCGACGGTCCGTTAGGCCGTTCAGCCTTCGGAAGCTCCTGCGTGAGGACATCGCTGGCGACTCTGCGATGGAGCGGTAGAATGCCGCAAGTCAATTTCCGGACAGGCTAACATGGCTACGCGAGGCATCATTGATATGAAAAACGCACGGCGCTTCGGCTTGCGGCGGCTTCGGGTGCAAAAATGGATGGGGTTCGCCGCAATGAGCGCCGGGACGGCTTTTCAGGTCTCGGCATGTCGCGAAGAGGCCGCCTTGTTCGGCCTGCGCACGGCGTTTACGGCAATCACTCTTCCCATCAATACGTTTATTCGCGACTTGCTGCTCGGGCTGGTCTGAACCCTACGATTGATCCGCCGCATTCGCTTTGTCGCGCATTCGTTTCTCCCACATGAGTTCCGCGTCGGGCCGTCGGACGTAGAGGGGAATCAGTGTTTCCGGTGGGGCAAATTCGTTTCTCAGGGCCATCTTCCAGCCGATGTAATGAACATGCTTTGCATTCGGCGGCGACATTGTCGGATCGAGAATGGTCGCGCCAGCGGCACGAATCGCCGCTTCGTGATAACGCACGCCTTCGCCGGTGACCGCCATGCCGGCGGCGTCCCGCAGCAGATCGGCGGGCGGGACGTGCAGCGGACCCTGGGTGCGCAAATATTCCCCGTCCACCAGATCGTAGAGCGCCCCGAAGACGCGCTGCGATTTCGCGTCGAGGATGACGGCCAATCTTTCTGCGGGTTGAGCGAGCGAGAGCGCGTTTCGCGCGATCACGTCCAGCGTCGGGACTGCGCAGAGTTTGGCTCCGGTCGCCAACGCCAGATGCCGGGCAAAGGTGACGGCGACCCGCAATCCCGTGAAGCTACCCGGTCCGACGGAGAGGTAGCAGTGCTCGATAGACGCGGGTGTCCATCCGTGCATCACAAGCAAGTCGTCAAGCATGGGAATCAGATCGCGCGCATGTTCGCGGTCCGCGGTGAAAGCTGCCTCGGAGACTAGGTCGGGACCTGACGCAATCGCGACGGAACCGGCCCGGCCGGAGGTTTCGATGGCGATTATTCGGGGGCGGTCCATGCGGGTTCAGCGCGTCGCGGGAAAATTCCAAATGGTTTAGGATAGGGCAGTTGGTGCGCGAGGTAAACGACGCAGCGCCATGCGAAGAGATTTCGTGTTGCGAAGTCGGACCGCTCCCTTACGGTCGCGGCTCTGTTCAGGCAAACAGGAGACAGGCGTGAGCAATGCACGGCTCGTAATCGAAAACTATGCGGACGTGACGGTGGTGACCTTTCAGGATTCGTCGATCTTGGAAATGCGGGTGATCGATCAGATCGGCGAAGAGTTGTATGCGCTGCCCGACAAGCAGGCGACGAAGAAGATCATCCTGGATTTTACGAACGTGAAATTCCTTGCGTCGCACACCCTGGGCGTCGTGCTGAATCTGAACAAGAAGTCCAAGGCCATCGGCGGCGAGATGGTCATGTGCGCGATCCGCAAGGAGCTGATGAAGCTCTTCACCATCACCAACCTGGACAAACTGTTCAAGTTCTTTCCCGACGATGCCGCGGCGCTGGCTCATTTTGGCGTGCACGTGAAGTAGGCGATTCGGGCGACGATGTTCAGTGTTTCCGATCGTCGAACGATCGGGGGCTGGTCGAGGCGATTGTCAACGACCAGCCGCAAAGTAAACGGCCGACGCGAGTTCGCGCGGAAATTGCATTCGAGCTCGATGTGTCCAACTCACGTCCCTTGGATCCGAAACGGCCGCTCGAGCCCGACCAACAGCGCAAACCGCGGCATGCCCAGCAGCCATGACGGCCGCTGCGTCATTCGGGAATAGTCGCGGGTCGGGGCGTTGGCCCGGACGACTTCGATCGTGTCGGCCGACCAGAGCGAGAAATAGAAGCCGAGCAGCGATTTGAGCAGCTTGCGGTCGACCTGATTTGTGGCGAGGCAGTTTTCGCACGCGGCGAAGAAGTCGAGAACCTTCTGCAATTGGTAGAACGTCGCCATCTCTGGTGTGATGGGCGGCCGGGGCCCGATGGCGAGCGACCATTCCCAGAATTCCGCGATGCGCTTCACGGTGGTGGCCGGATCGCACGTGCCGTGGATGTAGTCGAGCGACTCGCGGCGTGCCAACTGCATCTCGCCGGAGTTGAAAATCTGCCAGAGCCGGATGGCGAGGTCCTTGCGCCGCTGCTTGCCGGGCACGAGCCAGAAGAACAGGAGCGCGACCGTCAGCGTGACCGCCGGTCCTGCGAGCGGGAGCAGCCATTCCTTGACGAGGGCGTAGTTACTGGGTGTTCCAGCGGATTGGGCGAGCAGTGCGACCATGATTGCAGCGTAGCCGTGGTGTGGCGGGTCGACAAGTTTGATGGACCAGCGAAAGCGATTTGTTCAAGGATCGTTCAGCTAAGCCGGCGCGCGTGAGGTGCCCAGTGCGAATTCGACGACGGCATGTGATTGCGACAATCCTGCTGCTGCTGCTCGGGGGAGCGTTTTACTTCTACTTCCTTCATCGAGTCCAGCGCACGCAGCAGGCCGACGGCTGGCGGCTGCGGTTCTCCTATCAGCCCTTCCACTGTCAGGTCTGCCTCGGTCATGTTGAGGAAATGACCTATCACGGAACGCCGGTCAATCCGCCACACTGGGCGTGGAATTCGAATGATGATTTGGGTACGCCCCGCGTCATCATACAGACGCCAATGGGGGTCTACGAGGCTTGGAAGGGCGTTTCTGTGTGGCGTCTCGGTCATGCGGGTGCGCTAATGATCGAGGATTCAGATGAGTCCGTATCGGCGGAGGAAATGACGCAAGGCTGGTACGATGCGAAAATCGCTGGTGACCGTTTCACCTACGGTCCGTTCAAACGCAAGAAGAACACACCAATCGGATGGTGCCTCCTATCCACGACCAACGCCTCGCGTTGGATAGCACCGGAGAAGATCCACGCCGCTAGTTGGTAGAAACTCTGAATTGGTCGGTCCCGCCGCAAGGTGCCACTTCGGCAATCGGAATGAGGCGCCGAAGAGAAGCGAGCCAACGCGCAACATATTGGTGCGTCACGGGAATCGCAATGAGCCCCCTTCCTCAATTTCGCGCTCTATTCTCCCTCGCTAACGCATCATGCTCGGAATCGGCTGCGAACTTGCGTTTGCTTTCGTTCGATGCAACACTCCGCCCCTATGGCCGCGCGCGACAAACTACTGATCTTCCCTGGCTCCGGCAGCAGGGATTTCACCGACGCCGTCTGCAGACACCTGCGGGTGAAACCCGGACTGTGCGAGGCGCTTCACTTTTCCGAGGGCAATACCCTTGTGCGCGTTCTGGAGAACGTGCGCGGGCGGGACGTGTTCTTCGTGCAGTCGCTTTCCTATCACGTCAACGATCACCTGATGGAGATTCTCTTTTACGCTGACGCCTTCCGGCGGGCCAGTGCCAAGAGCGTGACGGCGGTCATTCCTTACTTTAGTTACGGCAAGGGCGACAAAAAGGACGAGCCGCGGGTGTCAATTCGTGCCCGAGTGGTGGCGGATTGTCTGGAGGCGGCCGGCGTGGATCGGATCGTGACGATGGACCTGCACGCCCCGCAGATTCAGGGGTTTTTTCGCGTTCCAGTTGATCATCTCTACGGTCTGCCGGTGATCGCGGCGCATTTCCGCAAGAAAGTGAACAGGGATTGGGCGATCGTGGCGCCGGACGTGGGGGCGGCCAAGATGGCGAACGCCTACGCGCAGGTGTTCGGCGCCAGCACCGTCATCGCGGAGAAAATGCGCGACGGGCACCGTGAGAAGGCATTCGTGCAGCGGATCATTGGCGAGGTGCGCGGGCGCAACGCCTTGATCGTCGACGATTTCACGATCACAGGGGGCACCCTGATCGCGACGGCGAAGAAGCTGCGGGAAGAGGGGGCCGGCGACATTTACGCGGCCGTGGCGCACGGCGTGTTGACCGCCGGCTCGGCGGCGCGGATCGACGCCAGCCCGATCAAGGAAATGATTGTGACGGATACCATCGAGTACCGCTTCGAGCCGCCGCCGAAGAAACTGCGCGTCGTCTCGACGGCGAAGCTGTTCGCACAGGCGATTAACAATATCTTCCGGCAGACGAGCGTTTCGAAGTTGTTTGAGATTTGAGATTTGAAATCTCAGATATCAGATCACTACTCAATGGGCGGATGGGCTTGGATCTCGTCGGGAGGGAACGGATCGATCGTCGGCGCCGGCTCAATGACCTCCAGCGGAATTACTCGGGCTTCGCGGTCGCTTTTCGTCTCCCGCGTTCGCGAACGGCGTCGAGGCACATTAGATGCGACATCAGCGGAACTCGAAATTGCTTCGGCCGCCACTCCGGACGCCCCGCGCTTCTTTCGCGGCGGGCGCTTTCCCGCCTTGATGTCTTCGTCAAACTGGCGCTTGGCTCGCAGAATGTGATGGTAGTGCTGGGCGAAGCGGTGGGCTTCGTCGCGGATTTGCTGCAGCACGCGGA
>Ga0190265_10003396_pt1 | contig 10861 bp, 9 predicted proteins | sample Popmic124T_FD_133135 | JGI IMG/M metagenome (GOLD analysis project Ga0190265, IMG submission 133135) | Populus adjacent soil microbial communities from riparian zone of Indian Creek, Utah, USA - 124 T | ecosystem: Environmental > Terrestrial > Soil > Riparian zone | place: USA: Utah | collected...
CACCAGCGCGAGCAGGAACGTCCACCACTGGCGACGCAGGATGCCGCGGCGCAGTCGCCAGATCTCGCTCAGCCACCAGCGGGCCTGGTCTTGGTACCGACTCGTCAGCCAGGAGCCGAGGCCGAACAGTCGGACCTCCTTCGCCGACGGCCCCTCGGTGAGCGTGTCGGCCCAGTACTCCATTCGCCGTCGCGCATCCGCGTGGTCGTCCCAGACGGCACTCAGGCGCACCCACTGCCGGCGGATCGTGCCGCGCATGACCAGGGTGACCGCGAACAGCCAGCAGGCGAGCAGCGGCGCGTACCACGCCAGCACGACGGCACACAGCGTGGCGCTGGTGAGTCGTCCCAAAAGGACGAGCTGCCCCACCGTTCCGGTGCCCGGTGTCCGCGTCCGCCAGCCGCCGAGCTCGGAGACCCGAGCCACGTCGGTGCCGTAGGCGAGCTCGTCGAGATGCGCGATCGCCCGCGGCTGGGCGACATGCGCGCGCACCGAAGCACGGAGCGCACCATCGATCCGGCGCGCGGCCAACAGGTCCAGCGGTTCCCGGCCGATCTCCACACACTGTCCACTCAGGACGAGGACCGCGACCATGCCCAACGGGACCAGGACGTCGCCGACCCCGGCGCCGGCGAGCGCGCGGTCCAGCAGCCAGCCGGTCGCGACCGCGGTGGCCGCCGCCGCGAGCGCGGCCGCCGCATGCGCGGCGAGCAACCCGGCCAGCAGTCCGCGCCCGGCGTTCGGCAGGAGGACCAAGAGCCCCCACCGCTCCCGGAGGAACTCGCCAAGCCGCGTCATCGTGCTCCTTCGGCTCTCCGGGCCCGGGTGCTCGCAGTGCTCACGCGCACGGTGCGCACGCTGCTCAGGCGAGGCGAACCGCACGGTCCATCAGGGTCAGCGCGCCGGTCGACACGAGCAGCCGGTCGTTGGCGTAGTTGAGGCTGGCGGATCGCAGGTCGCGGAAGTTCCGCTCCAGCGGCAGCGGCGAGTCCCGGCGATAGCCCGTGGTGAGCCCGGCGAGCTGCACCATGCGGTCGACCGCGGCGAAGGTGTGCTCGGCCGCCATCACCTTCAGGGTGTTCAGGTGGATCTGCACGTCGTTGCCCGACAGGCTCCGCTCCGCGGCGCGCAGCGCGACGACCTCGTCGGTGACGCGATGCAGGTAGCCGCCCACGAGCTCGAGCTCCATCCGGATGCGGGCGAGCCGCTCGGAGACCAGCTCGGAGCGCAGGTCGATGCTCTTCGACCGCTTGTCCGAACGCAGCCAGGCCACCAGCTCGGCGAACGCGCCGCGGGCGGTGCCAAGCCAACAGGCGGCCCAGCCGAGATGGCCGATCGGCGCCATGCTCTCCACGGCAATCGTGCGGAACCCGCCGGGCTCGCCGACGATCTGCCGAGGCGGGACCATGCCGGAGATCTTCAGGCCGACGCTCTCCGTGCCGCGCATCCCGAGCGTGTCCCAGTCGGCGACCGGTGCCAGGTCCAGCTGGTCCCGGTCGGCGTAGACCAGGGAGATCTGGTTCTGCGTCGCGTCGTCCGAGGCGCGCATGGTGATCAGGAAGCCCTGTGCGTGCAGGCCACCGGTCACCACCGGCGCGGACCGGTCGAAGCGGAGCCCGTCCCCGTCGTCCTGCAGCGGAGCGACGCCGGTGAGCAGGTGTCCGCCCTTCCCCGGCTCGGTGGTGACCGAGGCGAGGTAGACCTCGCCGCGCGCGATGCGCGGCAGGACGTGCTCCCGCAGCCACGGCGAGGCGAAGCGCACCAGCGAGTCCGTCTGCTGGCAGTGCATCGCCCAGATCAACGCCGTCGACATGCAGCCGGTGGCCAGCTCCTGGGCGATCTCAACCAGGTCGACCAGACCGCCGCCCATCCCGCCGTGCTCCTCGGGCACCAGCAGGCCGAGCAAACCGCTCTCCGCCAACTTGGTCAGCCCGGTCTCGGGAAAGGCGGCTTCGTCGTCGATCCGCGCCGCGTGCTCGCGCAGCACGGGCAGAACGTCGGCCACCGCATCCGCGGCACGGGTTTTCGTCAGCACCTCACACGCTCCCTGACATCTCGTGGTGGGACTCGGCCGGCGCTGCCTTGCCCGGATCGATCGGCACCCGGCGCAGCTCCAGCCGGGAGGCGTCCACCGGGTGTCCACTTCGGAGCACGACCTCGGCCGCGGCCGGCCTGCTGAGAAAGCCGAGGAGGCTCGCGGTCAGCCCGTAGGCGCCGACGTTGGGCACCGCCACCAGGTCTCCGCCGGTGCACGCGGTCAGCCCCGCGTCCCTGGCGAGCACGTCGGCCGGAGTACACAAAGGACCCACGACCGTCGCCCGTTCCTCGACCGCCGAGCCGGCCGTCCCGTCGTCCTTCTCGTCGTCCTTCTCGTCGTCCTTCTCGTCGGCCGGCAGGACCGTCGGGTTCACCGGCAGCAGCCGCCCGATGCCGGACAGCCCGCCGACATGGTTGATGCCGCTGTCCAGCACGACGAACGTGCGGTCCTGGCTGCGTTTGACGTCGGCGACCCGCGCCACCAGGCGCCCACAGGTCCCGACGAGGTACCGCCCCGACTCGAAGGCGACCGCGGGGTCGGCGCTGCGCCAGCCCGGCAGCTGCTCGTCGAGTCCGGCCTCGATGACCGCGCGCAGACCGGCGTAGTCCGGCGCGCCGCCCGCGCGTGCGTAGGGCGCGGCGAACCCGCCGCCGAGGTCGAGCACCCGCAGGTCCACGTCGGCCTCGTCGCGCAACCGGGCGGCCGTGGCGATGCTCGCCAGTGCCTCCTCGGCGATGACCTCCGCGCTCGCGGCGTTGCTGACGGAGAAGAAGTGCAGGCCGACCACCCGGCCGCCGGGGCGGGCCGCGAACAGCGCCGGGTCGTCGAGCAGCACCGTGGTGTCCACACCGAACTGCGTCGCCGCCCCGCTCATCCGCAGCCCGGTCGCGCCCTTGGAGCGCAACGTGTTGACGCGGACGAGGCATTCGGCCGTAACCCCGTGCTCGGCGGCGGCGGCGGTGACCCGGCCGTAGTCGGCGACCGACTCCACCGAGAAGCGGCGAACACCGGCGGCGAGTGCCCCGGCTATCTCCTCGACGGACTTTCCTGGCCCGGTGTAGAGGCACTGCCGGCCGTCGAACCCCGCCTCGAGGGCCACCTCGAGCTCGCCCGCGGAGCTGATCTCCGCGTTGCAGTGGGCATCGCGCAGGGTGCGGGCGATCAGCGGGTGAGGGTTGGCCTTCAGCGAGTAGTACAGGACGGCCGGGCTCGGCAGCGCGTTTCGCAGCCGCCCCGCCGCCGCGTCGACCTCGTCGAGCTCGTAGAGGTAGGCGGGGGTGCCGAAGCGGTCCGCTAGCTCCCGGACGGGTACACCACTCATGCCGGGCCCCCGTCCACGTGTCGGCTCAGGGCCCGCCGGTCCACCTTTCCGTTCGCCGTAAGGGGCATGGCCTCGACGACCTGGCAGGTGGCGGGCGTCTTGGCGGGCCCGACCAGCTCACGCAGTGCCTTGAGCACGTCCTCCGGCGCGGCGGTGGTGACCACGCATAGGACCGCCTCCCGTTGCGGAGTCGGCGGCAGCACGGCGGCCTGGACCACTCCCGGCACGGTGCGGGCCGCCGCCTCGATCTCCACTGTGGACGTTCGGACCCCGCGCATCTTGAACAGGTGGTCCCGCCGACCCTCGAAGTACAGGTAGCCGTCGGCGTCCAGGTGGCCGAAGTCGCCGGTGAGCAGGAACCGTTCCCCGGTCCCGTCGTCGACGCGGTATCGCTGCGCGGTCTGCTCCGGCGCGCGCCAGTAGCCGTTCATCAGGTGCGGCCCCCGCACACCGATCTCCCCGCTCTCGCCCGGCGGGAGCTCCCGGCCGTCCTCGCCGAGGATGTGCACGCTGGTACCGGGAATGGCCCGCCCGACCGAGCCGGGGCGTTCGCGATCACCGTCGACCTCGAGCACGCAGATCCGCTTGCACTCGGTGGTGCCGAACATCATCTGCACCCCGGCGCCGGGGAACGCGCCGCGCAGCTCGTCCGCCGTCGCCGGCGAGAGATGCTCCCCGGTGTTGGTGAACAGGCGGACGCGTGTCTCCGGCCGGCCGGTTCGGCGGGTGGCCAGCTTGAGGAGCATCGTGGCGAGCGAGGGCACGATCGGCATCACCGTCACCGCGTGCGCCGCCAGGTCGGCGAGCAACCGGGAGTCGCGGGACGCGTCCGACAGCACCAGCGTGCCGCCGGCCATGAAGGTGAGAAACACCTGGTAGAGGCCGTAGTCGAAGGACAGCGGTAGCCGGCAGAGCACCACGTCGTCGCGGCGGTAGCGAACCACGGACGCCACCGCGCCGGCGGCGAAGTAGACCTGGGCGTGGGTGCAGGCGACGGCCTTCGGTTTCGCCGTGCTGCCGGAGGTGTAGAGCAGCAGCGCCAGGTCGTCCGGCGCCACGGTGACGTCAGGTACGTCGCCCGTCCCAGTCGTGGGCAGGTCAGCGGTCGGATGACTGCGCACCGCGGCCCAGCCGAGCTGTCGCGGATCGTCGGTGAGCAGCAGTGCCGGTTCGGCGTCCTCGACGAGCTCGGTCAACTGGTAGCGCGTCATGTCCCTGCTGTAGGGCACGAACACCGCGCCGATGCGAAGACAGCCGAACAGGACCGCCACGGTCGCCCGGCCCGCGCTCGCGCGCACGACGACCCGGTCACCGTGCCGGACCCCTCGGTCGGCCAGCCAACGAGCGGTCGCGTCCGCCAACCGGGCCAGGTCGACCCGGCGCAACATGCCGGCCGAGTCACGAAGCGCCGGCTCGTCCGGGCCGTGCGCCGCCAGGTCCCACAGCATTCGACGCAGCGCGGGCGTCTCGTTCAACGTCGACGTGTCGCTCATGAGCTACCGACCGGCAAGACCACCAATTCCTCCGTTCCACCCGAAGACCGGCGGACAGCAATTGGCCGTCCATAAAACCAATTGTCCGTCCGAGCCCATCGGGCGCGCTGACCGTCGTCGTCCCCAAGAATCACGAATGGACGGTCACAAAATATCGGTGCGCGATACGCAACGCGCACGCCAACGGCTCCGAAAAATGAAAGCGCAAATACTCACCCCAGTTTGCCCCAGTCAGTCGCGACTAGTCGCGACAAATAGTTCTTACCTCACAGGTTGGGGTCTGTCAACGACCTGGTGCCGCCCGACCAGCGGCGGAGAGGGTGTAGATTCAATTCCTTGTCAGCGAGATTGACACCTGACAGTTCGACGACCGAGGGGCCCGACCTGATCATGGAACTCGACGCTGGCCGGCAGGTCCGGCTACCCGACGACTTCCCCCTCTTCGAACGCAGCGCGGTCCGCGTCGTCGTCCTGGACTCCCTGGACAGGGTGCTGCTCTTCCACACCCGCGACCTCGCCCACCCCGACCTCGGCCTGTGGTGGGAGCTACCTGGCGGCGGCATCGACGCCGGCGAGACCTACCTCGACGCGGCGGTACGCGAGCTGCGCGAGGAGACCGGGATCGTCGTCGACGGGTCGCGGATCGGCCAACCGACGTGGCGTCGCCGCGCATCGTTCCTCTCCAGGAAGCGGCGACACCTGCAGGACGAGGTGATCGTCGCGCTGCGTCTGCCCGGGCCCGGTCCGGCCGTTGACGAGTCGGAACGGATGGACTACGAACGAGAGGGCTACTTCGACTTCCGCTGGTGGCCGATTCCGGAGCTCGTCGCCGGCGACGGGCGTTTCTACCCGGGCCGGCTGCCCGCGCTTCTCCGCCCGTTCCTCGACGGCGAAGAGATCGACGAGCCCTTCGAACTGTTCTCCTAGCCGTCCGGTCAGCGTGCGAGCGTTGACAGGCTCCAGGTGATCAGGTAGAAAATAAATTGGCTTCAACTGGGGAAGGCAAGCGCTCGCTCGCCAATTGAGCGTTCTATCAAGTACCGCGCAGGCATCTCTGCGCGGTATTGCCATGGGCATTTTCGATTCTCCGGAATTGTAGTTCCGGCGACACTGGCGGTGGAATACATGGACGACACGGGAGCAGCGGCATGCTGGAAACTCCTGGAGCTGGCCAGCATTCACGATGTCTTTCCGGTCGACCTCGACGTCGACTCGATACTGCCCGAGGTCGACTGGAGCTTTCTCATGGCAGCCGCCATGCGGCACCGCCTCCTACCGCGCGTGGCGGACTTCCTCCTCCGCTCCGAGCTGATGTCGTTCCCGCCGCGGGAGTACCGCCGCGCCCTCGTCCTTGCCCTGCACGACAACCGCTACCGGTGCGCGGAGGCGACAAAGGAGGCCGACCGCGTCGTCCGAGCGCTGGCGGACCGGGGCGTCACGGTGGCCTGCACCAAGGGCGTCGGATTCCAGGTCTCCCTCTACGGCGGGCTCGGCGGCCGGTACTTCGACGACATCGACCTGATGATCCACCCGGAGGACAAGGACCAGGTGGCCGAGACCGTGCTGGGACTTGGCTTCCAGGCGAAGCTCGACCACGACTTCCAGACCGACACCCTGGTCGAACTGCCCCGGCAGGACGTGGCGATGTTCCGGTTCTATCCCGACCATCTGCCACACTTCGTCCGCCCGCTGACCGGCTACGGTTTTCCGTACCACACAGTGGATGTCTGCTTCAACATCACCTGGTACGGCGCGGGCTGGCAGATTCCCATGAGCGACGTGCTGGCCGACCTGGCCCACGTCGACGTCCCCGGGCACGACGAGACCATCACCTTGCCCGTGCTCACGGCACCGTACGACTTCATCTTCACCGCGACGCACCTGTTCCGGGAGGCGTGGTACGAGCGCGTCATCGCGCGCAAGAACATCAGGCTCGGCCTGTTCGCCGACATGTGGCGTCAGTGGCACCGGCTCACTCCGGCGGACGTGCAGGACCTGGCCACGCTGGTCGACAAGCACGCGATCGCGCCGCCGATCGCCTGGGTCTGCCACCACGTCGACCAGATCTTCGGCAGCGAGCTCGTCGCCGGGCTCGGCCTCGACGCCTACTGCGACGAGGCCTGGCTGCACAGTGCCGGCGCCATGGACGGCTCCTGTCTGAAGTGGACGGGCAGCATGCGCGACCGCGTGCGGTCGGCGGACCCGCCGCCCCTGTCGCCGGCGGCCGAACCGCGCTTCGCCGCCGACGCCCGTGCCGCTCGGCGGTAGGCACGAACCCCGAGGGCGACTCCAGACACGGACGGAAGTGATCACAATGGCCGGCGAATGGCCCGAGGAGTTCGAAAAGCTGCTCAGAACCTACCTGCCGTTGCTCCGCGACGACGACCCGCTCGCCCGGACGATCGGGCTCGCGGATCTCGGCCTGGACTCGATGTCCACGATCGGGCTGCTGGTGGATCTCGAGGAGTCGTTCGACGTGCAGTTCCCGGACGATGCGCTCGTCCCGGAGACATTCGCCACGACGACTTCGCTCTGGTCGGTCCTGTCGGGCCTGAGTGATCAAACTTCCGGATGACTTCCGGAAATCGCTTTTTGCGGATCGAGCAATTCGAACTGAATGTTGACAGTTGACAAGTCGCAAACTAACATCGGAAATGTTGACCTAAAGTCCGGGTCAACCTGGGGGTTAGTCGTATGGTCGATATTTGTCGCGGGGTTTCCGTCGCCCTGATGGGCATTGACGGAGCCGGAAAGACAACGCTTATCGAGTACCTGCAGAAGGCGCTCGTAGAAAGCGGAGTGGAATGCGTCGACACGAGTCGCAAGCCCGCGATTCGGTCGGCTCGGTCCACCATGGGTTTCCCCGCGAGAAGTCTCGAACGGCTGTGGCTGGAGTCTTGGCGGTTGCTGCTCGGTGGCGGACACACCGACCAGGTACCCGCCGATGCGGCCATCCCGCTGCGGTTCGGCGACGACACCGAGGTGGCGTCCGGCTGGATCGTCGACCGGTTGCCGGCGGACGTGGCCGGGGTGCGGCGGTCCGGCCCAGTGGCGTCCGCGCTGGCCGAACTGACAATTGACCAGGTCGTTCAGGCAGAGGTCATCGAGCCCGTCCTGGCCAGGGGCTCGGTCGCCCTGATGGACGGGTTCGGCTTCAAGACCGCGACGAAGAACATCGGCATCGCTCGCGAGATTCCGTGCGACACGATGTCGGACGACGCGTTGGACCAGTTCGACGCCCTGTTCCGAACCGCCTACTCGACACCCTTCCTGCAACCCGACATCGGTTTCCTGCTCGATGTCGACCCGCGGCTGTCCTACGAGTGGCGAATGGCTCAGGACGGGCGACTCGGCGCCGGTGAGGATCTGTGGCTGGCCGGACGCAAAGGCGCGGACGCCTTTATCGCCCTGCAAGGCACAGTGGCGGCAAAGCTGCGCACCGTCGCCGCCGACTGGGGCTGGCACGTGCTCGAGATAACCGGCGGACCGCAGCAGGAAACTGTCGCGCGAGCAGTAGAGATCATGATGCGAGACCCACAGATCCGGCAACTGACCGAAAACCGAACCAGCGTCATCTGACATGGCGCATCACCCGCATTTGACGACAAAGGTGTGATAGAGCTATGTCTGGCAGGTCAGACTTGCGAAAAATGTTCGCCCGGGAAGAAATCGTTCGAGCCATCGGGGTGCACAACGCCCTCGGGGCGCGGCTGGGTGAGCGCGCCGGGTTCGACGCACTCTGGGCCAGCGGACTGGAGCTGTCGGCATCGCATGGCGTGCCGGACGCCGACATCCTCACGATGAGCGACCTCCTCGCCGCCATCCGCTGGATCACCTCGGCCGTGCGGATTCCCGTCATCGCGGACTGCGATGCCGGCTACGGCAACGCCAGCAACGTCGCGCACATGGTGCGCCGCTACGAGGGCGCCGGCGTCGCCGCGGTGTGCATCGAGGACAAGATGTTCCCCAAGACCAACAGCTTCGTCTCGGGCCGTCAGCAGCTGGTCTCGATTCCCGAGTTCGTCGGCAAGCTGGGCGCGGCGAAGGCGGCGCAGACCGATCCCGACTTCATCGTCATCGCCCGCGTCGAGGCGCTGATCGCCGGCTATGGCCTCGACGAGGCACTGAAGCGGGCGTCGGCATACGCCGAGGCCGGCGCGGACGCGATCCTCATCCACGCGAAGGGCAAGTCCCCGCAGCCGGTTCTCGACTTTCTGTCCTCGTGGGACCGGCCGACCCCGGTCGTCGTCGTCCCGACCACGTATCACGAGATCACGGGCAGCGAGCTCGAGCGGGCCGGTGCCAAGGTGGTGATCTATGCCAACCACGGGCTCCGCGCCGGCACCCAGGCGGTCATGGAGGTCTTCCAGGAGATTCTGCGGTCCGACGGCACGACCTCCAGCGAGGATCGCATCACGCCGCTGAACACGATCCTGGAGCTGCAGGGCACCGACGACCTGTTGGCACACGACGCGATGTACGTGCGCGGTGCCGACTCGCCCGCGCACGACACCAACTCGGACAGTGGGCACTCGGTGGCGAGATGAGTGAGCAGACGGCGATCGACGCCGACTCGGTGATGCGGACTCTGATCGACGCCGGTTTCGGTCCGTTCTTCGGTGTGCCGTGCTCGTTCCTCGCTCCCCTGGTCACCTGGTGCGAGCAGAACGCGCCGGAGCTGTACGTAGCGGCCAACAACGAGGGTGAGGCCGTTGCCATGGCGGCCGGCAGCCACCTTGCCGGCCGGCGACCGGTTGTCATGATCCAGAACTCGGGCCTCGGCAACGCCGTCAACCCGTTCACGTCACTGTGCCACCCCATGCGGATTCCGCTGCTGCTGCTGGTGACCTGGCGCGGTCAGCCCGGCCGGCCCGACGAGCCGCAGCACCAGCTGATGGGGTCGGTCACGCTGCCGCTGCTCAAGCTCATGGAGATCGACCATCAGCTGATGCCCACCACGCCGGCCGCGTTCCACGCGCGGGTCGACCAGCTCGCCGACGACCTGGACGGCAGCGGACGTTCCCAGGCGTTGATCGTGCCCGGCGGCACGATCCGACCGCAGCCGGCCGCGTTGCCGTCCTCGACGCTGCCCCTACGGCGAAGCGTCATCGCGGCCGTCGTCGCGGCGTTGCCCGACGACGCTGTGGTCGTGGCCACGACCGGCAAGACCGCCCGCGAGCTCGAAGCCGACCACGACCGGTCGGCCAACCTGTACGTCGTCGGCTCGATGGGCTGTGCGAGCAGTGTCGCCCTCGGCATCGCCAGGGAGCAGCCGGATCGGGCCGTGGTGGTCCTCGACGGCGACGGTTCGGCGCTCATGCGGCTGGAGGCGATGGTCTCCATCGGCGCCCACCGGCTGCCGCGGTTCGTCCATGTGCTGTTGGACAACGGCGCCTACGAGTCCACCGGCAGCCAGCGCACCCATTCGTCGAACGTGGACTTCCTCGGCGTCGCCAAGGCCTGCGGCTACGCGACCACCCGCACGACCGATGACGCCGAGCGCGCGGCCGGGCATGTCCGCCGCGCGTTGGCGGGTGGCGGGCCGCACCTGATCCGGGTCGAGATCCGGGTCGGCTCCGACCCCGCCCTCGGCCGGCCGTCGCGGACCCCGGCCCAGGTCGCGGACCGGCTGCGGGACTCGCTCGCCCCACAACCGTCGTGCCTGGCCGGACATGCGGAGCGCCGATGAGCAGGCCCGTCAGCACGGCGAACGGGTCACGCACCGAGCTCGTGTTGCTCAACCCGGGGCCGGCCAACACCTCCGAGCGGGTCCGGCGGGCCGCCGGCCGTGGCGACATGTGCCATCGCGAGCCCGAGTTCGCCCAGCTCCTCACCTCGGTCCGAACTGGACTGGTCGAGGCACTGGTCGCCCCCGGCAGCCACGAGGCCGTCGTCATCTCCGGCTCGGGAACGGCCGCCGTCGAGATGAGCCTGCTCGCCGCGGTACGGCCGGGGCGGTCGGTACTGGTGCTCGACAACGGCTCCTACGGCGCCCGCATGCGGCAGATG
>Ga0190265_10003397_pt1 | contig 10861 bp, 12 predicted proteins | sample Popmic124T_FD_133135 | JGI IMG/M metagenome (GOLD analysis project Ga0190265, IMG submission 133135) | Populus adjacent soil microbial communities from riparian zone of Indian Creek, Utah, USA - 124 T | ecosystem: Environmental > Terrestrial > Soil > Riparian zone | place: USA: Utah | collected...
AAGCAGCGGCCTGGGCCGGGGCTTCATCGTCGATCAAGCAGCGGCCTGGGCCGGGGCTTCATCATCGATTGGTTAGCCTCTCGGCGTGAAGAGAGCAGCTTTGGGAGGAGCTCATCGGGGTCCCGTGGACGCATCGCGTCAACGCCGGACGATCCGCCTGGTACAGATCCTTCTGGTGTTGATCTCGGCGGGCCTGCTGATGTTCGCCGGCTACTCGTTCGGCCGCGTCAGCGGCTACAGGAGCGCTCGTTCCGGAGCCGTTTTCGAACGACCTCGGCCCCCGTCGCCCGCGCAACCCATCGTTCTGACGATCCTGGGCGGGATCGCGATCGCGGGCGCGGCAGCACTGCAACAAGGGTCGTCGGTCCGCATGCCCACACCGGCACGGCTGGACGAGTTGGCCGGCCGCGCCGAACAGACCGCGCTCGAGAGGGCAGAGAAGGCAGAAGAGGCAGAGAAGGCGTAGCGGGCGCGACTAACTCTCTGCGCCGTTCACATGCGGACGCAGTTTCGCAAGAATCTCCGCACTCTTGGACTCACCCGTTCGTTCCCTCGTTAGGAACTCATCCACGTCTTCGATCGTGTCGATGTCCAATGCGAGACGTGGGAGGACGAGGATCGAACACCGGAACCCGAGCCGTTCCGCCAGCATCAGGTGTGCCTGCATGCTTGCGGTGCCGAACCTTGGAGCGAGGATGTCGGGCGGCCGCAGGTAAAGACCATTCGTGCCTCCGTCACGAGCAGAGGGAACGACGACTACTTCCGACGTCGATCCTGTGTCGAGAAGGTCGCGCAGATCACCGGAGTATGCGAGTGGAATGTCGGAGGGGATCATCGTCACCGAAGTCGCGCCTTCGGCCATCGCCACCAGAACCGCTTGTTGCAGGGCACCGTTCAGTGTTCCCGTCTGGTCCTTCACGGTGTTGAAGCCATAATCGTGAGCGCGCGTCAGCGCCTCTTCGTCATCACTGGCAACCCACCAGGTAAGGAAGCTCGCATCCCGGCACAAGGCGAGTGAGTCCTCCAGTAGCGCCCGGGCGACCTCGAGCCGGTCGGCATCGTCGAGATGCTCGGCCAGGCGGTGCTTGGCACGAGAGAGGTTCTTGACGGGCAATATCCCTGCGTCCATGTCCTTAAGGTACCCGCCCACCCCCGCGCGGCGGCCCCCGCCCGCCGGATACGATGCCGCCTCTCATGGACAAGAGCGCGCGGAAACATTGGAAGCACCTCTACGGCGAGGTCGTAGCCACAGAGATCTGCTGTGGTTGCGCCGCCTGCGTCGTCGCCTGCCCGCACAAGGTCCTCGAGATGCAGGACTTCGATCCGATCCAGACGGACATCCTGTCTCCGTTCGACAACTGCGTTCACGGGGAGGAGGGCTGCTCCCTGTGCGCCATGGCTTGCCTTCGGCTCGAACCGGCGCTGGACGCGATCGAGACGTTGGTCTTCGGGGCCCGACGGAAGAGTGACCAACCCGAGGGCGCGTCCCGCTCCAAGACACTCGCTCGCGCGACCGACGAGCGCATCATTTCCCGGGGTCAGGACGGAGGCGCGGTAACGGCTTTGCTCGCGTGGGGCTTGGACCAGGGTGAATTGGATGGGGCCGTCGTTGCCTCTCCCTCGGCCACCGTCCCATGGCTGGACGAGCCTCTGCTCGTCCGTAGCTCAGAGGAGCTCCTGGGGGCGGCCGGGTCTCGTTACACGTACTGCTCGACACCCCTGGGGCTTCGTCAGGCTGCCGCCGCGAAGTGCAAGAACGTCGCCCTCGTCGGGGTGTCGTGCGAGTCCACCGCCGTTAGGGAGCTCACCGCCGAGGGCATCAAGCGATGGACGCGGCCGGTGAAGCTGGTCATAGGTCTCATGTGCTGCGAGACCTTCGACTACGAGGCATTCATGATCGGCAAGGTCCAACAGGAGCTGGGCATCTCCTTGGATGACATCGTCAAGGTGAACGTCAAGGGGAAGGTGATCGTGACCTTGAAAGACGGTCGCGACATCGACATCCCCTTGAAGGACGCGCGACCGTTCGCCAATGAGTGGTGCCATCACTGTCCCGACTTCGCTGCAGAGCACGCGGACCTCTCCTGCGGTGGGCTGGGGATGGAAGGTTGGACGATGATCCTCGTCCGATCGCAGACCGGACAGGACTATCTCGAACGAGCGGTCGAGGCCGGCGTGTTGGAGCTTCGCCCGGCGGAGGAGGAGCCCAAGGCGCTGGAGGTTATGGACAGGCTCGCACGCAAGCAGCGAGAGCGGATCGATCCCTGGGATCCGCACGCGGCTACGAGGTGGCCCACGGAGCAGGCGTTGAACGCCGCTCGAGCGGAGGCGGCGGCAGAAGGGGCAGGCTAGGTCACTCGGTCAGTTCGAAGTGTCTGACGATCGGAGCCTGCTGGAACAGCTTGCGTATCTCTTCGAGAGCTTCCTTGTAATCGTCGCTCGTCGTTGCTTGCTCGATGGACTCTATGGAGTCCCACCGCGAGATCGACGCGATGTCCACGAGGTCCTGGGAGTGCTCCTCGACGCCGATGACCATCTCGACCCCGTGGCAGCCGGCGAACGAATCGAACGCAGGACGAACCTTCTGACGGAATAGCTCCTTGCCCTTCTCCACATCTGCCGGGTCCATTGCCGTGTCGAAGATGCGAACGATCACGTGATCCACCTTTCCATTTTCCGCCGATGGCCGAGCCCACCGGCGTTCGACGGACTTGTCAGTTTTGGGGTCATACGTTCCACGCTCCTCTGTTGAACATGCCCGCGAGCTGGGGATTAAGTTTTAGTTCACGTTCCTTGAACGTGTAGTTGGCCGCGACGATCTCTCCCAGACCCGGATAGCGCTGAACGACCCTGACGCGGTCCTCTCCCACCTCGATCACGTTGTAGGAGGGCCGCGTGTATCCGCGCACGCGGTGGCTGGAGGCGGTGCCCGAGTTGATCAAGAGCATCCGGCCGAACTGCCACACGTTCGGCACGTGCTTGTGCCCGGACATCACGAGGTCGACCTTGAGCTCGGTGAGTAAAGCGAGTAGGTCACCTGCGTCCCACACGATGTTTCTTTCACGGCCGGTCCCAGGGACCGACACGAGATGGTGATGCAAGACGAAGATCCGATAGTCGTCCGGCCATTCGTAGCAAGCCCGGATCCAGTCGTAACGGATGTGCCCGACCTCACCGTCGGCCAGGTCCGGCTTGGAGGAGTTGACGGCCACGAGGGTGGCGTACCGCTGCGGTTGTCCTCCGCCCGGGGGACAGAAGGGCACCCGGACCACGCGATCCGACTTCCCGAACTGATCCCTGAAATGGAGGAACCCCACGTTCATGAGGTCGTGGTTCCCCGGGATCACCACCATCTCGAGATCCCCGAGACGATCGAGATAGCGCTTGGCCTGGCGGAACTGGGGGGCGTACCCCTCCGAGGTCAGGTCTCCCGCGCACACGACGAGATCGGGATCGAGATCGACGATCTCGTCCACGACGTGTTCCATCAGCTCGGCATCGAACATCGGATGCCCGCAGTGGATGTCGGAGAACTGTGCGATGGTGAGCCGGTCGCCTTCCACGTTTCCCTTTCGCCGACGGCCCAGCCCGTCTGTTCGTCGCCGCTGGCCGAGCCCAGCGGCGTTCGAGACCGATCGTGTGCGCGTCCGTAATATAGATGCGGAGGAGGACTGGGGGAGGGAATGCCGATGGAGCCGACATACGCACTAGCCAGGGCGGTCTTGAAGCCGTGGCTGGGGACGTGGTTCCGCTGGCACCTGGAAGGGATGGAGAACATCCCCCGGAGCGGCCCCGCCCTGCTGGCCATCAATCACATCGCGTATCTCGATCCCCTCGCGGCCGCGTACGTGGTGGACAAGGCGAAGCGGATCCCGAGGTTCCTGGCGAAGTCCGAGCTATTCGACGACAAGCGGATCGCATGGGTGCTCAGGGGAGCAGGACAGATCCCGGTCAAGCGTGGAAGCTCGGACGCTCCTATGGCTCTCGATCATGCGATCGAAGCTCTCCGGGAGGGAGAGATCGTGGTCATCTTCCCGGAAGGAACGATCACTCGGGACCCGGATCTGAATCCCATGGAAGGCAAGACCGGGATCGCTCGTCTCGCCCTCACCACCAAAGCGCCCGTCATACCCTGCGCACTGTGGGGGACCGCCAACATCTGGCCGAAGGGATACGGCAAACGATGGAGACCTCGGCAGGACATCTTGGTGCGCGTGGGAGAGCCGATGCATCTCCTCGGTGATCCCGAGTCGCGTGATGACTGGAGCGAAGCGGTCCAGCGCGTCATGGATCGGATTTCCCTTCTGCTGGCGAGTCTGCGTCCCGCTATTCCCGACCGCCGACGTCCGCGCCGGTCGGCTGCATGAGCAAGGTCGCGTTCGTGGGAGCGGGTTCGTGGGGTACCGCGACGGCCGCGCTCGTCGCTCGGAAGAACAACGCCGAGGCAGTGCTCTGGGCGCGTCGGGGGGAACTCGCAGAAACGATCAATCTGTTTCACGAGAACCCCGAATACCTGTCCGGCATCAAGCTTCCCGAGAACCTTCGGGCGACGAACGACCTCGAGGATGCGTTGGAGGGTGCCGACACGGTCGTGATGGGGGTGCCCTCTCACGGGTTCCGGGAGGTATTGCGTGAGGTCGCTCCGGTTGCCGGTCGTGATGTCTGCTACGTGAGTCTCACCAAGGGCCTGGAGATAGACACCCGCAGCCGGATGTCGCAGGTCCTCGCAGAAGAGGTCGACGGGATCGATCAGTCCAACATCGCCGTCCTTACCGGCCCGAACCTGGCACGAGAGGTCGTGCAGGATTTCCCCGCCGCCTCCACCGTTGCCTGTAACGACGATGCCACGGCAGCCCGGTTGCAGGAGATCTTCCACACCCCGACCTTCAGGGCGTACACGAATCACGACGTTGTCGGCTGCGAGCTCGGCGGAGCTTTCAAGAACGTGATCGCGATAGCGGCGGGCATCGCTGATGGACTCGGTTTCGGCGACAACACGAAAGCGACGGTCATGACACGCGGTCTTGCGGAGATGGCTCGGTTCTCGGTCAAGTTCGGGGCTCAGCCGATCACGTTCCTGGGTCTCGCCGGCGTCGGCGATCTCATCGCAACCTGCGCCAGTCCACAGTCGCGGAACCACTCCGTCGGTATCGAACTCGGGAAAGGCAGGAAGATCGACGACATCATCGAGTCGATGAACATGGTCGCCGAGGGGGTCAAGTCCTGCAAGCCCATCTTCGAGTTGGGGCAGGAAGCCGACGTGTGGATGCCGTTGACGGAGAACGTCAAGCGGATCTGTCACGACGGAGTGAGTGTGGAAGAGGTAGTCAGCGATCTGCTGGCACGAGAGATCAGATCGGAGTTTGCCGGGATCGAGGAGTACCTAACGTTCAACGAACAGGACGTCAGGTCCTAGGGACTATCCGGCTCGGTCGAGCGCTTCCACCAGATCGGTGATGAGGTCTTCGGGATCCTCGATCCCGACCGACAACCTACAGAACCCCTCGGAGATACCCGCGGCCGCGAGCTGCTCGGCGTCGAGTTGGGTGTGGGTGACGCTTGCCGCGTGAACGATTAGGGAGCGCGTGCCGCCGAGTGAAGCGGCGCGCTGTACGACCTTGAGCTCCTCCTGGAAGCGACCGGCTTGCTCTTTCCCCCCGGCTACATCGAACGCGAGCATCCCGCCGCCGTAGCCGCCCAAGAGCCTCTCTGCGAGGGCACGTCCTGGGTCACCGTCCAGCATCGGGTAGAAGACGGCCGACACACCGGGGTGTTCGGCCAGAGCCTGGGCGACGAGGAGAGCTGATTCGCTCGCTCGCAGGACCCGGAGATGGATCGTCGCGATACCACGCAGGGCCAGCCAGGCATTGAAAGGCGACAGCACCGCCCCGAACTCCCGAGCGATGTGACGCATCCGCTCGATGACTCCGGGCTCGGCGCAGACGACGCCTCCGATCAGGTCGTTATGCCCGCCGAGGAACTTGGTCGCGGAATGGATCGACGCGGTGGCGCCGTGCTCGAGCGGCCGGCAGAGCACCGGGCTTGCGAACGTGTTGTCGACTAGGAGTGGAACGCCTGCAGCGCGCGCGAGCTTGGCGAGCGCAGGGATGTCGGCGACCTGGACGCGAGGGTTTCCGATCGTCTCGCAGTAGAGCAGCTTCGCTCCATCGAGAGCGTCTTCGATGGACGCGTGGTCGGCCACGTCACAGAATGTTGTTTGGATCCCGTAACGGGGAAGCGTTTGCGATAACAGCTCGAAGGTTCCTCCGTAGAGCTGCCGCGCCGCCACGATCCGATCCCCCGCAGAACATTCCGCCAGAAGCACCGTGGAGATGGCGGCCATCCCAGAAGCGAAGGCTTCTGCGTCTTGGGCGCCTTCGAGATCGGCCACAGCAGCTTCGAATGCATCAACGGTCGGGTTCGCCCACCGCGTGTAGACGTAGCCGGCGCCGACCTTCTCTTCCGAAGCCTTCGCGAACGACTCGGTGGAATCGAATGCGTATGTGGACGCGAGGTCGAGCACGGGCGCGACCGGCTCGCCTTCTTGCCGGGGAGGGCGCGGTGGGTGAACGGCTCTCGTTCCGATCCCGTGCGGCCGCTTGCGGCTCACGCCGCGGGCCTAGAGATGGACGACGGGGCAGGTGAGCGTGCGCGTGATCCCTTCGACGGCTTGGATCTTCGCAACTACGAGCTTGCCTAGATCGTCGACGTTCGATGCGCTCGCGCGCACGATGACGTCGTAAGGGCCGGTTACATCCTCGGCCGCGTCGACACCGTCGATGCTGCGCACCTCTTTGGCTACCTGCGCAGCCTTGCCAACTTCGGTCTGGATGAGAATGTAGGCCTGCACGTCAGCCAATGTCGCCTCCTTGTTGGGGCACAACCTGTGGTTCCGTGCGCCCGTGTACGGGTTGAGGGAGTGTAGCAAAAGAGCTTGAGAGCCCTCTGAGGACCCGTGATTGTTAGGCTTGCCTTTTCCCCAGCGATAGGTTTCCAGAAAGAGGAGTCCAGAAGTTGTCTTCAACAGCGCCAGCCGGAGTGACCGACCCCGGCAAGGTATTCGTCAACCTCAGCCCCCCGCATCTCGTCGAGCACTCTCTGGAACGCAACGAGGGCATATTGGAACGCTCGGGGGCACTTGTTACTCGAACGGGGACGCGAACCGGCCGTTCTCCCGGCGATCGCTTCTTCGTCTCCCATGGCCCCTCGAAAGAGCAGATCGACTGGGGCCCCGTCAATAAGCCCTTCGAGCCGAGTTCGTTCGAGGCGCTTTTCGACCGGGTGCGTCGGCACCTGCGCGGCCGCGAGCTGTACGTCGTGGACGGGTTGCTGGGGGCCGATCCGACACATCAGATCAAGCTCCGGGTCGTTTGCGAACGGCCGTGGCATGCATTATTCGGCAGGCAGTTGTTCCGTCGTCCCAGTGAAGAACAACTGAGAACCTTCGAACCCGAGTTCACGCTGCTGGCGGCACCCAGTTTCGAGGCCGTGCCGGACCGCGACGGGACGAACTCGGAAGCGTTCATCGGCATCGATCTCGAGTCGAAGCAGGTTCTCATCTGTGGAACGGAATACGCCGGCGAGATGAAGAAATCGATGTTCACATCCGCCAACTACCTGTTTCCCCAGCAGGGTGTGCTCCCGATGCATTGCTCGGCCAACGTCGACGAGGAAGGCGACGTGGCGCTCTTCTTCGGTCTGTCTGGAACCGGAAAGACCACGCTTTCGGCAGACGCGCACCGCCGACTGATCGGCGACGACGAGCACGGTTGGTCGGACTCCGGGATATTCAACTTCGAGGGCGGTTGCTATGCGAAATGCATCAATCTCTCGCGCGAACGGGAGCCGCAGATCTGGGCCGCGATCAAGTTCGGGTCGGTCGTCGAGAACGTGGTCGTCGACGAGGCGACACGGATCGTCGATTACGACGACGACGCGATAACCGAGAACACCCGCGCCGCGTACCCTCTCGACTTCATCCCCGGTTTCGTCCCCGAGGGACGCGCCGGTCACGCGAACACGGTCGTTTTCCTGACGGCGGATGCCTTCGGAGTTCTCCCGCCGATCTCTCGCCTCGGCCCTGAGGGGGCGATGTATCACTTCCTGTCGGGCTTCACCTCGAAGCTCGCGGGGACCGAAGCCGGTGTCGGAAGCGAGCCTCAGGCGACCTTCTCCACTTGCTTCGGCGCGCCGTTCCTACCGCTCAAGCCGTCCGTCTACGCAGAGATGCTGGGCGAGAAGATCTCGCAGCACCGAGCGAATGTCTATCTCGTGAACACGGGCTGGACGGGAGGTCCGTATGGGATCGGCAGGAGGATGGATCTGACGCACACCAGGAGGATGGTGTCTGCGGCGACGAGCGGACAGCTCGAAGACGTCGATACGAAGCTTCACGACATCTTCAACCTCGAGGTGCCTGTGGAGTGCCCCGGAGTGCCGGCCGACGTCCTCGATCCTCGCTCCACCTGGTCGGACAAGGCGGCTTACGACAAGCAAGCCCGGGAACTGGCCGAGATGTTCGTCAAGAACTTCGAGCGGTTCGCTCGGGACGTATCCGATGACGTCGTCAAGGCGGGGCCGATCGTCGGCTGATCCATGGCCACCGTTGCCGAGCTCGGCGAGTTCGCACTGATCGATCGCTGGCGCACGAGGATCGGCAGCGCGCCTGAGAACGAAGTGTGGTCGGGCGACGATGCGGCAGTGATCGCGTCTCCTGGGGACCGGCTCGTTCTGACGACGGATGTTCTCGTCGAGGGGATCGACTTCGATCTGCGCTACGCCGAGGGTCCCGACATCGGCTGGAAGGCCATGGCATCCAACCTCTCCGACGTGGCGGCGATGGGTGGCCGGCCCAGGCGCGCAGTTGCGACTCTCACTTTGCGCCCCGATACCTCTGTGGGACTGGTTGACGGCATCCTCGAAGGGATGCTGGAACTAAGCGGGCGGTGGGACGTCGGTCTCGTGGGCGGCGACGTCAGCGGTTCGCCGACGTTGAGCCTCGGGGTAACGGTTGTCGGTGTTGCCGAAACACCCCTCCTTAGATCGGGTGCCCGGATCGGGGACGTCCTGTGCGTGACGGGGGAGCTCGGCGGCGCGGCGGGGGGCTTGCTGGCCCTGAAGGATGGCCGTTTGGACATGAGCGGTCTGATCGAGCGCCAGTTACGCCCGGCGCCCAGGGTGGCGGAGGGAGTCGCGCTCGCGCAGGCAGGAGCTTCGGCGATGATCGACGTGTCCGATGGATTGGCTGCAGACCTCGACCACCTGGTGAGCCCGAGCGGCGTGGGGTGCGAGGTCGACATCGAATCGATCCCGGTGGATCCCGCCCTTGCCGGTGTCGCCGACCTCATCTGGCCGATGGAAGCTGCTCTGACCGGGGGAGAGGACTTCGAGCTGTTGGTGGCACTTCCCGAAGAGCGGGTCGGGGATGCAACCGAGGCCCTCACCGATCTGGGAACGGTGCTCACCCGGATAGGGCGGGTGACACAGGGAGCGGCGCGGATCGGGTCGAATTCGATCTCCGAGTGGAGGGACAAGGGATGGGAACACCTGCGACGCCCGTGACCCAACTTCCGCGCGCGCTGACGATCGCAGGCTCGGATTCTGGTGGGGGGGCCGGTATCCAAGCCGACCTCAAGGTCTTCTTCGCACTGGGATGTCACGGCATGAGCGCTTTGACCGCGCTCACGGCTCAGAACACCGTGGGCGTGGATGGGGTGCACGAGGTACCTGCCGACTTCGTGACCGATCAGATCGACTCGGTTGCCTCGGATATCGGCGTAGACGCCGCCAAGACGGGGATGTTGTCGTCGAGCCCGATCGTGGACGCAGTGGCAACCGCCATAAAGGGTCACGGCATCGCGGCGCTCGTTGTCGACCCGGTGTTCGTGTCCAAACACGGCCATCACCTGCTCGCCGAGTCTGCGGTAGATGCGCTGAAGTCGCGTCTCTTCCCCCTCGCCGAGGTCATCACTCCGAACCTCTATGAAGCCGCTGCATTGACCGGCCGAGAGATCGTGACGGTCGATGCCATGAAACAAGCAGCTCGCGAGCTTCACGACCTCGGCCCCCGAGCCGTACTCGTGAAGGGAGGCCACCTGGCCGGAGCGGAGGCGATAGACGTGTTCTACGACGGCGATCGCGTCGCCGAGCTCTCCGGTCCTCGGTTCGAAACCGAGGACACGCACGGGACGGGATGTGCGTTATCCGCCGCCATCGCCGCTCGTCTGGCTCACGGCGACGACCTGTTCGACGCGGTGACGTTCGCTAAAGAATTCGTCGCCGGCGCGATCCGCAATAGCTTGCGCATCGGGCGTGGCTATGGTCCGGTCAACCCCGGCTGGCGAGCGCGTTCGAACACGACCAGTTGAAGCGCCGCGAGATACGCGAGGGCGCTACCGAGCACGAGCGGCTGAACACCGGAGATCACAACGGTGCGCATCGCGCTGGGTGCATCGGCTAGAGCTGCGAGCGCGGCGCCGAGAAGCACCAGTGAGATCACGCCGAGCGCGGCACTAACCCCGACGATCGCGGCGAGGCCCGTCGGGAACCTTCGGGCCATCTCGCCGGCGCGCTTCAACGATGGTTTGAGGCCCAGATCCTCAACGGCGATCGCCTGAGCGACCAGAGGCGGTCCGACCAGACCGAGTGAGAACACGAGGACGATCAACAGTCCGGCGAGGGGGATCAACGCGATGACGATCGTCACGGCAGCTGCCACTGCACCCGCTCCACAGGCCGGCCCCAGTGGCTTGAGACGGAAAGGCTCACCCGATCCGAGCGAGCGCGTGGCGACGACCAAGGCAACGGAAGTGGCCAACTGCGTTATCAGCAGTTGCAACAGAACGCCGAGCGGCACGAGCGC
>Ga0190265_10003398_pt1 | contig 10859 bp, 9 predicted proteins | sample Popmic124T_FD_133135 | JGI IMG/M metagenome (GOLD analysis project Ga0190265, IMG submission 133135) | Populus adjacent soil microbial communities from riparian zone of Indian Creek, Utah, USA - 124 T | ecosystem: Environmental > Terrestrial > Soil > Riparian zone | place: USA: Utah | collected...
ACGCGGTCGGCAACGAGACGGTGTCGGCCATCCTGCTCGACGCCTCGCGCGACGAGGGAGGCTGCGGCGGCTGCGCGGCCGGTCGCGGCGGCGCGAGCGGCGCGCTCCCGCTCCTGCTGGCGCTGTTCGGCGCGTACGGCCTGATCGGCCGCCGCCGGCGCGGCTGACCTGGCCGGCGCCGGTTCGCGCCCGCCGGTGTGATCCGGACTCCGGTGGTCACCCGATCCGCATGGACCGGACGGCCGCGGGCTCTCCGCGGGCGGCAAAAGCGATAGGGTAGCGGGATGCGGCATCCGCTCGCGTTGCTCCTGCTGCTCGGGCTGGCCCTGTGGGCCTGGCCGGGCTCGGCGTCGGCCCAGACCAGCATCTGGCTGCAGAAGGGTGTCAGCGGCTTCGGCGCGTCGGCCAGCCTGGCGTACAACGAGGATCAGACCACCTACGGGTTCACCGGCGGCTACTCGCTGCGCGGGTTCATCGACTTCGAGCTCTCCATCGCGGTGCTCGACTTTCCCGACGAGCCGCTCCCCGAGGACCTCGTCGGGGTCGCCTTCACGCCTCGCGTCGAGTGGCATCCGCTCAAGCAGGGCCCGGGCATGCCGATCTCGGTCGGCATCGGCTCAGGGCTCACGTTCTTCAACTTCGCCAGCGACGAGCTCGAGCGCAACGACACCGAGCTCAGGGCGCTCAACTTCTCCGCCGACGCCACCGTCTACCGCTTCTTCAAGCTGTCATCGAACTTCGGCATCACGCCGGCGGCGGGCATCGGCTACGTCCACTCGGAGACCTGGCTGACCCAGTTCGGCGAGGAGGAGGAGTCCGTGTCGGACGACAACTTCGGCGGCGCGGGCGGCGTCTACATCGCGTTTCTCGACCGGGCCGGGCGCATCTGGGGCGTGGCGCCGTCCATGGCGTTCACCGACGAGGTCGTGACCGTCGCGATCCGGGCCGGAATCGTGTGGACGCTGTGACCGCCTACTGATCGAAGATCGTGCCGGTGCGCCGCTTGGCCGGCTTGGGCGCCGGCTTGGGCGCCGGCTTCGCGCGCGGTCTGGGCGCGGCCGTCTGCGCGGGTCGCTGCGTCACCGCCGGCTTCGCTTCCGGCTTCGTCACCTCCGGCGCCGCCACCGCCGGCTTCGCCACCGGCTTCGTCACTTCCGGCACCGCTGCCGCCGGCTTCGCCGCCGGTGGTGGCGCGGCCGGGGTGCCCGTCGCGGCCGGTCGTGGAGCGGCGACCGTCGCCGCCGGCTTCGGTCTGGCTGCCGGCCTGCTGCTCGTCCTCGTCCTGGTCCGCGATCGCTTGTGAAACTCGATCGCCACGGTCCGGTCTCGCTCGGGAACGACCTGGGTGCGGACGGTCCGGTATCCCTTCGCCTCGGCGACGATGCCGACCGGCTGGCCGGAGCGCTCGATTCTCACCTGGCGGTTGGCGATGAGCTTGCCGTCGACGTGGATGCGGGCGGCGGCGCTCGCCGGCTCGACCGTGAAGGTGAGCGCGATGAGCGCGGTCTCCGGCGCGACCGGCGCGGGCTCGGCGGTCGCGGGCTCGGCGGTCGCGGGCTCGGCCGGCGCGGCGGGTCGCGGCGCGACCTCCGGCTCCTGACTCATCGAAATAGCCACGGCGACCCAGATCCCGACCGCGATCACTCCACCGACGACGAGCGCAATCACCAGGCCCTTCGACGTGGGCGGACTGGCGTGCGAGACGGACGGTGGCGGCCATGGCGTGGCAGCCGGCAAGGGCCCCGGCGTTCCGATCGCCGGCGTAGCGTGCATCGCGCCCGGCGCGACCGGATGCGGCGACACAGCCGGCTGCTGCACCATGTACGGCTGCGGCAGGACCGGCTGGGTAGCGAACGGCTGCGGCGCGAGAGGCTGCGGCGCGGGAGGCTGCGGCGCGAGAGGCTGCTGCGCGGGAGGCTGCGGCGCGAGAGGCTGCTGCGCCGGTGCGAACGGGCCCGGCTGAGTCGGCGTGCCGGCCATCGCCACGCGACCGGTATCCGGTGCCGCGGCAGGAGGCGCGCCCGGCGATCCGGCCGCCGTCGCCGCCAGACCCAGCGAGGCCTGCGCGGGCTTGCCTCCTCGCGACGGAGACATCCCCGCAACCACGCCGGTCCAGCGCAGCGCGGCGGCGAGCTCGCCGGCCAGCTCCGCAACGGCGGGCGTGCGCGCGAGGCGATCCTTGGCCAGCGCGCGCCGGAGCGCCTTCGACACCTCTGCGGGCAAGTCGCGACGGACCAGGTGGACATCGGGCGGGTCGACGAAGCGGACCTTGTGCAGCACGTCGTGGAAGGTCGGCGCGCCGAACGCCATCGTGCCGGTCAGCATCTCCCAGGTGATGGCGCCGAGCGCGAACACGTCGGCGCGCGAGTCGATCTGCTGGATGCGCCCCTCCGCCTGCTCGGGCGACATGTACGCGGGCGTGCCGAGCAGCGTGAAGTCGCGGGTCACGACCGTCATCGAGTCGAGAACCTTGGAGAGGCCGAAGTCGAGCACCTTCACGTAGTCGTCGCGCCCGCCGCGCCGGCACAGGTAGATGTTGGGCGGCTTGAGATCGCGGTGGACGATCTGCGCGCGGTGCGCGGCGTCGAGCGCCGACGCCAGCTGGTCGACGATGCACATCACGTCCCCCACCGGCAGGGCGCCGCGCCTGCGGATCCGGTCGGCCAGATCCTCGCCGTCGAGCAGCTCCATCACCATGTACGCCCGGCCGTCGGAGATGTTGAAGTCGTGCGCCTCGACGATGTGCTCGTTCCCGAGCTGCGACGCGATCTCCGCCTCGCGCCGGAAGCGCGCCAGGATCTCCGGCTGGCGCGCGACCTGCGCGGCGAGGAGCTTCAGCGCGTAGCGCTTGCCGCGCAGCCGCGCGTGATGCGCCTCGTAGATCGTCCCCATCCCGCCCTTGCCGATGATGCGGACCAGCTGATAGGTGTCGGCCAGCGTGGTCCCGACCAGCGACTGCCCCGGCGTGGCCGCGCGGTCCGGCGCGGCCAGGTCGAACCCGGTCGCCGCCAGCGCGAGCGGCTCGGCTGCGCTCGCCGCCGGCGCGGCCATCGTGCTGGCCGCTCCGAGCCCGGCACCGTCGCGCGCCAGCGCCGCCACCAGCGAGCGGCACTCCGCGCAGCCGTCGAGATGCTCCTCGATCCGGTCTGCTTGCCCGGCGTCGAGTGTCCCGCGGATGAAACCCTGGACCGCGTCGAGGGCGAGACAGCCGGATGCGGAGGCTCCCATACCCGCGGCCGGATGATAGCAATCCTTCGGACTCGGTCCTGTGCCTTGTGGTTGACCCGGGTCACGAGGGCCGTCTTCGTGGGGCAGTTCACGTCCGGTTCGGTGTGGCTTTCTCGCTCCTCAAGGCGGCGCCATGAATCGCGCCCGCTGCGCCCTCTTCACGCGCCGTTCTGCCCTCTCGCGCGCCTGAACCGCTCCATTCCGGCACTCTGCGCGCAGTCGGATCGCGCTTGGAGCCGCGGGAATTCTTCGGTATTGTGCCGCGAATGCGGTATCTGGCCAGCAGCGACGAGATCCTGCGCAACATCCAGGAAGCGATGAAGACCCTGTTCGACCTCGACCCGGCCCAGGTGCATCCGGAGGCCCGACTGGTCGAGGATCTGGACCTCGACAGCATCGACGCCATCGACCTCGCGGCCAAGATCGAAGAGGCGACCGGGCGTGCGTTCGATGAGGCGAGCCTGCGACAGCTGCGCACCATCCAGGACGTCATCACGGCGATCCAGGCCGTGGTCGCGGAGGCGTCGCCGGAAGAGCGGATCCCGGCCTGAGTCGATCGACTCTCATGGCGGGGTCTCGCTGGTCCGTCCTCGCGACCATGCTCGCCCTGACCGCCGTCGCCCACGCCAAGCCTCCGGCCGCCTGCCCGCGAGCGGATGTGTCCGACCCGGCCGCGCTCGATCCCCTGTTCGAATTGTTGCGACTTGATCGCCTTCAGCGCCTCAAGGCTGAATTCGCGGAGGAGAAGCACATCGCGCTGCTGGCCAGGCCGCTGCGCCAGACCGGCACGATCTACTTCGATCGCAGCCGCGGCATCGCCCGCGTGACGCGGACGCCCAGGCCGGAGCGAATGGTGCTGACCGCGACCTCCCTGCGCGTGGAGAAGGGCAACAAGCTCGAGGAGATCCAGCTCGACAAGAGCAAGGCGCTCAAGGCGTTCGCCCTGGTCTTTCCGGCGCTCCTGCGCGGCGAGCGCGCCGAGCTGGAGGCGGCGTTCGGCCTCCGCCTGCGCGGGGCGGTCAAGCAGGCGTGGTCACTCACGCTGACGCCGAAGGATCCCGCGCTCTGCGGCCTCATCACGCGCGTGGTGGTGTCGGGGAAGGGGGCCGAGGTCAGCTCGCTTCAAGTCATGGAGGCCAGCGGCGACAGCACCAGCACCAGGCTCTCCGGGATCGCCAGAAACGACGCTGTGCCGGCCGCGGAGGTGGCCCGGGGTTTCGGAGGCCGCTAGTGCGCTGGCGGCGCCGCGTCCTGGGCATCGTCCTGCTGGTTCTGACCGCGCTCGCCGTCGCCCTCACCGCCCCGGGCTTCCACTTCACCACCGAGATCACCCGCTTCCTGCCTGACCACACGGCCCGGGACGAGCAGGCGGGAAATCGCGCGGCGGCCGGCCTCCTGGCCAGCGGCGAGACCGCGCGCATCATGGTCGTCGACCTGACGCTCGGCCCGGCGGCGAAGCCCGGGTCGCTGCAGGCCGCGGCCGCGGCGCTGGTCACCATGCTGCGCCGCCATCCCGACGTCGACTTCGCGTACAGCGGCGTGACCGACGCCGACGTGGCCGCGATCCTGGAGTTCCTCTCGTCGTGGCCCGGCTCGACCTTCGTGCCCAGGACGGGCTACACGGACGCCGAGATCCGCGCCCGCCTGCTCGATCTACAGGAGAGGCTCGGCAGCCCGCTCTCGGTCCTCATTCGATCCAGCGCGCCGCACGATCCGCTCGGCGGGATATGGCAGACCCTGACCGCGCTCCGCCAGGCGCAGGGCCACACGCTGATCGACGAGGAGGGGATTCTCCTCACGCCCGACCGCAGGCACGCCTTCGTCTTCCTGCAGACCCGCTCGTCCCCGTTCGACACCGAGGCCCAGCGCGCCTTCCGCGCGGCGCTCGACAGCTGGCTCGCCACCGCGGCGCCGCCGTCGGCGCGGATCCAGACCGCCGGCGCGGCGCAGTTCGCCATCGCGTCGGAGGCCCAGATCAAGGGGGACATCAACCGGATCGGCGTCTTCGCGACGGTGGGCACGGTGGTGCTGTTCCTGGTCCTGTTCGGATCGGTGCGCCTTATCCTGATCGGGCTGGTGCCGATCATCTTCGGCAGCGCGGTGGCGCTGGTCGTGTGCCACGCGCTGTTCGGGTCGATCCACGGCATCACCCTCGCGTTCGGCACCTCGCTGCTCGGCCTCGGCATCGACTACGTCGAGCACTACTACACCCACTTCATCCTCGATCCAGCGAGCGACCCGAAGGCGACCATGCGATCGGTCGGCCCCAGCATCGCGCTCGGCGCCACGACGACCATCATAGGATTCGTCGGCGTCGCCGCCTCGGGCGTCGCCGGGCTGCGCGAGATGGCGCTCTTCTCGGTGGTCGCCATCGCGGCGGCGCTGGTGGCCACGTACTTCCTGGTGCCGGCCTGGATGCCGCGCGGCTACCTGCCGCCGCGCTCGCTGGCCCGGCTGGACCGCGCCGCCCTCTCGCTGCTGGGTCGGCTCACCCGCAACGCGCCCACGCGGCGGCAGCGCGCCGTCGCGATCGCCGCGGCGCTGGTCGCGACCGGGCTCGGCGTCGCCGCGTCGCGCTTCACCGACGACGTCAACCTGCTCCTCGACGGCGGTGGCCCAGAGCTGCGGGACGAGCGCGAGGTGCGCGCGCGCCTGGGCTCGGCGGAGAGCTCCGTCTTCGCCGTGGCGACCGGCGCCGACGACGACGCGCTGCTGGTCGCGCTCGGTCGGGTCACCGGCGAGCTGGAGCGCGCCCGGGCAGCCGGCGCGGTCGGCTCCTTCGTCCCGCTCGGGGCGCTCCTCCCCGACCGCGCCGAGCAGGTGGCTCGCCACGCCGCCGCTCGCGCGGCCGCGCCCAGGGTGCGCGCGATCATGAGCGAGATCGGCTTCGTCCCCGAGCAGTTCCAGCCGTACTGGGACGCGCTCGAGGCGCCCCCGGCCCTGCTCACGCTCGACGCCGTGCGCCGCTCTCCGCTCGCGCCCTATCTCGCCGCCTGGATACCGTCGACCGCGACGCCGACCGCGCTCCTGCCGCTCGACGGCGTGAAGAACCTGGCCGACCTGCGCGCACGCGTGCCGAGCGGCCTCGTCATGGCGCCGAGCCAGACGGTGGTGGCGCTGTTCCGCGGCGTGCGCACGCGCACCCTGGTCGCCTCCGGGCTCGGGCTGGTGGCCATCTTCGCGCTGCTCGCGATCCGCTACCGCAACCTGACCCGCGCCGCCGTCGCGCTCCTGCCCGCCGGCCTGGCATGCGTCGCCACCGTCATCGTCCTGGCCGCGGCGCAGGTGTCGCTCACCATCCTGCACGTGATGGCGCTGCTCCTGGCCGTCTCGCTGGCGGTCGACTTCGGCATCTTCCTGGTCGAGAAGTCGGAGACGCTGGAGGGCGCGGCGCGCACGATGGTCTCGATCCTCGCCGCGGCGCTGACAACCGTGCTCTCGTTCGGCCTGCTCGGGATCAGCTCCAACCCCGGCCTGGCCTCGCTCGGCATCACGCTGACCCTGGGCACCACCTTCGGCATGCTCTCCTGTCTGCTCGCCGCCTGGTGGATCGGCCAGCCGCGCCTGGTGGCGTCGTCGTCATGATGCGCGCCGTCGTCATCGCCGCCCTCGCCGCCGGCTGCGCGTCGTCGTCGTCGTCGTCCCGCCGCCAGGTGCTCTCGAGCGAGGCCGCCGCCGGCGACTATCCGGGCGTGCTCCGCGATCCGGGCGAGTCGCCGGTCGACTTCATGGTCCAGCAGAGCATTCACATCCGGGCGAAGAAGGACGGGCGCACCGTCGAGGGTCAGCTCGATGCGGTGCTGCAGAAGAAGGACGACACCCTGCTCATCATCGGGCTCGGGCCGATGAACTCGCGCGCCTTCACCCTGACCCAGCGCGGCTCGCGCATCGAGTTCGAGCAGTTCGCCGGCCCGGACCTGCCGTTCTCGCCGCGCAACATCCTCGTCGACGTGCACCGCGTCTTTTTCAAGGCGCTTGCCCGCCGCGACGGCGCCGCCGACGGGGTCTTCCGCGGCGAGCTCGACGGTGAGCGCGTCGAGGAGCGCTGGGAGCGAGGCGAGCTGCGCGCGCGCCGCTTCGAGCGGCCCGGCACCGAGCTGCGCGGCGCCGTGCGAATCGAGTACGGAGCCGGCTGTCGCGCCGAGAGATGCGAGCCGGAGACGGTCACCGTCCACAACGAGTGGTTCGGTTACACTCTGGCGATCACCAGTCAAGGGTACGAGGCGATCGACTGATGCTCAGGCGCAGCATGCGCGTCCTGTCGATGCTGTTCATCCTGGCCTCGCCGTGGGTGCTCTACGTCACGCTGTCGCAGGACCGGATCGACATCGCGGCGGCGACCCTGATCGGCTGGGTCATCCTGCGCAGCCTGCCGACGCTGATCGCGGTGAAGCGCGAGCACCTGGCCGCGGCGCTGCGCCTGCCGGCGATCGCGCTGGTCTTCGCGCTGCTCGGCTGGATCTTCGACCGGGGCTGGATGCTGCTCATCCTGCCGTCGGCGTCGCAGACGGCGTTTGGTGCCACCTTCCTGCGCTCGCTCCGCAAGACGCCGCTGGTCGAGCACTTCGCGCGCATGGTCAAGCCGGAGCTGTCGCCTGCCGAGCTCGCCCACTGCCGATCCTGGACCTTCGTCTGGGGCGTGTACCTGATCCTGATCGCAATCGTCGGCCTGTTCTTCGCCCGCTTTGCCAGCCTGCGCGCGTGGACGCTCTACACCGGCGTGGTCTGCTATGGCCTCATCGGCCTGCTGTTCGCCGTCGAGTACACGATCCGCAAGATCCGGTTCCGCGACTACGGCAAGAACCCTGTCGACTGGCTGATCAGCCGGCTGTTCCCGGGGGCGCCGTGCTGACGCCGTGGCTGCACGCCGATCTGGAGCGCGTCTGGCTCAGTCCCGGGCGCGCCACGCAGCGCGAGCTCCTGGCCGAGGCCCTGGCCGTCGCCGCGTGTCTCGCGCGCGCAGACAAGGCGCGCGTGGTCGTGCTGTCCTGCCGGCAGGCGCGCCACTTCGTCCCCGGCCTGCTGGGCGCCTGGCTCAGCGGCGCCACCGTCGAGCTTCTGCCCAACGTTCAGCCGGCGACGCTCGACCGGGTCGACGCGGACGAGAGCGTCGCCTGGGTCCTCCACGACGTCGCCGCCACCAGCGATCGCTCGAGCAAGGCGATCTTCCTGCCCGGGGTGCTGGGCGGGCGCGGCGCCCCGCCAGCCGCCTGGCCGCAGGCGGCCGTCCGCCTCTCCACATCCGGCACCACCGGGCTGCCGAAGCAGGTCATCAAGTCGATGGCGCAGCTGACCGGCGAGGTGGACGTGCTGGCGGCCGTGCTGCCGCCGGCCCTGGCCGTGCTCTCGACGGTGCCGCTCTCGCACCTCTACGGCCTCCTGTTCGGCGCGCTGGTCCCGCTCCGACAGGGTTCGGCCATCGTGAGCCACGACGGCCTGCTGCTTCCGGCCGACATCGGCGCGGTCATCGAGGCGGAGGCGGTCGATCGGCTGGTGAGCACGCCGGCCCACCTGCGCGCGATGGCGGCGGCCGCGATGCCGGCCGGCTTGCAGGTGGTGTCGAGCGGAGGCTCGCTTCCGACCGAGCTGCACAAGCTGCTCGCCGTGCGGCACGGCTGGCAGGTGACCGACGTGCTCGGCTCGACCGAGACCGGCGGGATCGCCACGCGCAGCCGGGCGCACGACGCCTGGACGCCGCTGCCCGGGGTGGAGGTGCGCGCCGCCGACGGCGAGGCCCTGGTGGTGCGATCGCCCTGGTGCGACGGAGGCGAGGCCGCGCTCGAGGATCGCGTGGCGCTCCTGCCCGACGGCGGCTTTCGCCACCTCGGCCGGGCCGGCGACGTGGTCAAGATCGCCGGCAAACGCGCCGATGCCGGCGCCATCGAGGCCACCGTGCGCGGGCTGCCCGGAGTCGAGGACGCCGCCGTGCTGGTCCACGGCTCGTCCGGCCGCGAGCCGCGCGTGGCGCTCTTCGTCGTCGGTGGCGCCGGGGCGCCGGACAGGGCCGACATCGACCGCGCGATCCGCCGCGACTTCGACGCCGTCTTCGTGCCGCGCGTCGTGCGCTTCGTCGACCGCATCCCGCGCAGCGAGCGCGGCAAGGTGGAGCGCGCCGCGCTGCAGGAGCTGCTCGGCTCACCGGCGGGGGACGCCCGCATCCCGATGAGGCGCGTCGCCCCGCGCCGCTACGAGGCCGACCTGCCGTCCCGGTTGATCTACTTCCAGGGCCACTTCGATGGCCTGCCCATCCTGCCCGGCGTGGTGCTGGTCGACCGCCTGATCTGGCCGATCATGCGCGCCGAGTTTCCGGAGGCGACCGGCGTGCGAGCCGTGCGCCGCCTGCGTTTCCGCCGGCCGATCCTTCCCGAGCAGCGCCTGACCGTCCAGGTCGAGCGCAGCGGCGACCGCGCCACCTTCGAGGTCATCGTCGGCCCCGACGTCGTCGCCTCGGGTCAGCTGCTCCTGTCTTGACCATGCGTGCCTGCGCGATCATCCCGACCTACGACAACCCGGCCACCGTGGCCGCGGTGGTCGAGCAGGTGCGGCGCCACCTGGACGACGTCCTCGTGGTGGACGACGGCAGCGCGCCGCCCGCGCGTCGCATCGTCGACGAGCTGGCCGCGCGCGGGAGCTGCTCGGTGCTGCGCCAGCCGCGCAACGGCGGCAAGGGAGACGCGCTCAAGGCCGGGCTCGCCTGGGCCAGGGAGCACGGCTACGACTACGCCGTGTCGATCGACGCCGACCTGCAGCACGACGCGGCCGACATCCCGCTGCTCCTGGCGCGGGTGCACGAGGAGCGCGAGACCCTGGTCCTGGGCCAGCCGATCTTCGACGAATCGGCGCCCCGCCTGCGCCTCTACGCGCGCAAGATCTCCGTCTTCTGGGCCGTCATCGAGACCCTGGGGCGCAAGATCGGCGATCCGCTGTGTGGCTACCGCGTCTATCCGGTCGAGGCGGCGCTGCGCACCCGCACTCGCGCCCGCGCCATGGACTTCGAGCCGGAGATCGCCGCGCGCCTGGTGTGGGACGGCGTGGCCGTCGAGCAGGTCGCCACCCGCGTGGTCTACGTGCCGGGCGAGGCGGGCGGCGTCTCGCACTTCCGCGTGTTCACCGACACGCTTCTCATCTCGCTGGCGCACGCGCGCCTGTGCGTCGAGGGCATCTGGCGCCTCGCGCGCTGGGCCGCGCGGGCGCTGCTCGGGCGGCGCCGTGGTTGACTGGCGCGCGATCCCGGAGGCCGGCACCGTCTGGGGCATCCGTCTGGTCGTCCTGGTCGCCCGCGTCTTCCGGCGCCGCGTCGCCGGCTGGTTCCTGTATCCGATCTGCCTCTACTACGTCCTGTTCCGCCGCGCGGCCCGCCGCGCGTCGCAGAGCTACCTGCGCCGCGTGGGTCAGCCGGATCGGCTGCGCAACGTCGTCCGGCACATTCACACCTTCGCCCAGGTCAACCTCGACCGCCTGTTCTTCCTGACCGGGCGCTGGAAGCCGTTCGCCATCACCTATCGCGGCCACGAGCTGTTCCTCGACGCGGCAAGCAAGCGCCGCGGCGCGCTCCTGCTCGGCGCCCACGTGGGCAGCTTCGAGGTGATGCGCTGCCGCGCCGAGGCCTCCGGCGTGCCGATCAACGTGAT
>Ga0190265_10003399_pt1 | contig 10858 bp, 8 predicted proteins | sample Popmic124T_FD_133135 | JGI IMG/M metagenome (GOLD analysis project Ga0190265, IMG submission 133135) | Populus adjacent soil microbial communities from riparian zone of Indian Creek, Utah, USA - 124 T | ecosystem: Environmental > Terrestrial > Soil > Riparian zone | place: USA: Utah | collected...
CATCAGCAGCATCGGAATGCAGAGCAGCACCGACGCGACCCAGACGACGAGGCTGTTCCCGCCGGATTCGACATAGACAGCCGACGGCAGGAACAGGATTCCCGAACCCGCGACCGACCCGATTGCCAGCGGCACCGCCTGACGGCGGGTGAGCCCGCGCGGCCGCGGTTTCGCCGCCGCGGTATCGGACGGGTTCCGTTCAGTACTCACTAATTCTCCTCGTCCCAGGGAATCATCCGGCCCCGGTTGAGAATGCCATGAGGATCGAACAGACGTTTGAGCTGGCCCATAATCGCAATTTCGTCACTGGATCGGGTGTATGACAGGTAGTCGCGCTTCTCGAAACCGACACCGTGCTCCGCCGAGATGGATCCACCGAAATCGGCCACCACGCCGTAGACGATGTCCTCGACCTCGGGTTTGCGGTCGCGGTTGCGTTCTCCTGTCGCGACGGCGATGTGGACGTTGTCGTCACCGAGATGCCCGAACACAAGCAGGCGGGCCGCGGGCCAGAGCGCGTTCACCTCGTTGCGCATCCGGTCCAGCGCCTTCTCCAGCCGCACGGCGGGAAGGCTGACGTCGAAACCGAACAGCGGCTGCATGCGCAGCACTTCGCTGGGGATGCGCTCGCGGGCCGACCACAGGGGGGCCAACTCAGCGGCGGTTCCCGCGATCGCGGTGTCGAGCAGGCGGTCGTCGAGTCGCGCGAGGCAGTCGACGAGCCTGGCCGAGTTCTCCCCCGCGTCGTTGCCCTCGCACTCGACCAGCACGTACAGGGGGTGGCCGAAGGGCAGCGGCAGGCGCAGATCGGTGTGCTCCAGCACCCCGTACGCCTCGGCCCACATGACCTCGAACGCCGTGACGGAACCGGCCATGTCCCGTTGCAGCGCCGTGAGGAGGTCGAGCGCGTCGGAGACGTCGCGCACCGCGCAGAAGGCCCCCGCCTTCGCGGGCATCGCCGGTTGCAGCGCCAGTGTCACCGCCGTGACCACCCCGAGCAGCCCTTCGCTGCCGATGAACAACTGCTTCAGGTCCATTCCCGCGTTGTCCTTGACCAGCGGCGTCGACAGGGTCATGAGCCTGCCGTCGGGAAGCGCGACCTCCAGCGAGAGGACGTGGCGCCGGGTCATGCCGTACCGCACGACGTTGACGCCGCCCGCGTTCTGCGCCACGCAGCCGCCGAGCGTCGCGCTGTCCTTCGAGGCCAGGTCGATCGGAACGACCAGCCCGTGCTTGTGCGCCAACCGCTGCGCGTCGCCGAGGATCGCGCCCGCCTGCGCCACCAGCGTCTGCGACGTGACGTCCACGTCCATCCCGTCCAGCAGCTCCGTGGAGAGCACGACCTCCGCCGCGTCGGGCACGCCACCGGACACCAGCCCGGTCATCCCGCCCTGCACGACGACCGGCTGACCATGCCGATTGCAGAACGCCAACACGTCCGCGAGCTGGAGCGCGGTCGGTGGCCGGACGACGAGCTCCGCGTGCCCGAGCCGGTCACTGCCCCAGAGGTCCTGCACATGCCGGGCGGGGACGGCGTCTCCGGTGAGTACGTTGTGCTCGCCGACGATCGTGGCGAGTGCGTCTCGGTGCGAGAGCACGGACGCCCCGGAGAGGTCGTCGCGCGGGGACGTGTGGGTCATCAGATCTCCTGTGCGGGCACGGTGTTCGCGTGTCCCGCGGTCAAGCTGGTCCGGACGTGGAGCAGGTAGCCGTCGGGGCCCGCGGCGAGGGCACGGCGCACGGCGGGTAGCACTTCCTCCTCCCGCTCGATCCGCTCGGCGGGCATCCCGAACGCCGCCGCCCAGGCCACCAGATCCGGCGTGAGCAGCGCGGTCGCGCAGTCCCGATCCGGGAACCGCTGTACCCCATGCCGGTGAATGGTGCCGTAGCTTCCGTTGTCCGCCACGACTACCACCGGGCATCGTCCGGCGGCCTTCGCCGTGGCGAGTTCGTTGCCGGTCATCAGCAAGCCCCCGTCCCCGACCACCGCGATGACGGTGCGGTCCGGTCCCGAACGCAGCGCGGCCACGGCGGCGGGTACCCCGAACCCCATGGCGCCGTTCTCCAGTGCCAACAGCAACCGGTCCTCGCCGACGCGCAGGTAGCGGTGCACCCAGCTGGAGAAGTTGCCCGCGTCGAGGGTGACCGTGGCCCGGCCGCGCAGCTCGGTGTCCAGTGCGGCGACGACCATGGCCAGGTCGACCCCGTCGTCGTAGTTGGTACTGGTGGCCGCCGTGAAGGCGCCCACCTGACGGCGCCAGCCCTCGGCCCAGTCGGGCTCGACGGCGCCGGCCGGCGAGCCGGCTTCGACGACTCCGGCCAGCACCTCGCAGGCGTCGACGCTCCACCACTCGGCGTCGGTGCAAGGCGGTTCGGGATGCACGACGATCGTCGCCGGCCCGGACCAGCCGCTGGTGCAGACCTCGTCCGGAAGCTGCCCGATCAGAACCACGAGGTCCGCTTCGGCCAGCCGCTGCCGCATCGCGGGCGGGCTGCCGAGGTGCAGGTGGCCTGCGTAGCCGGGAGCCCGGTTGTCCAGGAGGTCCTGCTGCTTGTTGCCGAGTACGACCGGCAGGGTGCCCGGTGCCGCCAGTGCCGCCGTGAGCTCGTGCGCCCGTTTGTCCGACCGGGAGTTCCGGATCTGGTCGCCCAGCACCACGACGGGGCGCTTCGCCGACCGCAGCGCGTCGAGTACCCGGGTCACCGCTTCGTCCGCACCGCCGGTCGACTCCGCCACCGACGCCGCGCGGGCCGGGGAGGGGTCCACCGGAACGACCTCGCGCGTCCACAGGTCTTCCGGAACGACGAGCACGACCGGCCTGATCCGCGGCCCGCGAAGCGCCTCCCCCGCACGCCGGAGCTGGCCGTGGATGCCGTCGGTCGTGATCGCGACCACCTCGGCCCGGAAGCCGAACATTCCCTGCGGATCGCTCGGCTGGAACGCCACTCGCGGGTCGGCGTCGTGGTCGATGTCGCCGACCACCACCACCATCGGCACCCTGGCGGCTCCGGCGGCGTCGACGGCGATGGCCACGTTGCACGCACCGGGCGCGCGGTTGACCGCCACCGCGCCGGGCCGCCCGGTCAGCCGTGCGGAGGCCAGCGCCATGAAACCGGCCCCGGACTCGTGGCGCACCGGCACCGCCGTTATGCCGTGATCACCCGCCTGCGCGAGCAAGGGCAGGAAGGCTTCACCGGGAACGGTGAACAGCTCCTCACAACCCAGTTCCGCGGCCAACCATTCGCACAGCGTGCCCACCACGGTGTCAGCGCGACCGGAAGGAACCCGGCCGGAGGGAACGCCGCCCCCCGCGGGTCCGGTCACGGAAGGCTCACCGCGGAGGGGTGCCGGAACTCTCCGGTGGACTGCTCGGGCGGCCACACGACCACCGCACTGTCGGCGTCGTCACCGACGTTCTGGTAGTGCATCAGCACCACTTCCGGGTTCCGGTGGTGCCCGTTCTCCGCTGACCACGCGAAGCGCACCTGACCGCGCCAGGTGCGGAAGCTGCCCGATTCGAGCGCCGAGTGCAGGGCCGCGCGTTCCCCGGAACCCGCCAGTGCCGCAGCCTGGGCGAGCACCGTGACGTCGGTGAACGCGTTGAGAGCGTTGTCGGCCGGATAGCTGCCGAACTCCTCGAGATGCGTGTCGACGAACCAGCGCCCCATCGGGGTCAGGCCGGGCCACGAGGGGCTGAACCGTGTGGCGGGCCAGACGACGCCCGCGCCCGCGTCGCCCGCGAACTTCCAGTAGTCCGCCGAGCGCATCGGAAACGGGAAGCACGCCATCATCGGCACCTTGGGCAGGAGCCCGCAGTTGCGCGCCGCGTCGACCACCATGTAGTTGGTGCGCACCACACCGGCGTTGATGAGGGCGTCAGGTGTGAAGGCGTTGGCCTCGGCCAGCGGACCGTCGAGGTCGGTGACCCCGTCCTGCGCGAAGTCGGCGCGGAACACCTCAAGGCCCTCGATGGCGTCCTGGAAGGCCTCGATGACGGTGTCGGCCAGCATCTGGCCGAAGACGGTGTCGGCCGCGACCACCGCTATCCGCTTCCATCCCTGCGCGGCCCCGAACGCGGCCATCAGCGGCGCGCGGTCGGCGATCGAGAAGTACGTGCGGAACAGTTGGCGACGCCCGTAGGTGACGGTGTTGTGGCCGTTCTCGATGAACGTGGGAACCCCCAGGCGCTCGGCGAGTTCGGCGACGACGGGAGCCGTACGCAGGTGCCACTGCCCGATCACGGCCGAGACACCGTCCAGTAGGGCCAGCTTCGCCATTCCACCGGCCGCAGAGCGGGACATGTGCTCGTTCATGGCGGTCTGCTGGTCGTTCTCCAGCACCAGGCGCACCTGCCGTCCCGAGAACAGCCCCGGGTTCTCGCTGACGTAGCGCGCACCGAGAGCAGCGCCCTGGACGATGATCTGGCCCGCCACCGGATCGCCGGGCGGCGTGAGTGGCGTCAGCACCCCGATCGGTATGGCGGTGGCACCGACGGTCGCGTTGTGCGCGTCGACGACGGCGTGCGCCCGCGTTTCCGGGGTCGCCGGTGCGGCTGTTTCGGCGGTCATCGTGTGGTTCTCCTTAGGGACGTTCAGAGCGCGAAGCGTTGTGCGTAGGGGGCCGTCGTCCGGGCAAGGGCCGCGCCGTCGAGGCCGAACTCCTCGGGCGTGTACCGGTGCACGCCGCGGCTGTGCCTTCCGTTGCGGCGCAGGAACCCGTCGACCGCTTCGAGGAAGTCGGCGTCCGTGTCGAGTTCGAGGAACGAGCAGATCGCCCGGACGGCGGCGATCGGGTCGGCGGTGAGGTCGCGGAAGCGCATGTCAAGCACGGGTCGCCGGTCGATCAGGCCGTCGCGGTCCTCGGCCAGTGCCGCCGACAGCGGCACGATCCGGTCAGTCCACTGTGTACCGATCTCGGCCGGGTCCACTTCGTCGGTGCGCGCCGACCGCACCGCGCGGCACAGGCTCGCGGTGGACGTGATCGCCTCGACAGGATCGCGGTGCAGGTGGATGAACCGCGCGCCGGGATAGGTACGGGCGACGTCGGGCAGGAACCAGGTGTGGAAGGGGCACTTGAGTACCGGGGTGAGCGGGCGGCCCCCGGCGTCGACGCGGTGTCGCATCAGCAGTTCGAGCTGCCCGCGGTGATCGCGGTAGGCGCTGGCGAGGTCCTGCCGGTGCAACCAGTCGCCGTACGAGGGGACCCGGTAGCGCATCTCGAGCACCATGCTGTGGAAGGTGTTCGCCAGCAACCGGTGGCACTCGTCCGGCCGATCGGCCTGGAGGTAGTGGATCGCGGCGAAGTCGGGGGACTTGGCGTTGTACTCGTCGACGTAGGCCTGCGCCTGTTCGACGGCCACCGGATGGCGTGCGGGATCGCCACCGGCGACGGCGGGCTCGGCAAGCTCCCACAGTGCCGGTCCGTGCAGCCGGGGGTGCAGGTCCAGCAGGTTGTGCAGCAGCGTTGTTCCGGTGCGCAGCATCCCGATGATGACGACGGGGCTCTCGATCGGCGCCGGCGGATCGGCGGCCGTGGCCGCGTCCACGTCGGCGAGGATGTCGGCGCTGTGCTGGACGGCCGCCGCGACGATCCCGTCGTCTCCGGGGCGCAGGTGCGCCTCGTCGGTGAGCGCCGCGGTGAAGCGGGCGCGCGCGTCGGCGAAGCGGCCGACGGCGAGGGCCGAAGCCGGCTGGATGGTCATCTCGGAAGCGCTCCTTGCCCGGTGGTGACGTGGTCGCGGGGCACGGCGCCCGCGCGTAGGTCGTCGAGGTTGTCGAAGAAACCCCGCGCGACCTCGACCGCCTCGTCAGGGAAGGCGAAGCCGCAGTGCGGGGAGACGATGAGCCCGGGCACCGACCACGCCGGGTCGTCGGGCGGCAGCGGTTCGACGGCGTGCACGTCGAGGAAGGCTCCGCGGATTCGCCGCGCGCGCAGGCTCGCGTACAGCGCGTCGACGTCGATTGAACTGGCCCTGCCCACGTTCACCACAACGCCGTGTGGCGGCAGCGCGGCAAGCACGTCGCTACCGACCAGGCCCTGCGTGGCGGGCGTCGCCGGCAGGCAGCACACGAGCGAGTCGAGCCTGTTCGCGTACCTGGGCAACTCTGTCGACGGCACCGTTTCGACGGCGCCCGGCACGTCGTCGCCGGTACGGGTGAACGCCACGCAGCGCGCGCCGAGTGCGGTGAGCCGTCGCAGGACCGCGGTGCCGATACGGCCCGCACCGAGCACCCCCACGGTCGATCCCGCCAGCATCAGCGACGACGCGCCGAACCACGGCCTGGGGTTCGGCCGTTCGCCGAGACCGGCGATGTCCTTGAGGCAGGCCAGCAACCCGGTCAGGGCGTACTCGGCGACCGGTTCGACCGCCACCCGCGGCGAGTTGGTCACCTGCACGCCGTCGCACAGCCCGGTGGCGGGCAGGTGGTCGCTTCCCGTTCCCGTGAGGTGCAGCCAGCGCAGGTTGGGCAGGTTTTCGAGAGCACGCGCGGGGAAATGGAACCCGATGATCGCGTCGACCTCTTGCAGACCGGCTATGTCCGCCTGCCTGGCCGGGTCGAGGGCCGCGGGCGAGTCGACGAGCCGGGCCGAAACCCCGTCCCCCAGGGCCTTCAGCAGGGCCGGTCCCATGGTCGCGTGCGTGATCAGCACGGACGGCCTCTCGGTCCAGGACGCGCTTTCGCTCACGCGGCGCCCCTGCGCGCCCTCAGCAGCGCGGCGACCGGGTCCGGATCGGCTGCCGCGAAAAGCTGGGTGATCGCCTCACAGTTCTGGGTGATCTTGTTGCCGATCCATTCGCGGAGCCAGTGTTCGAGCTGGGCCACCGGCAGGTCCGACGGCGCGACCCCCGCGAGGACGCACGCCGTAACGGCGGCGCCACCCACGTTGACAACCACATCGGGCAGCACGCACACACCGGCCGAGTGCAGCGCCGTGCGCGCTCCCGGCGTGCAGCTCATGTTTCCGCCCTCGATGACGAACGCCGTGTCGATGCCGGGTACGGCAGCCTCGTCTATCGCGTCGGCACCCGCGGCCAGGATCGTTATGTCGGCCGGAACCTGTAGCCATCTGCGGTCGGCGGGCCCCGATCGGCGTACGCACTCGGGAAGCGCGGTGCGGTCGATGGTCCCGGCACGGTCCGTCGCGGACAGCAGCGCGGGAACGGGCAGACCTTCCGGATCCTCAACGGTGCCCTCGATGTCGGCGATGGCGACGATGCGGTGTCCACGCTCGGCGAGGAACGCCGCGGCGGCGCGCCCGACCGTGCCGAACCCCTGCACGACCACCCGTTGAGGCCCGGTGCGCCCGGCCGCGCGCAGTGCACTCACCGTCGCGGTGCCGACGCCGAAGCCGGTGATGTCGGTGAGGTGCTGCCACAGCTCCCGCCAGTCCACCTGCAACCTGCTGGCCCCGCGCCGGTTTCGTACGTCGTAACCGGCGGCGGCGAGGAAGACGTCCCTGTCGTCGTGCGTGGTGCCCTGGTCGCACCCCAGGTACACGCCGCCGTGCAGCAGCGGTGCCGCCGCCGAGCCGAACGAGCGCAACACTTGGTCGCGGTCTGTCGTCGCCCCGCCTCGCGGCCGGATGCCCGCCTTCGCCCCGCCCACCGGCAGACCGGCGAGGGCGAGCTTGATCGTCATCGCCCGCGCCAGACCGGCGACCTCCGCCTCGGTGACTCCCGGGGTCATCCGGGTGCCGCCCATCGCCAGGCCGTCGACCATCGAGTCGACCACGATCCAGGCCTCGGCGTCGCAGCCCTCCAGTCCCAGCCGTGTCTGGGACAGGGGACCGCCATCAAGGGTCGGCTTGTGGTTGAGCAGGGAAGTCATCGGACGTCACATCCTAGATTTCATGAGGCGGGGAGCACATTTCCGTTCGTCCACGGCCAAACCGGTGGGCGGAAGTGGAACGGACGAATTATCGGGCAGGAACATGAGACCGATAAATCCAAAAAGTCCCACTCCGCACCGGCTTTCGAATGTTCTATTTCAGGACCGGCCGAGGCGGCCCCGGAGGATTTTCACAAAGAAGAAGACCGGCCGGATTGATATCCGGATCGGAACGGAATTGATCTCATCCTATGGGCGGCCTGGCATGCTTTCAAGATGCGAGCTATGGCGAGATCCGTGATCACACCATTGGAGCAGTCCGGGTCGGCAGTACGAACGGAAACGAGGCGCCATTTCGCCTGAACACGGCGGTTTACTCCCGAAACCCGGGCGATACGGTGCATCGCGACTGAGCCGAATGGCGGCAAGAAGAACAGTCTTCGCGGCCCGTCGGATCGCAACTGCCGCCATCCGGGTGCAAATGTGCCCAGCAATCCGTACTCATACCCGTTCGGCCCCGAAAATCACCCTCTTGCCGTCCTGACTTTGTCACGCCACCACGGTAAGCGTGCACGAACTACACGCGTCGGACGACCGTGGGCAATACCGGTGACAAACCACTCAGACAGCAGGTTTTCACATTGATTCTTGACAAGCTCACCGGAAGTGGTCGACGATCCCCGACGTCGCCTTTTCGTTAGTCCCTCCACAGGGAGGCTCAACTCGTGTCTTTGACCGTTTGGCTTACAGGTCTGCCTTCTTCCGGAAAGTCGACCATCGCATCGGCCGTGGCCGACAGAATACGACCGGTGCGCGCCACCGAAATACTCGACGGTGACGTGATCCGACGGGAATTCTTCCCAGAACTCGGTTACAGCAAGGACGACCGGGTGGAGAACGTGCGCCGCATCGGGGGCATGGCCGCCATGCTCGCACGCAACGGCGTGGTAGTGATCGTCCCTGTCATCGCCCCCTACCGGTCGGCCCGCGAGGCGGTCCGGCGTCAGCACCAGGACTCCGGGTTGGGGTTTGTCGAGGTCTTCGTCGACGCCGACCTCGACACCTGCATGAGCCGTGACGTCAAGGGCCTCTACCGGCGTGCCGTCGACGGCGAGATCTCCGGTCTGACCGGGTACAACGACCCCTACGAGCCACCGGAGGATCCCGAAGTGCACCTGGTAACCCCACATTCGTCACCCGAGGCATGCACGGACCGGCTGGCCGAATTCATCAACCAGAGGCTGGAGTCGCGGGTATGACAGTGGATTCGGTCCGTTCGCCGGATCTCGTCGAGCACGCCGGCTCCAATGCGCTCGACGTGCTCGAGGACGAGGCGATTCACATCTTCCGGGAGGTCGCCGGTGAGTTCGACCGGCCGGTGATCCTCTTCTCCGGCGGCAAGGATTCGACCCTCCTCGTTCACCTGGCGGTGCGCGCGTTCCGTCCCGCACCGGTGCCGCTGCCACTGCTTCACGTGGACACCGGGCACAACTTCCCCGAAGTGATCGAGTTCCGCGACCGGATCGCGGCACAGTACGGGTTGCGGCTCGAAGTAGCGCACGTGCAGGACTGGATCGACGACGGCACGCTCACCGAGCGTCCGGACGGTTCCCGAAACCCGCTGCAAACCGTGCCGCTACTCGATTCCATCACGCGCGGCAAGCACGACGCGGTGGTGGGCGGTGGCCGCAGGGACGAGGAACGGTCGCGGGCCAAGGAACGCATCATCAGCCTGCGGGACTCGTTCGGGCGGTGGGACCCGCGCAAGCAACGCCCGGAGCTCTGGGATCTCTACAACGGCCGGCACGCACCCGGTGAGCACGTCCGTGTCTTCCCGTTGTCGAACTGGACCGAACTGGACGTCTGGCGGTACATCGCCCGGGAGGAGATCGAAGTTCCACCGATCTACTTCAGCCACCGGCGTGAGGTCTACAAGCGCGACGGGATGTGGATGACGTCCGGCCCGTGGGGCGGTCCTACCGAGAAGGAGACCGTCGAAACCCACCAGGTCAGGTACCGGACCGTCGGCGACGGCTCGTGCACCGGCGCCGTCCTCTCCGAAGCCGCGGACCTCTCCACGATCATCAACGAAGTCTCAGCCAGCCGATTGACCGAACGCGGTGCCACCCGCGCCGACGACCGCGTGTCGGAGGCGGCGATGGAGGACCGCAAGCGAGAGGGCTACTTCTGATGGATCTGCTGCGCTTCGCCACAGCGGGCAGTGTCGACGACGGCAAGTCGACCCTGGTCGGGCGGCTTCTCTACGACACCAAGTCCGTACTCGCCGACCAACTCGAAGCCGTCGAACGCGCGTCGGTCGACCGTGGACTGTCCACACCGGACCTCTCGCTGCTCACCGACGGCCTCCGGGCCGAGCGGGAGCAGGGAATCACCATTGACGTCGCGTACCGGTACTTCGCCACGCCGCGACGTACGTTCGTACTCGCGGACACCCCCGGCCACGTCCAGTACACGCGGAACACGGTGACCGGTGCGTCCACCGCACATCTGGCCGTGCTGCTCGTGGACGCGCGGTACGGCATCGTCGAGCAAACCTGCCGGCACACGGCGCTACTGGCGCTGCTTCGAGTACCGCGGCTCGTGTTGGCGGTCAACAAGATGGACCTCGTGGGCTTCGACGAGTCGGTGTTCGACGCCATCGCGACGGAGTTCGCCGAGCTGACCACATCCTTTGGCTACAAGCCGAACGAGGTCGACACCGTGCCGGTGTCCGCGCTCGAAGGCGACAACGTCGTGACCGTGTCACCGCGCATGCCATGGTTCCGCGGGCAGACACTGCTCGAACTGCTGGAATCGGCACCCGGCGCGGTGCCCGAGCTGACCCATCCCCTGCGCATGCCGGTGCAGTACGTGATCCGGCCGCGGACCGGGGAGCACGCCGACTACCGCGGCTACGCAGGCCGCATCACTTCCGGCACGGTGCGCCGCGGCGACGAGGTGCTCGTGCTGCCGTCGGGGCGGCGAAGTTCGGTCCGCCAGGTGGACACCCCGCGCGGCCGGGTCGAGG
>Ga0190265_10003400_pt1 | contig 10856 bp, 8 predicted proteins | sample Popmic124T_FD_133135 | JGI IMG/M metagenome (GOLD analysis project Ga0190265, IMG submission 133135) | Populus adjacent soil microbial communities from riparian zone of Indian Creek, Utah, USA - 124 T | ecosystem: Environmental > Terrestrial > Soil > Riparian zone | place: USA: Utah | collected...
ACGCGTTCGATCCGCACTGCACAGGTGGCACAGGTCATGCCGTCGACGTCGAAGAGAACGGTGTCGACGGGCCCGGGATGGCGGGGCTCAGCCGAAGACGGCGTAACCCTGCTCCTCGATGGCCTTCTTGATCGAGCTCAGCTCGAGACGCGAGTCGTCGAACGAGACCCGCACCGTGGCGTCGGCGATGGCAACATCGACTTTTGCGACCCCATCGAGCCCACCGACTGCCCCTTCGATGCTCATCTTGCAGTGGTCGCAGTGGATCTCGGGAGCCTGAAGAAGGACGTCTTGCATGAGCCTCAGGGTACCTAGAACCTAGGACCTACCACCTAGAACCTAGAACCACCCGGAACACACACAACGCACCGGCGGAGCCGATGCGTTGTGCATTCTCTGACTCGGGACGGGGAGGGGGAGAGGACCTGTCCCGGCCAGAGTCGTCAGGCGTCTTGGCCATCCATGATCTTGCCACGGACCCGGGGGAACCGGACCGGGGCATGAGCATGGCAATACTCCGCCTTGTTGTACTGGGAAAGTTTGGTCGAGCAGCCCTTCTTGGAGCAGACGCGGCCTTCGTTGAATCTCTTCGAAGGTCGGGTCATGCCCTTGATGGCTGCCCCTCTAACGATGTCTGTCATTTTGATGGCCCTCCTTGACCTGGGCCGCTAATTGCTTGAAAGCAGTTGATGTCTCGTGTGATTCTTGGGACAGGATCCCCGGGATCCTCGTTCGCACCACTGTGCGAGCCAGCCCGTAAAACGGCGATAAACCATCACCGCCTGGGATTGAGACGTCGGGAAGCCACCAGGGGTTCCCGTGATCTACAAAGTCTAGACGCCGGTCTCCCGCGAACGCCAGCTCCATTGCGGTCCGGCGCACCCCTCGATCATCGGCATCAGGGATGGGAGACCTGAGGGTCACTCGATGCCGAGTTTCCTCAGGAACGCGGTGTTTTCGGGCTCTCGGCCCAAGAAACTGGCCAACATCTCGTCTGCGTCCACTGATCCACCTTTCTCCAACACTTCGCGGCGGTAGGCCATTCCAACATCTGGGTTGATGACCCCTTCCTCCTCGAAACGGGAGAACATGTCGTCACCGAACACCTCGGACCACATATACCCGTAGTAAGCGGCGTCATAACCACCCATCAGGTGTCCGAACGAGGCCAGGGCGAAGGTCCCCTCGTGGAACGGCATCAACCCGAGTTGGGCCCCGTCGCGCAAGATCCGGTCGAGATCCACCTCGGTTTCGGTGCCGTGCATCGTCTGGTCCCACCAGCCGTACTGGAGTTGACGGAGCTGATGGACGGCCACGTTGAGCTGACGGGCGGCCACCAGCTGCTCGACCAGCCGGTCCGGGATCGGCTCGCCGGTCTCGTGATGGCGGGCGAAGCGCCGGAGGACATCGGCCCGCCACACCCAGTGCTGCATGATCTGGCTGGGCGCTTCGACGAAGTCACGCTCGACGCCGGTGCCGGCGAAACGGGCCAGCTCGGTGCGGCCCAGGTTCTGATGGAGGACGTGACCGAACTCGTGGAACAGGGTCTCGACCTCCCCGTGCTGGAGCAACGACGGGGTCGAAGCCGTCGGTTTGGTGAAGTTGGCCACCATGGCGCAGACCGGGTTCTGATAGGACCCGTCCTCGAGCCGGCGGGCTGGCACGAGGGGGAACTCGGCAGCGTGCCCGAACTTGCCCTCTCTGGGGAACAGGTCGAGATAGAAATGGGCCAGTTCATCGCCGGTGGGAGCATCGTGGATTGCGAAGAGTCGAGCGTCCGGGTGCCAGACCTCGGGATCGGGAATCTCCCGGAAGTCGAGGCCAAAGGTCTCCTGGACCAGCTCGAACATCCCGCCCAACACCGAGTCGAGGGGGAAGAACTCGGCAACCTCGAACGGGTCGACGCCGTAGTCGGTCCGACGCTGCTGGGTGTCGTAGTAGCGCCAGTCCCAACTCTGCACCCGACCGTCACCGTCATCGGCCCGGAGCAGGTCCCCGATGGCGGCGAGATCGAGCTCGCCCTGTTCGGTCAGGGGCGGGACCAGGTCCTGATAGAAGGCGGCCACCCGCTCCGGATCCTTCGCCATCCGCTCCTCCAGCCGGTGATGGGCCCAGCTGGAGACACCGAACTCCCCGGCGATCTCATGACGCAGCTCGAGGGCCTCCTCCAGGATCTTGCGATTGGACTCCACCGCCTGGGTGTTGAACTTGAAAGAGATCTCCTCGCGAAGATCGCGGCGCGTGGCGTTCTCGACGAAGGGAATGAAGTGGGGATAGGCGAGGGTCACCTTCAGCTTCCCTGTCTCCTCGTCGGTCTCGAGGGCCTCGGCGAAACTGTGGGGGAGGCCTTCCAACTCGTCGCGGGTGACCAGGATGTGGTCCTCCCACTCGTCGATGTTCTCCTGGAAGCGGACACCGAGCTCGACGAGGCGCTGGGTCCTCTCCTTCACCCGTGCCCGGGCTTCGGGTGAGAGGTCATGGCCGGCATGGCGGAGGTCCCTGAGGGTGAACTCGACGAGTCTCGCCTGCTCTCCTCCAAGGCTCTTGGCCTCATCGGTGGCCTCGAACTCCTTCACGGCGGCGTTGAGGTCGTCCCGGAACACCATCTCGACCCCGAAGGTCTCCATCTTCTCCTCGGCCGTCTTCGCCGCCGAGCGCACGTCCTTTTCGGGGTGCACGTAGCCCATGAAGGCGTATCGGGCGTAGGCATGAGAGAGGATGTCGGCGATGCGATCCAGGGGGCGCATCGTGTTCTCGAAGGTGCGCTGCTCCATAGGGGCGACCAGCTCCTCCAGGACCTGCTGCGCCTCCTCGAGGGCGGTGTCCATCCCGGTATCCACCTGGTCGGCGGTAACGGTCGAGAAGCCAAAGTCCAGTTGCGTCATTCGATTCCCACCTTGCGTAGAAACGCCTCGTTGTTCGGTTTTCTGCCCAAGAAGGTGATCAGCATGTCGTCGGGATCGACCGATCCGCCTCTGCCGATGACCTCATCGCGGTAGGCCCGTCCCACCACCGGGGAGGTGATGCCCTCGTCTTCGAAGCGAGAGAACATGTCATCGCCGAAGACCTCGGACCAGAGGTACCCGTAGTACGCCGCGTCATATCCCCCCATGAGATGGCCGAACGAGGCGGGGTGGAAGGTTCCTTCCTGATGAGGGAGGAGGGACACGGCGGTCGACTCGAGGACGATGGCCTCGAGGTCCTTCTCGTCCTCGGGGCCGTGCAGCGCCTGATCGAGGAGGCCGAACTGGATCTGACGCAGGTGCCACATCGCTGAGTTGAGCCGGCGGGCTGTGACCAGGCCGTCGACCAGCTTGGTGGGGATCTGCTCCCCGGTCTCGTGATGTCGGGCGAAACGGGCCAGGATCTCCGGCTTCCAGGCCCAGTGCTCCATGATCTGGCTTGGCGCCTCGACGAAGTCCCACACCGTGTAGGCGCCGGAGAACCTGGCCAGCTCACAGTGGGCCACCAAGTCGTGGAGGACATGCCCGAACTCGTGGAACAGGGTCTCGACCTCGCTGTGTTGCAACAGTGAAGGGGTGTCCGGGGTGGGTTTGGTGAAGTTGCACGCCATGGCTGCGACCGGGGTCTGATAGGTCCCGTCGGAAAGCCGCTTCCCGGGCACGCCGGGGAACACCGCGGCATGGGTGAACTTGCCCTGCCGCGGGAACAAGTCGAGATAGAAGTGGCCGGTCAGGTGGCTGCTGTCGCGGTCAGTGACCTCGTAGACCAGGACATCCTGGTGCCAGACAGGAGCCTCGATCTGGCGGTAGTCCAGACCGAACACCTCCGAGGTGAGCTCGAACATCCCGTCGAGTACTTGCTGCAGTGGGAAGTACTGGGCGACCTCCATCGGGTCGACCCCGTATTCCTCCTTGCGGATCAGGGTGTCGTAGTAGTTCCAATCCCACACCCTGACCTGGTGTTCGCCGGCGTCCCTCTCGAGCAGGCCCGATACCTTCTCGAGCTCGTCCTCGCCCTTCACCGACAGCCTCGGGATCAGTCCCTCGTAGAGGGCATCGACCCGCTCCTTGCTACGGGCCATGCGGGTTGATAGGACCCGATCTGCCCAGGAGTCGAAGCCGAGGAGGCGGGCGATCCGCAGCCGGAGGTCGATCGCCTCCTCGAGAAGGGGCCGGTTCTCCTGCACGGCCCGGTTGGCGTACATGAATCGCAGGGACTCCCGGAGGTCGCGCCGAGCCGAGTTCTCCATGAATGGGACGTAATCGGGGTAAGCCATGGTCACGCGGTACGACCCGGTCCCCTCGTCCCGGCCCAGGCTCTTCACGTAACTCTCGGGGAGCCCGTCGAGGTCGTCGTCCCCGATCAGCATTTGGGTCTCGTCGTCGGCGATGTTCTTGGAGAACCGGCTCTGGAGGACGATGAGCCGGCTCGACATCGTCTCCAAGGCAGCCCGGTCCTCGGGATCGAGTTGATGGCCCACGAGGCGAAGGTCGGCACGGATCGTCTCCAGGAATCGGGCCCGCTCTCCGGTGAGCCCGGCCGCCTCCTCGGTGGCGGCGAACCGCTCGACTGCCTGGTAAAGCTCGGGACGGAAGGCCAGTTCTACCGACCATGGCGACTCCGGGAACTGCCACCAGCGGGTCAAGACCTCCTCGGCTTCGGCGCCGGCGTCACGCACCTCGGGGTCGGGGTGGACGTCTTTCATGAACTCCGTGTGGTGCTGGGTTTTGCGGATCAGGTCGATGATGTCGTCGAGGGGAGCTATCACGTCCTGGTAGGTGCTCGGTGTCTCGGGATCGGCGATCCGGGCCGCCATCTCCTCGGCGGCGGCCACGGCCCGGGCCACCTCCTCCCGAATCCCCTCAGCGCTCACCCCAGTGAAGTCGAACATGGCGGGCACGGTAGCGAGGGGAGGGCTACAACGAACCTGAGGTTCTGTGTAACGGATACGTTACGAACTCTCTCAGGTTCGACGATGGGTCTTCCTATTGTCTCGCAAATGTGGGCACTCGAGCCGGGAACCCGTCATCTGAATCACGGGTCGTTTGGCGCAGTGCTCGAAGAGGTTCTCGAGATTCAGTCGAAGTGGCGGGCCCGATTCGAGGCCAACCCAAGCTGGTTCGTGTTCCGCGAACTGCAGCCGGCGATGGACCGGGCCCGCGATGCCCTGGCCGAGTTCGTGGGCGCCGATCCGGCCCGGGTCGCGCCGGTGAGAAATGCCACCACCGGGATCGCTTCGGTGATGCGCTCGATCGAGCCAATGCTCCGACCGGGCGACGAGTTGCTTACCACGAACCATGACTACAACGCGGTGCGACAGATCCTCAGATTCAGCGCGGAGAGAACCGGGGCGGAGCTGACAGTGGCCAGGGTGCCCTTCCCGATCGACGATCCGTCCCAGGTCACCGAGGCGGTGCTGGCCGCAGTCGGCCCGAGGACCAAGCTGGCTGTGATCGACCACATAACCTCGCCCACATCGTTGGTCTTCCCAATTGCGAACATCGTTTCCGCGCTCGAGCCGGAAGTCCCGATCCTGGTTGACGGGGCGCATGGGCCGGGTCAGGTGCCGCTCTCCGTCGACGAGTTGGGTGCGTCCTGGTACGCGGGAAACCTGCACAAGTGGGTCTGTGCCCCGAAGGGGGCGGCGTTCTTGCACACCCGCGCCGACCGCATCGAGATGACCGTCCCTTCGGTCATCTCCCATGGTTACAACGCGGTGGTCGATGGGCCTGAAGCTCGTTACCGGCTGCTGTTCGACTGGCTGGGCACCGACGACTTCAGCTCGTGGGCGGTGGTGCCCGATGTTCTGCGTTTGGTAGGGGGCCTCGAGTCTGGAGGCTGGGAAGGCGTGATCAAGCGAAACCACGACCTCGTGCTCGAGGGCCGCCGAATCCTCGCCGAGAGTCTGGAGACCGGCCTTCCGGCCCCCGAGTCGATGGTGGGGTCAATGGCGTCACTCATCCTCCCCGACCGGGACGGCTCCGATCCGGGAGGTGACCTGTCACCCTTGACCGACGAGTTGTTCGATAGCGGGCTGATGGCCCTGGTCATGAACTGGCCGCACTGGCCAAACCAGTTGCTTCGGGTCTCCGCCCATCTCTACAACACCCCTGACGACTACCTCGCCTTGGCCGAAGCGTTGCGAACTCGAGGCAGTTCGTAACGTATCCGTTACTCAGAACCTCAGGTTCGTCGTAACACCCCTCAGGCGCGGGGCGGTGCGAACAGGGAGATGGCCTGGTCCTCGGATAGGGACTCGGATGGGTTGAAGCCGGGGCGACCGATTGCCGAGTTGATCCCGACCTCGGGGTCGGGATGCTCCACGGGCGAGTCACTGCCCCCGATGAGGGGGACTCCGGCCTCCAGCAGCGATCGGAAGGGGTAGACCCGACTCATTCGCTCGTCACCGAGCCGCTTCCCCAGCCACCCGGCCTCGGAGGCCAGGAACGCCGGCTGAATGGATGCGGTCACTCCGAGCCGGGCCATTCGCTCGATGGCGGAGTCGGTCAGAAGCGAGGCATGCTCGACGCGGAGACGCTCCGGGTCGGCACCCATTCCGATCAGCTCCTCGAACAGGTCGAGCACGCGGTCGTTGGCCCGGTCACCGATGGCGTGGATCGCCACCGAGCCGCCCAGCATCATGGAGGTGCGGCCCATTTCCATCACATGCTCGGGATCGAGCCGATCGGCGCCCGTTGTCTCGGGCCGGTCGGTGTAAGGGTCGTGCATGGCAGCGGTGTGGCCGCCGAAGCTGCCGTCGGCGAACTCCTTCCAACCGAGGAATCGAATCCGCCCCTGGCTGTTTCGGATCTTCTCGGCCGCTTCGGCCAGCTCCTGCGGATTGGCTGCGACGACGAGGACATCGACGTCGATCGGGAGCGCCGGAGCCAGCCGGCATAGGGCATCCAGCTCGTCACGGACTCCGCACCACAGCGGCTCTCCCAGCGAGACGATCCCGGTCACGGACGCGATCCCCATCGCGGTCAGACCGCCGAGGGCGCGCAGGATGGCCGAATCAGGCGGGCCGGTCACCTGCGGGGCGAGTGCTGCGGAGACGGCCTGGATCGCGGTCTCCCGCAACACGCCTGTCGGCCTGCCCGATCCATCGCGATCGAAAGAGCCGCCTTCGGGGTCCGACGTCGAGGCATCCACGCCGGCCAGGGAGAGGGTCGCGCTGTTGGCGACCGCGATGTGCCCGCAATAGCGATAGAGCAGGACCGGTCGATCGCCCGCGACGTCGTCGAGGTCGTCCCTGGTGGGGAGTCGGCCCTCGGCGAGCCCCTCGTCATTGAGCCTCTGCCCGATGATCGCGCCCTCCGCCCGATCGGCGAAAGCCACAACCCGTGACAGAACCTCGTCCAGATCGACGGCGTCGAACAAGTCCAGTCCGTTGACCAGAGCGGCGTATCCGAGCGGGTGGAAGTGGTGGTCGTGGTACATCAGAGGAGGTGTCGGGGCATCGAGTCATCGACAATCTGTCGCAGCTCATGATGGATCTTGCCGTTGGTTACCACGAACGCTGCCGGCTCTAACTCGTTGATCGACCCCTTGCTGTCTGTCGCCGTCCCTCCGGCCTCCGTGACCAGCAGCATCCCGGCGGCGGAATCCCACGGCTTCACTCCGGCCGGCCCCCCATGCTCCCAATACCCGTCGAACCGGCCGCATGCCACCCACGCCATATCGAGGGCGGCGGCGCCCATGCGTCGCGTCCCCCGGGAGCGGGTCATCACCTGCTCCATGACGTCGAGATAGGCCCGGGCATGCTCCTGGCGGTCGTAGGGGAATCCGGTGACGAGCACTGAGTCCTGGAGGAGTGGGGTATCGGAGACATGGATCGGGATGCCGTTGGAGCTCGCCCCTTCACCATGGGCGGCGACGAACTCCTCGCCCCGGGCCACGTCCGCCACCACCCCGACCAGTGGCTTTCCCTCGCTCCAGAGGGCGACCGAAACCGCAACTTGCGGGATCCGGTTGACGAAGTTGACCGTTCCGTCAAGAGGGTCGACGATCCAGACTCGCTCCCCGCGCCAGTCGGCGCGGCCGTCGCTCTCCTCGGCCAGGATGGCATCGGTTGGGAAGTGGGAGGCGATCACCGCCTTGATGGCCTCCTCGGACTCCCGGTCGATGTCGGTCACCGGGTCGACCGCCCCCTTCATCTCGGTGATGGGCTCCTCGTGAAAGCCCTGTCGGACGATGGCGGCGCCGGCGCGAGCGGCCCGCACTGCAACCCAGACGTCACCTTCCCACATGCCGGGGAGGATACGGGGCTTTCTGTGAGCCTTTTCCGCCGACACGGTGGGTTTCCGTTCACAGAAGGGATTCCTACCCTCCCGCCGGTGATTGGTGGTCTCCTGGTCATCACCGGCGCCGTCGTCTCGGCCCTCGCCTTCCCCAGGTTCGGGCCGGGCTGGCTCATCCTGCCCGGGATCGCCTTGTTCCTGGCCGGGTTACGCATCGCCGACAGCCGGGGCCGGGGCTTGCTCTACGGCGCCCTCTACGGGCTCACCTTCTTCGGTGGGCTGATCTGGTGGCTGTCCGAATTGGGTCTGCTGGCGGTGGTCCCCCTGGTGATCGTCCAGGCCGCCTACTTCGCCGCCTACGGGTGGTGGTTGGCCAGATACCACGACCGATCCCATTGGGCCTGGTTCCTGCTCGCCGTCGGCGGGTGGGCGCTGATGGAGCTGATCCGGTACCGGTTCCCGGTCGGCGGGTTCGAGTGGGGCGCCGCCGGTTATGCACTGTCCGACCAGGCATGGGCTCGGGCCCTGGCCCCGGTCTATGGGACCACCGGGGTCACAGTCCTGGCGGTGCTGCTCGGCGTCACGGTCGTAGCCCTGACCCGAAAGCCGAGGAACTGGTGGCTGCTGGCTCCCCTGCCGCTCCTGGTGCTCGCCTCTGGGATCCCATGGATCGAAAGGGCGCATTACGCGCTCGAAGGCCAGATGGTGGCCATCGTCCAGGGGTCCACCCCTTGTCCCTTTGAGCATTGCCCGCCCGACGAGCGACTGCGCACCTTCGAGCAACATCTCGAGCTGACCAAGACGATCGAGCCCGGCTCGGTGTTCCTGGTGGTGTGGTCCGAGGGCTCGACCGGCTCGTCCAATGCCGACCCGGTGCAGAACCCGGAGATCGGGGAGGCCATCGCCGCCGAGGCGAGACGGATCGGGGCCTGGTTCCTGGTGGGAAGCGACCGACCCGTCAGCGACACCCACTGGATCAACGCCAACGTGGTGTTCAACCCCGACGGCGAGATCGTCGGCGAGTACCAAAAGCAGCACCCCGTGCCCTTCGGGGAGTACATCCCCTGGCGCCCTGTCTTCGAGTGGATCCCGGAGCTGGACCAGGTGCCGCGGGACATGATCCCCGGTGATGGCCCGGTGGTGTTCGACCTCAGTGGTGGCATCCGCCTCGGCTCGGTGATCTCCTTCGAGGGAGGTTTCGCCCGCTACCCCCTCCAACACGTGCGGGCCGGGGCCAACCTGATCGTCGTTGCCACCAACGAGGGCTCCTACGGCACCACGCCCGGCTCGGACCAGTTCATCGGAATGACCCGGATGCGGGCGGCCGAGTTGGGGATGCATGTGGCGCATGCCGCCGTGACCGGTCGATCCACCGTTATCGACCCGAGCGGTGGCCTGGGAGACGAGTCGGGCCTCGGCACTCGGGAGATCGTCTACGGCACAGTGGCGGGCATGCCCGACGTATCGATCTATGCCCGAACCGGCGACGTCCTGATGATCGCCGCCGCCGTGATCGGGTTGTTCGCCTGGTGGCGGGTCAAACGGCCGCTGGTAAGTTCTGACGCCGGAACTGACGAGGAGGAGTGAGACCCGATGTCCCAGGCCTTGGAGAACTTGCTCTCCGAAGACAGGAAGTTCGAGCCCACAGCCGAGTTCGCGGCCCAGGCCAACGCCCAACCCGGCATCCACGAGAAGGCCGCTGCGGACTATCTCGCCTTCTGGCACTCCCAGGCCCTGACCCGGGTCACCTGGCACAAGGAGCCGACCCAGGTCCTCGACGACTCCAAGCCGCCGTTCTTCAAATGGTTCGCCGACGGCGAGCTCAATGTCTCGGTCAACTGCCTCGACCGTCACCTGGATGATCACGGGGACCAGGTCGCCTACAACTGGGTGGGTGAGCCCGGTGACAGCCGGACCCTCACCTACCGGGACCTCCACGCCGAGGTGTGCCGGTTCGCCAACGGGCTCAGGCGCCTGGGTCTGGAGAAAGGCGATCGGGTCGCCATCTACATGGGCATGGTCCCGGAACTGCCGATCGCCATGCTCGCCTGTGCCCGTCTCGGCCTGGTCCACTCGGTGGTCTTCGGCGGTTTCTCCTCCGATGCCCTGTCCAGCCGCATCCTCGACGCCGATGCCCGGGCCGTTATAACCCAGGATGGCGCCTGGCGAGGCGGCAACGTAGTCCCGCTCAAGGCCAATGCCGACGTCGCATTGAGCAGGACGCCGTCAGTCGAGCACGTCATCGTCCTGAGACGCACCGATCACGGCGTGGACATGACCGAAGGGCGTGACCTCTGGTGGCACGACCTGGTCGATGGTCAGCCGACCGACTGTGAGCCGGTGGTCCTCAACGCCGAGGACCCGCTCTACATCCTCTACACCTCGGGGACGACCGGTCGTCCGAAGGGAATCGTGCACACCCAGGGGGGGTACCTGACCGGGATCATCACCACCCACGACCTGGTCTTCGACCTCAAGCCCGACACCGATGTGTTCTGGTGCGGCGCCGACATCGGATGGGTCACCGGTCACAGCTACATCGTGTACGGCCCGCTCTCCAACCGTACCACCAGCGTCATGTACGAGGGGGCGCCCAACTTCCCCGATCTGGACCGGTTGTGGCAGATCATCGAGGACTACCGGGTCACCATC
>Ga0190265_10003401_pt1 | contig 10852 bp, 10 predicted proteins | sample Popmic124T_FD_133135 | JGI IMG/M metagenome (GOLD analysis project Ga0190265, IMG submission 133135) | Populus adjacent soil microbial communities from riparian zone of Indian Creek, Utah, USA - 124 T | ecosystem: Environmental > Terrestrial > Soil > Riparian zone | place: USA: Utah | collected...
CGACGACGCGACTGCCGCCGTCGTGCACGGGTTCCTGGTCGAGAGCCGCAAGGATCCCGTCCCCGAAGAGCTGTTCGGCCCGGTGGTCGACGTCTCCGCCGATGCCCGGCTGTTCAACCAGGCACTCGGGCTTGCCGGTCGCGATCCCTCCTGGCCGCCGCACCCCAGCTGATCGCCCGCATCGATGCGTCTTCTGCAATGGACGATGCCCTCTGCCGCGCCTAAAGTCGCCGCGCCGGCAAAGTAGTCGCAGCACTCGGAGGAACGATGTCGAAGCACCGCGTGGCGATGGTGGGCACCCTGAGGCCTGGGCTGGTCGCCGCTCTGACCGAACGCTTTGAGGCGCTCGAGCTCGCCGACATCGATCCGGCCGACGCCGAAACGGTTGAGGTTGCGGTGACCAGCGGTGGCTGGGGTGTCCGTGTCGAGCACCTCGACCAGCTCCCTCAGCTTCGCGCCATCGTGAATCACGGCGTCGGGTATGACACCTCCGACATCGCCGAGGCCCGACGCCGCGGCATCGTCATCGCCAACACACCCGACGTCCTGACCGACTGCGTGGCCGATGTCGCGGTCGGCGCGCTGATCGACGTGATGCGCGGCCTGTCCGCCGCCGACCGTTTCGTCCGCGGCGGGCAGTGGGCCGCGGGCCAGGAGCCGCCCTTGGCCCGCCGCGTCACCGGCGTTCGTGTCGGCATCCTCGGGCTTGGCCGGATCGGCCGCGCGATCGCGCGCCGGCTCGAGGCTTTCGACGCGGTACTGAGCTACGTCGCGCGCAGCGAGAAGACCGATGTCTCCTACACCTACGCTGCTTCGCCGGTGGAGCTCGCCCGCGGTTGCAACGTGCTGGTGGTCGCCGCAGCCGGCGGCGAGCAGTCCCGGCACCTCGTCGATGCAGATGTGCTCGAAGCACTGGGGCCGCGGGGGTTTCTGGTCAACGTCGCGCGCGGTTCGATCGTCGACGAGGACGCGCTGGTGGCCGCCCTGGAGGCGGGTGGGCTGGCGGGTGCGGCTTTGGATGTGTTCGCCGACGAGCCGCACGTCCCTGCCGAGCTTCTCAGCCGGGACGACGTCGTGCTGCTGCCCCACCTCGGAAGCGCCACGGTCGAGACCCGAGCGGACATGGCCGAGCTGGCCGTGGCCAACGTCGAGCAGTTCCTGACCAAAGGCACCCTAGTGACGCCCATCGATCCCTGAGGAAGCTCATGCCCGACTCACTTCGTCACATCAAGCTCTCCCACGTCGTCCTGCCGCTGGACCAGCCCGTCAGCGACGCCAAGGTCCTCACCGGCAGGCAGAAGCCCCTCACCGAGACCGTGCTGCTGTTCGTGGAGATCGCGAGCGAGGACGGGCACGAGGGCATGGGGTTCAGTTACTCCAAGCGCGCCGGTGGTAGGGCTCAGTTCGAACACCTCAAGGAGGTCACCCAGGTCGCGATCGGGCAGGACCCCTCCGACATCGACCGGATCTACCAGTCCCTGCTCTGGGCGGGCGCTTCGGTCGGACGGTCCGGGGTGGCCACCCAGGCGATCGCGGCTCTCGACGTCGCGCTGTGGGACCTCAAGGCACGGCGGGCGGGGTTGCCCCTCGCCAAGCTGATCGGCGCCCACCGGGACTCGTGCCGCGTCTACAACACCTCCGGTGGCTTCCTCCAGGCCTCGGTGGAGGAGATCAAGGAGAAGGCCACGGCCTCGTTGGGGGCCGGCATCGGTGGGATCAAGATCAAGGTCGGCCAGCCGGACTGGCAGGCGGACCTAGACCGGGTCGCCGCACTTCGCGACCACCTCGGTGAAACGCCGCTCATGGTCGATGCCAATCAGCAATGGGACCGCGCCGGGGCTCGCCGGATGTGCCGTGAGCTCGAGACCTTCAACCTGGTGTGGATCGAGGAGCCGCTCGATGCCTGGGATGCCGTGGGGCACGCGGACCTGAGCCACAGGTTCGATACCCCGATCGCGACGGGCGAGATGCTGACCTCCGTGCCCGAGCACCTGGCGTTGCTCGACGCGGGATATCGGGGCATCGTGCAGCCCGACGCCCCGCGGATCGGTGGTGTCACGCCGTTCCTGAGATTCGCGACGCTTGCGTCCCAGGCCGGCCTGGCACTGGCGCCGCACTACGCGATGGAGATCCACCTCCACCTCGCTGCCGCCTACCCGACCGAGCCGTGGGTCGAGCACTTCGAATGGCTCAACCCCCTCTTCGACGAGCGGGTCGACATCCACGACGGCCGGATGTGGCTTTCCGACCGGCCGGGCCTCGGCTTCTCGCTGAGTGACCGCATGCGCGCCCTGACGGTCGACTCGGCCGAGTTCGGCGCCCGTTGAGCAGCGGCATCATGGCGCCAAGATCACGCCCGCGCCGCGATGCGGGATGCATCTCGGCCACGCTCGCAGGCGCTCACCAGCGACTGGTGTTCGGTCGGAAGTCCGGCTGGATCTCTTGCATGTAGACCGTGTCCTCACGGCGGCGTACGCCGCACGAGAGGTACTGCTCGTGGAGCTCCCCGAGCCGGTCGTGGTCGATCGTGACGCCGAGCCCCGGACTGGTCGGGACAGCGACGGAGCCATCGATGAACTCCAGCCCGCCGGGCTCGACCACGTCTTCGGTCTTCCAGGGGTAGTGGGTGTCGCAGGCGTAGGAGAGGTTGGGGCTCGCCGCGGCGAGGTGGACCATCGCGGCGAGGCTGATGCCGAGGTGGCTGTTGCTGTGCATCGACAGCCCGAGACCGAACGTCTCGGTGATCCCGCCGAGAAGTGCGGAGCGTCGAAGCCCTCCCCACAGGTGGTGGTCCGACAGCACGACCTGCACGGCATCCGAGGCGATGGCCGGCGGCAGGTGCTCGAAGGCGATGACGCACATGTTGGTGGCCAGCAGCACGTCTGTGCCTGCCGAGACCTGCGCCATGCCCGTGATGCCGGGGGTGGGGTCTTCGAGATACTCGACCACCCCGGCGAGCCGGTCTGCGACTCGCAGCGACGTCTCGGGGGTCCAGGCGCCGTTGGGGTCGAGCCGCAGCGGCATCCCAGGGAAGGCGTCGCGCAGTGCCTCGATCGCCGCGCACTCCTCAGCCGGTGGCGACACGCCGCCCTTCAGCTTGAGCGAGCCGAACCCCCAGCCGTCCACCATCCGGCGTGCCTGGGCCACCAGCTGGTCAGTCGCGCGTGCCTCGCCCCACTCGTCGGGGGGTTGACCCGGGTGGCGATCCCACTTGTAGAACAGGTAGCCGCTGAACGGCACCCGGTCGCGGAATCGACCGCCGAGCAGGTCGCTCACCGGTCGGCCGGCCTCGTGGCCCTGAAGATCCAGGCACGCGACCTCGAACGGTGAGTAGACCGTGTCGAGCGCAGAGTCGACGTCGAGCATCCCCCCGAAACTGGCCCCGGCTCGGCCGGTCTCGTCGCCGAGGACGCGTGCGACGACGCGTCTCAACCCGACAAGGTCGTAGGGGTCGGTTCCGGCGAGCTCCGTGGCAACCGCGTCGAGGCGGGCCAGGTGGGTCTCGTCGGCATACGTCTCGCCGAGCCCGACCAGCCCTGTGTCGGTGCGGAGCTCGATGACTGCACGCAGCGCGAATGGCTGGTGCACCCCCACAACATTGAGCAGCGGCGGATCGGCGAAGGCGACCGGTGTGACGGAGACCCGGGAGATCCGGCTGCGCGCCGTCACCGTCCGGGCTTGACCGCGAGGATCGGGACGTCGAGCTCGAGCAGGAGTCGCTGCGCGTCGCTTCCCAGCATGAGCTTGCCTACCGGGCTGCGGCGCCGCAGCCCGAGCACGACCATCCGGGCGTCGTGCCTCTCGACGAGCGCCTCGAATGTGGCGACGATGTCCGACCCGTGGTCGGCTTGATCGATCCTGGCGGTGACGCCCAGGGCCGAGGCCTTCGCGAGGAGCTCCTGCGCGACGTTCTCGCCGATGAGGTCCGAGTCGACCGTTGCCCCGCGGCGGGGGCTGTTGAGGATCACCACGTCCTCGCCAGACCGGGCGGCCTCAGTGAAGCCTGCCGCAAGTGCGGCCTCGCCGGCCGGGGTGGGAACGAAGCCGATCAGAATGGTCATCGCGGCGTGTCCTTTCCTTCGACTTTCGCGCTGGCGGCCCGCCCCTTGCGTACCGCTTGGACGATCGGGAGCAGCACGACCAGCACAAAGAAGGCCAGGATCGAGCCGGAGATCGGGCGAGTGAAAAACCCTGTCGGGTCGCCCTCGAAGATCAGAAGACTGCGACGGACGCTGTCCTCGAGGATCGCGCCAAGGACGAACGCCAGCACCATCGGGCCCGGCTCGAAGCCGGTCTTCTTCATCAGGTAGCCGATCACTCCGAAGATGATCATCACGAAGATGTCGAAGGTCGAGTTGTTGATCGTATAGACGCCGAGGATCGTGATGAGGGCCGTGATCGGGGCGAGGATTGCGGGCCGGACCCGCAGGATTCGAACGAACAGGCCGACCAGGGGGATGCTGAGGATCAGCAGCAGGATGTTGCCGATGTACATCGAGTTGATGACGCCCCAGAACAGGTCTGGATTTTCCTCCACCAGTTGTGGGCCTGGGCTGACGCCGAGCACGAGGAGGGCGGCAAAGAGCATGGCCATCGACGCGTTGGCGGGAATGCCGAGGGTCAGCAGCGGAATGAACGATGAGGTGGCGGCGGCGTTGTTGGCGGTCTCGGGGGCCGCGACTCCCTCGACGGCTCCGCGTCCGAACCGCTCCGGCTCCTTGGCGATGCGCTTCTCGGTCGCGTAGGCCGCCAGCGACGCCATGACGGCACCGCCGCCGGGGAGGACGCCCAGGAAGAACCCGATGAGTGAGCCGCGACCGATCGCGCCGGAGGACTGCTTCAGGTCCTTGCGCGAGGGCCACACGTTGGCGACCGTCGCGGGCACGTGCGCCTTGCCGTAGCGCGCCTCGAGGTTGTAGAGGATTTCGCCGACGCCGAACAGCCCCATGGCGACGACCACGAAGTCGAGGCCGTCGGCGAGCTGGAGGCTGTCGAAGGTGAAGCGGCTGGCATTGGTGAAGCTGTCCCGGCCGACGGTGGCGAACAACAGCCCGATTGTGGCGGCGATGAGCGCCTTGACGGTGTGGCCGCTGCCGATGGTGGCGACGAGCAGCACGCCGAGCAGCGCGAGGGCGGCGTACTCGGGTGGGCCGAAACTTAGCGCCCAGCTCGCGACGAGTGGGGCGAGCAGGGTGAGGCCGACGATCGAGATAGTGGCGCCGACGAACGATCCGATCGCGGCGATACCCAACGCTGTGCCTGCCTTGCCCTGCTTGGCCAAGGCGAAGCCGTCGAACACCGTCACCACCGACGACGCCTCGCCCGGTAGCTGAAGGAGGACGGAGGTAATCGTGCCGCCGTACTGCGCGCCGTAGTAGATGCCGGCGAGCATGATCACTGCTGACACTGGGTCGACCGTGTAAACGATGGGCAGCAGAATGGCCATGGTCGCCGCGGGGCCGAGCCCCGGCAGGACGCCGATCAGCATGCCGATCAGTACGCCGAGCAGGCAATAGAAGAGGTTTTGCGGCTCGGTGACCACGGCAAAGCCGTCGAGGAAGGCGCCGATATCGATGGTGTCGTCCTTCCTCAGAACAAGTGAGGCAACGGGATTCGCAGCCCCACGAGGAACAGCAGGTAAAAGGCGGCGACAGTCACAAGGCTGATCACGATGGTGCTGCGCCAGGACTCGCCACCAAGGAACTTCAGCCAGACCACGCAAAGCAGCAACGCCGGGATCTCGAAGCCGATGACCGGAAGAAGCACGCCTAGACCGACAAACGTCCCGAGGCCGGCCAGGACAAGCAGGCTCGAGCGGGTGAACTTCTCGCTGTCGTCGAGGTGCCGGCCGATAGCGAGGAGCAGCAGAGACAGGGTCACGATCACCACGGAGATGACGAAAGGCCAGAGCCCGGCCCCGGGACGCCGAAGCGTCCCGAGACCGTAGCCATAGGCGAGCACCGCTCCGGTGACACCGACCGCGAGGGCGACGAGGGTGCCGACCAGCTGGTACGCAGGCCCACCGGCAGGTGGCCGGTGCTCCTCCCGCTCGTGTGCCACTTCGGCCTCGAGCTCGGCCAAGAGGTCGCGACTCCGGGCCGGAGGAGGCTGCTCGCCCCGCTCGCTCATGTCAGCTCCTTCGAGCAGTCTTGATGGTCACTCCGCCATGTTGATGTCAAACTTTTCGACCAGGTCGGCGTAGCGCTTCTTGTCCGTCTCCAGACGCGTGACGACATCCTCGCCGGAGATCTCCATGGGCGTGAGGCTGTTCTTCTTGTTGAAGGACTGGTACGCCTCAGTCTCGAAGGTCGCCTGCATCCCCTCGATGAGCCGATCCTTGACGTTCTGCGGCGTGCCCTTCGGAACGGTCATGAAGCGATACTGCGCGACCTCGACGTCAAGGCCCTGCTCCTTGGCAGTGGGCACGTCCGGAAGGTACTCCACTCGCTCCGATCCGAAGACTGACAGCGGGGTGATCTTGCCGGACTCGATGTTCTCGATCGCCTCGCCCACTTGCAGGCACGCGGTATCGACCTGGCCACCCAAGACGGCGGTGAGAGCAGGGGCGCCGCCGTCGAACGGAACCGCCTCGCCCTCGGCGCCGGCACTCCCAACGGCCAGTGCGCAGGCAACCTGCGAGCCGGTGCCGACGCCCGTGGTGCCGTAGGTGACCTTGCCGCTTGCCCCCTCGAGATCCTTGACGCTGGAGATGTCACCGTCAGGCTTCGCGACCATCACGTAGTCGTCCCGGGAGACGCCTTGGAGCACCTCGAAGTCGTTGATGTCTGTGGCTTCCTCCTCGGACACGGCGAGAGGGGTGATGGCGAACAGTGAAGCGTTCTGAATAGCGATCACCGAGCCGTCTGGCTCCGCCTTGGCTAGTTCGGCCGCTGCCAGGGCACCGTTTGAGCCTTCCTTGTTGATCACCGGGAAGGAGGCTCCCATCTCGTCGCTGAGGCCTTTCGCGACGGCGCGACTGATCAGATCGCTGGAGCCGCCGGCGGAGGACCCGACGTACATCTCGACGGTGCCGGACGGGTAGTCGCCGCCTTCGTCGTCACCGGTCGAAGTCGACACTCCGCCGCATGCGGTGAGGGCCAGGCTCGCGGCGCCGAGGCCGACGATGAGGGTGGTCAGCTTGCGCATCATGAAGACTCCTTGGAACGGGTTGTACCCACCGACATTAGGGAGCCGGGTGGATGCTCGTCCAAGCCCAATGAGGCATGACTTGATACCTTGAGCGCATGAGCGTCACCCTGGATCAGGTGCGTTGCTTCGTTGCCGTTGCGGAGGAGTTGCACTTCAGTCGGGCCGCCGAGCGGCTCTCGATGACGCAGCCGCCATTGAGCCGCCAGATTCAGAAGTTGGAGCGCGCTGTCGGCGCGGTCTTGCTCGAGCGCGACAACCGCAGGGTACAGCTGACAGGTGCCGGTGAGGCCTTCCTTGACGAGGCATACCGGCTCCTCAACCTGGTTGACAGCGCGGGAGATCTTGCCCGCCGCGTCGACGCCGGCACGGCCGGCGTGGTGCGGCTCGGCTTCACCGCGGTCTCGGCGATCTCCGTCCTGGGACCGCTGCTGCGCCGGATCAACAGTGAGCTCCCCGACGTGGAGGTGCTCTTGTCGGAGAGGGTCACAGGCGCTCAGGTCGACGGCATCCGTCGCGGGGAGCTGGACATCGGCTTGGCCCGGCCGCCGTTCGACACTGGCTACCTCGACTCACAGGTCGTGCTGCGGGAGCCCCTGATGGCGGTCGTCCCGGCCGCCCACCCGTTGGCCGCCGCCGACCGGCCGCTGCATCCGTTGGACTTCGAGGGTCAGCGGGTGATCGGCTACCACCCGCAGCAGTCGCGCTACTTCCACGAGCTGGTCGTCCGTTTCCTGACCAATGCCCATCCTCGGGTCGAGCAGCGCGTGCATCAGATCCTCACTGCCATGCTTCTGGTCGCCGCCGAGCGCGGTCTCGCCCTCGCCCCCGCGTCCGCCGCTTCGCTCCACGTTGAGGGCGTCGTTTTCAAGGATCTCGTCCATGGTGGTGGCGACACCCAGCTCGACGCCGATCCCGATCGTCCAGTCGAGCTGCACGCGATCTGGCCGCGCGAGTCCATCACTCCGGTCGTTCGCCGGGTGCTGGGTGTGATCAGCGAGGTCGCCGGTGAGCGATGATCGCAACCGCGCGGCTATGGGGGGATACATGCATGGCGAGCATCGTCGGATACAACTTCGGCCTTGGACAGGCATCGTTGCTGTATCTAGCGTGGTAGCACCGATCTCCCGATCGCCCCGATCAGAGGACGCCGCGTGACCGCCTACAACCCCACCGAACTTGCAGCCCAGCTCAAGTCCGGACTGCTCTCCTTCCCCGTCACCCACTTCACTTCCGACCTGCAGTTCGACGAGGATGGCTATCGCACGCACCTCGCCTGGTTGGCCGAGCACCCGGTCGCAGGACTGTTCGCCGCCGGCGGAACCGGTGAGGGGTTCTCGCTGACGTCGGACGAGACCGACCGGGTGGTCCGGGCGGCCGTGAGTGAGGTGGCCGGCGCGGTACCCGTACTCGCACCCGCGACCGGTAGCACCCTCAACGCGATCGCGCAGGCCAAGGCCGCTGAGGCGGCTGGAGCCGACGGGCTGTTGCTGATGCCGCCGTACCTCACCGAGGCGGGTCAGGCCGGTCTCGTCGAGCACGTCAGCCAGGTCTGCGCCGCGACCGGCCTGGGGGTGGTGGTCTACAGCCGTGCCAATGCCGTGCTCAAGGACGAGGCTGTCGCCACGCTGGCCGACAGCAACCCGACGCTGATCGGGTTCAAGGATGGGGTCGGGAACATCGAACAGATGACACGCACCTACGCGCGTGTAGGCGACCGGCTCACTTACATCGGCGGCCTGCCGACCGCCGAGACATTCGCGCTTCCGCTGCTCGAGCTCGGCGTCAGCACCTACTCCTCGGCTTTGTTCAACTTCGTCCCTGGCTGGGCGATCGAGTTCTACGAGGCCGTGCGCGCCCAAGACCGGCCGGAGGTCTACCGTCGACTCAACGAGTTCGTGATCCCCTACCTCGACATCCGTGACCGGACGCCGGGGTACGCCGTCTCGATCGTCAAGGCGGGGCTCACGGCCATCGGCCGGCCGGCCGGGCCTGTACGCCCGCCACTGACGGACCTGACTGAGCAGGAGGTCGCGGAGCTCGGCGACCTGATCAAGCGCATCAACTGATCCCGGAGGAGCCCGCCATGACGCTCACCGCCCACTCGATCATTGCCGGCGCTGAGGCCGAGCGCCCGTCCGTCGAGGCCAGCACGACGGCGGCCGCGGACGCCTTCGCGGTGTACCGCGCCACGTCGCCCGAGCAGCGGGGTGCTTTCCTCGACTCGGTAGCCACGGAGATCGAGGCCGACAAAGACGCCATCGTCGAGGCTGCCGTCGCCGAGAGCGGTCTGCCTGAGGCCCGGATCTCTGGCGAGGTCGGCCGTACGACCGGTCAGCTGCGTCTCTTCGCCGACGTCGTACGCCGTGGCGACCACCTCGGCGTACGGCTCGATCCCGCGCTGCCGGACCGAGAGCCCCTGCCACGACCCGATTTGCGGCAGCGGATGGTGCCGCTCGGCCCGGTCGCTGTCTTCGGCGCGAGCAACTTTCCGCTCGCATTCTCCACCGCGGGTGGCGACACCGCCTCGGCACTCGCCGCGGGCTGCCCCGTCGTGGTCAAGGGCCATCCCGCCCATCCGCGCACCGGCGAGCTCGTCGCCCGGGCGATCACCCGGGCTGTGGCGGCGCACGACCTGCCGGCAGGTGTCTTCTCTTTTGTCCTGGGCGAGGGAATCGAGCTCGGGCAGGAGCTCGTCCGCGACCCGCGGATCAGGGCGGTCGGCTTCACCGGCTCCCGCGGCGGCGGCCTCGCGCTCGTCGAAACCGCGGCCGGGCGACCAGAGCCGATCCCGGTGTACGCCGAGATGTCCTCGATCAACCCTGTCGTCGTCCTTCCCGGCGCGCTCGCAGACGGGGATGTCGATGCGCTCGCCGCGGCGTATGTCGGCTCCCTGACGCTCGGCGCCGGACAATTCTGCACCAATCCCGGCCTGCTGTTCCTGCCCACGGGCCCGGACGGCGACGCTTTCCTCGCTGCTGCCGGCGAGGCCGTCGCGAACGCATCAGGCCACCGAATGCTGACGCCAGGCATCGCCGAGGCGTACTCCGCCGGTATCGCCCGCGTCGAGGGCACGGACGGCGTCCGGGTCATCGCCACCGGGCAGGCTGGAGACGCCGAGCACGCCCCGGCACCGATGCTGTCCGAGGCGCCCGCCGACCTGCTGACTGGTTCCGGCGTCACCGACGAGGTATTCGGTGCGTCCGGCGTCGTCGTCCGCTTCGACGACGCCGAGGCACTGGCACCGCATCTCGAGCGGCTCGAGGGCCAGCTCACCGCCACCATCCACTTCTCGCCCGACGACATCGAAGCCGCCCGGCGGCTGCTGCCCGTGCTGGAGGAGAAGGCCGGACGGATCCTGTTCAACGGCTGGCCGACCGGCGTCGAGGTGAGTCACGCGATGGTTCATGGTGGTCCCTTCCCGGCCACGTCCGACAGCCGCAGCACCTCGGTGGGCAGCCTCGCGATCGAGCGTTGGCAGCGTCCGGTCTGCTACCAGGATGTGCCCGAAGAGCTGTTGCCCGAAGCGGTGCGCGACGACAACCCGTGGGGCCTGCGTCGCCGGGTCGACGGTGAGCTTGAGTGACGACCGTCGCATCCGTCGCAGTCGTGCCGGTCGCCGGGCATGACTCGATGCTGCTGAACCTCTCTGGCGCGCACGGACCCTTCTTCACTCGCAACATTGCGATCCTCACCGACTCAGACG
>Ga0190265_10003402_pt1 | contig 10849 bp, 14 predicted proteins | sample Popmic124T_FD_133135 | JGI IMG/M metagenome (GOLD analysis project Ga0190265, IMG submission 133135) | Populus adjacent soil microbial communities from riparian zone of Indian Creek, Utah, USA - 124 T | ecosystem: Environmental > Terrestrial > Soil > Riparian zone | place: USA: Utah | collected...
TCGCACCGGCTGGTCGGCGACTTGTTGGTGGTCTACTGGCCGATGCGGCCGTCGATCCGCTCGCGCAACAGGTCGGCGTGACCGAGGTGGCGTGCGTACTCGTGGATCATTCCGACCAGCATCTCGCGCAGCGAGATCGCCCCTCCACCGCTGCCGTGCTCGTTCAAGGGATCGTCGGCAGTGATGTCGAGACTGGGCGCCTCGGCCACGAACCGCTCGGCGAAGTTCACCTCCGCTCGCCACGCGTCCCACGCTTCGGCAACCACCTGGGGGTCTGGTACAGCGCCATCGAAATCACCGTCACGGTCGGTGTCGGAGCAGTAGAGCCGGGGCACGTCTTGTCCCGCCATCGTCACCCGGAACGAACCGCGCTCGACCTCGGCGAGGTGGCGTACCAGTCCCAGGAGCGACATCGTCGATGGCTCGACGGAGCGCCGCGCCATCGCCTCGGCGTCGAGCCCCGCGCACTTCATCTCCAATGTGAGGCGCACCGCGCGCATGGTCTCGACCAGCGTGGTGCGCTCGTCGCCCAACGTTGGTCCGTTCTCACGCGGGTCGTCGTCAGACGGCTTGCCGTCGGCGGTGAACATGTCAGCTCGTCGGGTCGTGGCCATCGCCGCATCATCGCCGACGCACGGCGGCTGACCAAGGAGGTAAACGAGCGCCGAAATCTTGACGAGTTCGAGAACGGCGCGATGACCTTCGGCCCTGGCCGACCGCAGAGCGGGCGTGATCCCATGGGATCAGGCATGCCGGATCGGAGTCCTTTCGTCCGGCAGCACGAGGAGGTGGCCTGCCGTGGTGCAGATGTACGACGTGAACGAGTTCCTCGCCCAGCGACACATCGCGGTCGTCGGCGCGTCCGACGTCAAGGGGAGCTTCGCCAAGACGGTGTACCGGGAGCTGCGGTCGCACGGCTACGACGTCGTACCCGTCAATCCCCAGGCGACCAGTGTCGACGGCGATCGTTGCTTCCCCGACCTGATCTCGGTGCCCGGCGACGTGGACGGCGCGATCGTGATGGTGAATCGTGACATCTCGGCGTCCGTCGTTCGCGACTGCGTGGCACGTGGGATCCGGCGCGTTTGGCTGTACAAGGGCATCGGTGGGCCCGGCGCGGTCTCCGACGAAGCCGTCCGGATCGCGCGCGAGAACGGTATGAACCTCGTCGATGGCGCGTGCCCGTTGATGTTCCTCGAGACGCCGGCGTGGATCCACCGCGTCCACCGCTTCGTGCGACGCCGCAAGGGCGTCCTCACCGATGACTTCGTGAACACGGCCGCCTGACCCGGTGGGAACGTACGGCGTTGGCTCGCGGGACGTCGACGTGCGACGCTGAACCCGTGAGCAAGATCGTGGTTGGCGTCGACGGGTCCGAGTTCTCCGGTGACGCACTCGAGTGGGCGTACGCGCAGGCACGCGTGACGAGTGCCGAGCTCGTCGTCGTCCACTGCTGGGAGTACCCGTACCTCGGCGTCATCGACTTCGTGGGGATGGACGACCGGATCCGCGAGACCAGCCACGACGGCGCCGAGGCGCTCCTCGACGCGACGATCTCGCAGCTCCGCGCCGCGCATCCAGACGATGACGTGACGTTGACGCCGGTGCTGCTGGAGGGCGGCCCCGCCTGGACGTTGCTCGAGGCCGCCGCCGACGCCGACCTCCTGGTGGTCGGATCGCGGGGGCGGAGCGGGCTCAAGACCCTGCTGCTCGGTTCGGTGACACACGTTGTCGTCACCCATGCCGAGATCCCCGTGGTCGTGGTGCGCCACGCCGGCGCTCACGCGGGTCGCGAGTAGGTTCCTCCCTCGGCGGCACCCCGGACCTCGGCGGCAGTCGTCGCCGTCCGGAGTAGGGACAACAGGACGGCTTCGTGCTCGAGCATCCGCTTGGCGTTCGACAGGACATCTTCGATCCGATCGGCGGGGAACTTCACGGCACCGTTCTCGTCCATGTGCACCAACTCGCCCGGGATGACGTCCATCCCGCCGACCGAGACCGGCCCGTTGACCTCGTGAACCGCCATCGGACCGTGACCCGCCGACACGCCGTTCAACAGGAGCTGGAAACCGAGGCGGCGGATCGCGTCGACGTCACGTGATGGTCCGTTGGTGACGAGTCCGACACACCCGACCTGTTGCATCTGGGTGGTCATGATCTCGCCGGCGAGCCCGGCTCTGGCCAGGAGCTCGGGCGGCCACCGCTGCTCGATGACGAGCACCGTCGGCTTGGGCGCCGCGTCGAGCGCGTCGACCACGTCGAGGAACGTGAATCGATCGGGGGTGCCGGGATCGGGCAGCCCGTAGGCGCACGTGACGGCGTATCCGACCAACGGCCCGAGCTCGGGGAAGGCGCACCGGATCGAGCTGTCGGTGTACCAGCCCTCGGTCCACGGCTCGTACAATCCGAGGCACAGCGGATGGCCGGGATACGTTGCCACGGCGTTGGTGATGGTGGGCGTGTCGATCGTGCGGAGCTCGGCGAGCAGATCGTCGTGCGATGTGGTCATGCATCCACGTTGCCATCCGCGGGCAACGACCGCCGACGACACCGCGCGGTGAGCCGGCCCGGTCGGCGACCGGACGTGCAACGAGTCGGCTGGCGGTGAGCCGGCCCGGTCGGCGACCGGACGTGCGACGAGTCGGCTCGCGGTGAGCCGACCAAATTGTCATGGTTAACCGTTGACCGTTGACAGTCATCCGCTCGACCCGTATGGTTCGCCCGTGGTCAGACGGGTGCAACACTCGCCGGGCCTCGGTCACGCTCACCGCGAACTGTGGGAAGTGGTGTGCGCCGAGATCCGTGACCTCATCATCGGCGGCGTGTTCGCTCCGGGCGAGCCGCTTGCTGAGGCGGCGCTCGCCGCCCGGTTCGCCGTCAGCCGGGGTCCGGTCCGGACCGCGCTGATGGAACTCGAACGTGTCGGCCTGGTCACCGCCGTCCCCCGTCGCGGGATGCAGGTCGCCACGTTCGAGCGAACCGACATCGACGAACTCTTCGACGTCTCGCTCGGGCTCGAGCGGATGGCGGCGCGCACCGCGGCCGAGATCGCGACACCCGAACAGGTGCGGCGCCTGCATGAGCTGCTCGACGACCTCGACGCAGCACAGCACCGCGATGGTCCACTCGACGCGGTCGAGGCCGATCTCGTGTTCCACCGTCATCTGATGGAGACGTCGGGGAACCGGCGGCTCCTCGACATCTGGTTGCGGATGTCCGAGGAGATCCGCTTCGTGATCGCCGTCACCCAGCGATCGCTCCCCGCCGTCGAGTGGGCGAGCTTCAACCGTCCGATCGCCGATGCCGTCGCCAGCGGCGATCCCGACCGCGCCGAGGCCGCCGTGGTGGCGTGCTTCACCGAGGCGCACGCCGAGATCCGGGCGCTGTCGACCGAGGCGTTCGACCCGTTCCGTCCGCCGTCAGCCGCGGCGTCCGTCAACTGACCGTCGCACGGTCACGCAGCCCACAGGAGCACGCATGTACAAGGTCATCTGGCTCACCAAGTTCCGCCCCGATCTGCCACGCGAGCAGGTCCTCGAATGGTGGCGTGGCCACCACGGCGACGTCGCCAAGGCGACACCGGGCATGTTGCGCTACGTCCAGAGCCACTGGGTGAGCGCGCTCGACCCGGCCACCCATCAGCCCAAGGGTGCCCCGTACTTCGATGGTCACGCCGAGCATTGGTTCGAGAACAAGGAGGCGTACGACGCCGCGATGGCGAGTCCGGAGTGGGCACTCGCCCAGGTCGACGGCCCCGACGGCTTCGCCTCCACCACGCTCATCGGTGCCGCACTGGAGGAGACCGTGATCAGCTGGCACCCGATGGGCGACGGTCGCTCCACACCCTGAGGTGACGCCACCGGGATGACGTGGTGGCCGACGTCACAGACAAACGCGCTCATCCCCAACCGGTGCGGTGGCGATATCCAATCGACCACCGAATTGGAGCCGCACCGTGCACCCCCCATGCCAGCAAACTCGAACGAGCGCGTCGAAACGCGCGCGGCGCGCCATACCGGTCGTGTTCTCGGTCCATCGGATCCGTCGCACCGCGGCGGTGACAACCCGGATCGGCCTCCTGGTCGTCGGTGCCACGCTCATCGCCACCGGCGCCGCGGTCACGTTGTGGACCGGACTCGGCGCGGGTCCGATGGACGTGCTCATCTCGGCGATCAACACCCGGACCGGGCTCGCCGTGCCGTTCGTGGTGTGGATCGTGTCGGGCACGCTGATGTCGGTCGCGACGCTGATCGGGCGGCGACCCGGCCTCGGCACGTTCCTCGCGCCGCTGATCGTCGGACCTGTGCTCGGCCTCATCCGATCGGTCCTCGCGACCGTCCCGCCGCCCTCCCAGACGGCCGCGATCGCCTGGCACCTGGCCGGCGTGGCGACGATCGGGATCGGCGCCGGATCGCTCATCGTCGCCGGCCTCGGCTCGGGCACCGGGGAGCTCCTCGCAGGAGCGACCGCCCGCCGCACGGGTCGCCGCGAGCCACACGTCCGGGCCGGGCTCGAGATGACGTGGCTGTCGTTGGGCCTCCTCCTCGGCGGGCCCTTCGGCGTCGGCACGTTGATCGTCGCGATCCTGATCGGACCGGCGGTGGCGAACGGGTCACGGCTCGTTCACAAGGCGACATCGCGCCCGGTGCGGCGCATCCGCACGGCGTGGGCGAGCGACGTCGATTTCGCGACCGCCGCCTGACGAGCGGCGGCATCAAAACGTCTTACGCGAGTACCGCCTCTTCGACGCGACCGTCGGCGTGGCGGGCGAACCGCGTCGGGCTCGCGCCGTGGGTCGGATCGTCGGTCGGCCACGGCCAACCGCCGAACTGCGTGCGCTGATAGTCGTCGAAGGCGGCGGCGATCTCGTCGCGGGTGTTCATCACGAACGGCCCGTACTGGGCGACCGGCTCGCCGATCGGACGGCCTTGCAGCACGAGCAGCTCGACGCCGACCGCTTCGGCGATGAGCTCGACCGGAGCGTCGGCGGTCACCACGGCACCCGTCGATCCTTCGAGCACGTGGCCGTCGACCGAGAGCCCTGACCCGTCGAACACGTAGACCGTGCGGACCGTGTCGGCGTTGCGGGCGGGCGGCATCGTCCACCGCCCGCCGGGATCGAACCTGGCGTGCCAGATCGCCACGTCGGCGTCGCCACGCGCCGCCCACGAGTGCGGCGGAGGAGGCGGCGGCACCTGCCCGCCGAGCTCGCCGGCGATCACGGTGATCTCGACGGCTCTGCCGTCGGTGTCAATGACGATGTGGCGTGGGATGTCGTGGTCCCACAGCATCGCGAAGTGGGGCTCGACCATCTTGTCGACGGCCGGCAAGTTCATCCAGATCTGGAACAGCTCGACCGGGTTCGGCTCATCGGGCTCGACGAGGGGGAACATCTCGGCGTGCACGATGCCGCTGCCGGCAGTCATCCATTGCACGTCGCCGCGTCCGTAACGGGCGGCCGCGCCGAGCGAGTCGGAGTGGTCGACCAGACCGCGGCGCACGAACGTGATGGTCTCGAAGCCGCGATGCGGGTGTTGCGGGAAGCCCGGGACCTCGGTGCCGTGGTACATCCGCCACCCGTCGATGCCGTCGAAGTCCTGGCCCAGCTGGCGACCGGCCAGCGAGGCGGCCGGTCCGAGGCGGGCGTTGCCGGCCGGATAGTGGTCGAGGTGGTGGACGCAGAAGAGATACGGATCGACGGTCTGCCACTGGAAACCCAAGGGAATCGTCTGGATCACCGGAGAGCTCATGGTGTCCAGGCTAAGGCGCATGGCGCGCCCGCGGAACGGCCGGGCGGACCAGCGACTTCAGGCGGCGACGGCCGGGTGCGATGCCGAGCGGAGCGTGGCGAGCTGCGACGCGAGGCGGCCGAAGGCCCGCTCGCGTGCCACCGCCGGAGCCGTCTCATCAACGACGAGCGCCACGAGCCTGGCGAACGCGCCGGCGCGCCGAGCGGCCCGCACGACGGCATCGAGGCGTCCGCTCGAGGCGACCGCCTCGATCCCGTGCTCGGCGATCAGTTCGGCGAGCACGCCCAGGTCACAGTAGATGTCGAACACGGTGTCGGAAGCGGCGAGGGGGGCCATGGAGTCCAACATACGGACGGGTGAACACAAACGCTAGCGATGATCACTACTACTAATCATCAGCTATGCTGATGGACATGCAGTCGTTCCGTGAACTCGAAACGAGACACCTGATCGCCCTCGATGCGGTCGCCACCGAGGGGACGTTCGGCCGCGCCGCCGAGCGGCTCGGCTACACGCAGTCGGCGGTGAGCCAGCAGATCGCCGCCTTCGAGCGACTCGTCGGCGGCTCGCTGTTCGACCGCCCGGGCGGCCCCCGACCGGTCGAGCTCACACCGCTCGGCGAGATCATGCTCGAGCACGCTCGCGACGTCCTGCGCCGCATCGATGCGATCGCCGACGACGTCGACCGCTTCCGCAACGGCAATGCCGGGCGCCTCGACATCGGAACGTTCCAGAGCATCTCCGTCACCGTGTTGCCGACCGTGGTCCACGACCTCCGTCGTGAGCACCCGGGCCTCGGCGTTCGACCGTTCGAGTCCGACGACGAGGAGGAGTTGGTCATCAAGCTGCTCGCGGGCGAGCTCGACCTGACGTTCATGGTGGGTCCGCTCGCCGAGGGACTCGACGGACACGTGCTGTACCGCGATCCGTTCGTCGTCGTCGCCCCGCTCGACTCGGTCGGCGAGGGTCCGATGTGCGTGCACCGCCTCGTCAGCGAGCCGATGATCGGCCAGCACGACAACGCGTGTCATCGTGCGATGGAAGCCGGGCTGCGCGCCGAGGGTTGCAACCCCGAGTACGTGTTCCGAACGAACGACAACTCGGCCGTCGTGGCGATGGTGCGGTCCGGGATGGGCATGGCCGTGATGCCGCTGCTCGCGCTCGACCTCAACGACACGACGGTCGCGTTGCGGCCGCTCGATCCGCCCATTCCCGAGCGCGTGATCTCGCTGGTCTGGCGGAAGGGCCGGACGTTGTCCCCCGCCGCCGAGCGGTTCATCGAGCTCGCAGCCGATGCATTCGGCCGGCTCGACGACCGCCGTATCGGCTTCGAACCGACCACCCGACGCACGCCCGCCCGCGCCGGCGCCTAGGTTCGTCCGTCCACCGTCGGTGGTAGATCTACCGTGGGCGGACACAGCAGCCCAGCGTGAGGAAGGGGACAGCATGACCACTCTCGAGAACCGGCCGAACACCGCACTCCTCGTCGTCGACGTGCAAAACGGTGTCGTCGAAGGGGCTCACGAGCGCGATGCGGTCGTCGCCAAGGTCGGAAGCCTTGTCGACAAAGCGCGCCAGGAGCGGGTCCCCGTCGTCTGGGTCCAGCACTCCGACGAGCAGCTCGCGAGGGGCAGCGACGACTGGCGAATCGTCCCCGAACTGACTCCCGGTGACGCCGAGGCGATCGTCGAGAAGAACTACGGCGACGCCTTCGAGGACACCACCCTCGAGAACGTGCTGTCGGGTCTCGAAGTCGGGCGACTCGTCGTCGTCGGAGCCCAGACCGATGCCTGCATCCGCTCGACGCTCCACGGCGCGTTCACCAGGGGGTACGACGCGACCCTCGTCAGCGATGCCCATACGACGGAGGACCAGACCGAATGGGGGGCGCCTCCGCCCAACCAGGTCATCGCCCACACGAACCTGTACTGGAACTACCAGGCGGCGCCGGGGCGGACGGCGGGGACGGTCGAGACGAAGGCGGTCGACTTCGGCGGTACGTCACCGACCTGACGGCATCGTCCACCCGTCGGGTCGGACCTCCTGATCCGACACGTCGGCCACGTCCGTGGCCCCTGGGCGCCTACACCATCCGGTTGCGGCGCACGCTGAGCACGATCGCCGCGGCGAGCATCCCGAGGATGACCACCAGCGACACGTACGTGTTGAGGTGGAGCCAGTGCGAGAGCGCCATCTTGAGCCCGACGAAGATCAGGATCCCGCCCAACGCGTGTGACAGGAAGTGGAACTGCTCCTTGGCGTTGGCGAGAAGGAAGTACATCGCGCGGAGGCCGAGAATCGCGAACGCGTTCGACGCGAACACGAGGAACGGCTCACGCGACACGGCGAGGATGGCCGGCACCGAGTCGACGGCGAAGATCACGTCGGTGACCTCGACCACGACGAGCGCCGCGAACAACGGTGTCGCCGCGCGCTTGCCGTCGACGCGGGTGAAGAACGCGTGGCCCTCGATCCTGTCGGTGACCGGCACGAACCGGCGCAACAGGCCGACGCCGCGCTGCGCGTTCTCCTCGTCCTCGTCGTCGCGGTGACGGATGACCTTGATCCCCGTGTAGACGAGGAACACGCCGAACACCAGCAGCAGCCACCAGAACCTCGAGATCAACGCGCTGCCGGCGAAGATGAAGATGGCGCGCAGGGTGAGCGCCCCGAAGATCCCCCAGAACAGCACGCGGTGCTGGTACTTCAGCGGGATCGCCATCGTCGCGAAGATCATCGACCACACGAACACGTTGTCGACGCTCAGCGACTTCTCGATGAGGTAACCGCTGATGTACTCGCCGAACGCCTCACCGCCGAACGCGATCAGCATCACGACCGCGAACGAGAGTCCGCACAGCACCCAGATCGTCGACTCGACGAGCGCGCCCCGCATTGTGGGCTCCTTGTCGCCGCGATGCCGGACCAGGTCGATGCCGAGCATCGCGATGATCACGGCAACCAGCGCCACCCACGCCCACCAGGGGACATCGAGCTCGGCGAAGTCCGACCGCACCTCCTCCGCTGCGATCAGCATCGGGAAATCGTATCGGGAGGTGGCCGATCTGCCGTCGCTACGACGACACTGGGATCGTGACCCATCCTGCGTTGACGTACGCCTCGTACCTCAAGATCGACGAGCTACTCGCGCTGCAGCAGCCGCGCTCCGACGGTCCCGAACACGACGAGATGTTGTTCATCGTGATCCACCAGGTGTACGAGCTGTGGTTCAAGCAGGTCCTGTGGGAGCTCGACCACGCAGTCGACCTCCTCGACGCCGACGACCAACCGACGTGCGAGCACACCCTGAACCGCGTCTTGCGCATCCTCAAGGTGATGGTCGCCCAGATGGACGTGCTCGAGACGATGACCCCGCTCGAGTTCGGCAGCTTCCGCGCCCGCCTCGACTCGGCGAGCGGCTTCCAGTCGGCCCAGTTCCGCGAGCTCGAGGCGGTGCTCGGCGCGGCAGATCCCAGCGGGGCCGATCACTTCCCCGCCGGATCGGCCGCGCGCGAGCGCTTCACCTCTCGGCTCGAGGCACCGACGCTGTGGGTCGCGTTTCTCAACCACGTGGCGCGCCGCGGCTTCGCGGTTCCGGCGCGTTGCCTCACCCGCGAGCCGGGCCGGAGGACCGAGCCCGACGAGGAACTCCAACCGATCTTGCTCGAGGTGTACCGAACCGATGCGAGCACTGCCAGTCTGTGCGAGCGTCTCGTCGACCTCGACGAGGGCTTGCAGGAATGGCGCTACCGCCACGTCAAGATGGTCGAGCGCACGATTGGCGCCAAGCCGGGCACTGGAGGCTCGCAGGGCGCCGCCTACCTGCACACCACGCTCGGGCGGCCCATCTTCCCCGACCTGTGGGCGATCCGCTCGAGGTTCTGACGTCACCGTGATCGAGATCTCGCGACGAACACGCGGTTGAGCATCACGAACCAGGCCAACGTGGCGACGGCGAGCAACGTCGTGGCCAACGGCAACGCGTCCGCACCCGAGCGGTCGAACCACTGACCGATCAACCACGGGAACGCCAGGCCACCGACTCCCGCCCCGCACACGAACCACGACGTCGCCGAGCCGGTGACGTTGATCCGCCGCTCGAGGTAGGTGAACATCACCGGGAACTGCGGCGCGACCGCCAAGCCGAACAGCGCCGTCGCCGGCCAGACGACCGCCGGCGCGCCGTCACCGATGGCCATCACCAACGCCGAGGCGAGGGCGAGCGTGCACGCACCGCCGAGGAGTGTCTTCGGTACCACCTTGTGCGCCAGCCACGCCGCCAACAGTCGACCCAGCGTGAACGACGTCCAGAACAGCGCCGTCAACCACGTCGCACCGGCGGACGAGAAGTCGATCTCCTCCCCGTACGTGTGGATCCATCCTCCGAATCCGACCTCGAGGCCGACGTAGAGCACGAAGAACATCGCTGCCAGCGCGAGCAGTCCGAACGTGGTGTCGGTGTGCTCGTCGCGCTTCACGACCGGCGCGCGCGGTGGGGGCACCAACAACGCCCAACCGGCGATGAGAAAGGCGGCGATCGCACCGCCCGTCGCCCCGATGCCGAGACCGAGCTCCACCAACAGCGGCGACGACAGAGCGCCGATCCCGAAGCACAGATGCAACAGGTTCATCGCCCGGCCGACTTCGCTCCCCCGGTGCCAGATCAGCATCGTGTTGGCGCCGAGGTCGACGGCCGCCGCTCCGATGCCGAGCACCCCGAACACGATCGCCAGCCCGACGAGCGAGTTCACGTGCGGCACCAGGCCGAGCGCCACCCCCATCACGATCAGTGACCCCGCGAACAGGCGGTGCCCGTGCAGGCGGTCGAGCGCGGCCCCGCCACCCAATGACCCGGCGATGTAGCCGAACGACTGGGTCACGAACAACACGCCGATCGCGCCGAGCGTCGAGCCGGACCGGTCGCGGAGCTCACTCAGCGCCGGGCCGAGGATGCTGACCGAGAGGCCGACCACCAAGAAGGCGGCGAGATACAGCGGCGCCGGGTCGACGGCGCCCACCGTGGGGGGACGGGGGACGGGATGCACCGTGGCGCACTATGGCATGCCGCGGTACGTTCGCCGCATGGCCGGTTCCCCCCA
>Ga0190265_10003403_pt1 | contig 10849 bp, 10 predicted proteins | sample Popmic124T_FD_133135 | JGI IMG/M metagenome (GOLD analysis project Ga0190265, IMG submission 133135) | Populus adjacent soil microbial communities from riparian zone of Indian Creek, Utah, USA - 124 T | ecosystem: Environmental > Terrestrial > Soil > Riparian zone | place: USA: Utah | collected...
ATTCACAATGGAACGCTGCTCAACACCACTCGAAGTAAAGAGGACCGTCCAGGCGGCAGCACCACTTTGTTGCGTCCCACATTTCCGGATTCTACGCAGAGCATTTGCTGGTATTCGTCATCACCGAAGTCCGGCATCTGTTGCGCCTTGGCCACCCAAGGATTCCACACGACGGTGGATTTTGAGCCGGTTTTCTCGACGAGAATTTTCCGCCCCAGCGAGCGGTCCCGAATTTCGACTGTGCTCGTCGTATCCAGGTAAGTGCGATCCACTTCAGCGCCAATCGTGATAGCCTCGGCGGTCTCGACCTTCGACGTGTAGTTGTCCGCTTTGTCGAGATAACCCGCGCCCTGGAGGCCGGTGACTGACACCTGAGAAATATCGCCGACGTGAAAATAAGTGTGCAGGCAATTCTCAAACACGAACTGCCGATCACGCGAACAGTTCGTAACGATCAGTTCGAGCATGAGCTTCTTGGTCACGGTGACGACGTAGTGGGCCGTGAAAGCGGGCCACATGGCGTTGGCGCTTGTTTCCGGCAGGCTGAACCGCAGCGTGGCGCCGCCATCCGGTAGCGCCGTGGCCTCGTGCAGTTCCCAATCCACGAGCCGGCCAAAACCGTGCGCCGGCTCGCCTTCACGGGCGCCGAACCATGGAAAAATAATCGGGATGCCGCCACGGATGGGTTGGTTCCGCGCAAAGCGGCTGCATTGGCTGGTGAAAAGAAGCGGCGGCTGGCCGTTCACTTGAAAGTCAGTTACGTGCGCGCCGTGAAGATAAATCTCCGCGGCGCTGTCGTCGCTGTTCACCTCAATCTTGGGCAGTTCGCCATTGCCTTCGAGAATGGTGACGCGTCCGGGGATTTCAAAACCCCGCAAAATGTCTGTCGCGCTGGCCATACTTCTCCGACGCCGATTAGAGCGGAGAAATTTAGCGGAAGCAATTTTTCGTTGCGCCCGTTTTTCGCCGCCGTAGCCTTCCGCCCTCACTATGGCGAAAGCACACGGATATAAATTTTGTTTCGGCCCCTGGAACTTGAGCGAGGGACAGGACCCCTACGGCCCCACCACCCGCAAAGCGCAGACCTTCGACTGGAAACTGGCACAACTGAAGAAACACGGCTTCGAGGCGATGATGTTTCACGACGACGACGCGGTGCCCGACATCGACAGCAAGTCCGAACCGCGGATTCGGAAAGAGGCGAAGGAGTTGAAGAAACGGCTCGACGGCGAAGGGATCGCCGCAGAGATGGTGGCGCCGCGGCTGTGGTTCGCGCCGCAAACGGTGGATGGCGGCTACACCAGCAACGATCCGAAGCATCGGCAATATGCCATCGACCGTTCGCTGCGCTCGATCGACATCGCGAACATTCTCGGAACGGACATTCTCGTGCTGTGGCTGGCGCGCGAGGGCACTTACATTCGCGAGGCCAAGAGCGGGCGGCGCAGCATGGACCTGCTCGTGCAGGCGTTCGACAAAATGCTGGCGCACGACAAACGCATTCGCCTCGCCATTGAGCCGAAGCCAAACGAGCCGATGGACCACGCCTACATCCCGACGATCGGTCACGCACTGGCGATGGCGCAACTCACGCGGGACTCGAAGCGCGTCGGTTGTTTGATTGAGAGTGCACACGCGATTCTCGCGGGACTTGATCCGGCGGACGAAATTGATTTCGCCTGCACGTTCGGAAAACTCTGGTCACTCCATCTCAACGATCAGAATGGATTGAAGTACGATCAGGATCGCCCGTTCGGTTGCACGAACCTGCGCAGCGCCTTCGATCAAGTCCGTGCTCTGGAGCGCAACGGTTACGGCAAAAAAGGCGAATACGTGTGCTTCGACGTGCATCCGTTCCGCACCACTAAAGAAGAACACTGGATGGATGGCCTCATCAACTCACGCCGTACGTTTTTGAAGCTGGTGGAGAAAGCACGATCGTTTGATGAGAAAGCGGCGCAGAGGTTGATTGCCGATCGGAATTATCAGGCGCTGGACCAGATGGTCATCGAGCATTTGTTGGGCGTTTAGGCGCACCGAATTGGAACAATAGACCGAGGGTTTTACCCAGCAGGCGAGGAACGCAAAACATGCTGGTTGCGCTACTGCACTCGTCGCGTACGTTCGAACATGAAAATGAGGAATCCAATCGCCGATGGCAAAGTATCCGAGCATTCCCGTGGACTCGGCACCGTGACTCCCGAAATGGTGACGACGCGAGCGCAGGAAATCGCCTTCATCAACCGGCGCCCGAATGATAAGCCCACTCCGGAAGATTGGGCCGAGGCGAAGCGTGAACTCACGACGGGCCATCCCGCGCATGACCCGGCGGAGGATTTGCCCGTGAGCAAACGCTGGGACCCGGTGCCCGGTTCCACACCGCGAAAGACCGAGGCCACTTCCGCAGACGATGAGCAAACATTTGCCGAGAACCTCGTCGAGAGTGGAGTCGAAGAAGCCGAGCATGAGCACATGGTGGAAGGCACACGCGAAAGCGTGCGCCGAGACCATGAACTGGGGGACTCAGGCCGATAGGCGAGTTCGGCGGATAGGGCACCGCGGAAACGGGCGTCTCCAGGACGCTGCATTGACGCTGCTTTTGCCGGCCTATAGTTTGACGCGAATGATTGATGTCGCTGAGATTCAACCCAAGGGAGTGGATCGCTTCGAAACGCGGCCCCGCACTCCGCCGCCGAACCTCGATGCGCTTTCACGTGATATTCTCGGATTAAAAACGAAGCTCAATGCGGTCATTCTTGCGCACAACTACCAGGTCCCCGAAATCCAGGACATCGCCGATTACGTTGGCGATTCACTCGGCCTTTCGCAGCAAGCCGCCAGAACAAAAGCAGACGTGATCGTTTTTTGCGGCGTTCACTTCATGGCCGAGACGGCGAAGGTTTTGAATCCCGACAAAATCGTAGTGCTGCCGGACAAGGACGCAGGGTGCTCGCTCGAAGCCAGTTGTCCCGCTGACAAGTTGAAGGCACTGCAAGACACCAATCCGAACTTCTACACAATTGCCTACATCAACTGTAGTGCCGAGGTGAAGGCATTGAGCGACGTGATTTGCACCAGCGGCAATGCGGTCAAGATCGTAAACGCGGCGCCTCAAAACAAAGATCTGCTCTTTGTGCCGGATGAAAACCTCGGTTCCTGGGTCATGGAGCAAACCGGCCGGCCGATGACGTTGTGGCGGGGCAACTGTTACGTCCACGTCGAGTTTACACATGCGAGCATCACGCGCATCCGCCGCGAGTATCCCGGCGCGCCGCTCGTGGCGCATCCGGAGTGTACGAAAGCAGTGCGGATGCTCGCGGATGAAGTTTGCTCCACAGAGAAAATGGTGAGCTACTGCAAAAACACTTCTGCGAAGCAAATCATCATCGCAACCGAGGCGGGCATGTTGCACCGGCTGGAACGCGAGTGCCCGGAGAAACTGTTCATTCCCGCGCCCAGCGACATCTGCGCCTGCAACGAATGCCGGTTTATGAAGATGAACACGCTGGAAAAGCTGCACGATTGCATGGCCAATCTCGCGCCTCGTGTCGAGTTAAGCCGCGAGCTGATCGAACGCGCGCGTTTGCCGATAGAACGGATGCTGGAGATTTCCGCCCGGGCGTGATTGCCTGGCTCCGTTGGAAATTGCACTCCCTTCGAATGGCGCCTGCAAAAACAAAAACCCCGTTCCTCGCGGAACGGGGCTTGAGCGAGAATGGAATTAGAAAGTGTGCAAGTTAGGAGCACCGTTCAGATTGCACGTCGGCTTCGCCGAGACCGCGCCGATAGCATAAGTGCCGTTCGCCGGGCAATTCGGCGTGTCGCGGATGTAGAGCGTCGGGCCGTAGAGCGCGGCTTCGCCGGGCGAAGCGGAACTGGTCTGCTTGGTTTCGAGAGCCCAGGTCTGCTTGGCGCCGTCGATTTGTTTGAGGTTCGCGATGCACGCATTGCGTTGCGAGGCTTCGCGGGCCTTGATGAAGTTCGGGATGGCAATCGCGGCCAGCAAGCCGATGATCGCAACCACGATCATGATTTCCACCAACGTGAATGCGCTTTTGCGTGAGGTATTAATCTGCATACAATGTTGACCTTTCTGATAGCACGGTGTGAACAGAAGGCGCAGGCGGTTTATCCATAATTTCGGCTGTTCACTGATTGCCTGCGCCAAACCATGCTGGAATATCATTAGCAATGGGGGTGCCAGCGAGGGGGCACGAACTTTTCGGCGCTTATAAGCAGCAAAAGCGGCTTTGTAACCCATTTTCCATTTCGGCGTGTCCACGTCCGACGCTTGCTTGTCTTTGGTGTCCCGCATTGTCGGAGTTTTCCTACGAACCGCCGGTCCGTTTTCCCACAACAGCGTGGCCTCTTTTTACCGGCCAATCTAAAAAAGAGAAGACCCGCTGCAACGGGCAGCGGGTCCGCTCCACTTGCGACGCGGAAAATATCCAAACCGCGCCGCGCTCTTTTATCGGCGCGCGCCCGCTCCGCTTAAATCGCCTCAGAGGCCGCCAAACTTCGGCAACGGTGCCTTCACAAACTGGGCCTTGCGCAAATAAATCGGTTCCAGCGGATGTTTTTCCACGGGCATGAAAAACATTTCCGCGGCCAGATGGGCAAGTTGGGCTGAATCCGGTGCCAGTGCGAACCAGCCGGGGCCGTGATCGAGAACATCGGGACGAAGAAACGGCTCTCCAGCGCCTTGCCGCTCCCTGTCCGCTTCGGTCATCAAATGAAATGGCTCGATAAGTTTCGTGCTGAACCGCTGCGTCGGGTCGCGTCGCGGGGCGGTCTCGTATCTCGCGACAAAGAACTCATTGCGCTGGGCATCGATCATGATGCTGAACGGGCCCTCGCCGTTGAATTGGTGCGCCACGCAATCGGCGCTGCTGATGCCGATCAGCCTGGTCCCACGCGCCAGATTCCAGCCAAGGGCAATCGCCATCGCGATACGAATGCCCGCGTAGCTTCCCGGGCCGAGACCCACGGCAATCAGATCGAGTTCATCACGGCCGATGCCTGCCTCGCGGAGCGCCACCTCAATCAGCGCAAACGGCTTCATCTCCCGGGTTCCGCGCTCACACGCCCGGCCCGTCACGCCATTGCCGGCGAACACCGACGCTCCACGCATCGGTGAAGAAAATTCAAGCGCCAGAATCTTCATACGTGATGCGGCGTTCGGTCTCGCTGAACGTCTCGATCTGAGCAAGCCGCGTCACCGCGCTTGATGTTCGAGTCTCTCCCAGCCACCGCTCGATCCATTCCACCACGGTCACTCCGTTGGGGTTGATCAAGTAATCCTCCAGGCCCGCGGCGATGACTTCGTCCGCAGAGTTCAGCCGGTACAAATCAATGTGGAACAAAGGCCAGCGCCCGCCGTGGTATTCGTTCAACAACGCAAACGTGGGAGAATGGACACGCGCGCCAGAACCCAGGCCACGGGCAAGGCCCTTCACGAGCTGCGTTTTCCCAGCACCGAGATCGCCGCTCAGGCCGATGACCCAGCCGCATTGCGCCTCGCGGCCCCATTGCTCGCCAATGGCCAGCGTCTCCTCAGGGCTTCTGGAAGTGAGTGTAGCCATGCAACGCCAGAGTCCGGAGTCCTTGTTCGTCGCGCAACCGCAGTCCCGGCTCCGCCGTGACTTTGCCGATGCACGAAAGCGGCACGTCAGGGAATTGTTTTTTCCAGCCGTCCAACAGCGCGACCGCGCTCTTCGGCGGAAGGGTAAACAGCAGCTCGAAGTCTTCCCCATCGGTCAGGGCCGCGAGCAATGGCGGTTTGGCCGAGGATTCCGCGCGAATGGACTGCTTTGTTTCGCGGCTGATCGGAATCGCTGTCGAAAGCAGTTCAGCACCGACGCCGCTCGCTTGCAGAATGTGCCGCAGGTCGCTCGCCAAACCGTCACTCACATCGATCATCGCGCTGACGTGAAAATGATCCGCAAGCCAACGCGCCTCTCGCACACGTGGCTCGAAGTCGAGATGCTTGCCATGAATCGATCCCCCGAGCTGGCCGCTTACAAACACGGCGTGACCCGCTTTCGCGCCCGAGCGCAAGACACATTTGTCCTTTGCCACTGTGCCGAGCAGTGCCATGGAGATCAGAACACCGCCGGGGCTTGTCGTTGTTTCACCCCCTACAATGGCCACGCCGTATTCGGTCGCGAGCTGGTTCAACCCAGCGTAAAGGCGATCCACGTCGGTCACTTCGAACTTGGGCGGCAGCGCCAGCGTGACGAGCGCCGCCACCGGCTGGCCCGCCATCGCCGCGATGTCGCTCAAACAGCGCGCGAGGGCTTTGCGGCCCACTTTTTCCAGTGGTGTGTCGCGCGTGAAATGGATGCCCTCCACCACTGCATCCGCTTTGAACAAAGCGTATTCTCCAGCGCCGAGGTCGAGCACCGCGCAATCATCTCCCGCCGCAACGATGACGGAATCGTTGCGCGGCAGCGCCGGCAGGAGACGCGCGATGAGTTCCCGTTCGTTCATGGCTCGAAAAACTTCCCGGCCCATTTGGGCTGCGTGACAATGAGTGCAAAATTCACGGCGTTGAAAAGGGCGTGCAAGAGGATCGGCGCGAGGAGGTTCCTCGTCCATTCATAGAGTGCGACCAGAACGACCGCTAGGAAGACGAGCGAAAAAAATCCGACGGGATAAAAGTGAATCAACGCAAAAAGAATCGCGGTGGCCCACAATGCCGCGCCGCCATGCCCGCGCTGCTTGATGGTCGTGTAGAGAATGCCGCGAAAAAGAACTTCCTCGGCAAACGGCGCGATGACGATGGCGAACAGCCCCTGGACCGCGAGCAAGTGGGCGGGCCATTGTTTCTGGAGAAGCTGCACGGCGGGTTGGGGTTCGGGTTTGAGCCACCCCCACTGCAGTTGTTCGTGCAGCCACCGCAATCCCACGTCTGAAAAATATCCCAGCACGAGCATGCCGCCCAACGCCACGGGCAAAGCGATGAGCGCTGCGGACAGGCATTGGAGATAATTATGGCGCGAAAAGCCGAACGCTTCGCCCCACGTCACCTCGTGATTCCGAACGAAGAAATGCACCCACACCAGTGCGGCTACGTGAAAACCGAGCATCCCGATCACGAGCATCAGCAGCGCGGCGTTGTTCTTCGTCAAATACTGCGCCGCGACCGGGTTGACAATCCCGGCTATTAATCCGGCGCCAATCAGGCTCAACAGCACCAGCACGCCGAGCATCAGCACCATGATTGATTGCCATCGCTTCTCAGAGAGCATCGACGAACCGTACGCAGCGAGCGCGGGCAAGACGAGTAAAACTCTCCTTTGCTCGCGGGCCTTCCGCGCCCTAACGTGCCCGGTGTTTTTGAAGCGCATCGTTCCTGGCGTGAGCGCAGCGGTTCTGCTGCTGATTTCACCGGCGTGCCAACCATCGAAAACCGAGCAAGCAAGAACCATGAGTTCGCCAACAACCGAGACCGCAGCGCACCGGTACACCAACCGCCTGGCGGGGGAGAAGTCGCCTTATTTGCTGCAACACGCGCACAATCCCGTGGATTGGCTTGCGTGGGGCGACGAAGCATTCGAGAAAGCGGCGCGCGAGAATAAACCCATTTTTCTCAGCATCGGTTACTCGACGTGTCATTGGTGCCACGTGATGGAACGCGAATCGTTTGAGAGCGAAGAAACCGCGAAGTTCCTCAACGAGCATTTCGTGAGCATCAAGGTGGACCGCGAGGAGCGGCCCGACGTGGACAAAATTTACATGACGTTCGTGCAGGCGATGACCGGCTCGGGCGGATGGCCGCTCAACGTGTTCATCACGCCGGAGCGCAAGCCGTTCTTCGGTGGAACGTACTGGCCGCCGGAAAGCAAATATGGCCGGCCGAGTTTTCTGCAGGTGTTGCAACAGATCGCCGGAGCGTGGCAGTCAAAGAAGGACGACATTTTGAATTCCGCGCAAAAGCTGCACGAGCAACTGGCAACCATGACTGCGCGCGAAGGCACGAACCAGATTTTGCCCGGCAAGGTCACACTCCAAAACGCCGGACTGCACTTGAAGCACGGCTACGATGAATTGAACGGCGGCTGGGGCAGCGCGCCCAAATTTCCATCGCCGAGCCATCCGCGATTCCTGCTCCGCTACGGCGCGCGCTTCGAGGACGGAGAAGCAGTGCGCATGGTGCTGCATACCTGCGACCAAATGGCGGCGGGCGGCATTTACGATCAACTGGGCGGCGGGTTTTCGCGCTACTCGGTCGATGCACAATGGCTCGTGCCGCACTTCGAGAAGATGCTCTATGACAATGCGCAACTCGTGCAGCTCTACCTCGACGCGTATCTCATCAGTGGCGAGCAGCGTTACGCGGATGTTGTGCGCGATGTGCTGCGCTACGTCTTGCGCGACATGACGCATCCAGAAGGCGGCTTCTACTCCGCCGAAGATGCGGACAGCGAAGGGAAGGAGGGCAAGTTCTACGCTTGGACCACTGCCGAGTTGAAACAACTGCTCACGCCGGGGGAATACGAAGTGGCGACGAATTACTTCGGTGTCACGCCTGTAGGCAATTTCGTGGACCACAGCGATCCAAATCCGTTGCCTGACCAGAACGTGTTGAGCATCGCGAATCCCGACGCCCTGAAACCGACAGTGGGACAGGCGCCCCCGCCTGCCGAAATCCTCGCATCGGCCAAGAGGAAAATGTTCGACGCGCGCGCCAAACGCGTTCGCCCCGGACTCGATGACAAGATCCTTGCCTCGTGGAACGGACTGATGCTCGGCGCCATCGCGCGCGCTGGAATTGTGCTTGGCGAAGAGAGGTATCTCGCCGCGACGGAAAAGAACGTGGCCTTCCTCCGATCCAAACTGTGGGACGCGAACACTAAAACTCTCTACCACCGCTGGCGCGATGGGCAACGCGACAACACGCAATTGCTCGAGAGCTACGCATTTCTGCTTGATGGCGTCATCGATCTCTACGAAGCCACGCTCAAGCCCGAGCACCTGGAGTTCGCCATCGCACTGGCCGAGTCGATGCTCGCGCGATTCTACGATGCCAAAGACGGCGGGTTCTGGCAAAGCACCGGGGAGGCGAAGGATTTGATCTTGCGCGTGAAGGACGATTACGACGGCGCGGAGCCGAGCGGCAATGCCGTCGCTGCCATGTCGCTGCTGCGCCTTGCGGCCATCAGTGAGCGCAAGGAGTTCAAGGATGCAGGAGAGAGAACGATTCGCCTTTTCTCGGATCGCCTGCAGCAACTGCCGCAGGCCGTTGCGTTCATGCTGGCTGCGTTTGACTTCTCATCCGAGGAACCACGGCGGGCGGTTATCGCGGGCGATCCGGCTGCGGCGGAAAGCAAACGACTCGTCCGCGCGGCGCACTCGCTTTATCAGCCGCGCAAGGTCGTGCTCGGCACCAGTGGTCCGGTCGAGAAATTCGCCAAAACGCTCGAGCCGAAGGATGGCCAACCCACCGCCTACGTTTGCACCGGCACCGCCTGCCAGCCGCCGACGCATGATGACGCGAAATTGAAGTCCCAGTTGCGCTAAGATGAACCTCGACATCACTGCTACCACCCTACCTTTTCCGCGTCTGGACTAAGGTGAATCTATCGCTTTACTCACTTTGGTTTCATTCGTGAAAAACAAGCTGCGCTCACGCGCTGGACGGGACGCGGCAGGTCTGGGCGCTGATCGAAACACAATGCGATTGAAGGTGCGCTGAATGGTTTCACGAAGGCTGCTCTCTTGACCTGGAAACACGAATACGGCCCGCATCGGTTGATTTGTTGTGGCCACAGGCAAGGTCATGATGACGTACGCCGCTTTGTTGGTATCAAGCGAATAGCGCACAAACATTCCGGTGGGAATACTCCAAGGCTTCCAAATGCCATTCTCCTGGTAAGCGATCTCCCGCAGATCAGGCGTGGGTCCGCTGGGAAAGTTTGGAACTGAAAACAACGCCATCGGTCCGAGAATTTCGTTGGTAAATCCCAGGAATGTGGATTTCACCCCTGGCTCCGGGGGTTGCGGCAATGGCCAAATCAACACGGTCACGACAGCCGGAATGGCGATGACCAAGGCCAGCAAACGGAGGTTTTGTTTCGTTGAGCGCACTTGAGGCGAGGATTGAAAGGCAGATGGCGGAACTCCAGATCGAATTCACGTCTCATCCACTGCCCGAAACGCCTTTGACTTCCGCCGTCGTTCCCCAACAATCCCGGCCCATGAAATCACTCCACGCGCTCGTTGTGACCGCTTTGCTTTCTTCCACCGCGTTCGCCGCAGACAATACCATCATCAGCCGGCGCCCGGCGAATCCTTACCCGCCCACCGCCGACTCGCAGCCGCAGGACGGCGTACCCAAGGGCGAGCGTATCAAGGGGACGTTCGACCAATCGAAGGTTTTCCCCGGCACCACGCGCAGTTACACCATTTACATCCCCACGCAACTCGACCGCACGAAGCCCGCGCCGTTCATGGTGTTGCAGGACGGTGGCGGCTATCGCGCGGATGTCGTATTCGACAACCTGATTCACAAAAAGGAAATGCCCGCGCTCGTCGGCATCTTCGTGATGCATGGCCGGGTGGTGGCGCACGCGACGAACGCGGCGCTCGACCGGTTCAATCGCAGCTATGAATACGATGGGTTGGGCGACAATTACGCGCGGTTCCTGATCGATGAGTTATTTCCGTTCATCGAGAAGACCCACGGCGTGAAGTTGTCGAAGAGCGCGAACGACGGATCGATCGGCGGGGCCACCAGCGGGGCCATTTGTGGGTGGACGGCGGCGTGGGGGCGGCCCGAACGGTTTCGGCGGGGGTTCAGCAGCATCGGCACTTATGTGGGGCTGCGGCGGGGGGATGGTTACCCGAC
>Ga0190265_10003404_pt1 | contig 10848 bp, 6 predicted proteins | sample Popmic124T_FD_133135 | JGI IMG/M metagenome (GOLD analysis project Ga0190265, IMG submission 133135) | Populus adjacent soil microbial communities from riparian zone of Indian Creek, Utah, USA - 124 T | ecosystem: Environmental > Terrestrial > Soil > Riparian zone | place: USA: Utah | collected...
ATGATGTCGTCCACGTTGGCCGCGTCCGACTCCACCGCGTTGGTGCAGGGATAGCAGCCCAGCGAACGGTAGCGCTTGCCGGTGCCCTGGTTGTAGTAGAGCGACACGGTCGGGATGTTCTCCCGGCGGATGTATTCCCAGATGTTGAGCTCGGTCCAGTCGAGCAGCGGGTGGATCCGCAGGTGCGTACCCGGCGCGAACTCGGTCTTGAACTGGTTCCAGAATTCGGGCGGCTGGTCGCCCACGTCCCACCGCGACTGCGCGTTGCGGGGCGAGAAGTAGCGCTCCTTCGAGCGGCTGCCTTCTTCGTCCGCCCGGGCGCCGACGATCACGCCGGTGAAGGCCTCGGTGTTCCGGTCGAGCTCGTAGACCTTCTTCGAGTGGTTGAGCCGGTAGCGGGGCCACTCGCCGCTGAGCGTGTGCTTGAGCGCGTCGGTCTTGAGCGCCTTGCAGCACGCGATCCGGTCCACCGCGCCGTCGGGATACGTCCGCTTCTCGGCCAACGCCTCTTTGTTCTGACCGTAGATCATGGTCAGGTTCCACTCCAGCGCCAGCCGGTCGCGGTACTCGATCATCTCCGGAATCTTGTAGGCGGTGTCGATGTGGATCAGCGGAATCGGCACGTGTCCGAAGAAGGCCTTGCGGGCCAGCCAGAGAAGGACGGTGCTGTCCTTTCCGATGGACCACAGCATGCCGAGGTTCTTGAAGTTGGCGTACGCCTCCCGAAGGATGTGTACGCTGCGGGTCTCGAGCTGATCGAGGTGATCCATCGCCATTACCATCAGTCCCTGCCTCCATGCCGTTCCAGGACCCGGGCCACCGACTGCTCCACGCTGAGCGCGCGGGTGTCCAGCAGCAGCTCGGGGTGCTCGGGCGCCTCGTACGGATCGTCGATGCCCGTAAAGTTCTTGATCTCGCCCTTGCGGGCGCGGGCGTAGAGTCCCTTCACGTCCCGCCGCTCGCATTCCTCCAGCGGCGTCGCCACGTAGATCTCCACGAAGTCGTCGCACACGCGGCGAATGAACTCGCGCGACTCGCGATAGGGCGAGACGAACGAGGCCACGACGGTGACGCCGTGGGCCGCGAGACGGCTCGCCATGTAACCGGTCCGCCGGAGATGCTCCTCCCGCTCGGCCCGGGTGAACCCCGTGTTGGGGAACACTTCCCGCAGCGCGTCGCCGTCGATGTACTCGACGTCCACACCGCGCCGCACCAGCTCCTCATGCACCCGCGTGGCGATCGTGCTCTTCCCGGAGCCGGACAGCCCCGTGAACCATAACACCGGCGCCGGCTTCACAGTCCGATGACGAAGCTGGCGTTCCGGAGGTCCGGCTTGTTGTACGTCAGCGGCGACGGGCGTTCCCCGTCGCGGCCGGACTGGCGGTACACGCAGTCTCCCGCCGCCACGTCCCACTCCATGGTCGGCCCGAGTCGCGGGTAGATGTCGGCCCGCCCTTCGGCCACCCAGCAGAACTTGAGCGAGCTCCCCGCCTTGACCCGCTGCCCCACGCGGATGGTCTTGAGATACTCCTCCAGCTCGGCCGACGGGTGCGACAGACTCTCGACTACCGTGAGCGCGGTGCCCGGCTCCGCCGGCGCGGAGTAGATCCGCTCCGCGGGCTGGTCTTTCCGCTCCCGCCATGCCCCCTCGCCCTTGACCGCCCAGTAGAGCAGGTCGAGCGCGGGGGCCTGCACCACGCCGAAGACCGGCTCGCCGTCATCGATCAGCGCGACGTTGACCGTGAACTCCGCCCGCTTCTTGATGAATTCCTTGGTGCCGTCGAGCGGGTCCACCAACCAGAACCGCCGCCAGCCCTGCCGGGTTTCGAAGCCCTCCGACGCGGCTTCCTCCGAGACGACCGGCGTCTCGGGATCGAGCCGCTGCAGCCCCTCCACGAGGATGCCGTGGGCCACCTCATCGGCGAGGGTGACGGGGCTCTTGTCGTCCTTCTCGCGGGCCTCGGCGCTGACCGTGCCGTCGTAGTAGACCATGGTCGCGCGCCCGGCCTCACGCACGAGTGCGACCACGTCCGACCTGAGCTTGGCGCTTACCATGGGCGGAAGATGACGCCCTTGTCCTGGAGGTGCGCCTTGAGACGGTCTACCGCCTCCGGCACGGCCCCTCCGGGCAGCTGCAGATCGCAGGCGAGGTCAGTGGTGATGGTGTCGCCGGCCCAGACGGTCTCGATCCAGTCGGGCTGCACCGCGGTCTTGATCACCTCGAGGTCATCCTGGGTGAGCTCGGCGGCGGCGACGATCAGGATGATGCCGGCGTCGAGCATCAGGTTGGCCACCTCCGCGAGGCGCCGCATGTGCTCCAGCCGGTTTTCCGACTTGCGCTCGATGTCGGCGTCCACGCCGTAGAGCACGTTCCCGATGCCGAGGAAGTAGACCACCTTCCCGTCGGCGAAGAGCTTGCTCTCGAGCGCCTTGGCGACGCCTTTCCGGTCGTGCTCGTGCTCGCCGGTCACCAGGATGAGCGCGGCCTTCTGGTTGTACTTCTCGGCCCGGTGCTCGGGCTGGATGTTGCTCGGCTCCCACTTGTAGTTCCGGAGGAGCACCTGATCGCGCACCGAGGCCTGGCGGTCCGTCATCGCCTCGCGGACGATGCCGCCGCCGCGGATCTCGAAGTCGTCCACGATGACGAAGCGGCTGGTCGCGGCCACGTCCTCGGCGAGGTCGCAGGCGATCGCGCGGTCGAGCCGCAGCACGCACTCGGCCACGTCGTGCCGCTGAATGGCGTTCCGCTGTTCGGCGGTGTCGAGCGTGGAGGCGTCCATCACCCGGAGCACTTCCTCGACCCGGCAGGTCACCCGGGCCGTGCCCAGCTTGAGCAGGTACTCCTTCCGCTTGACCATCGGCTCCTTGCCGAGCCAGAAGAGGCTGACCCGGAGCCGGGTGGTGACCTGCGGGCGGGTCTGGCTCTCCAGCGCCGCCATCTCGCCGCGGGTGATGTAGATCTGCTCCTGCAGCGTGAAGCCGACCGCCCAGCCCGCCTCGGCCCGATTCTGCGACGCCCGGTTGAAGGCCTCGATGCTCTTCACCCGGCTCTTCTTGCCCGAGGGGTAGAAGATCACCGTGTCGCCGACGTTCACCGCGCCGGAGTCGATCGTGCCCGACACGATGCGGCGGTCGTCGCCCTGCTTGGTGAACTTGTAGACGTCCTGGACCGGCATCCGGAACGCGCGCTCGACCGGGGCCGGCTCGTTCTTGAACTGGTCGAGGGCATTGAGCACGGTCGGGCCCTGGTACCACGGCAGCTGGGCCGACCGGTCGGCGATGTTGTCGCCGCCGCGGGCCGATACCGGAATGAAGCAGGCGGGCTTGATGCCGACCTGGTCGAGGAAGGCGCCGTACTCCTTGACGATCCGGTCGAACACCGCGCGGTCCCATCCCACCAGGTCCATCTTGTTCACCACCACCGCGAGCTGCTTGATGCCGAGCAGCGACATCATGTAGCCGTGGCGCCGGGAGTTCTCCATGACGCCTTCGGCCGCGTCGATCACGAGGAGTGCCGCCTCCGCCCGCGCGGCTCCGGTGATCATGTTCTTCAGGAACTCGATGTGGCCGGGGGCGTCGAGGATCAGGTAGTGCCGGAGGTCGCTCTTGAAGAACACCCGGGCCGCGTCGATGGTGATACCCTGCGCCTGCTCGTCCTTGAGGGCGTCGAGCAGGAAGGCATACTCGAACGGCTTGGAGTTCATCTCGCAGTTGGCCCGCACCTGCTCGAGCTTCCCCTCAGGAAGCGAGTGGGTGTCGGCCAACAGGCGCCCGATCACCGTGCTCTTGCCATGGTCCACATGGCCGACGATCACGATGTTCATGCGCTGCGCCCCGGCTGCGGGAGCGGCCACGGGCGGTTCCTGGGTGGCGGTGGGAGACGACATCCTAGTGTGACATTCCTTCCGTGAGGGTCCAGGGCTCCCGATGCGGGAGAGCCCAGTCTACGCACGCTACCGGACACAGGCCGCGCCCGAGCGCCAACGGCCTCGCGGCCTGTCGCCGGGCGCAGGTCGAACGTGTACCGGAGTCGCGGCCGCGCTGAGCCGCGATCGAACGCCGAACCGTGACGCTACTCCTGTGCGGCGTAATCGTACGGGTAGTAGTAGTCGCCCTCCTTCGCGACTTCACCACCGGGATCGTTCAGCACGGTGCCCACGACACGGGCGCCCACGTTGGCCAGCTGCTGGTACGCGCGCTGGGCCGCATTCTTGTCCGTCGTACCCGCCCGCACCACCAGCAGCACGCCGTCGGTCAGCGAGGCTACGATGCTGGCATCCGCCGTCGCCAGGACGGGCGGGGTGTCGAGCACGATGATGTCGAACTGCTCCTGGAGCTCGCGGAGCAGGACCCGCATCCGGGTACCGCTCAGCAGGTTCGCGGCGTTGACCGGCAGCGCGCCGCAGGTGAGCACCGAGAGCCTCGCCACCGGCGTCTCACGGATCGCGCGCGGCTGGGGCGACTCGGGATCGCCGGAGGCGCGGAGCAGCTCCATCAGGCCCGGCGCGCGCGGCAGCTGGAAGAGCCCGTGGATCCGAGGACGGCGGATGTCGCAGTCCACCAGGAGTACCCGCAGACCGTCATACGCGAGCGTGACCGCCAGGTTGGCGGCGGTCATGGTCTTGCCTTCGCCCGGCGCGGCGCTGGTGACCACCAGCGTCCGCAGCGTCTCGCCGCCGTCCGACCAGATGAGGCCGGTGCGGAGATTCCGGAACGCCTCGATGCCGATGGAGAAGGTCTGATTGCCGGTGAGCGGCGACCCGACCTGTTCCTTGGAGGCCTTGCCCGAGCCGAGCAGGCGGCGGAAGTGCGACTGCGCGTTGCGCGACCCGTCGGTGATGCGCGGAATGACCGCGAGCCCCGGGACGTGCAGCACTTCCTCCAGATCCTCCGGGCGGCGCACGGACGTATTGAGCGCCTCGAGGATGTAGGCGATGACCATTCCCAGCGCGAGGCCGAGGAAGAGGCCCAGGATGACCTTGAGCGCCGCGCTGTTGAGCAGCGGCGTGGACGGCAGCGGCGCGAGGGCCACGACGTCGATGTCGCCGGCTTCGACCGCTTCGGCCAGGCGGGCTCGCTGATAGTTGGTGCGGAGCTCGTTGCTCATGCCTTCCAGCGCTTCCACCTGGCGGTTGAGGCGACTCTCCTCTTCCGCGAGCGCCGGCATGACGGCCATGGAGGCACCGGTCTGGCCCCGCATGTTGCGCAGGGACGCGACCCGGTCTTCCAGAGCGCCGACGTGGCCGCTCACCGCCTGCACCAGCTGTTGCTGGGTCGAGGCGGCCAGGGCCCGGACCTGCACCAGGTCCGGATTGTTTTCCGAGGCCTTCCACGGCCCGGTCGTCATCGAGTCGATGCGCTGCTGGTACTTGAGCAGGTTGGCGTACAGGCCGCCCACCGTCGGGTTGTCGGCAATGGCCGGCGACGTGGCCAGGGCCCGCAGCGCGTCGGTCCGGGACGTTTCATCGGTGCCCTTGAGACGGTTCTGCAGCCCCTTGAACGTGTTGAGGTCGGTCCCGAGCTCGACGATGCGCATGTCGAGCGTTACCAGTGAAGCCTGCTGGGCATCGAGCATTTCCTTGGAGCTGGCCAGCTGCTTGCTCGCCCTGAAGTCGCTCAGCGCCTTCTGCGCCTTGGCCATGCTGCTATCGGTCTGCGCCAGCTGCTCCTCGAGAAACTCCGCCTGGCGCTTCGATCGCTCGCGCGCGCCCTGCACGTTCAACGTCTGGAAGGCGTGGACGGTGCTGTTGACCACTCGTTGGGCGGTGCGCGGATCCTCGGCCACGTAGCCGACGTCGATCACGTCGGTCAGTTCGCGGCGGGTCACCAGCAGCTGGGCGACGAGCGCGTCGATCGCCGCCTCGCGGGACCGGATGCCGAGGGTGACGAGCTCCACCGACGGACGCGACCGCACCAGGAACTGAACCACGCCCAGGTTGACCATCTGACCGTACGGCACGGTGACGGCGCGTTCGCCCCGACGGGCGTTCACGCCATCTTCGCGGAAGACGACGAACACCGAGTCACCGGCCGCGCGCGGGTCCACCCGGGTGGCGCTGAGATCTTCGACCGAGAACTCCGGCGTCAGGCTGACGAGCTGGAGCCCGAGGCTGTCCACGACCACGCCCACGACGGTCCGGCTGCGCATCAGCTCGATGATGGACATCATCGGGTCGGCGGTGCGGCCCAGGTTGGGGCTCTCGTCCGCCCCGCCGGTCAGGGTCTGGCGCTCGCCCGCGAGCCGCAGCATGGCGGACGCCTTGTACGAGGTCGGCTCCTGCGAGGCGAGGAACAGGCCGAGCGCGGCGCCGACCGCCGTGATGCCGAGGATGAGCTGAAAGCGTCTCCGCACGACGGTAAGGGCCTGGCGGAACGACACCATGCCGGAGGGCTCGCCGGGGTCGACGGGCCGAAGCGACGGCTCGTAGTGCCCTGGGAGTAGACGGTCGTTGGGAGGATCAGCGCGCATGGGCATCAGTTGGTGTTGTTGTTGTTCCGGCTGACTCGATCGATCAGGAGGCCGAGAGACGCGATCGAGCCGATCACGCCTAAGGCCGGCAACAGAATGTCACGCGTGAAAGACTTCCGCCGGTCCACCACGATCTGGTCACCGGAGCGTATCGGCATCAAGCTGGCGCCGCCGGAGGGGTCGTTGAGGTCCACCACGAGCACGCTCTGCTGGCCGCCGGAGCTCAGGCGAAGCACCCGGACGCGGTTCCGCGCCCCCACCTCGCTGGTACCGCCGGCCCGCGCGATCGCTTCGCCGATGGTCGTCTCCGGGCGGACGGCGAATACCATCGGCCGCTCCACCTCACCGGACACCGCGACGCGAACCAGCGGCTCCATCACGAACTCGGGATTTTCCTCGAAGCGGGCCAGGAAGCGACGGACGTTGGCCTCCGCCGTCGCGAACGCGATGCCTCCGACCTGCACGGACCGGTAGAGCGGATGGGTGATGGAGCCGTTCGGCGCCACCACGAAATCGCCGCTGAACTCCGGCTTGCGCCAGACCACGATCCGAACCGAATCGCCGGGGGCCAACACCGCTTGATCGTTCGACGGGCGGGTCTCCTGCGCCATCGCCGGGACCGTGCCGGCCACCATGGCGAACAGGGCGAGAGCGTACAGGGCGCGCATAGACCTCACGAGGCCAAGAGAAGGATCCGACCAACCGAGCCCATGGGGGCATTCCGACGCAACGTTTGCACAATCCATGCCCCTGAGGGGGGAATGGGTGTGGGGGTGCTACCGCATGCCTGAGACCACGCAAGACAATCTACCACAGCCAGATCGCAAGTTCATCCCAGGGGCCCATCGGCACGGTGTTCCGGAACACACTGCAAGTATTGGGGCGTGGGCAGATACGACGCGGCGAGCCGGATCACCGGCCCGCCGCAGGAGTGTAGCGAGCGCCCTACAGATGCCTCAACGAAGCCGGACGATCCTGGCGACCGACGGCACGTCCGACCCGGTCAGGATGAAGACCATGTAGTGGCCCGGGGGCGCCCGGTTGACCGAGCTGGGCGCGGTCACCGTCAGTCCCGTGGCGTTGGCGGTGAACGTGAGGCGCTGGAAGCGCTGGTTTTCGTCGAAGGCATGGGTCGTCGCGCCCAGGCGAATCAGGCTCACCTTCGCGATCGAGCCGGCCTGCGGCGTGAGAATGCGGAACTGGGAACCGTAGCTCACCTCGTCCGGCGCACCGGTGATGGTCGGGCGGGCGCCGCGGAGCAGATAGGGCGGCGAGAAGAACTCCGCGTTGCGCTGGTTCGGCGCGCCGGCCCCGTCGCCGCTGCCGGCGTGGAGGACCCGGCCGTCCGGCAACAGGAGCGACGTGCCGTGATAGCCGCGCGTGATCGCGCTGCTCGCGAGGGTGGTCCACTGGCCGCTGGCGGGATGCCAGAGCTCCGCCGCACGGACCGGCACGCTCAGATCGTTGAACTTGGTGCCGCCGACGCCGCCGGTGGCGAGCACCTCGCCGGTCGGCAGCACGGTCAGGTTGTGATGGCGCCGGGCGAAGGACATGGACCCGGTCCACTTCCAGACCGGCTTGGCCACGTTGAGGTCGATCGTTTCCGCGGTGTTGGTGGTGCGCGACCCGCCGGCGTACAGGATCTTCCCGTCGTCGTACATGACCGCGGAGCCGTATTCCCGCGCGCCAAACAGCCGGGTGGGGCCCTTCTGCCAGACACCGGTCCCGCTGAGCGAGAGAAAGCGGGTGGGCCGGGTGGATCCGGCCACATAGAGACGGCCGTCCGGCGCGAGAAACGCCCGCGGGTAGTATGGAAAGGTCCGCGCGGCGCCGGTCAGCCGCCGCACCGAGCCGTTGCTCCACACCTCGGGGACGGTGACTTCCGTACCCGCCTCGTCCCGCCCGGCGATGATCGTGACGTCGCCGTTCCCCAGCAGCGTCGCGGTCGGATACCAGCGCCCGCGCTGCATCGGCGCGCTGCTGGTCCACGTGTTGGTGGCTGCGTTGAAGAGCGTGATGTCCGGCAGGCCGTGGTTGTCGCTGATGTGGCCGCCCGCGACGAGCACCCTGCCGTCGGGCAGCAGTACGTGGCCGGAGCAGAAGAGATTGGCCGGCGACGGTACCGGGGAGAACACGCCCGTGGCGGGGTTCCATACCTGCGGCTGGCCCGTGCGCCCGAAGGCGAGCACTCGGCCGTTCGGCAGCAGCATGGTATGCACGCCGACGATGGGCCAGGTGAACGAGGCCGACCACTCGCCGTTCTCGCCGGCCGCCGCGGCCAGAAACGCCGCAGGAGGCGCCGGCGGACTGCACGGCACGGCTTCGTTCGCACGCGCCACGACCGGTTTTCCGTCGAACGAGATCTCGACGGTGCCGCGCGCGCGGGTCTCGATCATGGCTTCGCTGACCGCGGGATCCTCCGGCGGCGCCGCCTCCACCTCGACGGACCCGGCCTCGCTGCTTCCACCCACTCGATAGCTGACCGTGATCGGAACGGTCCGGGAGCTGGTGACCAGGAACCGGTTGCCGCAGACGTACGAGAGGTCGAGCGGCGAGTCGGCCCCGACCTCGACGTCGCCCGGGAGCGGCTCACCCACGCCCGGACCCGCCTGGGATGGCTCCTCGCCGCACGCGCCGAGCGCGAGCGCACCCGCGAGCGCGACGGTGAGGCAGGGCCAGCGACGCGACGGACCGAGCGGCATCTGCGACTCCTAATGGATCCGGATGATGTGTCCGACGGACGGCACACCGTCGCCGTCGAGGATGAACACCATGTAGTGGCCCGGGGGCGCCCGGTTGCTCGACGACGGGGCCGTCACATCGAGCCCGGTGCCGTCGGCGGTGAAAGTGAGCCACTGGAACCGCTGATTCTCGTCGAAGGCGTGGGTGACGGCGCCGAGACGGATCAGGCTGACGCGGGAGATGCCGCCCGCCTGCGGCGTCACGATGCGGATGTTGGCGCCATAGGCCACGTCCGCGGGAGCGCTCGTGATCGTGGGCCGGGCACCGCGCAGCAGGTACGGAGGCGAGAAGATCTCCGCGTTCTTCTGGTCGGGCGCGCCGGCGCCTTCGCCGCTGCCGGCGTGCAGCACCCGGCCGTCGGGCAGGAGGAGCGAGCTGGCGTGATAGCCACGGGTGATCGCGCTGCTCGCCATCGTGCGCCACTGCCCCGTCTCCGGATTCCACATCTCGGCCGCGTGGACGCCCGCGCTGACATCGTTGAAGCCCGCCCCGGCGACACCGCTGGTGGCGAGCACCTCGCCGTTGGGCAGCACGGTAAGGTTGAGGTGCCGGCGCGCATGCGCCATCGACCCGGTTGCGCTCCAGCTGGGTGATCCCTGGTTGAGATCGATGATCTCCGCCGTGTTGGTCGGAGGACTCGCGTTCCCGCCGGCGTAGAGGACCTTGCCATCGTCGTACATCACCGCCGAGCCGTACTCGCGGCTCGGCCCCACCCGCTGCGGACCACCCGACCAGGAGCCGCTGCCGGTCACGGTGAGGAAGCGGGTGTTCTTCGCCGGTCCGGCGACGTACACACGGCCGTTCGGGGTGAGGAACGCCCTTGGATAGTACGGCAGCGCGAAGCTGGCACCGGTAAGCTGCTGGAGGCCGCCGTTGGTCCACAGATCGGGAACCGGAACCTCGCTCGCTCCCTGGTCCTTGCCGGCGAGAATGACCACGTCACCGTTCCCCAGCACCGTCGTGGTCGGATACCAGCGGCCGCGAGGCATCTCAGGGAGCGACGTCCACGAGTCCGTGGTGGCGGAGAAGAGCGTGAGGTTGGGCAACCCCTGGTTGTCGTCGATGTGCCCCCCAGCGAGGAAGACCCGCCCGTCGGGGAGAAGCGCATGGCCGGAGCAGAAGAGGTTGGCCGGCGCGGGGACGGGCTTGAAGGTGCCAGTCGCAGGGTTCCAGATCTGAGGCGCGTTGGTCCGGTTGATCGCGAGCACCCGCCCGTCGGGCAGCAGCATCGTGTGGATGGCTACGATGGGCCAGGTGATCGGCGCGGTCCACTGCCCTGTCTCCGACGCGGTGGTCTGGAGCGTGATCGCATCGGACTCGGCGCCGGTGAAGCCGGTAGCGGCGAACGTCAGGGTGTAGCTGCCGGAAGGGCCGCTCAGCGCCAGGTCGGTGAAGGCCGCGACGCCGTCGGCATTGGTCTCGACCGAGGCGGTGCCCGAGAGCGCCGCGCCGCTCGCCGACGCGATGACTTCGATGCCGGCAGCCAGCGGGTTGCCCTCGGCGTCTTCGGCACGGACGGCCGGCTGCTGCGCGAACACTTCGCCATTCTCCGCTTGGCTCGACGGCTGCACCGTGATGACCAGGCGATCGCTCTCGCTCGGCGTTTCCGTGAGGGCGATCGGGCCTGACTCGGCGGG
>Ga0190265_10003405_pt1 | contig 10848 bp, 11 predicted proteins | sample Popmic124T_FD_133135 | JGI IMG/M metagenome (GOLD analysis project Ga0190265, IMG submission 133135) | Populus adjacent soil microbial communities from riparian zone of Indian Creek, Utah, USA - 124 T | ecosystem: Environmental > Terrestrial > Soil > Riparian zone | place: USA: Utah | collected...
AGCACCGTCCCGATCGTGTTCGCCCAGACGATCGTGGAGGCGCCGAAGTAGGGAGCGAGCAGCCGGACGGCCGCGATCTCCGCGCCGAGCGAGCCCGTCCCCACCACGAACACGAGGAAGGGCAGAGGAGGCATTCCGTTCCGGAATGTAGTGGTCAGGACCATCCGGGGGCCGGGCTAGTCTCGCCCACAATGGACCTCGCCGCAGCGGACCGCAGCTATCTGTGGCACCCCTTCACGCAACAGCGCGGCTGGGCCCAGGAGGACCCCGTGATCATCGAGCGCGGTGAGGGCACGGACCTCATCGACGTGCACGGCAACCGCTACATCGACGGCGTCTCCTCGCTCTGGTGCAACGTGCACGGCCACGGTCATCCCCGCATCGACGCCGCGGTCACCGACCAGCTCTCGAAGGTCTCCCACTCCACGATGCTCGGCCTGAGCCACCGCCCGGCGATCGAGCTTGCGCAGCAGCTGGTGGGGCTCGCCCCGCCCGGGCTCACACGCGTCTTCTACTCGGACTCGGGCTCCACCGCCACCGAGGTCGCCCTCAAGATGGCGTTCCAGTACTGGCGCCAGCGCGGGCAGGACCGGCGCAGGTTCGTGTCCTTGAAGATGGCCTACCACGGCGACACGATCGGCTCAGTGTCCGTGGGCGGCATCGACCTCTTCCACTCGATGTACCACCCGCTCCTGTTCGACACGCTCAAGGCCGACCCGGGCGACGCCGCGGACATGGAGCGCCTGCTCGCCGCGCACCCGGGCGAGGTGGCCGCGGTGATCATGGAGCCGCTGGTGCAGGGCGCCGCCGGAATGCTCACGCATCCGCCGGGCTACCTGGGCGCCGTGCGCGACATGTGCGACCGGCACGGCGTGCTGCTGATCCTCGACGAGGTGGCCACCGGCTTCGGCCGCACCGGCCGCATGTTCGCGTGCGACCACGAGGGCGTTGCGCCCGACCTGCTCTGTCTCGCCAAGGGCATCACGGGCGGGTACCTGCCGCTGGCGGCCACGCTCGCCAGCGAGGAGATCTACGAGGGCTTTCTCGGAGAGCACGAGGAGTTCCGCACGTTCTTCCACGGCCACACCTACACGGGCAACCCGCTCGCGTGCGCTGCGGGGATCGCGACGCTCGACGTCTTTGCCGAGGAGCGCACGCTCGAGCGCCTGCAGCCGAAGATCCGGCTGCTCGAGGAGCTGCTCGAGCCGATCGCCGCGCACCCCGCCGTGAGCGAGGTGCGCCGCTGCGGGTTCATGGTCGGGATCGAGCTGCTGGAGCACCCGCTGCCCCTGCGGATCGGGCACCAGGTGACGCTCGAGGCACGCCGGCGCGGGGCCATCATCCGCCCGCTCGGCGACGTGGTCGTGCTGATGCCGCCCCTGGCCATCGCCACGGACGACCTGCGCCGGCTCGTGGAGATCACGGGCGAGGCGATCGACACCGCCACGAACGCCGCAGCGCTCCGCGAAGCGGCCTAGCCAACTACCTCAAAACGGCCATGCCCGCCCGGCTGGCCCCCGTCGAGTACGCGGGCGTGGTCCGGAAAACACTCCTATATGCGGTCATCGTGGCGCTGCCCGCGGTTCTGCTTCTGCTTGCCCCGGCGCCCGCCGATGCGGCAGCGCCGAGCGAGTGGCTCGTGGGGACCACGGCCGGCATTCGGACGGCCGCCAACGCGCCGGGCACTCAGATCGCTCCGGGCGTCCGGGTCGTGCGCGGAGGCAGGGACACGCTGAGGCGACTTCGCAGCCGCCCCGACGTGCGCTGGGTCGAGCCCAACAGACACTTCACGCCGAGCTCGCTGGCCGCCCCCACGGATCCGTTCTTCAAACAGCAGTGGGCCCTCCGGGCCGCGCGGGTCCCGCGCGCATGGCGCACGAGTGTCGGCGGCGGGGTCGCCGTGGCGATCCTCGACACGGGGATCGACGCCGGTCATCCGGACCTGGCGCGCAACCTCTGGACGAACCCGGGCGAGATTCCGGCGAACGGCGTGGACGACGACAGCAACGGCTACGTGGATGACGTTCACGGCGCTGACATGGTGGACGGCGACGGGGATCCGGCCGACGGCCTGGGGCACGGCACCGCCGTGGCCGGGGTGATCGGTGGCCGAGGCAACAACGCCACCGGCATCAGCGGAGTTGCCTGGCGCGTCCGGCTGATGCCGGTGAAGGTACTCCCGGACCAGGGCGTCGGCACGACCGCAACGCTCGTGGCCGGCCTCCAGTACGCGCTCGCGAACGGAGCGCGCGTGGTAAACATGAGCCTCAACGGCGCCGACCGCAGCCTGGCGCTCGAGGAGACAATCGCGGCCGCCGAGGCGCAGGGCGTGCTCGTGGTGGCCTCGGCCGGCAATGACGGCGGCGACCGCGACAGCGTGCCCTCCTACCCCGCCTCGATCACGTCGTCGGCGGTCGTGTCCGTGGCCTCGAGCAGCCGCGGCGGCCGGCTCGCCTACGCATCCGCGTACGGCGCGAGCAGCGTCGACATCGCCGCGCCGGGCGACAACATCCTCACCACCGATCCGCGCGGCCGCTACGGCACGCACTCCGGAACCTCCTTCGCGGCGGCCTACGTCTCGGGCGCCGCGGCGCTGCTGGCCTCGGCCCAGCCGGCGGCATCGGGCTCACACCTGCGTGGCGCGATGCTGGCGTCTGCTCGGCGCGGCGATCGTCTCGACGGGCGGGTGCCAGGCGGGCAGCTCAACGTGGCCGGCGCCGTGAGGCGGCTCGTACCGCCCGCCCGGCGCTAACCTTCGCGCGCCGTGAACGAGACGCAAACCGTCACACAGCAATGGATCTGCACCTCGTGCGGATTTATCTACGACCCAGCCGAGGGCGACCCCGACGGCGGCATCCCGCCCGGCACGGCCTTCGAGGACATCCCGAACGACTGGTTCTGCCCGGTCTGCGGGGCTCGCAAGAGGGACTTCGAGATCTACGAGCCCTGAGGTGGTCGAGCCCCCGTCAGGCGAGGAGTTCAATCCCGGTGAGGTCACGGAGGCGCGGCAGGCCGCGTCGCTGATCCTGCTGCGGGACTCGCCGGAGGGCCCGGAGGTGCTGCTCGTCCAGCGCAACCCGGAGCAGCGCTTCATGGGCGGCGCCTGGGTCTTCCCGGGCGGCGCGAACCACGCGGACGAGGACGCGAACCACGCCACCACGGCCGTCCGCGAGCTCGAGGAGGAGGCCGGGATAGCGCTCGACGGGGAGGTCGAGCTGGTCCCGTTCTCGCGCTGGATCACGCCGGAGGAGGTGAAGATCCGCTTCGACACCTGGTTCTTCGCGGCGCAGGCGCCGCCCGGCGTCGAGGCCACGCCGGACGGAGCGGAGTGCGTGGACGCCCGCTGGCTTCGGCCCGCCGACGCTCTGGCCGCCCACGCGCAGGACGAGCTGGCGCTCGTCTTCCCGACGATCAAGCACCTTGAGCTGCTCTCCGAGCATGGTTCGGTGGAGGAAACGCTCGCGGCGGCTCGCGCGCGCCCGGTGGAGCCCGTGATGCCGAAGGTCGCCGTCCGCGACGGCACCGCGCAGGTCCTGCTGCCCGGCGAGCCGGGCTACGACGACGCCTAGCGCCGCAACACAAGCGCCCTTACCTTGTTGATGCGAGTGATGAGGCGTGCATTCCTGATAGCCGGGGTCGCGGCAGCACTGCTGTCGCTGCTCGGCGCTGCCGCGATGGCGGACACCCTGATCGGCAGCGACGCTTCCGATCAGCTTCAGGGCACCCCGGGCCCGGACCAGATCTACGGCGAGGGCGGCGGTGACGTTCTCATCGCCCTCGGCGCCAACGACTACATCGAGGCGGGACCCGGCAACGACGAGATCGACGCCGGCGGCGGGCTCGACCTGGCGATCGCCGGCACGGGGAACGATCACGTGGATGGCGGCGTGGGCGACGACGTCGTGTACGCCGGTGCGGGCGACGACGTGGTGCTGGGCGGCGCTGGAGCCGACACGCTCTTCGGACAGGACGGGAGCGACCAGCTGTTCGGAGGCAACGGCGACGATCGGCTCTACGCCAGCGGTGGCCAGGACTTCGTCGATGCAGGCTCCGACGACGACACGGTGCTGGCCGACGGCTCCGGCATAACGATCCTGGGGGCCGGCGGAAACGACACGATCACGGCGATCGGTGGCCCCACCACTGTCGAGGGCGGGGGCAACCACGACCGGATCCGGACGGGCACGGGGAGTGACCACGTGTCCGGCGGGCCTGGCCGCGACTCGATCGCTACCGGCGCCGGCAACGACCGCATCGAAGCCGCTGACGGCCGCCGCGATCGCGTGCGCTGCGGCCCCGGGATCGACTCGGTCACGGCGGACCGGATCGACGTGCTGAGCGGCTGCGAGAACGTCACGCGTCCAATCGGGTAGAACCCCTACATGGCGAGCGACCCGCTGACGGTGGCGGTCACCGGGCCCACCGGGGATCTCGGGATCGCGATCGTGAACGCCTTGGAGCGCTCGCGAGCCGTGAAGAGCATCGTCGGGATGGCACGCCGGCCGTTCGACCCGGCCGAGCAGGGCTGGAAGAAGACCGAGTACCGCCAGGGGGATGTCAATGACGCGGCAAGTGTCGGCGCGCTCGTCAAGGGCGCCGACGTGGTGGTGCATCTCGCGTTCGCGATCCTCGACGCGAGCGACAAGACGCGCGAGCTGAACATCGACGGCTCAAAGCGGGTGTTCGAGGAGGCGGCGAAAGCCGGCGCAAAGCGCATCTGTTACGCGTCGAGCGTCGCCGCCTACGGCTTCCACGACGACAACCCGGACTGGCTCACCGAGGAGATCCAGCCACGTGGGTCGCCCGAGCATCCGTACTCGCACCAGAAGGCGGAGGTGGAGCGCGTGCTCGGCGAGGTGCTGCTGCGCCATTCGAACACGGTGGCCTACGCGTTCCGGCCCTGCATCGTCGCCGGTCCCGAGGCGCGCACGATGCTCGAGGAGATCCCCTACTACCGCCTCAGCGAGGCGATGCCCGATGCGGTCGCGCGGCTGCTCGGCTCGCTGCCGGTGCTGAAGCCCGTGATCCCGGACCCCGGCGTGCGCTTCCAGCTCGTCCACGAGGACGACGTGGCGAGCGCCTTCGCCGCCGGCGTGCGCGGGATCGGCGAGCCCGGCCCGTACAACCTCGCGGGCAGCGGCACGCTCACGATGTCCGACGTGGCCGATGCCCTCGGCTGGTACTCGGTGCCGGTGCCGAAGCAGCTCGTCGACGCCACGGCCGAGGTGGCCACGCGCCTGCCCTTCATGCCGGAGACGGTGGCTTGGATTCACTCGGTTCGCAAGCCGGTCCTGATGAAGACCGACCGGGCGAAGAAGCTGCTGCGGTGGCGCCCCAAGCACACCGCCAAGGCCACGCTCAAGGAGATGGCCGAGGCTCAGAGGGCCCTGCGGTACAGCTCCGCGTAGTCCTCCTCCGACATCTCGCGCGGGTTCAGCAGCGTGGTGCCGTCGCCCATCGCACCCTCCACGAGAGCCGGGATCCCGTCCTCCGGCACGCCCACCTGTGACAGGTGGGTGGGAAGGCCGAGCCGGCCCGAGAGGTCGGTCAGGTAGTCGGCCAGCGCATCGCCGATCTCGCGATCGGTCACGTCAAAGATCTCTCCGATGTCGCGGTAGCGATCCGCGATGTCGCTGGTCCCCTGCGCGTTGTGGCGGATCACGTGCGGCAGGTGGATCGCGTTCGCCACGCCGTGCGGGACGCCGAAGTGGGCACCCGCGGGGTGTGACATCGCGTGCACCGAGCCGAGCGCGATGGTGATGGCGAGGTTGGCGGCGATCAGCATGTTGCCGCGCGCCTCCTCGTCCTCCTCGCCACGCTGCACGGCGCGCTCGAGGTTGTCGCGGATCATGCGCAGCGCCTGGAGCGAGCGGGCGTCCTGGTGCGGGCTCCAGTCAACCGACACGTAGCCCTCGATCGCGTGGGTCATCGCGTCCATGCCGGTGGCGGCTGCCACGGCCGGAGGCAGCGTGCGCGTGGTGTCCGGATCGAGGATCGCGAGCCGCGGGAAGAGCGGGAAGTCGGCGATCTCGATCTTCACGTTCTCGTCCGGGACCTTGATCACGGCCGCCATCGACACCTCGCTGCCGGTGCCCGCGGTGGTCGGGATGCAGGCGAGCGGGGCGAGCTCGTGGGGCTTCCCCATGCCGTCGTCCGCGCGCGGCATCAGGAAGAAGCCCTCCTGCTCGCGCGCATCGCCGCCGTGGGTGAACACCACGTCGGCCACCTTCGCCGTGTCCATCACCGAGCCGCCGCCCAGGGCGAGGAACGAGTCGGCGCCCGCCTCCTTGGCCGCAGCCGCGCAGCGGTCGCAGACCTCAGTCGAGGAGTCCTGGGGCACGTCGTCGAAGATGCCCGCCAGCTCGAGGCCGCCGTCCACGATCCCGGCCTCCACCAGCTCGACGAGGCCCGTGCCGCGGATCACCTGGTCGGTGACCACGAAGATTCGCCGCGCGCCCTCCTTCTGGAACTCGAAGCCGGTCGACTCGAGCAGGTTGCGCCCCGCGATCACCCGGGTCGTGCCGGCGTACTGGTAGAAGTCCTTGAACCCCTTGATCGGGGTCGGATCCAGCGCGGAGCCGGCCTCCATCAGGCGGCCTCGAGCAGGTCCTCGCGCCCGTCCTGCTCGAGCAGCGCGCGGTAGCGCGGGAAGATCGGCTTCGTGAGCGGCACGAGCTTGAGGATCTTTGCCACGGGGCCCTTGGCCTTCATCTGACCGCGCGCGAGCGCCACGGTCACGTTCACCTTGCCGAGCCAGAACCGATGCGCGGTGTCGGCGTCCATGGTCATGACCACCTCGGGCTCCATGTCCGTCGCGCCGCAGTCAACCTGCCCGTCCTCACCCTCCATCAGCTTCACGGTGATCTGGGACTCCGGGTCGCGGTACTGGTACTGGACGATCGTGTTCGCCTTCTGGAACTTGGGGGACAGCTCGTCGTCCTCGGCGAGCTGCTCGAACAGCTTGCCGATGTACGCGTAGACCTCGTCCGCATCTTTGAAGTAAGCCACGGGCGGCAGTCTACGGCCGCGCCCGCACCAGCAGTGTCTGTGCCGCCCGGCCGATGCGCCCATGCTCGTCCCACAGGGCGGTGTCCGTCATGCCGATGCCGTCCACGTGGGTCACCGAATCGAGACAGATCCACTCGCCGCTCGGAGGGCGCAGCAGGTGCACGCTGAGGTCGGTGTTGATGAAGATGAACCCGCTCCAGTCGAGCGGCGCGCTCACGCCGTTGCCGCCGTCCGCGGCCACCATCACTCGCTGGAGCGGGGTGAACGCCTCGCCCTCCACGAGTGCCACGCGCGGGCGCATCCACACCGTGGCGGGCCCGGGCTCGAGGAACTTCCCGCGCGCGAAGACGATCTCCATCGCGGTGTGCCAGCCCACCGTCTCGCCCGTGGCAAAGAATTCCAGGGCGGTCGCGTCCTTCGGGCCGGGCGGCGGCTCGTCCTGCTCCCAGTCGGCGGTGATGTCGGTCGTGGCGAGCCGCCAGGCACGCGCCCGCATGACCACTCCGTCTGACCCCGTCAGGGCGGCCTCCAGCAGCTCCACACTGCGCCCGGGCCGGGTCACCCTGGCGCTCACGGTGAGCGGTGCGATCGGCACCGGCGCGAGGATCTCCACTGTCACGCGTCCGACCCGCATCCCCTCGCGCGGCTCGCAGAGCTCGAGCGCGCGGCCCAGCAAGGCCGAGGGCGGGCCGGCGTGCTGGGCGTCCGGGTCCCAGGGGCCGCGGGTGAGCTCGCTGGGCAGCACGATGTCGCCGTCGAGCGAGTAGAACGCCTCGGTCACGGGCGCTCACGCTATAGCGTGCCGTGCGCATGCAAGCCGTCACATTCCAGGCGCCCGGCGAGGTGCAGGTGGAGGACCGCCCCGAGCCCGAGCTGCTCGAGCGCGACGACGCGGTGGTGCGCGTGGAGGCCACGGGCGTGTGCGGCTCCGACCTTCACATCTACCATGGCCGCGTACAGATCGAGCCGGGGTTCACGCTCGGGCACGAGTTCGTCGGCACGGTGCTCGCGGCGGGCGACGGCGTGACCCAGGTGGCCGAGGGCGACCGCGTGCTTGGCTGCTACTGCTCGGCCTGCGGCAACTGCTTCTTCTGCCGCCGAGGCGACTTCCACAAGTGCGACGACGGACGCGTGTTCGGCCACGGCAAGACCCTCGGCTCGCTCCAGGGCGCCCAGGCCGAGCAGGTGCTCGTGCCGCACGCCAACATCACGCTGCGCCGGGTACCCGAGGGGATGTCCGACGACATCGCCCTGTTCGCGGGCGACGTGATGGGCACCGGCTGGCACGCGGTGGACCAGACGAACATCCGCCCGGGCGACACGGCCGCGGTGCTCGGCCTCGGGCCGGTGGGGCTCTGCGCAGTGCAGGCCGCAAAGGCCGCGGGCGCGGCGCACGTGGTGGCCATCGACACTGTCGAGGAGCGGCTTCGCCTGGCCGAGTCCTTCGGGGCCCAGGCGGTCCACCTCACCGAGGACGACCCGCGGGCCGCGGTCAAGGCCGCCACCGAGGGCCGCGGCGTGGACGGAGCCATCGACGCCGTCGGGCATCCCGACGCGCTCGAGCTCGCATGCCGCGTTACGCGCAAGGCCGGCACGGTGTCCGCGATCGGGGTCTACGCCGAGCGCATCGAGCTGCACATGGGGATCGTGTGGATCAAGGCGCTCACGCTGAAGACCGGGTTTGCGAACGTGATCGGCCACGTGGACCGCGTGCTCTCGATGCTCGACGCGGGAGTGCTCGATCCCAGCCCGCTTGTCACACACCACATGAAGCTCGAGGACGCGGCCGAGGCCTACGCGGTGTACGACCGCCGCGAGGCCCTCAAGATCGTGATGACGCCGTGAGCGTGGAGCGCGGCACAAAGGCGCTGCTCACGCGCCGGCGCGAGCTGCTGGCGCAGGGCGCCGAGCCGATCGGGTGGAAGATCGGCTTCAACGTGCCCGCGACCCAGAAGCGGCTGGGTATCGACGCGCCGCTCGCCGGGTTCCTGACCACCAACAGCCTCATGGAGGGCAGCTGGGACGAGTACCCCGTGATCGTCGAGAGCGAGGTGGCCCTCGAGATCGGCGCCGACGGACGCTCGATCGCCGCGCTCTTCCCGGCGCTGGAGATCGCGGACGAACCCGACCTCGACATGGAGGTCGAGCAGATCCTTGCGGGCAACATCTTCCACCGAGCTGTTGCCTTCGGACCTCGGGTTGAGACCCAGGAGCCCGGCTCCGCGCGAATTCTCGTGAACGGCGAGGAGCAGCACACGGTCCCGGCGGAGGAGACGGGTGAGCGGCTCGAGGCGATGGTCGAGGCGGTGGCGGCACGGCTCGCAGCGGCCGGCGAGCAGCTCCGTGCGGGCGACCGGATCATCACGGGCATCATCGCCCCGCCCCACAAGGCCGAGCCGGGCGACACGGTGCGCCTCGAGCTCGAGTCACTGGGAGGCGTTGAGCTCCGCTTCTCGTAGCATCCGGCGGCATGAACACCGATGCCGCCACGCTGCCCGACGCCCTCTCCGACGCCGCCCGCTCGTTCGCCGCGGGCCCGCACCGCCTGCTGATCGGCGGCGAGCGTCCGGAGGCCGCCGACGGCCGCACCTTCGAGACGTTCGATCCCTCCACCGGGCGCGTGATCACCGAGGTGCCGTATGCGGGCAGCGACGACGTCGACCGCGCCGTCCGGGCGGCCCGAGACGCCTTCGAGGACGGACGCTGGAGCGGCATCGCGGCCGCCGAACGCACGCGCGCGATGCTTGCCTTCGCGGACACCATCGACGCGAACGCCGACGAGCTCGCCCAGCTCGAGTCGCTCGACAACGGCAAGCCGGTGAAGATGGCGAGGCGCGTGGACGTGCCGCTCGCCTCCGCGCACATCCGCTACTTCGCGGGCTGGCCCACGCGCATCACGGGCGAGGTCCTGCCGGTGGCCCAGCCGAACATGCACTGCTACACCCGCAAGGAGCCCGTGGGCGTGGCCGGGCAGATCATTCCCTGGAACTTCCCGCTGCTGATGGCCGCCTGGAAGGTGGCCCCCGCCCTCGCGGCCGGCTGCACGATCGTGCTAAAGCCGGCCGAGCAGACGCCGCTCACCGCGCTGCGCCTCGGCGAGCTCGCACTGGAGGCGGGCATCCCAGAGGGCGTGCTGAACGTGATCACCGGCGATGGCGAGACCGGCGCCGCGCTCGTGGACCACCCGGGCGTGGACAAGATCGCCTTCACCGGCTCGACCGTGGTGGGGCGGGAGATCGGCGCCAAGGCGGGACGAGCATTGAAGAGGGTGACGCTCGAACTGGGCGGGAAGTCGCCGAACATCATCCTTCCGGACGCCGACCTTCAGGCGGCGGTCAAGGGCGCCTACCAGGCGATCTACTACAACACCGGCCAGGCCTGCAACGCGGGCTCGCGCCTGTTCGTCCACAAGGACCAGTACGACGACGTGCTGTCCGGACTGGCCGAGGCGGCTGGCAAGGCGCGGCTCGGCTCGGGGCTCGACCCGGACACGCAGATGGGCCCGCTGATCTCGGCCGAGCAGGAGGAGCGAGTGCGCGGGTACATCGAGTCCGGCAAGTCCGAGGGCGCCGAGCTGGTGACCGGCGGGGGCGCCCGCGAGGGCGAGGGCTGGTTCGTGGAGCCCACGTTGTTCAGCGCCACCGACGACAACCTGACGATTGCTCGCGAGGAGATCTTCGGGCCGGTCCTGGTTGCGCTGCCGTACGACTCGATCGAGGAGGTCGCCCGCCGCGCAAACGACACAGACTACGGCCTGGCCGCCGGCGTCTGGACGAGCGACATCGCGGCCGCCCACAAGCTGGCCGGCCTGCTGCGCGCGGGCGACATCTGGATCAACAC
>Ga0190265_10003406_pt1 | contig 10846 bp, 7 predicted proteins | sample Popmic124T_FD_133135 | JGI IMG/M metagenome (GOLD analysis project Ga0190265, IMG submission 133135) | Populus adjacent soil microbial communities from riparian zone of Indian Creek, Utah, USA - 124 T | ecosystem: Environmental > Terrestrial > Soil > Riparian zone | place: USA: Utah | collected...
CCTCTCGCGATGACCGATGGAGCGGCTCGAACGCTCATCGTCCACGGGGGGCCCGAAGACAACGGCATCGTCGAACGACTCACGACGCGTGACTCGGCGCGCGCGTGGTCGAGCGGGCAATGGATGACGGAGACGGCAGGAGGATCAGACGTCGGGCGAACGGGCACGATAGCTCGCAGAGAGGACGGCGGTGGCTGGCGGCTCTGGGGAACCAAGTGGTTCACCTCGGCCACGACGTCGGAGATGGCACTGACGCTGGCCCGTCCGGAGGATGCACCACAGGGCTCCAGGGGACTGGTTCTGTTTCGCGTTCATCGGGTCCTGGAGGACGGAACCCGCAACCGCATCGTCGTCCGACGTCTGAAAGACAAGCTCGGTACGCGTGCTCTTCCGACTGCTGAGCTCGACCTGGAGGGGGCACTAGCGTTCCCAGTCGGTGATGCGGAGACGGGCAGCGGTGTCAGCCGCATCGCGACCATGCTGAACATCACTCGAATTCACAACTCGCTCGGCGCGTCGGGGGCCCTGGCGCGTGGCCTTGCCTGGGCGCGCGCGTACGCGCGCGAACGCGAGGCTTTTGGTCGTCCGCTTCACGACCTACCGGCCCATCTTGCAACCTTGACGGATCTGACAGTTGACTACGCGGCGAGCCTCGCTCTCGTACTGCGTTGTTGCGAGCTTGCCGGACGCCAGGAGAACGGCCTGGGGAACGCCGATGAGTCTGCAGTGCTTCGCTCTTTGACGCCCGTTACGAAGCTGTCGACGGGACGCTGGTCCATTGCCGGGGTGACCGAGGCGATGGAGGCCGTCGGCGGCGTCGGCTACTGCGAGGACTCCACGATTCCCGCGCTCGTTCGTAACACGCACGTCATTCCCATCTGGGAGGGGACTACCAACGTGCTATCTCTCGACGTGCTGCGCGCGGCTCAGAAATCGAACGCTCTGGAAGCCCTCTTGGACGACGCGCGACGGCTTGTCGTGGATCTCGCAGACGACCCCCGGTCGGGCGAGGCCGCGAGGGCGGTTCTGGCGGCGCTCGACGAGTTGGCCAAACGCTCGCTCGACCTGGCGAATGATCCAGAGGGGGCCGAGGCGGGCGCGCGCTCGCTCGCGCTCGGCACCGGTTCCACCTACGCGTGCGCGTTGCTCTGTCACCAAGGGCATTGGGCCGCAGCACACGGTCATGAGGAAACGGCAGCGATAGCGGCCCGCCTGGCCGCGCGCGGCCTCGTGCCTCCCCCCGCCCCAACCGACCTGAGTCTCGGGATGAGAGGCTAGAACAATCCGACTTGGCGGCGCCATCGTGGCGCAGAGCCCCGATCAATTCACCTAGTAGCAGTTTCTTCCTGTGTCGGGGGACGTCCCTTAGGGACCGCCCCTCTTGGCATGGGGATTGTTGCGCGATGGACGCGCGACCCTCAGGATTCATAGGAACGAAAGAGGTGCAGGGTCGCCGACGACGAAACGCGCAAAATGGCACGACTACTCATTGTGGATGACGAAGAGCCTGTTCGTCGCCTCCTTAGTCGCCTGCTCGAGAGCAACGGTTACTCGTGCATGACCGCTCAAGACGCGACCGAGGCAAGCGCGGCCCTGAGCGCGGAGCCCTTCGACCTCTTGCTAACCGACATGAACATGCCCGGGGACTCTGGGCTCGATCTCATACGGGCGGCGTCGGAGTTGTACCCCGACCTCGCAACGGTGATGGTCACCGGCGTGGACGACAGAGAAATCGCGAACGAGGCGCTCACACTGGGCGCCTATGGCTACATCATCAAGCCGTTCCAATCCAACGAGATCCTAATCAGCGTCACAAACGCGCTGCGACGCCGGGCCCTCGAAATCGACAACCGCGGACACCAGACGCGCCTCGAGCAAATGGTAAGGGAGCGGACGGCCGAGTTGTGGAACGCCATCCGCCACCTGGAGACGACCCAGGAGAGCCTTCGCAAGTCGCGCGAGGAGACCGTTAAGCGACTAGCGATTGCAGCCGAGTTCCGCGACGATGAGACAGGACGCCACGTACAACGAATGAGCCGCTACTGTGCCCTCCTCGTCCGCGAGATGGGAGCGGATTCGGAGCGCGGAGAGATCATTCGGCTGGCCAGCCAGATGCACGACGTGGGCAAGCTCGGCATTCCCGACAGCATTCTCAGGAAGCCCGGCCCCCTCACACCAGAAGAACGCAAGATCATGCAGAAACACTGTGAGATCGGCTGGCGCATTCTTTCTGGGTCGCAGTCGGAGCTCCTGGATGCTGCGGCGGTGATCGCGAGGACCCACCACGAGCGCATCGACGGTGCGGGCTATCCGTACGGTTTGTCCGGCGATGCCATTCCGTTTGAGGGCCGCGTTGCAGCCATCGCGGACGTCTTCGATGCTTTGACCACCGATCGTGTCTACCGAACCGCGATGCCACTCGGTAGAGCGCTCGAGATCATGCGCGAAGGACGAGGCTCTCACTTCGACGCGGAGGCTCTCGACGTCTTTTTTGACGCCCTCGACGAGGTCATCCGAATCCACGAGGAACAGTCCGACCGGTGAATAAGGCACCACCCTCTCCACCGAGGTCGTGAAAGACTGATCTCGATGGAGGTGAACGTTCGCTGACTTACGACGGCAAGTCGGCCTTGATAGTGGTCGACGTTCAGAATGATTTCGCCGATCCTCGAGGCAACCTCTACGTTTCCGAAGGAGAGGTCGTCGTGCCGTTCGTAAACCGGCAGATCGACGAGGCGCGCAAAGCCGGCGCATCCATCGTGTTCACACAGGACTGGCATCCGTCATCAACGCCGCACTTCGCCAAAGACGGTGGTATCTGGCCGGTGCACTGCGTGATGGACACTTGGGGAGCCGAATTCCATCCCGACCTTGCCGTCGACGGCGAGATCGTTAGAAAGGGTGCTACGGGAAACGATGGCTACTCAGGCTTTACCGAGCGTCATCCGACAACATCCGAGGAGCACGCCACGGAGCTCGTCGATGTTCTGCGAAAGGACGGCATCGAGCGCGTCGTGGTGGTGGGGCTGGCCACCGACTATTGCGTGAAGGAGACGGCGATAGACGCCCTCAAATACGGCTTTGCTGCGAGCGTGCTGACCGATGGTGTCAGGGGAGTGAACCTGGAGCCGGGCGACGACGACCGCGCGCTCGAGGCGATCCGAGCAGCCGGAGGCACGACCGAGTGACCTGGGTCAATTCTTCCAATGCGGCCCTGTTGACTGACCTGTACGAGCTGACGATGGCCGCAAGCTACTTCCGGCACAAGATGGAGGAGCGGTCGACCTTTGATCTGTTCGTTCGCCGGTTGCCGGCCAGCCGCAACTTCCTGATCGCTTGCGGGCTCGAGCATGCGCTCGAGTATCTGGAAACCATGCGCTTCGACGACGAGAGCCTGAACTATCTTCGCTCGCTGGAGATGTTCGATGACGAGTTCCTCGATTATCTGGGAGCACTTCGTTTTGGCGGCGACGTGCACGCCATTCGGGAGGGAGAGGCGGTCTTCGGCGGCGAGCCCCTGCTGCGTGTCACTGCACCGCTCCCTCAAGCCCAGATAGTTGAGAGCTACTTGTTGAATTGCGTCACGTTTCAGACGATGGTCGCTTCAAAGGCAGCGCGCGTCGCGCTTGCATCGGGCGAACGCAACTTCGTTGATTTCTCTCTGAGACGAGACCATGGAGCCGATGCCGCACTCAAAGGAGCGCGTGCCTCGTACATAGCGGGCGCGGCGGCGACCTCGAACGTCCTCGCGGGGAAGGCTTTCGGGATTCCGGTCAACGGGACGATGGCCCACTCATACGTCATGGCTTTCGACAGCGAGATCGAGGCGTTCAGAACGTTCGCGCGCGACTTTCCAGATCGAGCAGTGCTGTTAATCGATACCTTCGATGTCGAGGAAGGCGCCCGTCGCGCAGCTCGAGTGGCTACTGAGCTTGCAGACGAGGACGTGCACCTCACTGGTGTCCGAATCGACTCGGGCGATCTCGCTCACCTAGCGAGGTCCGTCCGAAAGATCCTGGACGATGCGGGCCTCGTCGACACGTCCATTTTTCTCTCCGGTGACCTCGACGAGCACAGGATCGCCGAGTTGGTGAACGACGGTGTCCCCGTCGATGCATTCGGCGTGGGGACTCAGTTGGGGGTCAGCGGCGACGCACCTTCCCTTGGGGGCGTCTACAAACTCGTTGCCGACGCGGGCGGCCCGAGGATCAAGCTGTCGGCGGGGAAGATCACGCTGCCGGGATGCAAGCAGGTTTGGCGCTTTGAACGCGACGGTGTCATCGATCGTGACGTGATCGCCCTCGAGGGCGAGGACATGCCGGACGCCCGGGCGATTCTGGAGCCGGTCATGCTCAACGGGCGCCGTGTGGCCCCGGCCCCACCGCTGGATGAGGCTCGCAACCGCTGCGCGTCCACGCTGGCGACATTGCCGAAGCCATTGAAATCGCTGACGCATAGCGGCGAGTATCGGGTAGAGAGATCCGAGGGGTTGAGGGATCTGGTCGAGCGCACGAGCGCTGCCAGACGTTGAGCGCCCGGCCTTGCACAGACGGCCTCCGTCCGGGGGTCAGAAGGGATCAACGATGATCTTCAGGCAGTTCTACCTTCCCAGTCTCGGCCACGCCTCCTACCTCATTGGAGACGAGGCCACCGGTCAGGCGCTGATACTCGACGCGCAGCGAAATGTGACCGACTACTACGCGATGGCGCGCCGGCAGGGGCTTCGCATCGGCTATGCCATCGACACTCACGGCCACAACGACTACATGAGTGGTATCAGCGAGGTCGCTGCGAGAGGTGATGTCGAGTTGCTCGGTTACCACGAAGCCAAACTTGGCTACGACCATCGAAGCGTCAAGGACGGCGAGCTAATCGAGATAGGGGATGTAGCGTTCGAGATCCTCCACACTCCCGGACACACGCCCGAGCACGTCAGCCTCTTGGTCTACGACAGGACGGCGGGCAATGAACCGACGATGCTCCTATCGGGTGGAGCTCTGCTGGTCGGGGACCTGGCTCGTCCCGACTTGCTCGGTGGGGCCGATGAGGCGCGCAGCGCGGCACGCGACTTCTGCCACACCATCCAGGAGAAGATCCTGTGGCGCTTACCCGACCATGTCGAGGTCTGGCCGACGCACGTTGCCGGCTCGCTATGCGGCGGAAACATCGGCAGCAGGCTTTCCACGACTGTGGGATACGAGCGAAAGACGAATGCGGTGCTTACGCGCGTTTCGAACTCGGAGGAGTTTGTTGAGGAGTGCATCCGGTTGGACAACCTGCCGGCCGTGCCGCCCTACTGGCGTCGCATGCGCTCCAAGAACCTCGCCGGGCCCGATCTTCTCGGCGTGCTCAGGGAACCTCCGGCTCTCAAGCCGAACGAGTTCGCGGAGTACATGCGAGATGGGGCAGTCGTTCTCGACGCTCGGTCCTCCGAAGCCTGGGCCGGAGGACACATCCCCGGTTCTCTCAATGTCGGCCTGTCCAACAGTTTCTCGACCTGGGCGGGCACGGTCCTGGGAGACGGAGACAGAGTGCTGTTGGTCCTGGAGGATCCGGATCTGCTCTGGGAAGCCGCTTGGCAGCTCTTGAGGACCGGCTACGACCTTCCGATCGGTTGGCTCTCCGGCGGCATGCAAGCGTGGCGCACGAGCGGCGAATCGGTCGAGGCGATGGGAGAGATTTCCGTCGGCGACCTCAAGAAGCGGATGGAGGAATCGAATATAGAGGTTCTCGATGTGCGACAGCCTGCGGAGTGGGCTGAGGGGCATATTCCCGGAGCCAGCTTCATCACGGGGGCCGAGGTCCCAGAGCGGCTGAGTGAGGTGGGCACCACGAAACCACTCGCGGTCGTGTGCGGTAGCGGCTACCGGTCGGCCGTGATATCGAGCTACCTGCGGGCGCGCGGGCACGAAGACGTGCACAGCGTCGTCGGTGGAATGAGCGCGTGGAATAGCGCCGGCCTGCCGACCGAGAACGATTAGCTGGGGCGGGGAGCAGTGAGCGGACTCGAGTGATGGTTGATCACCTCAGTCGTCGTATGTGGACCGTCACCGAGCCTTTCCACGCGATCGTGTACTTCGCGCCCGAGACCAGAGCAGCGTTTGATGCGGCGGGACTAAAGGGTTACTGGATGGGCTACTTCGCATCGCGCTCGGCTGCGATGGGTCCTGTGCCACCCGAAGTGGTCGTGGCAACCTTCTACAACTTTCACCCCGACATGGTGAGGCGAGCGATCCCCGATGCATGGTCCTTCGCAACTCCAACCGCGGTGCTCGATGCTCGCCTCAGCGGGGTTGATGCGGCATTGCGGCGGATTCTGGGAGGCATGGTCGATAGCGACGAGGTGCGGGAAGCTGCGCAGCTTGCGAGACGCGCTACCTCCGCTTGCAGCCTCCCCGGTCGCCCTCTGTACGCGGCTCACGAAAGACTGCCATGGCCGGAGGCGCCTCATCTCGAACTGTGGCACGCATGCACGCTGCTGCGCGAGTGGCGAGGCGACGGTCACGTGACGGCGCTGTCGGTGGCCGGCCTTGATGGGTGCGAGGCTCACGTTGCCCTGAGCGCGACAGGCGCCCTTCCGCGTACTGCGATCGCACCGTTCAGGGGTTGGTCGGACCAAGATTGGGCTGCAGCAAGCCGGAGATTGCAGGCACGTGGATGGCTCGACTTGAAGGACCGGCTCACAAAAGAGGGCGGGACCGCCCACGCTCTGCTCGAACAGCGAACGGACGAGCTGGCCAGCGCTCCGTGGCGGTTTCTCTCAGACGAGGGATGCGAGCGTCTGCATGAGCTGATGACGACGATTCTTCGCCCGGTCGTCGAGAGCGACGTGGTTCCCTTTCCGAATCCGATAGGGGTTCCCCGGCCCGGCTGAATGAGCGCTTGAGGATGCTTCCACTAATCGAAGAGAGACGTCTCCAAGTCCTCCGTCGGGTCGACGCCGACTCTGACGTACCACTCGGTTCCCCAAGCCGCGGCAAAGACGTCTGGAGGCATTCCTAGAAACGGCGAGTTGTCTGCAATCTGAGATGCATGTGCCGCCATGGCGCGCCTTTTGACATCGAGGTAGCCCGTGACGTCGACGGCCGTTGTGATCTCCTCGGTAGGAACGCCCAACGTGTCCACCGACTCTCGAATGCCGGCATCAATCTCGATTCCAACTCCGTCTGCCTGCTCGATGAGCGTTTTTGTATGGGTCCGGTTGATCGTGCTCATGAATACGTCACGGGTTCCGCTGAGCTCGGCGGCCCGCATCCCGATGCGGTGCACCTGTATGTGGTCGGGATGCCCATAGCCTCCGTTCTCGTCGTAGATCGTGAGAACCTCGGCCTGTTCCTCATTCAGGACCTTGGCCAGCCGTCGAGCAGCCTCATCGACATCGGCCTGCCAGAGGCAATCCGGTTCCTCGTTCGTGGGTTCGCCCATCATCCCCGAGTCGGTATAGCCCAGGTACTCGAGGCGGGAGACTCCGAGAATTCGTGCAGCCAGCCCGAGCTCCTGCTCGCGCCTGCGCCACAACTCTTCGCCATCGTCGAGGACCCCGGGTTGGGGTATGCCTTGCTCCCCGCGGGTCGCGCATACGAGCACGACGCGGTGACCGTCTCGCGCGGCCTTGGCCATCGTGCCCGCGGTTGCAATCGCTTCGTCATCCGGATGAGCGTGAAAAAAGACGGCCGTAACCATCGGCCGATGATAGGCGGTTGTGAGCGACGGGTTTGCTAGTCGAGCGAAGTGACTCCGACCGGCGCGGGTTCCCCGGAGTCGAGCGTCCTACCGACGAGAGTGAGCAGCGTCTCGGCCGAGAACGGCTTCTGAATCCATGATTCCAGGCCTCGGATCGAGTCCTCGGCGAGCTCGTCCTCGGCGTATCCCGACATGTACAGAGCTTTGATCCGCGGGTACAGCATCTGAACGTTCAGCGCGAGCTCCCTGCCCGACATCCCCGGCATTCGCACATCGGTCAGCAACAAATCGACGCGCCCTTTGGCGACCTCGAGCTGTTCCAGCGCGTCGGTGCCCGATGCTGCTTCTACTACCCGGTAGCCGCGTCCCGTGAGGATGCGCCCCACCAGTCTTCGCACCGCTTCCTCATCCTCAACAACGAGGATGCGATGTCCACCGGACCTGGGCGTCGCTCGAGGGGCATCCTTGGCGACGGCCTCGCGTTTGGGTTCAGCAGTTGCCGGCAGGTACAGAGTGAAGGTCGCCCCGCGGCCGGGCGCCGAATCCACAGCCACGTGCCCGCCTGCTGCATCCACGATGCCGTAAACCATTGCAAGGCCAAGTCCGGTGCCCTCGCCTGGAGGCTTGGTCGTAAAGAAGGGCTCGAAGATGCGCCCTTTGATTGCGTCGGTGACGCCACAGCCGGTGTCGGTCACCGACAACGTCACGTAGGGACCGATTGCAAGGTGGGGATGAGGTTGTTCCACGGCCTCGTAGCCCGTTGCGATCGTGAGTGAGCCGCCCTCAGGCATGGCGTCGCGCGCGTTGACTACGAGGTTCAGGATGATCTGATCGAGCTGGCCGGGGTCCATCTCGGTCGAGGGGTGCCCGGGAGCGAGCTCGACCGACAAGCTCAGGTTTTCGTGCATCGTGCGCCGGAACAGCTTTTGTGTGTCACCGACCGTGTCGTTCAGATCGAGCACTTGTGGATTCGCCACGTCCTTGCGAGCGAAGGCAAGAAGTTGTCGGACGAGGTCTCCGGCCCTGTCGCTTGCCCGCACGATCTCCTCGACGTCTTCTCGCGCCGGGTTCTCCGGAGAGAACTCGTCTCGCACGAAGATCGCGTAGTTGCGAATGACCGAGAGGATGTTGTTGAAATCGTGAGCGATCCCACCCGCGAGCTGCCCCATCGCGTCCATCTTCTGGGACTGTCTGAGCTGGCTCTGAAGGTCCGCGCCTCGCTCCTCCGAAACGTTTCGCTCGAGTGCGATGCCCGCGAGGTGAGTAAAGAAACGAACAACCTCGAGATGCTCGGAAGGCGGCTCGGTGGGCTCGTCGTAGTAGAGAGCGAAGGTACCGAGCGTTTTGTGCTCGGCGTTCGTTATGGGTGACGAGAAGCACGCGGCTAGTCCGTACACGCGAGCGAGATCCTTGTAGTTGACCCAGAGAGGATCCGTCTCGATGTTTGAGACGACTACATCGGCACCGGTGAATGCCGAGGTGCCACAGGATCCGACGTTGGGCCCGATCGTCATTCCATCGATGGCGTGGTTGAAGGCGGCGGGGAGACTCGGAGCGGCGCAATGCCGCAGCGTCGAGCCGTCCTTGTCCAGCATCAGAATCGAGCAACGGGCTCCCGGAGCGTGCTCCTCAACTGCCTCTGCGATGTGCTCGAGCACGTCTTTGAGGTGACCGCCCCCGAGGATCATTTCCATTGTCGTGGCCTGCCGGGCCAGCAGCGTTTCGGCCCTCGCTCGCGTGGTGACGTCCTGAGCCAGAATCAAGCCAGCGAAGACCTCGCCCCGCTCGTCCTCCACGGGAGCTATGTGCATCTCGTAGACCTTGTCCCGCACGGCCATCTGCGCCGTTGAGGTTTGTCCGGCCAGCGCGCCTCTAAAATGCGGCTCGACGCGCGCTGCCATCGTCGGTGTCAGGACCTCTTGGACCGTGCTTCCCTCCAGATCACCCGAGGCGAACCCCGCATTCTGGAGACCCGTGCCGTCGGCAACGAGGAAGCGGAGATCGTGATCGAAGAGCAAGACGGCACCATTGGGAAAGTTGTGGGCCAGCGCCCGGTACTTCTGAGCGCTGCGCTGAGAGTCCTTGAACTGAGACTGAAGTGCGTAAACGAGTCCTGCCATGCGCGCAAGAACAAGAAGGAAGAGAAGGAGACTCGAGAAAATCCCGACGGCCTCAAAGACCGTAAGGTTCTCTGCTTGATGAATCACGAGCGCTGTGGGACCGATCAGGGCCGCCACCGCGAACCAAAAAATTCTGGAGCGCGTCAACGAAACGCCGGAGGTTCCTCGAGTGCCGTACAACTTGCTCATCGAGGGGTTGAGGACTGCCATAGCGATAAGCACGTTGGCAACCAGCCACATCGCATCCATACCGCTGCCGACGTCGTAGCCGGTGTGGAGAGCTGCGGCGTAGTACGCGGTGTCACCCGCGACCTGCAGCAAGAATCCGCCGGTCAGTAGGTACAGGGCCGGGGGTCTCGGACCGTTCGACAAAAGAAGCGAGACGACCCCACCCAGGACCAAGAGGTGCACGATCGGGTAGGACGTGAAGACGAGTCGTTCGGCCCAGGACGAACTCGAGATGAGCATGGGGTGCATCAAGAACATCCACGAGATGAAGCTGGCGTTCACGAGCAGCATTGCCGTGTCGAGGGCGACGGCTCTCAGGTTCTTGAAGCCGCGCAGCCTCACGAAGACGACGAAGGACGCTATGAGAAAGGAGTAAGCGAAGAGGTAGCAGATGTTCGCCGGAACGACGAGAAGGTCGCCTCCCGCAAGGAGATTCTCCGCATACCAGACGCCATCGCCGACGAGCTTGAGGCCAAGACCCACAGCCAGGAGAAGCCAGGGGCGGGGCACCTCGACTCGATGGAGGCGCAGGCCGATGGGAACCGAGGCGCAGGTCCCAGCCCCGATTGCGATGAACAGGACCGCCTGAGCGTTGGGCGACGGCAGCAGAAAGTAGAGCGTGGTTGCCAGCGCGCCGACGACGCCGGCCACGGCCCATGCGTTCGATGTGGTGATTCTCGGTCTCACGGCCTTGCCTCCCATTTCTGCTCCCTGCTGACCCATCGACCCAGGGCGGGGCGGGGTTAAGTGCCCGGGCCCGATGAATCCGGCATCTACGGGTCGCGCGGTAGTACATTGCCGCCGTGGGTTTGCCC
>Ga0190265_10003407_pt1 | contig 10846 bp, 8 predicted proteins | sample Popmic124T_FD_133135 | JGI IMG/M metagenome (GOLD analysis project Ga0190265, IMG submission 133135) | Populus adjacent soil microbial communities from riparian zone of Indian Creek, Utah, USA - 124 T | ecosystem: Environmental > Terrestrial > Soil > Riparian zone | place: USA: Utah | collected...
CTCCTCCTTGCACTCGGGGCAGGCGCGCGGCGCCGGCATGACATGGCCGCAATGGTGGCAGGCGAGGCGGTGCGTGAAGCGGTGCTCGACCATCCAGGCGGTGCAGTTCGGGCATTGGAAGCGGTAGCCGCAATGGCGGCACAAAGTGAGCGGCGCGTAGCCGCGGCGGTTGAGGAAGAGCAGGCTCTGCTCGCCCGCCGCGAGATTCTCCTCGAGCGCGCGGACCAGCTCCGGCGCCAGCCAGCGGCCGCGCGGCGGCGGGTCCTGGAGCATGTCCAATGCGGCCATGTCGGGCAGGCGCGCGCCGCCGTAGCGGTCGGGCAGCTTCAGCTCCTTATAGGTGCCGATCTCGGCCATGTGCCGGGTCTCGATCGCCGGCGTCGCCGAGGCCAGGACGACCGGGATCTGCTCGAGCTTGGCGCGCATCACCGCGACGTCGCGGGCGTGATACTGGACGCCCTCTTCCTGCTTGAAGCTCGCCTCGTGCGCCTCGTCGACGACGATCAGGCCGAGCTTCGGATAAGGCAGGAAGAGCGACGAGCGGGCGCCGACGACGACCCGCGCCTCGCCGCTCGCGATGGCGCGCCAGGCGCGGCGGCGCTGCGACTGCCTGAGGCCCGAATGCCAGGGCACCGGATCGCAGCCGAAGCGGGCGGCGAAGCGCTTCAAAAAGGGCTCGGTGAGCGCGATCTCGGGCAGCAAGACGAGCGCCTGGCGGCCGGCGCGGACCGCCTCGGCGATCACCTCGAAATAAACCTCGGTCTTGCCCGATCCGGTGACTCCGTCGAGCAGCCAGGGCGCGAAGCCGCCGGCGTCGACGGCGGCGCGCAGCGCGGCCGCCGCCTCGCTCTGCGCCGGCTCCAGCGCCGGCGGATCGTGATCGGGTTCGGGCACCGGGAAGGGATCGTCGATCGCCACCTCGATCGCCTCGATCGCCCCGGCCTTGACGAGGCCGCGGATGACTCCGTCGGAGACTCCGCCGATGATCGCCAGCTCGCGGACCAGGCCGAGCCGGTCGCCGATCCGCGCCAGCGCCTGCGCGCGCTGCGGCGTGAGGCGGTCGGGGACATGGCCGGTGGCGCGATATTCGGTGATCGAGCGCGCGCCTTCGAGCGCGCCGGAGGAGGGCAAAGCCATGCGCAGCACCGCGGCGAGCGGTGCGAGATAATAATCCGCCGTCCATTCGATCAGCCGGCGCAAGGGGGCGGCGAGCGGCGGCAGATCGTAAGCGTGGAGCAGCGGCCGCAGGCGATTGTCGCCGACCTCCTCGGTTTGCAGCCGCTCAGGCTCCCAGACCGCCCCGACCAGCTGGCGCGGGCCCAAGGGCGCGACCACGATCGAGCCCGGCTCGACCGCCATGCCGTGGGGCACGCGATAGTCGAGCGGGCCCAGGGCGGCATTCAAGAGGATGACGCGGGCGCGGGACATCGGCCTCGGCCCTAGAGCGGCTGCATGAAAAGAACAGGTGCGAACTGCGCCCGGCGGCTCGCAGCCATGTCGGGGGGACAAGCCGGCCTGTTCATCGAAAGCCGGAAGTTGACGGGACAAGCCGACAACCCCGACAGGTGCCATTCGTTTTGGTGCGGCCTCCGGAAGTTGATGAAGCTGACAGGTCGACACATGCCATTCGGTTCCGGCCTGGCCGCGAAACGTGACAAAGTTGACGCCGGATCGCGGGAATCGGCTCCGAGCTGTCACGTTCCACGCAGCTCCACGACAGATTTTGTTCACGCGAAGGCGCGAAAGGCGCGAAGGCAGCTCCGAAGGCTGGAAGTTGACGAAGTCGAGGCCGACGGGCAACGGCCCCGCGCGGGGCCATGGCGGAGACGGGCCGTTCCGTCCGGGGAAGCGGGCGGCGGGGATAGGCCTTCGACATGCTTCGACTCTGATTCGGCGAGTCGGAAATATAGAACAAGAAGGGAACAAGTCAACCCCGTGCCGGTCCGGCCCGGGCCCGCCCTTTATAGAAAAGACATAGGGGACAGTCCCCAGACATAGGGGGACAGTCCCCGAAACAGGGGGACAGTCCCCGAAATAGGGGGACAGTCCCCTATTTTCGAGCAGGATGAACGCGGGCGCGTGACATGGTCTCGCCCATATCGGCGTTGCGCGCTAATCTGAAAGGGCAGGAGGTGCCGATGATCGCACGCCACTGGCACGGCCGCGTGCCCGCCGCCTTGATCGCGGATTATCTGAAGCTGATGGAGGAGGTCGCCCTGCCGGACTATCGCGCCGTGCCGGGCAATTGCTCGGCGCTGTGCCTGCACCGGCCGGAAGGCAAAATCGTCCATGTCGAGATGCTGACCCTGTGGGACGACGAGGCGGCGATAAGGCGCTTCGCGGGCGAGGAGATGAATCGCGCCAAATATTACGATTTCGACCCGGATTATCTGCTCGAGCTCGAAACGAGTGTGCGCCATTATCAGGTGATCGAGGGCTGAGGGTGGACGCCGAGGCGCAGCTCGACGGCTTCATCGCCAGGTTCACGCCCGAGGTCGCGGCGCTGGCCCGGGCGCTGCTCGCCAAAGCGAAGGCGCGCATCCCCGGCGCGACGATTCTGGTCTACGACAATTACAACGCGCTCGCGATCGGCTTCGGGCCGGGCGACAAGGCCGGGCAGGCGATATTGTCGCTCGCGGTGATGCCGCGCTGGGTGACGCTCTGCTTCCTTTGGGGCGTTCACCTGGCCGACCCGCACAAGCTGCTCAAGGGCGGCGGCAGCCGCGTGCGCCACGTGCGGCTCCACACGCCGGAGGCGTTCGACGATCCGCGCATCGGCGCCTTGATCGCCGAGGCGCTGGCGAAAGCCGAGCCGCCGATCGACCCGGACGCGCCGCAGCGCCTCGTCATCAAGTCGATCTCCGCCAAGCAAAGGCCGCGGCGGCCGGGCGGCTAGAGTCGAATTCGTTCAGGTTTGTACAGCTGTTCCCCGGCCCTTCGACTGCCTGCAAGGCAGGCGCTCAGGGTAAACTTCAGCCGAAGGCTGAAGGCCGGGGTCCAGGCCGGCGCTCGCCGGTTCGGGCGCATAACCTGGCCAAAGCCTCCGGCTCCTGGACCCCGGCCTTCGCCGGGGAACGATTCAGGCTGATCGGGTTCGAGTCTAGTCCATGCGCAGCACGGCCGCGATCCGCTCGATGCCGCGCCAGAGGTTGGCGAGACGGATATTCTCGTCCTCGGCATGCTGGTTGTTGTCGTGGTTCCACAGGCCGAGCGTGACGGTCGGCGCGCCGAGCTCCCGGCGGATCAGGTAGAGCGGCAGGCTGCCGCCGAGGCTGGGGAGGAGGACGACGGGGCCCTCGGCGCGCATCGCGCGGGCGAGGCCCTGCGCGAGCGGGTGATCGAGCGGCGTCCGTTCGGCCGGATAGCCATGGTCGCGGGTCACCGTCGCGATCCGCGCGAAGCGGCGGCGCTCGGCCATCGTCGGGGCGCGGTCGAGCACCTCATAGCCCTGGGCGCGGATGTGGGCGACGACGCGGTCGATCTGCCGCTCGGGTTCATTGCCGAGCACGAGCCTGAGGTCGAGCGCGGCGGTGGCGACGGTCGGGATGACGTTGCGCGCCTCCGCGCCCACGTCGGCGCTGCTCATGCCGTTGACGTTGAGCGAGGGCAGGTTGATCAGCTCGGTGAGCGGAGCGCCGCCGCCCTCGGTCCAGCCGAGCCCGAGCTCCCGGCGCAGCGCTTCGTCGGGCGCCGGCGCGGCCGCGATGGCGGCGCGCTCGGCGGCGGTGAGCGGGACGACGTCGTCATAGAAGCCGGCGATCGTCACCCGGCCGGTCTCGTCCTTCATCGAGGCGAGCAGTTCGGCCAGCATCAGCGCCGGATTGGGCGCCCAATTGCCGTAATGGCCGCTGTGCAGCGGGCGGACGGGGCCGTGGACGCTCAATTCGATGTTGACGTCGCCGCGCACGCCGAGGCTGAGCTGGGGCGGGCCGGACTGGTGGGCGGGGCCGTCGACGATCACCCAGCCGTCGGAGCGCAGTATGTCGCGATGGCGGCGGAGCAGGTCGGCGAGATGCGGCGAGCCCGCTTCCTCCTCGCCTTCGAAGACGATCTTGAGGTTGAAGGCGGGCGTGCGGCGTTCGGCGCGGAGCGCGTCGACCGCGGCCAGGATCGCCATCACGCCCGCTTTGTCGTCCGACGCGCTTCGGCCGTAGAGGCGGGCCTCGTCGCCCTCGCCGACGAGGCGCGGCTCGAACGGCGGAGTCACCGTCCAGGCGGCGGGCGTCACCGGCTGGCCGTCATAATGGGCGTAGAAGATCAAAGTCCGCGCCGCGCCGGGGACGAGCCATTCGCCGTAGACGAGCGGCGGCACCGATCCGTCCGCGCTTTCGAGCAGGCGCGGGGCAAGGCCGCGGCGCCGCATCATCGCCACGATATGATCGGCGTTGCGGCGGATGTCGGCGCGGTTCGCGGCGACGTTGGGGATGGCGAGCAAAGGCAGATATTCGCGCAGGATCGCAGGCCGGTTGGCCGCGACCCACTCGCGCGGTCCGGCGCCCGCCGGCGCGGCGAGCGCGAGCAGCGAAAGGATCAGCCAGCGCATGTTTCTTCTCCGATTGCCGAGCCGGTCGCTCGCAGGCTAGACCGGTCCGGTCAATCTCTCCGCGCAAGGGCCGCTCATGAAATTCTTCGTCGACACCGCCGACACCGCCGAGATACGCGACCTGGCCGAGACCGGGCTGCTCGACGGCGTCACCACCAATCCGTCGCTGATCCACAAGGCCGGGCGCAATTTCCTCGAGGTGGTGAAGGAGATTTGCGGGATCGTCGACGGGCCGGTGTCGGCCGAGGTCGTCGCGCTCGACCATGACGGGATGATGCGCGAGGCCGAGATATTGCGGAAGGTGGCCGACAATATCGCGGTCAAGGTGCCCTTGACCATCGACGGCCTCAAGACCTGCAGGAAGCTGACGTCGGACGGCACGATGGTCAACGTCACGCTCTGCTTCTCGGCCAACCAGGCGCTGCTCGCGGCCAAGGCCGGGGCGACCTTCGTCTCGCCGTTCGTCGGCCGGCACGACGATGTCGGCTATCCGGGCATGGAGCTGATCGCCGACATCCGCCTGATCTACGACAATTACGATTTCCGCACCGAGATACTGGTGGCGAGCGTGCGCAACCCGATCCACGTCCACGACGCCGCCAAATTGGGCGCCGACGTGATGACCGCGCCGCCGGCGGTGATCCGGCAATTGTTCAAGCACCCGCTGACCGACAGCGGCATCAAGGCCTTCCTCGCCGATTGGGAGAAGACCGGGCAGAGCATCGGGTGACCTGAATTCCTCCCCTCGATTTCGAGGGGAGGGGGACCGCGTGAAACGCGGTGGAGGGGCTTCTTGGGCTCAAGGGCCCCTCCACCATGCTTCGCATGGTCCCCCTCCCCTGCAAATGCAGGGGAGGATTGAGGAAAAGCCATCGCTTCTTAACCATATCCGTATTACCCTCGCCGCCATGGGCAGGGTGATCAGCTTCGAGGACCACGCGCTTGCGAACCTCAGGGCGCGTGTCGCGGCGGCGGAGGAGGCCAATCAGGACCTCATCGCGTTCGCGCGCGGCCATTCCGGCGCGGTCGCCTCGATCCACGGCGCCGTGCTCGCCGCGATCGAGGCCGAGGGGCTCGACCATCTGCTCCACGTCGTCACCCAGGAATGGCCGCAGATATTGGGCCTCGACGCGGTCGCCGTCGCTTTGTTCGCCGGCGAGATGGGGGTGCGCGCCGACGCCTCGGGCCTGCAGTTCGTCGATCCGCGGCTGATCGAGCGCTCGATCGGCGAGTTCGAGGGCGTGCTGCTGCGCGGCGTCGGGCGCGGCCATCCCCTGTTCGGGCCGGCCTGCGAGCTGATCCGCGCCGAGGCGCTGATCCGGCTGACCAGCGAGCCGCCGCTGCCGAGCGGGCTGCTCGCTCTGGGCCAGCGCAATCCGCAAAGCTTCGACACCCGCCACGGCTCGGAGCTGCTGATCTTCCTCGGCCAGGTGCTGACCCGCTGCATGGGCCGGTGGCTGATCCCCTGATCGGCCATCCCGCGACTGCGATCGCGGCGCGCTGGCACGACCATCTGGCACGCGAGCGCCGCCGCTCCGCGCATACCGTCCGCGCCTATGTCGCGACCGCGCACCGGCTGATCCATTTCCTCGCCGGCCATCTCGGCGACGCGGTGGACGGCGCCGCTTTGGCCGCGCTGCGGCCCGCCGACCTGCGCGCCTTCCTCACCGTGCGCCGGGCGGCGGGGCTCGGCAATTCCTCGGCGGCGCGCGAGCTTTCGGCGGTGCGCGGCTTCCTCGCCTTCGCCGCGGCCGAGGCCGGGCGGGCGCCGGCGCTGCCCCGGATCAAGGGGCCGAAGACGCCGCGCGGCGTGCCGCGCCCGATCTCGCCCGACGAGGCGGTGGCGCTCGCCGAGGAGGCGGCGGACGATGCCAGGCAGCCGTGGATCGCGGCGCGCGACCTTGCCGTGCTGACCCTGCTCTACGGCTCGGGGCTGCGGGTCGCCGAGGCGCTCGGGCTGACCGGCGCCGCCTTGCCCTTGGGCGAGGCGCTGGTCGTCACCGGCAAGCGCAGCAAGACGCGGATCGTGCCGCTGCTCGCGCCGGTCCGGGACGCGATCCACGCCTATCTCGCTCTCAGTCCCTGGCCTGCGGCGAAGGACGAGCCCCTGTTCCGCGGCGCGCGGGGCGGCCCGCTTCGCGGCGAGATCGTCCGGCGCGCGGTCAGGAAGGCGCGCCGGTCGCTCGGCCTTTCCGAGCGGACCACGCCGCATGCGCTCCGCCACAGCTTCGCCACCCATCTGCTCGGCCGCGGCGCCGATTTGCGGTCGCTGCAGGAGCTGCTCGGCCATGCCAGCCTGAGCTCGACCCAGATCTACACCGCGGTCGACGCGGCCCACCTGATGGACGTCTACAGGAACGCCCACCCGCGCGCCTAGCGAGGGACAGTCCCCGCGGGGACTGTCCCCCTCTTCGGGGACTGTCCCCTATTTCCGGTGCCTTTTGTGCCAGGTGAGCTGGCGCCAGGCGTACCAGATGAGGATCGCGGCGACGACCGCCGAGGAGACCGGCCCGGCGACCTTGTCGATGGCGTGGAACCGCGACCCCAGGGCATAGCCGGCGGCGGCGAGCAGGGCGCTCCAGCCGGCGGTGCCGATCGTCGACCAGAGCAGGAAGCGGGCGAGGCCCATGCGGACGATCCCCGCCGGCACCGAGATGAAGGTGCGGATCGTCGGCAGCATCCGGCCGACGAGCACGATACCGGCGCCGAACCGCCCGAACAGGCGCTGGACCTTCTCGACGTCGTACCAGTCGAGCGTCAGCCAGCGGCCGTGGCGGGTGATGAAAATGCGGAAGCGGTCGAGCCCGATCGAGCGCGCGACCAGATACCAGATCGCATTGCCGGTCATCGCCCCCGCGGTGCCGCTGGCGACGACGCCGCCGAGCGTCAGCGGCCCCTGCGCGGCGCGCATGCCGGCGACGGGCAGGATCACCTCGGACGGGATCGGCGGGAATATTGTCTCGAGCAGCATCAGCAGGAAGACGCCGGCATAGCCGCCATAATCAATCAGCCGGATCACCCAGTCGGTCATCGGGCGCCCGCTTGTGCCCCGGCGAAATTGAACCGGCCCGTCATGCCCCCCGGGCATGACTGTGGAGTGCGGGGCACTCCACACCTGTTCAATGGGGCCCAGTCTAACTTCCGAGACGCTGGACCCCGGCCTTCGCCGGGGAACGAGCTCGCGGCCTTCATCAGCGAAGCTTCGCCTCGATCGCGTCCCAGATGCGCGCCGGCGTGTCGGTGCCGTTGAAGGCGTCGATCGCGACGATGCCGGTCGGCGAGGTGACGTTGATCTCGGTCAGCCATTGGCCCCCGATCACGTCGATGCCGACGAAGAGCAGGCCGCGCCTCCTGAGCTCCGGGCCGATCGCGGCGCAGATCTCCTCCTCGCGCGGCGTGAGCCCGGCCTTGGCGGCCTTGCCGCCGACGGCGAGGTTGGATCGAATCTCGCCTTCGCCGGGGATGCGGTTGACCGCGCCCGCCACCGCGCCGTCGACGAAGACGATGCGCTTGTCGCCCTCCGCGACGCTGGGCAGGAAGGCCTGGACGACGTGCGGCTCGCGATAGGCGGTGTTGAAGACCTCGATCAAAGAGGCGAGGTTGGCGCCGTCGCTGCCGACCTTGAACACCGCCTTGCCGCCATTGCCGTGCAGCGGCTTGACGACGATCTCCTTATGCTCGGCGAGAAAATCGCGGGCGACGTCGAGCGAGCGGGTGATCGCGGTCGGCGGCATGAAGCGGGCATAATCGAGCACCCAGACCTTCTCGGGCGCGTTGCGCACCGCGGCGGGATCGTTGACGACCAGCGTCTCCCCTTGGATGCGCTCGAGCAGGTGGGTGGCGGTGATGTAGCCGAGGTCGAAGGGCGGGTCCTGGCGCATCAGAACGACGTCGGCGTCGCGGCCGAGATCGAGTTCGACCGGCGCGCCGAAGCGGAAATGATCCCCCTCGACGCGCTGGACGGTGACCAAGCGGGCCCGCGCCGACAGCCGGCCGTCCGCCCAGCTCAGCGCGTCGGCGGTATAATGGTAGAGCCGGTGGCCGCGCGCCTGCGCGCCGAGCATGATCGCGAAGGTCGAATCGCCGGCGATGCTGATGCTCTCCAGCGGATCCATCTGGACGGCGACGTCGAGGCTCATCGCCCCCGCTTAGGCGAGCGGCACGCTCCTGTCACCGTCACGGCGTCGTGGCCCCCCGCCAATAATAGTGACAGGCACCATTTTAGAGTTCGGGAAAGTCGTCACCCCAGCGAAGGCTGGGGTCCATGCGAAGCTTGTGCAGGTCACCAACGCCGTATGGATGCCAGCCTCCGCTGGCATGACGAACCTGATCCGTCATTAAATAGTGACTGTCACTATTTCCGGGGGACAGTCACCGGGGACTGTCCCCGGTAACTCTCACGGGAACACATACGTATGTGTCCCCCTTCCGCGTCAGGGGAAGAAGGCCCAGTCGGTCGAATGGACGTTGCCGTCGGCGTGGATGGTGACGAACTCGATGAAGCCGTGATCGTTGATCCGCCAGGTGTCGCCGCCGAGCTTGGTGAAGGTCGTGCCGGCGGCATAGCCTTCGAGCCGGATCGTGTCGCCGGCGCCCGAGCCGTTGCCGTCGAAATCCTCGAGCACGTCGCCATTGGCCTGGCCCTTGCGCAGGATGAAGACGTCGAAGCCCGAACCGCCGGTCAGCGAATCGGCGCCGGTGCCGCCGGCGAGGCGATCGACGCCGGCATCGCCGAACAGGTCGTCGCTGCCGGCGCCGCCGAACAGCTCGTCATTGTCGGCGCCGCCCAGCATGTAATCGTTGCCGCCATTGCCGTGGAGGATGTCGTTGCCGGCATCGCCGCTGATCACGTCGTTGCCCGTGTCGACGGCGTCGACGGCCGATTCGCCGCCATAGATGGTGTCGTTGCCCTCGTTGCCGGACAGCACGTCCGTTTCGGTGCCGCCGGCGATGATGTCGTCGCCGCCATTGCCGAGGATCACGTCGCTGCCCGATCCGCCGTTGAGATTGTCGCCGCCGTCGGTCGAATCGAACAGGCCGTTGCCGCCGAAGATGAAGTCGATGCCGCCCTGGCCGCGGATCGTGTCGGAGCCGTGGCCGCCGAACAGGAAGTCGGTCTCCGCGCTGCCGTAATAAGTGTGGTTGGCGCCGTCGCCGGTGACGAACTCGCCATGATCGTCGGTGATGGCGACGTTCATGTCGAACTCGGAGATCCCGCCCTCATTGTCGTCGACCCGGACGCGGATCGTGTGGCTCGCATTCTGCTCGTAATCGAGCAGCAGCCCGTTCTCGACCGTGACCACGCCGCTCGTGCTGATGTCGAAGCGGCCGCCGGCGTCGTTGACCAAAGTGTAGGTGAAGGTCGAGCTGTCCGGATCGGTCGCGGTGACGGTGCCGACGGTCGTGCCGTTGTTCGCGTCCTCGACCACCGTGAGCGTGCCGTTGACGCCGGTCGGCGGCGTGTTGCCGTCGATCACCGTCTGGCCGAGCGTGACGGTCCCGGTGCTGTAGGGCGTGGTGCCGCCGGTCACCGACAGGTTGGCGACGGTGCCGCTGACGATCGCGCCGCCCGAGGCGTCGACGAGATGGGCGGTCAGCGTCGGCGCGCTGCCGACGAAACCGAAGGCCGGGTTGAAGCGGACCTGGGTAGAGGCGCTGAGCAGCACCGCCGCGCCGGTCGAGGCCGGGCCGATGTCGACCCAGGCGGCGCCGTTATGATATTGCCACTGGCCGGTGGCGGGGCTGGAGCCGTTGGCGGTGACGGCGACGCCGGCGAAGGCGTCGGCCGAGGATCCGCCCGCGACCTGGTCGGCCGCGTCCGAATATTGGCCGCCGAACAGGGAAGCGACGCTCTGCCCGGTCGGGCTCGGCATGTTCTCGATGATCGGCGCCGCGTCCTCGGTGCCGTCGCCGGCCACGGTCGGCGCGTCGTTGACCGGCGTGACGGTGACCGAAACCACCTGTTCCGTCGTGCCGCCATTGCCGTCGTCGATCAGGATGGTGAAGCTGTCGGAGCCGTTGAAATCGGGGTCGGGCGTGTAGGTGAACGTGCCGTTGATCTGGTCGAACGTCACCGTGCCGTTGGCCGCTTCGGCGCCCGGCTTTTCGGAATAGGTGAGGGTGTCGTTGTCGACGTCGTCGGCGCCGATCGCCGTCGCCGCCGAGGCGGCGTCCTCCGCCGCGCTGACCGAGTTGGTCGCGGGCGCGGTCGGATCGTCGTTGACCGGCGTGACGGTGACCGAAACGACCTGTTCCGCCGTCCCGCCATTGCCGTCGTCGATCAGGATCGTGAAGCTGTCCGAG
>Ga0190265_10003408_pt1 | contig 10844 bp, 8 predicted proteins | sample Popmic124T_FD_133135 | JGI IMG/M metagenome (GOLD analysis project Ga0190265, IMG submission 133135) | Populus adjacent soil microbial communities from riparian zone of Indian Creek, Utah, USA - 124 T | ecosystem: Environmental > Terrestrial > Soil > Riparian zone | place: USA: Utah | collected...
CGCGACGGATGCCCCGTTGCTGGTGCTCGTGCACGGGTTCCGCGGCGACCATCATGGCCTCGAGCCCGTCGTGGCGCAGCTGCCGGGCTTCCGGATCATCTCGCCCGACCTTCCGGGCTTCGGCGAATCCGCGACCTTCGCAGGCCGCCGGCACGACATCGACGCATACGCCGACTGGCTCGCGTCGTTCGTCGACGCGGTCGGTATCAGCGGCCCCTTCGCGTTGCTCGGTCACTCGTTCGGCTCGATCGTGGCGTCCGCCGCGGTCGCCCGCGGACTCGTGCCCGAACGGCTCGTGCTCGTGAACCCGATCGGTGCGCCCGCCCTCGAGGGGCCTCGCGGCGTGATGACCCGGCTCGCAGTCCTCTATTACCGCACCGCGGCCGCGCTTCCCGAGAAGGCCGGCTTCGCGTTGCTGCGCAACGGCGCCATCGTCCGGGTGATGAGCGTGACGATGGCGAAGACGCGTTCGAAGACCTTGCGCCGGTGGATCCACGACCAGCACGATCGCTACTTTTCGGCGTTCGGCGATCGCGACGCGGTGCTCGAGGCGTTCCGTGCCTCCGTCAGCCACGACGTGAGCGAGTACGCGTCCGACATCCGCGTGCCGACGCTGCTGGTGGCGGCCGAGCGCGACGATGTCACGCCGCTCGAGGCGCAGCACCGTCTCGTCACGCGCTTTCCCGACGCCTCGCTCGAAGTCATCCCTGAGGTCGGGCATCTCATCCACTACGAGACGCCCGGCGACGCGGCCGCGCGCATCCTGCGATTCCTACGCTCCGGAGCGCGCACGTGAGGATCGTCGTCGACTGCCGCTACACCCGCGTCGGGCGGCACGACGGCATCAGCAGGTTCACGGCAGGCATCGTCACGGAGCTCGGCAAGCGGCATCCGCTCACCATGCTCATCAGCGATCACGGGCAACTCGAGATGTTGCCGTCGCTGCCCTGGCAGCTCGTGAGCTCTCCGACCAGCATCCGCGAGCCGCTCGTCGCCCTGCAGGTGCGAAAGCTCCGCCCCGACATCGTGTTCACGCCCATGCAGACGATGGGCTCATGGGGGCGCAACTACAAGCTGCTGCTCACCGTGCACGACCTGATCTACTACCAGAACCGCACGCCGCCCCGCGACCTGCCCGCGCCCGTCCGGCTGCTGTGGCGGCTGTACCACCTGGCCTGGTGGCCGCAGCGGATGCTCCTGAACCGCGCCGACGGCATCGTCACCGTCTCCGAGACGACCGCTGCACTCATGCGCGAGCACGACCTCACGCGCCGCCCGGTCACCGTGGTGCCCAATGCCGCCGACGAGATCGGCCATGCCGATCTGCCGCGCAGCCGCCCAGAAGGCCACCGGCTCGTCTACATGGGCTCGTACATGCCCTACAAGAACGTCGACACGCTGGTTCGCGCGGTCGCCGCGCTGCCCGACCACGAGTTGCACCTGATGAGCCGCATCTCTCGCAATGAGCGCACCCGGTTGACCCGACTGGCACCGCAGGCACGCCTCGTCTTCCACGATGGCGTCACGGATGCCACATATGCCGCACTTCTCGCGAACGCCACGGCACTCGTGCACGCGTCGAAGGCCGAGGGCTTCGGCATCCCGCTGGTCGAGGCGATGCGGCTCGGCACCCCTGTCGTGGTGAGCGACATCCCGATCTTCCGTGAGATCGGCGACGACGCTGCGCTCTTCTTCGACCCCGACAACCCCGAATCGCTCGTCGCCGCGCTCTGGGCGCTCGAACGCGCGGGGGAGTGGGAGCGACGTTCGGCCGCGTCCGTGGAGGTCGCGGCCCGGTACAACTGGTCGGACTCGGCCGAGAAGCTGCTCGCGCTCATGCGTGCGACTGCGGGCGGCAACGGCCGGCGGCGGCGCCGACGCGCGCGCTGACCGCCACTTCGGCGCCGGCACGGGCCGCGCCGGGCACGGAGTACGGCTCAGTCGAGGAGTGCTGTCGCCATTGCCGCGAGTGTTTCGCTCGCCCCTGCGTCGATCTTGACGGCCGCGCGACCGTCGCCCTTCGTCGTGCCACGGTTGACGACGATGATCGGCACGCGACGCCGGCGTGCGAGCTCGATCAGCCGAATGCCCGAGTTCACGACGAGCGACGACCCGGCCACGAGGAGGGTGTCGGCCCCTCGCACGAGCGACGCCGCCGCGTGGAACGTGTCGGTCGGCACGAACTCGCCGAAGAAGACGACGTCGGGCTTCAGGATGCCGCCGCAGACGGTGCACGCGGGGATGACCATCGAGTCGACGTCATCGACCTCGACGTCGCCGTCGGGACGCGAACGGATCGCGGAGTCGAGGTCGATCAACGGGTTGAGCTCGGCGAGCCGATCGGCCACCGCCTGGCGGGCGTAGTGCTGGCCGCAGGTGAGGCAGAGTACGCGGTCCATCCCGCCGTGGAGCTCGACGACATGACGGCTGCCCGCCCTGCGGTGGAGACCGTCGACGTTCTGCGTGACGATGCCCGTGACGGCGCCGTGCGCCTCGAGCCGGGCGAGTGCGCGGTGCCCCTCGTTGGGCTGCGCGCCGGCGAAACTGCGCCAGCCGAGGTGGCTGCCCGCCCAGTAGCGCTTGCGCGCCGACTCGGACGCGAGAAACGTCTGGAAAGTCATCGGCGTTCGCACAGGTGCGCCCTCACCGCGGTAGTCGGGAATCCCCGAATCGGTGCTGACGCCCGCGCCGGTGAGCACGCCGACACGCCCGCCTCGCATCAGTCCGATCGCCTCCTGCAGCAGGAGGTCGTCGGTCAGTGTCGGGGCTTCAACTGCGGGTACCAAGTGGGGTTCCCCCTTCAACGGTGGTCATGAGTCTAGAACGCGTCGGTTTCTCGGATTGTTTCCGCACTGGCAGGCTTGAGATGAGGAGACACATGCGCATCGAACGAGTCCGCGACGCGGCATCCGACGAGGTGGCCGATTATGCCCGGCTCACCGACGTCGCCCTTCGCAGCGCGCACGAGCCAGCAGAAGGGCTCTACATCGCCGAGTCGGCGAAGGTCATCCGGCGCGCGATCGGCGCGGGTCATCTGCCGCGCTCGGTGCTGATGGAGGAGAAGTGGCTGGCCGGCCTCGAGGAGGCGCTCGCTCCCTTCGACATCCCCGTGCACCTCGCAGAGCCCGACCAGCTCGAGGCGATCACGGGATACCGGGTGCACCGCGGCGCGCTCGCGGCGTTCCACCGTCCAGAGCTCCCCGATCCGGCCGCACTGCTCGCGAGTTCGCGCCGCGTCGTCGTGCTCGAGGACATCGTCGACCACACGAATGTCGGAGCGATCTTCCGCTCCGTCGCGGCGCTCGGTGCCGACGCCGTGTTCATCAGCCCGCGCTGCGCCGACCCGCTCTACCGCCGAAGCGTGCGGGTCAGCATGGGCACGGTGCTCCAGGTGCCGTGGACCAGGTTGCCCGAGTGGTCGGACGCTGCGTCGCTGCTTCACGCCCACGGGTTCACGATCGCCGCGCTCGCCCTCTCCGACGACGCGGTGTCACTGCGCGATCTCGCCATCGACCCGCCAGAACGCCTCGCGCTCGTCCTCGGTGCGGAGGGCGACGGACTCAGCCGCAGCGCCCTCGACGCTGCTGACCTCATCGTCACGATCCCCATGGCTCACGGGGTCGACTCGCTGAACGTGGCCGCCGCCGGGGCGGTGGCGCTGTACGCGCTCGCGATCGACACCGAACCGACGCCGGCCTCCGCACGTGAGGAGCGGGAGCGTGCCTGAGGCGGCGAGCGGCACCCAGCGGGCGAGTGTGTATCGACGGCGCCGCATCGTTGTCTTCGGTGTACTCGCGCTCGTCATCGCGCTGGTGACGACCGGCGCCATCTACGCCGGCAACGCGCTCGGCGCTCCGATTCCGGCGGCTGCCCCGGTGATCACCGATCCCGATCCCGTCGCGGCGCCACCGCAACAATTGAGCCTGCCCGGGTTCGGCAGTTACGCGGTGGGCGCGGTCGGGTTCGACCACCTGTTGGCGGCCGGAAACGAGACGGCATCCGTGCCGATCGCGAGCATCACGAAGATCGTCACCGCACTCGTGGTGCTCGAAGCGCACCCCGTTGCGCCGGGCGAGTTCGGCCCTGAGATCGAGTACACCGACGCCGATGTCGGGATCTACTGGGACATGGTCGCGCAGAACGGTTCGGTCGCGCCGGTCGCCGCGGGCTCGACGTTGTCGCTGCGAGAGAGCCTCGAAGCGATGCTGCTGCCGTCTGGGAACAACTACGCCATCTCGATCGCCAACTGGGCGTTCGGCTCCGAGGCCGCGCTCGTCGAGCGTGGCAACGCCTGGCTCGCCGAGCATGGGCTCACGTCCACGCGCATCGCCGACGCCAGCGGGTTGTCGCTCGACAACGTGAGCACGGCGCCCGACCTCGTGAAGCTGGGCGAGGCCGCGCTCACCGAGCCGGTGCTCTCGGAGATCGTGGCCGCCCCCGCCGTCGACATCCCCGAACTCGGCACGTTGAAGAACTCGAACAAGCTGCTCGGCAGCCACGGCGTCGACGGCATCAAGACCGGGACGACCGATGACGCGGCCAACCTGCTCTTCTCGGCCGATGTGCCGGTGGGATCCTCCTCGGTCACGGTCATCGGCGTGCTGCTCGGCGGCGACACTCACGCCGTGCTCAACGAGGCGATCGCCGCCCTGCTCGACTCGATCGCGCCGGGGTTCCACGAGGTCACGCCGCTCGCTGCCAACGAAGTGCTCGCCGAGTATGCGACCCCATGGGGCGACGCCGCTCGTGCACGCACCACGGGCGGGGCATCACTCATCGTCTGGAACGACACGCCCATCGACGTCGAGGTGCGGGCCGACCCCGTGACGGTCGCCTCGCGAGGAGACCAGGTAGGTGTGGCGGTTGTGCGCGCAGGCGCGCAGGAGATCACCGTGCCGCTCGTGCTCGACGCGTCACTCGAGGACCCGGGCACGTGGTGGCGGCTCACGAACCCCGGCGCGCTCGACGCCGACCGCGGTCAGTCCGAGCTCGAGTAGGGACCGGCATCCGGCCGCTTCGCCGAGATGAGGTCACCCGAGGATTGGTGACGAATGCGGCGCAGCACCCACGGCACGAGATACTCGCGCGCCCACGACAGATCTTCGACCCGCGCCTGCCGCCACGTGCTCGTGGGCAGCGGCTCGGGCTTCATCGGTTCGAGGTCGTTCTCGACGTTGAGCGCGGAGAGCACCATGCGGGCGACGGTGTGATGGCCAAGCGAGTTCAAGTGCAGCCGGTCGGGCGCCCACATGCGCTGGTCCTGGATCGCGGTGAGGGCCCACTGGTCGGCGACGATGCAGTCGAAGCGCTTCGCGATCCTGCGGAGGTTCTCGTTGTAGATGGCGACCTTGCCACGTATTCCGCGGAACACCGGCGAGAAGCCCACGTCGACGCCCGTGAAGATGACGATCGTGGCGTGGTCGCGTGAGAGTCGCTCTATGGCGTACTCGAATCGGGCCGCGATCTCGTCGGGGTCTGTGCGCGGCCGGATCACGTCGTTGCCACCCGCCGAGATCGTGATCAGGTCGGGCCGAAGCGCGAGCGCGGGTTCGAGCTGCTCATCGATGATCTGCTGGATGAGCTTGCCTCGCACGGCGAGGTTCGCGTAGGCGAAGTCCTCTGTGCCCTGGCTGAGCACCTCTGCGACCCGGTCGGCCCAGCCGCGGTGCCCGCCGGGAACGCTGGGCTCCGGATCGCCGATGCCCTCGGTGAACGAGTCGCCGAGGGCGACGTACCTCGACCAGGGATGCGCCTGAGTGACCATCCACCCATTGTGGCAAATCCACGCAGGTCACCGGATGTCGCCACCCTCCGCTACGCTCGAATCCAGTGAGCACAGCGACCCCATCCGGCCATCAGCCGGGCACCTCGGCCGCCGAGCACCTCCCACCCTCCTTTCCGGCACGCGCCCCGTGGGGCACGGCCTCGAAGCTTCGTGCGTGGCAGGCCGAGGCGCTCGACCAGTACCTCGCAGAGCTCCCGCGCGACTTCCTCGCTGCCGCCACGCCGGGTGCGGGCAAGACGACGTTCGCATTGCGCCTCGCCGCCGAGCTGCGCGCTCGGCGCGTCATCGATCGCATCACGGTGGTCGCTCCGACCGACCACCTGAAACGACAGTGGGCGGATGCCGCGGCTCGCGCCGGCATCCGGCTCGACCCCGGGTTCCGTAACGCGCACGGCCGGGCAGCCGGGCACTTCCACGGTGTCGTCGTCACCTACGCCCAGGTCGCGATGCGACCCGCCCTGCACCGCGAGCTCACCATCTCGGGGCGCACCCTCGTGATCCTCGACGAGGTGCACCACGGCGGCGACGCACTCTCTTGGGGCGATGCGATCCGCGAGGCGTTCGAGCCTGCGACGAAGCGGCTCTCACTCACCGGCACGCCGTTCCGCTCCGACACCGCACCCATCCCGTTCGTGCACTACGAGCCCGATGCGCAGGGTGTCCGTCTCTCCAAGACGGACTACGACTACGGCTACGGCCGAGCCCTTGCAGACGGCGTCGTTCGTCCGGTGCTCTTCATGGTCTACGCCGGTCACATGCGGTGGCGCACACGCGCGGGCGACGAGATGGAGGCGAAGCTCGGCGAAGACAACACGAAGGACATCACCTCGTCGGCCTGGCGAACCGCCCTCGAATCTACGGGCGAATGGATCCCGGCGGTGCTCGCGGCGGCCGATCGCAGGCTCTCCGAGGTGCGCCATGGCATACCCGACGCGGGCGGGCTGGTGATCGCAACCGACCAGTCGACCGCACGCGCCTACGCGCAGATCCTCCAGGGAATCTGCGGCGAACCGGTCACCGTCGTGCTCTCCGACGAGAAGGAGGCGAGCGCGCGCATCGAGGAGTTCTCTGGCAACACGCGGCGCTGGATGGTCGCGGTGCGCATGGTGTCCGAGGGTGTCGACGTGCCGCGTCTCGCTGTCGGCGTCTACGCGACCAGTGCGTCGACTCCGCTGTTCTTCGCACAGGCGATCGGCCGGTTCGTGCGTGCCCGACGTCGCGGCGAGACCGCCTCGGTCTTCCTCCCGAACGTCCCGTCCCTCATGAGCCTCGCCTCGCAATTGGAGCTCGAGCGCGACCACGCTCTCGATCGGCGCACCGGCGACCACGATGACGACGGACTCGACGACAGCCTCCTCGAGTCGGCCAATCGAGAGGAACGTGCGTCCGAGGAGGCGGATCTCGGCACCTGGGAGGCGATCGGTTCGGATGCCTCCTTCGACCGAGTGCTCTTCGACGGCACCGAATTCGGCACGCTCGCTGAGCCGGGCAGCGACGAGGAGTTCGACTTCATCGGCCTGCCCGGCATCCTCGAGCCCGAGCAGGTGTCCGAGCTGCTACGGCATCGACAGGCGCGTCAGGCCCGTCGCGCGGGGGAGCGGCGCAAGCAGGTGGCCGAGGAGGAGCACCCCGAACCGGTGGCGCTCTACCGCACGCTCAAAGAGCAGCGCTCGCTACTCAATAGCCTCGTCGGCCTCTGGGCCAGGCACACGGGCGAACCGCATTCTCAGGTGCACGCCGAACTCCGCCGCGTCTGCGGGGGTCCGCCCGTCGCACAGGCGACCGTCACCCAGCTGCAGGCTCGCATCGAACTGTTGCGCCGACGACTCGGCAGGCACTGACCCGGTTGCGGCCGCCGTCGCACGCCGCGTGGTCCGTGGCATGTGCGAGCATGGCCCCATGGATCGTCGCACCCGAGTGCTCGTCGTTGCGATCGTCGTCTCGTTCATTGCTTTCCTCGACGGCGCCATCATCAACGTCGCGCTGCCGGCGATCGCCGCAGAGCTCGGCGGCGGACTCACGCTGCAGCAGTGGGCGGTAGATGCGTACCTACTGACTCTCGGCTCCCTGATCCTCCTCGCCGGATCACTGTCGGACTCGTTCGGGCGGCTTCGCATCATCCGCATCGGTCTCTACGGATTCGCGGTGACCTCGGTGATCTGCGCACTCGCACCCGACGGCATCATCTTCGTGATCGGCCGGGCGTTGCAGGGTGCGGCCGGAGCACTGCTCGTACCGAGTTCGCTGGCGCTCATCATCGCGACCTTCCCGCGGAGCGAGCAGGGGCGGGCGATCGGCCGCTGGACGGCATGGACGACCGCCGCCTTCCTCGTGGGGCCGTTGCTCGGCGGTGCGCTCGTCGACCTCGCGTCGTGGCGCCTCGCATTCTGGATCAACCTGCTGCCGATCGCTGGCGTGCTCGTCATCATGCATGCGCTCGGACGTGACGATGCCGACGCGCACCGCGAGCGCATCGACTGGGTCGGCGCGGCGCTCGGGATCATCGGACTCGGTGGCACGGTGTTCGCACTCATCGAGCAGGAGCGCTTCGGCTGGGATTCGCCTGCCGTGTTCGTGCCACTGGTCGTCGGCGTCATCGCGCTCATCGCGTTCGTGCTCTGGGAACGCCGCGTGAAGCAGCCGATGCTCCCGCTGAGTCTCTTCGACGCACGCAATTTCGCCGCGGGCAACCTTGCGACACTCTTCATCTACGCGTCCTTCGCGCTGGGCCCGTTCGCGATGGCGATCTTCCTGCAGGAGACCGGCGGCTTCCCCGCCACGCTCGCGGGGCTCGCCACACTACCGCCGACGATCATGCTCGTGCTGCTCGGCTCGTGGTTCGGAGGGCTGTCGACGCGGTTCGGTCCGCGCATCTTCATGACCCTCGGGCCGATCATCGTCGCAGTGGGCTACCTGCTGACGGTCACGGTGCAGGAGGAGCTGAACTACTGGCTGCAGTTCCTGCCCGGCATCCTCGCCGTCGGACTCGGTATGGCGATGACGGTCGCCCCGCTCACGTCGGCGATCCTCGGCGCTGTCGATCCGGTGCGCGCCGGCATCGGTTCGGCGGTGAACAACGCGGTCGCGAGAATCGCGGGGCTCGTGGCGATCGCCAGTATCGGCATGATCGTGGGCACTCAGCTCGACGTCGGCGGCTATCGCCGCGCGGCGATCGCCACCGCGACGTTCCTTCTGATCGGTGGGGTCATCTCCTGGCTCGGCATCCGGAATCCGGCACCATCGACGGAGCCTGATTCTCCGGGCACGGATGCCGCAGGCGCGGCGACCGCCTCGTCAGATCCGACGACACCGAGGGCCGAGTAGCTCAGGCGGCGTCGACCTCGGAGTGCGCGTGCGCGGCGTCGCCAACGCCCGCGGCCGCATCGAGTGCGGACATCAGGTCGCTCGTGAGGTCATCGACGTGCTCCAGCCCGATGGAGAGGCGCACGATCCCGGCGCCCGGCTTCGCCGCGGCGGCGACGGGCCGATGGGTGAGCGAAGCGGGATGCTGTACGAGCGAGTCGACACCGCCCAACGAGACCGCGTGGGTGATGAGCTCGCACGATTCGGTGAAGCGGGCTGCAGCCTCGTATCCGCCGACGAGGTCGATGGCGATGATCGAACCGGGGCCCGCGAGCTGCGTGCCGACGAGTCCTGCCGGGTCCTGGCCCGGAAGCCCGGGATAGTGCACGTGCGCGACGGCGGGGTGGGCGAGCAGGCGCTCGGCGAGCACTGCGGCGCTGTCCTGCTGGGCACGGACACGCACGGGCAGGGTGCGGAGGCCTCGGTGCAGCAGGTACGCGGCCAAGGGATGCAGTAGCCCGCCCGTGAGTGCCCGGACACGTCGCAACCGCTCGACCCAGTCGTGGTCGCCCGCCACGACCCCACCCATCACGTCGCCGTGGCCGCCGAGGTACTTCGTTGCGCTGTGCAGCACGAGGGTGGCACCGAACTCGATGGGTCGCTGCAGCACCGGGGTCGCGAAGGTGTTGTCGACGAGCAGCGGTACCTCGCCCGCGGCATCCGCCACCCGCTTCAGGTCGAGGAGTTCGAGAGTGGGGTTCGCCGGCGTCTCGACGATCACCAGGCCGGTGTCTGCCTCGAGCGCGTCGGCGATGCCGGCGGCATCCGTCCAGGTCACCCGGGTGCCGAGCAGCCCGTTCTCCAGCACGTGATCGGTTCCCCCGTAGAGCGGACGCACCGCGACGACATGCGGACGGCCGTCGGACACCGTCGCGATGAGCGTCGCCGCGAGCGCGGCCATGCCGCTCGAGAACGCCACAGCGCCGTCGGTGCCCTCGAGGCCGGCGAGCGATTCTTCGAAACGCGCGACCCCTGGCTGCCAGAGCCGTTGGTACACGGCCGAGCGGCCCTCACCGAGGTCCTGCCCCGTCGCGAGCTCCTCGTAGGACAGGCCGCCGGTCTCGACTGAGCCGAGCGGGTTGGTGGTGGAGAAGTCGATGACCGGAACATGCGAGCCGGTCTCTCGCACTCCGCCCATGCCGCCGTGCACGGCGCGGGTCTCGAACTGGGGCGACGAGGTCTGCATACCTCGAATCAAGCAGAACCTGCCGTGATCGGCAAACACGCTCGCATGATCGTTACGATATGCTCCAGATCTCGCAGCTTCTGCACGAACTCATGAGGAGGCCCGTCGCATGGCGCAGAAACCAGAACTGGATCGCGTCGACCGGGCGCTGTTGCAGGCCCTCTCGACCAACGCTCGCGCATCGGGCGCGGCACTGGCGGCCGAAGTCGGTGTCGCCGAGTCAACCGTATCCCTGCGGCTACGCCGTCTGCAGAGCCTCGGCACCGTGCGGGGATATCGGGTCGACGTGGACCTCACCGCGCTCGGTGTGTCGCTGCAGGCGCTCATCGCGGTGCGGCTCGTGAAGCACGACCGCAGCGAGATCGACGCGTTCCGTGAGCAGGTGCCGCACCTGCCCGGTGTGCTCGGCGTCTTCCACATGGCCGGCGCAGAGGACTACCTGATCCATGTCGCGGCACGTGATGCCGAAGAGCTCCGCGAGTTCGTCGTCGCGTATCTCACGGGCCATCC
>Ga0190265_10003409_pt1 | contig 10842 bp, 12 predicted proteins | sample Popmic124T_FD_133135 | JGI IMG/M metagenome (GOLD analysis project Ga0190265, IMG submission 133135) | Populus adjacent soil microbial communities from riparian zone of Indian Creek, Utah, USA - 124 T | ecosystem: Environmental > Terrestrial > Soil > Riparian zone | place: USA: Utah | collected...
AAGTCGATATCCATCGCGCTCCAGTTGCCCTGCTCCCAGCGGCTGTAGAGGTCCTCGTAGGTGATGTTGTCCATCAGGTTCTGGGACGCGACGCTCATCTCTTCTCCTTCGGCTGGAGCCCCTCCAGGGGGTGGGCAGGCGGTGCTTTGCGGCTTTCGGTGGAGAGGTTACCGGGATCCTGGCCAGCCAGCCAGTCGTTCGTGTGCGACCTGGTCACACAGCGGCGGGGGTCTCGATCTCCCGCTTGAGGATCTTGCCCGTGGGGCCCTTCGGCAAATCGTCGAGGAACCAGACGATCCGCGGGTACTTGTAGGCGGCGATCCGGTCCTTCACGTAGGCGCTGACCTCCTCGGGGCGCAGCTCCTCGCCGTCGTGGAGGACGACCGCGGCGCCGATCTCCTCGCCCCACTCGTCGTGGGGGACGCCGAGCACGGCCGCTTCGCGGATCTTCGGGTGCTCGTAGAGCACCTCCTCGACCTCGCGCGGATAGACGTTGTAGCCGCCGCGGATGATCAGGTCCTTCTTGCGGTCGACGATGTAGAAGCAGCCGTCCTCGTCGGTGCGGGCCATGTCGCCGCTGTGGAACCAGCCGCCGAGCATCGCCTCCTCGGTCGCCTCGGGGCGCTGCCAGTAGCCCTTCATGATGTTGTGGCCGCGGATCACGATCTCGCCGACCTCGCCCTGGGCGACCGGGTTGTCTTCCTCGTCGACTACTTGCATCTCGACCCCGTCGATCGGGGTGCCGATCGAGCCGGGCTTGCGCTCTTTGCCGGGATGGTTGGAGCAGGCGACCGGCGAGGTCTCCGATAGCCCGTAGCCCTCGAGCACGACGGCGCCGAAGGCGTCCTCGAAGCCGCGCAGCACCTCGATCGGCATCGAGGCGCCGCCGGTGACGCAGGTGCGCAGCGAGGAGGTGTCGAAGCTCTCGCGCTCGGGGTGGTGGAGAAGGGCGCCGAACATCGTCGGCACGCCGTAGAAGTGGGTGACGCGGTCGCGCTGCATCGTCGACAGGGCCTCGCCTGGATCGAACTTGGGCACCAGCGTCAGGCAGGCGCCGACTCGCAGCGAGGCGTTCATCCCCACCGTCTGCCCGAACGAGTGGAAGAGGGGAAGGGCGCCGAGGACGACGTCGCCCTGGGCGATCTCGCAGGTGGTGCGGCTGGAGACCTCGGCGTTGCGGGCGAGGTTGAGGTGGGTCAGCTCGGCGCCCTTCGGCTTGCCGGTCGTGCCCGAGGTGTAGAGGATCACCGCCGTGTCGTCCTCGGCCGTGTCGGCGAGGCCGCCAATCGGCTCATGCTCCGCCAGCGTGGTTGCAAAGGAGGCCGGCTCGACCTCGATCAGCTCGGCGCCGGCCTTGGCTGCGCCCTCGCGCGCCTCCTCGGCGAAGCCGTGCCAGGCGAGCAGCAGCTTCGCGCCCGAGTCTTCGAGGTAGAAAGCGATCTCGCGTCGCTTCAGCAGCACGTTCATCGGCACCACGACACCGCCCGCACGCAGCACGCCGTAATAGGCGATCGGGAACTGGGGCACGTTGGGCAGCATCACCCCGACCCGGTCGCCCTGCCCGACCCCCTTCTCGCGCAGCAGCGCCGCCAGTCGCGCGCTGGCGTCGTCGAGCGCGGCGTAGCTCAGCTCGGCATCCCCGAGCCGGATCGCCGGACTGTCGGGTGTGCGCTCGGCGCTCTCGGTGACTGTCGAGGCCAGGTTCATCTCATCCCTCCCACGCGGAAGTCTAAGCCTCGGCCGGCTCCACGCGGTGCGCCTTCTCCTCCAGGCTCCCGTTGCGGCGGCTCATCACCCAGGCAAAGGCGCCACCGGTGAGGAGCATGAAGGAGGCGTAGACGGCGGCGGGGATGCCGACGTTCACCGCGAGGGGGGCGGCGACGGCGATCGCCAGCGCCGAGTTGTGGATTCCCAGCTCGAGCGCGATCGCCGTCGACTGGCGATCGTCGAGGCGGGCGAGCTTCGAGATCGCGAAGCTGAGCGTCATCGCCGCCACGTTGAGGGCGAGCGCCGCACCGGCGACCTCGGCGAGGTTCTCGCCGACCGTGTCGTACTCGCTGGCGATCGCGCCGAGGACGACGAGCGCAAACAGGACGAGCGAGGCGCGCTGCACCCGCGGATAGACGGCGGCGACCTGGGCAGGGCGCCGCCTGCGCATCTCCATTCCGATCGCGACCGGGACGACCGTGATCGCGAAGACCCGGGCGACGACGCCGAGCATGCTGACGTCGCCGATCCCGGTGGCGTTGAAGTGATCGGTGGCGAGGCTGAGGAAGAGCGGAACCGTGATCGTCGCGCCGACGCTGCTGATCGCGGTCATCGTCACCGACAGCGCCGTGTCGCCACGCGCCAGGTGCGTCAGCATGTTGGCCATCATCCCGCCGGGGGACGCCCCGAGCAGGACCAGGCCGACCGCCAGTTCGGGCGGCAGCGCGAACAGCTCCGCCATCGCGAAGGCGAGGAGGGGCGAGATCAGCGCCAGGTTGAGCATCCCGATCGCGACTCCGCGCGGCGCGACGAGGACGCGCCGGAAGTCCTCTCGGGTGAGCGTCAACCCAAGGCTGAACATGATCACCCCGATCGCGCCCGGCAGCACCACCGAGGTCAGGAATGGGCTGTCCACGCCGCCGAGCGTAGCTTCGCGTAGGATTGCGCGCCGTGAAGGCGCTGCTGACAGCACTCATCGCCTGCGCGGCTCTGGCTTTTGCCGGCTGCGGCGATGACGACTCGACGGATACGGGCGGAGAAGAGACGACCGCCGCGCAATCCGGTTCGACGGATACGAAAACCAAGCCCGTGGTCGAAGTTCCCGAGGGCGCGCCGCCGACGGTCCTGGTCGAGGAGGAACTGGTCGAAGGATCTGGCCCCGAGGCGAAAGCCGGCGACGAAGTCACCGTCCAGTACGTCGGCGTCGGCTACGAAAGCGGCGAAGAGTTCGACGCGTCCTGGGGCCGCGAACCGTTCGCCTTCCAGCTTGGCGCCGGCCAGGTGATCAAAGGCTGGGATGAGGGCGTCGAAGGGATGAAGGTCGGCGGCCGGCGCCAGCTGACCATCCCGCCGGATCTCGCCTACGGCGAAGAAGGCTCCCCGCCCGCGATCGGCCCCAGCGAAACGCTGATCTTCGTGGTCGATCTGCTTGTGATCAAATAGAGCGCTTTCGCTCTGGTCGAAAATTTCGTAGTATTAGCCGCCATGAAGGCGTTGATGCTGACGATTGCCGTCTGCCTGGGGTTGCTGATGGCCGGATGCGGAAGCGACGATTCCTCGAACGAGACGACGGGATCCGGCGGCGCGACCACGGAACAGAGCACCGCCTCGGAAAGCACCAACCCGGAAGAAACGGACCCGATCCCGGTTGAGGTCAGCACCGATCCCGATGACGCGAACGCGGAAGGGGCGGAGCCCGACGACACCGGCAAAAGGCCCAAGCCCACGATCGAGGTCCCCGACGAGCCGCAGCCGGACGAGCTCGTGGTCACCGACATCGAAGAGGGCGACGGCGCCGAAGTCAAAGACGGCGAAGAAATCTTCGTGGACTACGTCGGCGTCTTCTACAAAGACGGCAAAGAGTTCGAAAACAGCTGGAAAGGGGAAGCGCAGGAAAGCTTCGTTAAGGGCAATGGCATCCTGATCGACGGCTGGGAGCAAGGCATCGAAGGGATGAAGGTCGGCGGCCGGCGCGAACTGATCATCCCCTCTGAGCTCGGATACAAAACGGGCGTCCTGATCTACGTGGTCGACCTGCTCAAAATCGCCCCGCCACAGGTCAACACTGGACCTTCGGGCGGCGGCGGGCCCTCGGGTGGAGGCGCCGGCCCCTCAGACGGCGCCGGCTCGTCGGGCCAGTGAGCCGCTCGGGTGCCCGCGACCCCCTGATGAGATACCTGACGTTGGCCGCTGTGCTCTGCGTGTCGCTGGCGCTTGCCGCGTGTGGCGGCGACGATGCCAGCTCCTCGGATGAGGTCGAGGGGTCGACGCAGACGCAACCGGTCGCCAAGCAAACCCCCGACCCCAACCCTCCGAGCAGCCCACCCTCGCAGCTCGTGCTCCAGGACCTCGAAGAGGGATCGGGTCCGACCTCCAAGAAGGGTGACGAGCTGTCGGTCCACTACGTGGGCGTCGACATCAAAGGCAAAGAGCTCTACTCGAACTACACCTACAACAAAGGGAAACCGCTCGAGTGGGAGCTCGGCTCGGGCGCCTACTTCCGTGGCTGGGAAGAAGGCCTGGAAGGCATGAGGGCCGGCGGCCGCCGCGAACTGTGGGTGCCCAAACACCTCTCGCAGGAGGAACTGAAGCCGCTGTTCTACGTCGTGGATCTCTTAGAGATCAAAGAGGGGGAACCCAACGACGGATGGCAACCGAACAGCAGGCCCGACATCGATCCTCCCCAGAACCCGCCGGACAGGCTCGTGATCCGTGACTTGACGGAGGGGTCGGGTCCGGGCGTCAAGAAAGGCGACGAGATGTTGGTCCATTACCTCGGGGTGGACCAAAACGGGAAAGAAGTCTTCTCGTCCTACAGATACGGCCGGCCGCTCGATTACACCCTCGGCTCCCGGGCATCTGCCCGCGGCTGGGAAGAAGGCCTGATAGGGATGAAGGCCGGGGGGCGGCGCGAACTGTGGATCCCAAAACGTCTCGCGCAGGGGGGGCGGCAGCCGCTGTTCTACGTCGTCGATCTCTTAGAAATCAAATAGGGCTCGTGGTCCGGTGGCCTGGAGATACCTCGGACTGATAGCCGGGCTCTGCCTGGCGCTCGCGCTTGCCGCCTGCGGAAGCGGATCCGCCGATGAGGGGAAGCCGACCAGGCCCGAGATCGAGGCGCCGGACGAGCCGCCCAAAGAGCTCATCGTCGAGGACCTCGAGGAGGGGTCGGGACGTCCGGTCCAGCGGGAAGACAAGCTGACGATCCACTACGAGGGCGTCGGCATGGACGGCGAGACGCTCTACTCGTCCTGGCGCAACGGCAGCCCCCTCGAAATGACGCTGGGAAAAGCAGGATTCGGCGAGGGCTTCGAAGAGGGAGTGGAGGGGCTGAAAGTCGGGGGACGGCGGGAACTGCAGATCCCAGCGGACCTGGCTCCTTTCGAAACGCCCGTGGTCTACGTGGTCGACCTGCTCAAAATCGAACCGCCGCGCGGCCCGAAAAAACTCGTCGTCGAAGACTTGCAGAAAGGCTCGGGCCCCCAGGCGAAAAGGGGAGACAAGTTGACCGTCAACTACGAGGGCGTCGGCTATGACGGCAAACTGCTCTACTCCTCCTCCCAGTTCAGAGGCAGTCCACTCACCTTCAGGCTGGGCGTGGAACGCTATGGGGAGAGCTTCGAACAGGGGATAGTGGGGATGAGAGCCGGGGGACGGCGGGAACTGCAGATCCCGGCGGACATGGCGCCCTCCGAAATACCCCTGATCTACACGGTCGAGCTGCTCGAGCTCGAAAAGCGATCCTCCGCGGAAGGGGCTCGGTAGGCATGGGGCGCTGGCTGCCGACTCTGGTCGCCGGAGTGGCCCTTGCGCTCGCCGGATGCGGAGGCGACGACTCGGGGGCCGCCGACAGCGGCGACTCGATCGCTCCCAAACGGGCGGAGCCCACGGTCGAGATTCCTGACGAACGGCCCCCCACGAGGCTCCTCGTCAGCGACATCGAGGAGGGAGACGGCGAGGAAGTCGGGGACGGGGACACCATCCGCGTCGACTACGTCGGCGTCTACTACGAGAGCGGCAGGGAGTTCGAAAACAGCTGGGCCAACGATGCGTTCGAGACGTTCACCATGGGCTCGCGGAGGCTGATCGACGGCTGGGATCAGGGTCTGGAAGGGATGAAGGTCGGCGGTCGGCGGGAACTGGTCATCCCCTCCGATCTCGCCTTTGGGAACGGCGCCGTGGTCTACGTGGTCGACCTGCGCGGGATCGAGTAGCCCGGAAACGAGCCCTGCGCGATCATCCTGCGGTGTCTGCCACCCAGTCCGTCCACGCAGAGCGGTTCGTCGCCCAAGGCCTCGCTGGCCCGCCGCTGCCCGATCCGGTCGCGGTCGCCGAGCGGTTGCTCGCGGTGCAGGGGCAGGACCCCCGTGCGGTGCGGCTGGCGATCCGGGCCCGGACCTCGGGGCTGACCGCCGCTGACGTGGACCGGGCACTGAGCGAGGACCGCTCGCTGCTGATCACCTGGCTCAACCGCGGCACCCTGCACCTGGTGCGCAGCGAGGACTACCCCTGGCTGCAGGCGCTGACCACGCCACCGCTGCTCACCTCGTGCGCACGCCGGCTCCGACAGGAGGGGGTCTCGCCCGAGGACGGCGAGCGAGCGCTGACGACGATCGAGCGGGCGCTGGCGGACGAGGGCCCCCTGACCCGGCAGCAGCTGCGCGAACGGCTCGACTCGGCGGGGGTGCCGACCGAGGGCCAGGCGCTGATCCACCTGCTCTTCCTTGCCGCCGTGTGCGGGATCGTCGTGCGCGGCCCGATGATCGGCAAGCAGCACGCCTACGTCCTCGTGCCCGAGTGGCTCGGCCCGCAGAAGCCGGTTGAGAGGGAGGCGGCGCTGGCCGAGTTGGCTCGTCGCTACCTCGTCGGCCACGCGCCGGCTAACGACCGCGACCTGGCGCGTTGGGCGGGGCTGCCGCTGCGCGACGCGCGCGCCGGTCTCGGGGCGATCGGATCCGAGCTTGTCGAGCGGGAGGACGGGCTGGTCCATCTCGCCAAGTACCCACCGACGGCGCAGGTCCCGGAGCCACGCCTGCTCGGCGCCTTCGAGCCGGTGCTCCTGGGCTGGACCTCGCGTGAGGCAATCCTCGGCCCCCACACGCACATTGTCACCCGCAACGGAATCTTCCGCCCCTTCGCCCTGGTCGACGGCCGCGCCACCGCGACCTGGGGCTACGCCACCGGCGAGGTGACGGTCGAGCCGCTGGGCCGGATCGGCAAGCCCGCCGCTACGGCACTGGAGCTGGAGGCTGCGGATGTGAGTCGCTTTCTGGGGACCCAACCGGTCCGGTAGGGACGAAGCCGCCGTAGCGACGCGTGAGCACGAACAGCCCGACCGCACCGGCCAGTGCCGAGAGCCCGCCGGCATAGGCCAGCGTGCCGCGCGGCCCGATCGCAGCGACGAGCAGGCCGCCGGCGGCGAAGGCGCCGAGCTCGGCGGTGTTGCGGATCCCGTTGTATGCGGCGAAGGCGCGGCCGTGCAGGTCGTCTGGGACGCGGACGTGGATCAGGCTGCGGAACATCACGTTCTTGAGGCCATGGGCGAGGCCGCCGGCGAACGAGCAGGCGAGGAAGAAGGCGAAGCTGAGCCAGAGCGCCGGCAGGGCCAGCGCCGCTCCCTGGATCGCGGCGGCGGCGAGGCCGACGGCGCCGACGGCGGCCGCGACGACCCGTCGCGAGAGCAGCATCGCCCCGAGGGCCATGCCGGCGGTCCAGATCGAGAGCATCGCGCCGTAGGCGAGATCGCCACGGCCGAGCACGTCCTCGACGAAGAAGAGCTCGGCGACCCAGACGGCGGACATGAAGAGCAGCGAGCTGAAGGCGACGACCATCACCAGCGCCAGCAACTGGTCGCGGAAGAGGAAGGCGATTCCGTCGCGGGCGCGGGGCGTTTGCTCGGCGTCGCCCAAGGACTTGGGATCTCGCCGCACCCTCAGAGCCAGGGCAGCGAGCGCGACGAAACCGAAGGTGGCGGCGTCGACCAGCATCGCCAGCTCCAGCCCGCCCGCCGCGAAGAGCAGGCCGCCGAGCAGCGGCCCGATCCCGAAGCCGAGGTAGCGCGCCGTCTCGACGTGCCCGTTCGCCTCCTGGATCCGTGTTTCGCCCGCGAGCGGCGGCACCAGCGCGAACTCAGCCGGCTGCGAGGTGGCGAAGACGACACCCAGCGTCGCGGTCAGCGCCAGCACCAGGCCGATGCCGCTGCTGAAGGCGAGCGCGGCGGCCGCGAGGGCGCCCAGGGCGGAGACCGCCGCCAGCAGCCGTGTCGCCTCGAGGCGGTCGACGAGCAGGCCCACGTATCCGGCGACGGCGACCGAGGGCCCGAAGAGACAGATCCAGAGCCCCGCGACAGCCAGCCCCGAGTCGGTCGCCTCCTTGACGTAGAGCCCGAGCGCGACGATCGCGACCCAGTCGCCGAGCGCCGAGAGCCCGACCGAGCCCGCGACGAGGAGGAAGTCTCGGTCGCGGAGCAGGCTGGGCTGCATCGGGCGAGGATATGCGTCGCGTTGCCAGCCGTCCACGCGCGTGCTTCGATACAGCCGTGAGCGAATCGATCTCGATCCCCAGCCGCTTCAACGGACCGCTGCAGAGCGGCAACGGCGGCTACTCGGCCGGAGCCATTGCCCCTAACGTCGGGGGTGACGTTGCCGAGGTGAGCCTGCGCAGTCCGGTCCCGCTCGACACCGAGCTGGCCATCGACGCGGCGGGTGATGGTTCGATCCGGATCAGCGACGGCGAGACGCTGGTCGCGGAGGCGCGCTCCGTTGACGATCTCGGTGTCGAGCCGCCGCAGCCCGTGAGCCTGGAGGCGGCGCGTGAGGCGGCAGGCCGCTACCGCGGCCAGCGCGGCGGGCAGTTCAGCCGCTGCTTCGTCTGTGGGCTGGACCGTGAGGACTCGCTCGGCGTCTTCGCCGGCGAGGTCGTGGGCCGCGAGATGGTCGCCTCGCCCTGGACGCCGCCCGAGTGGGCGGCCGATGGCGACGGCTTGGTCCGTCCCGAGATCGTCTGGGGAGTCCTCGACTGCCCCACCTACTTCGCCGCCTACCTGCGGCGCGAGGAGCTGCCGGTCGGCTTCCTGGTCCGCCAGGCGACCCGTATCGACGCCCCCGTCAAAGCAGGCGAGGAGCACGTCGTCGTCGCCTGGCCGCTCGAGTCCGACGGCCGCAAGAGCGAAGCCGCCTCAGCCGTCCTTTCCGCCGATGGCGAGACCCTCGCCATCGCCCGCGCCCTCTTGGTCGAGCCCGCCGGGACTAGCCCAGCTTCGGGCTCTGCCAGGGCTGGGCGAGGCGGGTGGCCAGGTCGTCGGCCAGGCCCTCGATCGGGACGCGGGTCTGCTCCAGGGAGTCGCGGTCGCGGAGGGTGACTGTGTCGTCCTCCATCGTCTGGCCGTCGACGGTGATGCCCCAGGGGGTGCCGATCTCGTCCTGGCGGCGGTAGCGCTTGCCGATCGAGCCGCCCTCGTCGAACTCGGTGGGCAGGCGGCGGCGCAACTGCTCGAAGACCTCGCGCGCCTTCTCCGGCATCCCCTCCTTGGAGACGAGAGGGAGGACGGCGACCTTGACCGGGGCGAGGCGAGGGTGGAGGCGGAGCACGGTGCGTTTGCGCCCCTCTACCTCCTCGACGTCGTAGGAGTCGACGAGGAAGGCGAGGGTGGCGCGATCGGCGCCGGCCGCCGGCTCGATCACGTGGGGGACGTAGCGCTCTTTGCTCTGCTGGTCGAAGTACTCGAGCTTCTCGCCGCTGAACTTGGCGTGCTGTGTCAGGTCGAAGTCGCCGCGGTTGGCGATCCCCTCCAGCTCTGACCAGCCGATCGGGAAGAGGTACTCGATGTCGCTGGTCGCCGAGGAGTAGTGCGAGAGCTCGTCCTCGCCGTGGGCGCGGACCCGCAGGTACTCGGGCCGGAGGCCGAGCTCGGTGTACCAGCGCTCGCGCTCCTCCATCCAGGCCTGGTGCCACTTCTCGGCTTCGGCTGGTGGCACGAAGAACTCCATCTCCATCTGCTCGAACTCGCGGGTGCGGAAGATGAAGTTGCCGGGGGTGATCTCGTTGCGGAACGACTTGCCGATCTGGGCGATGCCGAAGGGCGGCTTCTTGCGGGCGAAGCCGAGCACGTTCTTGAAGTTGATGAAGATCCCCTGTGCCGTCTCCGGTCGCAGGTAGACCTCCGAGCCCTCGCCCGCCACCGGGCCGACGTGGGTCTCGAACATCAGGTTGAACTGGCGCGGCTCGGAGAGCTCGCCGCCGCACTCGGGGCAGCGCAGCTCAGCGGCCGGGTCGCCGCCTTTTGCCTCGACGTCCTCGCGCAGGTGGTCCTCGCGCCAGCGCCTCTTGCACTTGCCGAGGCACTGGACGAGCGGGTCGGTGAAGCCCTCCAGGTGCCCTGAGGCCTCCCAGACCCGCGGGTGCTGGAGGATCGCCGAGTCGAGGGCGACGACGTCGTCGCGGTCCTGCAGCATCGCCCGCCACCACTCGGCCTTGACGTTGTTCTTCAGCAGCACCCCGTAGTGGCCGTAGTCGTAGGTCGAGCCGAGGCCGCCGTAGATCTCCGAGGAGGGAAAGACGAAGCCGCGCCGCTTGCAGAGGGCGACGACCTCCTCCATCGTCACCTCGGTGGCGCTGTTCTCAGGGGTGCCGGCCATCGCGGGAACCGTATAGCGGGGCGGCAAGACGTGAGGCCTTGTGACGACGGCTGCGATAATCCCGCCTCCCGATGCCGATCTACGAGTACAAGTGCGACAACGGCCACGTCTTCGACGTGATCCAGCGGATGAGCGACGAGCCGCTCTCCAAGTGCCAGGAGTGCGGCGCCAAAGCGGTGCGCGTGCTGCACCCGGTCGCGATCCACTTCAAGGGCTCGGGCTTCCACAACACCGACTACGGGAAGAAGGGGAGCGGCGCCAACGGCGGCTCCTCATCCGAGGGCTCGGGCGAGTCCAAGGGCTCCGAGTCCAAGTCCTCCGAGTCGAAGTCGGGCGACTCGAAGAAGCCCGAGACCAAGACCGCCGCCAGCGGCGACTAGCTGTAGTTCCTCACAACGTTGTTCATCCGGGCCTCCTTGAAGGCTGGGGGTGTCGAGCCACCCACCCAACAAGGAGGACACCGGATGAAGATCCACGCTAACGCCCGCACCTGCCCGAA
>Ga0190265_10003410_pt1 | contig 10840 bp, 6 predicted proteins | sample Popmic124T_FD_133135 | JGI IMG/M metagenome (GOLD analysis project Ga0190265, IMG submission 133135) | Populus adjacent soil microbial communities from riparian zone of Indian Creek, Utah, USA - 124 T | ecosystem: Environmental > Terrestrial > Soil > Riparian zone | place: USA: Utah | collected...
AGAGTGCGTGAACCTGTACTTCCCGCATTCATGCGCCGGGGATGAGGTCCGCAGGTCCCGGCGAAACGTAGGTTCGGGGTCGTGTGGGAGGGACCTGACGCTGCGGCTCCGGCTGCGATTCAGCTCGATCAATCCCTGCTCGAGGCCAAGCTCTGGATTCCACAGCCTCGCCGGGGCTCGGTCAGTCGTGCCGAGATCATCGACGCGACGCGGGCGAGCGGCTGCCGCGTCGTCGGTGTGACAGCACCCGCGGGCTACGGCAAGACGACCCTGCTGGCGCAATGGGCGCTCGCCGAGGATCGCCGGGTCGGCTGGGTGACCCTGGACCGCTACGACGACGACCCCGCGGTTCTGCTCACACTGCTGGCCTGCGCCTTCGTTCGGGTCTCACCTGGCAACGCCGACCTTGTCGCCGACATGCGCGGCCTGGGCCTGGACGCGCTGGGACGTGCCGCGCCCCGCCTCGCCGCGGCATTCAGGGCGAGTCCGGAACCGTTCGTGCTCATGGTGGACGACCTTCATGAGCTCCGTGCGCCGGCCTGTCACGACGCCCTGGGCGTGGCGATCTCGGGGATACCCGAAGGCTCCCAGCTGGTCGCGGCAAGTCGGTTCGAGCAGCCCCACCTGCCGCGGCTCCGCGCGTCGGGCGACGCGGTGGAACTCGGGGCGGTCGACCTGGCTCTGGACGAGACCGGCGCCGAGCAGATCTTCGCCGAAGCCCAAGTCGACGTATCTCACGAACTGGCGGCCGTTGCGACCGAGCGGACCGAAGGCTGGCCGGTCGGTCTGTACCTCACGGCGGTGATCGCCCGCCACAACCGCGACCAGGGAGTGACGGTCTCCGGCGACGACCGCTATCTGGCCGACTACCTGTACCGCGAGTCCTTGATGCTGCTGCCCAAGAAGACCCAGCGTTTCCTGCGGCGTACGGCGGTGCTCGATCAGCTGCATGCCCCGCTGTGTGATGCCGTCCTCGGCGAATCCGACGGGCAGGAGCGGCTGCGCGCGCTGGAGGCGTCGAACTCGTTCTTGATCCCGCTCGACCGTCGCCGGGAGTGGTTCCGCTACCACGCGCTCTACCGGGAGTTCCTCCTCGGGGAGCTGCGACGGGTCGAGCCTCAGGTCATCACGAAACTGCACCTGCGCGCCGCCGATTGGTACGAGACGAACGGGTCTCCGGCCTTGGCCGTCGAGCACCTGCTGAACACCGGCGAGCGAGACCGGTGCGCGCAGCTGGTCACGGGCCTGGTGTTGCCGACGTACAACGCCGGCCACATGTCGACCGTGCAGCGGTGGCTCTCGGCGCTGGGCGACTCCGCCACCGAGGCGTATCCTCCGCTTGCCGTACTTGCAGGCTGGGTGACCGCTCTGACCGGGCAGACCGCGACCGCCGAACGGTGGGCGGCGATCGTGGATGCCGCGTCGTTCGACCAGGTGCCGCTGGACGGTACGGCGTCGTTCGACTCTGCCCGGGCCATGCTGCGCGCTGTCATGTGCGCCTCGGGACCTGAGCAGATGATGGTCGACGCCGACGCCGCGGTGGCCCAGGAGCCGACGTGGAGCCCTTGGCTCGACACAGCTCTCGTACTGTCCGCGCATGCGTCTCTACTCGCTGCCGACCTGAACAAGGCGCAGCTGCAGTTCACCGAGGCGGTCGGTGTCGGAACGACAATCGGCAACACCGACACGGTCGTCGACGCCGAGGCCGAGCTCGCACTGCTCGCGATGGATCACGGGCGATGGGCCGAGGCAGCCGAGCGCGTCGAACGTGCGCTCGCGGTCATCGACGCGCACCGGATGCACGGCTACGCGGTCAGCGTGCTCGCCTTCGCTGTGGCTGCTCGCCTTGCCCTGCACCGCGGCGATCTGGAAGGCGCGGACCGACAGCTGGCCCGGGCGATGCGGGCGCGTCCGTCGTGCACGTTCGCGCTGCCCTTCTTCGCCGTACGCGCCCGGCTACAGCTCGCCAAGGCCTACTCGACACGAGGCGACCAGGCGACCGCTCGCCACCTGCTGCGGGAGGTCGACGAGATTCTCCTCCACCGGCCGGCGCTGGGCGCGCTCGTCGAGCAGGTCGCGGAGTGCCGCCAGGCGGTGACGGCGAACGCCCACGTCGGAGCGACGGGCGCAACGCCTCTGACCGGTGCGGAGTTGCGCCTCCTGCCCTATCTGCAGACCCATCTGACGATCGGGGAGATCGGGGAACGGTTGTTCGTCAGCCGCAACACCGTCAGCTCCGAAGTCGCGTCGATCTATCGCAAGCTGGGCGTCTCCTCACGCAGCAACGCGGTCCAGCAGGCGACCAGGATCGGCCTGCTCGGCGCCTGACGGCGATCACCCACCGGACACCATCCCGAAGGTGTCGTCGACGTCGTGGCCCAGCGCCAGCGCGAGCTTCGGGGCTGCCGCAACCACGCGAGGCAGCCCGACGATCGGAATGACCGCCACCAGCACTTCGACGATCTCGGCAGCCGTCGCGCCGGCGTCGATGGCGGCATCAGCCTGAGCGCCGTACGACGGAACCGCTCCGCCGACCGAGACCAGAGCCGCGAGCCGCACCAGCGCCAGCGTTCTCGCATCGAGAGCCGGATCAAGGCCCGCGGCCTGGCTGTCCACGCCGCCGAGGACATCTCCGGCGACCCGGTCGTCGTGGACGGAGAGGCGGCGCAACACGGCGGTGTAGTCCAAGAGAAACGCTTCCTTCGGCCGGCGCGCCCGATCCCGTCGGACGAGTATCGGTTCGGGACACTTCATTGAACGGCGGAGCAGCCATCGATCGCATCACTCACATGGTGTGAATCGGCCCCGGATCCCGATCCGCGCAGCGCGCGCTTCATTCGATCAGGGTGATGACCCCGGCAGCGGCCGGACCTACGTTCGACCTGTTGGGAACCGAAACTCGAGGAGGCCGCGATGACTGCCGATGTGACCAAGACGCCTGTGCCCGCGGCGATCACGACGCCGTCGAGTGTGGCGGCAGGAATCGGGACCCTGGAGTTCACCGACGGTTACCCGAGGGGTGGGACCGCGGAGAAGCTTCGTGACCATCTGGACTACCTGCACGGCGTCGATGCGTTCATGAACACCATCCAGGGTGTCTCGACCTACGCCCTGCGGCAAGGTTTCCTGGAGGCGGGGATCGCGGACGGCGACGTGCTGATCTGCTCCGGGCTGATGGACTCCCGGTCGCTGTTCCTGACCGGCAACGCCGACACGGTCTACTTCTGGTCCTTCTTCGACCTGTCGCAGGGACCGCTGGTGGTGGAGACTCCGGCCGATACGCTGGGCCTCTTCGACGACATGTGGTTCCGCTGGATCAGCGACTTCGGCCTTCCCGGCGCGGACCGCGGACAGGGCGGCACCTACCTGCTGATCGGCCCCGGGTACGACGGACCGCTGCCCGAGGGCGGGTACGTCGTCCGCCACTCGCGCACCAACCACGTGACGCTGGTAGGTCGTGCGTTCATCAACGAGAACCCCGGCGACGACCCCGGCCCCACCGTCGAAAAGGTCAAGGAGCAGCTAAAGATCTACCGCTACCAGGCGGGCGGCCTGGGCAGCAGCATCGGCGCCTTCCTGACGGGGAAGGGCCGTCTCGGTCAGCCGGCCGCCCCGCAGAGCCCCCGGTTCGTGGAGGGCACCGGGCTGGCGATCAACACCGTTCCACCTGCCGACTTCGGTCACTACGAGCTGCTCGACGCCCTGGTCCAACTGGAACCGGCCGAGGCGCTCGACACCGAGATCGCCGGCCAGTTCGCCGCGATCGGGATCGTCAAGGACGAGAAGTTCGCCCCCGACAAGCGGATGCGGGCCATCCTCGACGAGGCGGCGGCCGTCGGCAACGCCGCCTCCCGGACCGTCGGCATGGGGGCGCACCCGACTGACGACTTCCGCTACTACGACGGCGAGAGCTCATGGTGGAACATGCTGTGGGTCGGTGGGTTCGAGTTCACCAACCCGCCGCCGAACATCACCGCGGCCGGGCTCGAGCCGTTCCCGAACCAGGGGGCCCGCCGGCTGCACTCCCGCAGCTCGATGTTCTACACCGCGACCTGCATCACCCCGGCCATGTGCATGCGGCTGACCGGCGTCGGCTCGCAGTACCTCGTGTCGAACGTCGACCCCGACGGCGAACCTTTCGACGGCGCGAAGACCTACCGGCTGACGCTACCCAAGGACATCCCCGCGGCCAGGTTCTGGTCGCTCACCCTCTACGACAACCAGACCCGCTCGATGCTGCAAACCGATCAGCTCTATCCGCGAGCCGGTAGCCAGGAGTACCCGACACCCGCAGCGCAGGCCGAGGCCGACGGCAGCACTGTCGTCTACTTCTCGCCTGCCAAGCCCAACGACGTTGCTGAGGGCAACTGGATCCAGACCGACCCCGAGAGGGGCTGGTTCACCATCCTGCGCCTCTACAGCCCGCTACAGCCGTTCTTCGACAAGTCCTGGCGCCCCGGCGAGATCGAACAGGTCAAGTAACCCACTGCCCGCCTCGAAGTGCCGGCGGTCCGGAGCTGTGCGGCCGCCGCCTTCGAGGGCCGGGCGGCCTAGTCTTCGTCGGTCAGCTGCTCGAGTGCCACGACGGTCGCGAGCAGGAGGGCCTCGTCCTCATCCGGCGCGATCTCTATTCCGTAGGTGTCGCGGACCCGGAACCATCGCTTCGAGATCCGGGCGACCGTGTCGCCGTCGCGCTTGATCTCGTACTCGTGGTCGACGATATTGCCGTGTGCCTTGAGATCCGGCCCGTCGTCGACGTCGATGGCGAACCGGTCCCGGATGCCGATCAGCGCCTTGTGGACTGTCGCGACCCGCTCGCCGTCGCGCTCGATGGCGACCTTGTCCCGCACGCTGAGTTTTCGTTCCTTGATCTTCGCGACCTCGTGGCCGGACACGTCTTCGAGCACGAACGTGTCGCGAAGTCGCAGCGCCTTACCGTTCACGCGGTACACGCGGGTGCCCTCGTCGTCCTCGATCCAGAAGTCGTCACCGATCGAGACCAGCTTCTCCCTCATCCTGTACCGGCGCGGTTCCACGTCGTCGCCATGCCTTCTTCGCAGGATTCCCATGACCGCGCTCTCCTCACCCCGGACTGGTGATCGAGCCTAGAGTCCCTCGGCGACACGGTGCTTCATCCTTGGCGGGTGAGCCATCCGCAGACCTGCCCCGGACAGTCAATGATCGTCACGGCCGGTCACTTCGAAGCGGCGCCGGGGACCCTCGGAGAACCTTGGGCGAGGCGTCGTGATCGGGGGGCGGCGCTCCGGTTTTCGTCGGCCTCTTCGAGGCGGACGTAGCGACGTCCGAGCGGACCGGCCGTGACACCGTGGAGCACGACACTCAGCACCACGGTGAGCGCGACGACGGAGACGGCCTGCTCGACCAGCGGGATGTCGCCGAGCTGCTCGATCGCCAGCAGCGCGAACACGACCGATGCCAGGCCGCGCGGCCCGAACCACCCCACGAACAAGGCGGTCCTGCGGTCCAGCCCCGTTCCGAGCAGGCACAGGGCGACCGGAACCATGCGGACCGCGGTCAGACTCAGTACGGCGTACGCGAGGAGCGTGAGGTCGAAGTTGTGCAGGGCGATCGGCACCAGTGCGGCTCCGAAGAGGAACCAGACGACGAGTGACAGGACCTCACCGAGAAGTTCCGGTAGCTCGACAGCGTCGTCCGCGTCGACAGCATGCTCGTCCAATGCTGCTCTGAAGGCGATGCCGGCCACGAACGCCGCGATGAATCCGTTGCCGCCGAACCCGACGGCGAGGGCGAAGCTGGCAAGGGCGGCCGCAAGCGTTCCGAGCCGCCGCGCGCCGGTAGCCATCCAGCGCCGTCGAGAGCCGAGCGTCAAGAGCCTGGCGCACACCGTCCCGACCGCCAGGCCGACGATGAGACCGACAGCGAGTTCGAGCAGCGCACCGCCGCCGTCATCGGACACGTCGTCGTGGCCTTCGATCCCGAGCTGGCCGGCGGCGACAGCCAGCGTGAACATGACGACAGGTGTGACGATGCCGTCGTTGAGTCCACTTTCCACATTGAGAGCGCGACGCAGGCGCATGGGGATCCGGCGGTCGTTGATCACCTGTGCGCTGAGAGCAGCGTCGGTGGGAGCCAGGGTGGCGCCCACGAAGCCGGCGAGCGCCCAGGAGAAATCGTCGAAGAACCAAGCGGCCAGGAGAGAGCCCAGGATCACGGACAAGGGAAGGCCCAACGCCAGCAGGCGGCCGGGCAGGCGAATGTCTCGTTCCAGCCTCAGCAGATTGACTCTGGCAGCGTCCGAGAACAACAGGAGCGCCAGCGTCAGCTCCGCGGTCAGGTGGACGGACTCGGCCTCGACGTCCACCGAGAGAGGCCCCCAGTCAGAGTTCCCCAGTGCATAGCCGGCGACGGCGAAGACCAGCGGACCGGTGATGTTCAGACGGGCCAGGAGGTCGGAGGTCACTGCCCACGCAAGGACGAGGAGCGCGAGCACCGCGAACGTTGTCTCTGTCACGCCGCCGGCTCCGTCCTTGCGACTCGCGTACTGCTCGGACTGGCTCATCCGCACTCTGACAGTCGCCGCCGAGCGGCCGCCTCATCCGCCACGGACGGTTCCGGGCCGCCAGTTATCGAGCAGGCTGGCATCGTCGGCAAGTCTGAGCGAAGGAGAGGCTGTCATGGCGATCGAGGAGTATCCGTCGGGGACTCCGTTCACCGGTGTGGTGGGACGCACGACCGATGAGTCGAGTCCGGCGTGGCCGGCACCGACCCGATCCAAGCCGGGCACTCCGAACGTGCTGTTCGTCGTACTCGACGACACGGGTTTCGGCCAGCTCGGCTGCTACGGCAGTCCGATCGAGACCCCGAACTTCGACAGCTTGGCGGCCGACGGGTTGCGGTTCACGAACATGCACACCACCGCCCTGTGCTCGCCGAGCCGGTCCTGCATCGTCACCGGGCGGAACCACCACAGCAACGGCATGGCCGCGATCACCGAACTGGCGACCGGTTACCCCGGCTACAACGGAGTCATCCCGTTCGAGAACGGGATGCTGTCGGAGGTGCTGGTGGAGCAGGGTTACAGCACGTTCATGGTCGGCAAGTGGCACCTGACACCGAGCAACCAGGAAACAGCGACGGGGCCCTACACCCGCTGGCCGCTGGGACGCGGTTTCGAGCGCTTCTACGGCTTCCTCGGCGGCGACACGAGTCAGTGGTATCCGGACCTCGTCTACGACAACCATCAGGTCGAGCCGCCTCGCACGCCGGAGCAGGGGTACCACCTGACCGAGGACCTGATCGACAAGTCGATCGATTTCATTGCCGACAGCAAGCAGATTGACCCGGCCAAGCCGTTCTACCTGCACCTGTGCTTCGGGGCCACCCACGCGCCACACCATGTGCCGAAGGAGTGGGCCGACAAGTACTCCGGTGTCTTCGACGACGGCTGGGACGCCTATCGGGAGAAGGTGTTCGAACGACAGAAGTCGCTGGGAATCATGCCCGCCGATGCGACACTGTCACGCCACGACCCCGACGTACCGGACTGGGAGTCACAGTCGCCCGAAGCGCGCAAGCTGTTCAGCCGCTTCATGGAGGTGTTCGCCGGCTTCCTCAGCCACACCGACCACCACCTCGGCCGGCTGCTCGACTTCCTGCGCCAACAGGGCGAGCTGGACAACACGATCGTGATGGTGATCTCGGACAACGGGGCGAGCGCCGAGGGCGGCCCGAACGGAACCACCAACGAGGCACAGTTCTTCAACAACGCCCAGGAGCCGCTCGAGGACAGCCTCAGGCTCATCGACGAGATCGGCGGCCCCAAACAGTTCAACCACTATCCCTGGGGCTGGACCTGGGCAGGCAACACCCCGTTCCGGCGCTGGAAGCGAGAAACGTACCGGGGCGGATCCTGCGACCCGTTCATCCTCGCCTGGCCGGCCGGCGTCAAGGCGAGAGGGGAGGTCCGCAATCAGTACGCGCACATCGTCGACATGGTGCCCACTGTCCTGGATCTGCTCGGCACCGAACCACCCGCGGCGATCCGAGGGATCACGCAGGCACCCATGCACGGCGTCAGTTTCGCCCATACCCTCGACAACGCAGCGGCCGCCAGCAGGCATCACACCCAGTACTTCGAGATGTTCGGCCACCGGGCGATCGACCACGACGGCTGGCGCGCGGTCTGCGCCTGGCCAGGTCCGTCGTTCGCCGAAGCCGGTGTCGGGGTGGGCGAGCCGATCAGCTCGGCGAAGCTGTCCGAACTCGACGCCACCGGCTGGGAGCTCTATCACGTGGCCGAGGACCCCGCCGAGACCGAGAACGTAGCAGCTGACAACCGGGATCGGCTCATCGCGATGATCGGGACCTGGTACGCCGAAGCCGGCAAGTACGGCGTCATGCCGATCGACGGAAGCCTGCTGACACGCCTGGTCGCCGAGAAACCGTTGATCGCACCCCCGCGCGACCAGTACACGATCCAGCCGGGCACCCAGCCGGTCCCGTTCTTCGCAGGCCCACGCGTCCTCAACCGGCCGCACAGCATCACGGCCTTCGTCGAGATCCCCGACGGCGGTGCCGAGGGAGTTCTCCTCAGCCAGGGCAGCGCAGCGGGCGGCTACTCGCTGTTCATCAGGGACAAGCACCTTCACTACGTGCACAACTACGTCGGCAGGGACGTTTTCCGGGTCTCGTCCAACGAACCGGTGCCGTTCGGGCAACACGAACTGCGCTTCGAGTTCGAACCGACCGGAAAACCCGACCTGCCGCACGGAAAGGGTGCGCCCGGGCGCCTGCAGCTGTACATCGACGGGACGCTCACCGGCACTGCGGACGCGCCGGTGACGACACCGTTCGTCTTCAACCCCGGCGCCCTGTCCTGCGGCTACAACACCGGTTCCCCGGTCACCCCGGACTACGCCAGCCCCTTCAAGTTCACCGGCATCCTCCACAAGGTGACCGTGGACGTCAGCGGCGAACTCATCGTTGATCCCGAGTCCGAGTTGAAAGCCCACATGGCACGCCAGTAGCCCTGTCCTCCAGGCTCCGCGGAGTCCGCCCCGGGATCGCGTCAGATCTCGGGGCGCGAGGGGAGCAGTCCCAGCTCCCAGGCTCGTCGTACGGCCTCGTTGCGCCGGGAGGCGCTCAGCTTGCGCAGGATGCTCCGCACGTGGCTGCGGACCGTGTTGACCGAGACATACATGGTGCCGGCGATCTCTTCGGTGGTCAGCAACTCGGCGAGGTATTCCAGCACCTCGTGCTCCTTGCTGCTCAAGGTGGCAGTGATGACCAGTTCGGATCGCGTCCGGCTCGAATGATCGGCCGGTCCCGGCGCGCGGAGCCAGGGGTGCCGCCGCATCAGTTCGCCGGTCGGCTGGAGCAACTTTCGCAGTGATGGCGGCGCCTCCGAGAACGGGCGACGGAGGTGCTCGGGCGCAGCCAGTCTCAAGGCACGCTCCACCTGGAGTCCGCTCCGGCCGGAGTCGCCGGTTCTGATCGATTCCGCGGCTTGAACCAGCCAGCTGTCGACCTGGGTCTCCAGGGATGTGGCCTGCCGCGCGGCCGGAGCCGGCAGCGCGGGACCCCGCTCACCGGCCTCGGTAGCCGCCCGTTGCAGCGCCAGGATCGATTCGACCTGGTCGCGGCCAGGAGAACGCTCGATCATGGCGATGGCCTCACGTGGCAGGTGCTGGGCCACGAGAATCTTCGCCTCGTCCACGACGAGGGACTGGCCGAGCCACTCGTCGTGCTCTGCCCCATAGCTGTTGGCGGCCGCCCTGAGCTCAGCACGGGCAAGGTCGGCGTCTCCGCCGGCCCTGAGCACCCTTGCCCGGACCATCGCCGCGAAGGCGGCGAGAACTCTTGAATCGAACGTCGGTACGGCGTCCTCGGCGCGGTGCACCACGTCCCGGGCCACCGTGAGGTCACCCTGCTCGGCACTCACCCAGGCCTGGGCCACCATCGCTGACTGGGGCTCATCCAGGTGAGCCCCGGACTCCGCCAGCGCGACGGCCTGCGCGGCGAGCTCGGCAGCCCGCCGCAGATGTCCCCACACCGCCTCCACCAGCGCTGCCATTCCCAGCAGGTCGGCCAAGGCCCCGTGCAGACCGGCGTCGTCGGCAATCGTGATCGCCGCTGCGAACGCCTCCGAGGCGCCGGCGAAATCTCCCCGCTGGAGGAAGACCCGGCCTTTGCATCCGGCAACGAGTAACGTCAGCTCCGGATGCACGGCGTTCGATCCCACCGATGCCGCTCTGAGGGCCGCTTCGGCGGCGAGCGCGGCGCCCAACGCCGAGCTGACATCGGTCTGAAGACTTGCGGAGACCGCTTCCAGCACGGTGATTGCCAGCTCGTAGGAGAGGGTCCGAGGCGGGACCCCCTGGTCGAGGCAGGCTCGAGCCCTGCTCAGCTCCGCGGCGCACAGGCCGGCATCGAACTCCGTGAGCGCCCGTGCGGACCGCACCACCGCGGCACCCGCGTCGTCCAGGTCGTCGGGAAGGTCGGCGACCAACGCTTTCAGGAGCCGCCGTTGGCGCCCGACGAGTAACTGCGCGAAGTCGAGGTCTTCCACCAGATACCGTGCCGCGACGCCCCACCGCCCAGCCGTGATGGCGTGGCAGACCGCCGACAGCCGGTGCCCGTTCTGCGCGAACCAGTCGGCGGCGGTGTGGTGCAACACGGGGACCAGCGCTGGTTTCTCGAACAACAGCTGGGCTCGGAGGAACTCGCGGAAGAGTGACTGGTAGCTGTAACAGTCGTCGGTCCCGGGCACCCCCTGGATGAACGCGTTCCCGTGGGACATGAACTCCAACGACCGAAGGTCACAAGCGCGACCTGTCAGCGCTTCGGCCAGTGCGGGCCG
>Ga0190265_10003411_pt1 | contig 10840 bp, 9 predicted proteins | sample Popmic124T_FD_133135 | JGI IMG/M metagenome (GOLD analysis project Ga0190265, IMG submission 133135) | Populus adjacent soil microbial communities from riparian zone of Indian Creek, Utah, USA - 124 T | ecosystem: Environmental > Terrestrial > Soil > Riparian zone | place: USA: Utah | collected...
CAGATACGCCCATCCCGTAGTTGTCACCGAGGATCGTCGCGCGAGCGGCGAACGGCGATGAGAACTCGCGGTCGACGTTGATCACCGGGATGCCGGCCTCCATCGCACGGATGGCGACGTCGGTCAGCGCGGCGCCGTCCGTCGGGAGCAGCACGATGGCATCGACGCCGTCGTTGATGAAGGTCTCGACCTGGCTGATCTGGGTGCTGACGTCGTTGGTGCCTTCGGCGACCTGCAGCTCGATGTCGCCGTACTCCTCGGCCGCGGCGCGCGCGGCCTCGGTGATACCGGCCATCCAGCCGTGGTCGGCCGCCGGTGCCGAGAACCCGATGGTGACGGTGTCACCCTCTTCGTCGTTGTCGCTGGCGGCGTTGTTGCCGCCACCACCACTCGACTCGGACTCCGGCGTGTTCCCGGTGCAGCCGGCGAGAAGGACGCCGGCGCCGATGAACGCGACCGCGGTGGACGTGACGCGGCGGTACCCGCGCTGCCTCGTTGCAGACAATGTTCTCTCCTCGCTCTCGCCACACTGGCGCCGTCGCCAGGTGGTCGTACTGCCGTTCGGTGTGCGACCGGTGGGCCGGGCGGCCCGCCGGGGTGGTGCTGACCCCGGGTGCGGGTCAGGTACTGGGGCCGCTCGCGCCGCCCTGGCGGTCGCCGGCGGGGGAACCGGGCACGTTGCCGGCGCCGCTGGTGACGCCTCCGGGGCCGCCGACCGCGTCGACGGCCGGCGGGGACGACTTCCTCCGGCCGCGGCCCTGACCGCTGGCCAGGCGCATCTGCAGCAGGACGGCGAGCACGATGATCAGGCCCTGGGCGACGGCCTGGGCGCTGCTCGTGAGGTTGTTCAGCGTGAACACGTTGCCGAGCGTGGTGAGCAGCAGCACGCCGAGGACGGTGCCGACGACGGTGCCGCGCCCGCCGATCAGCAGGGTGCCGCCGATGACGACCGCGGCGATGGCGAGCAGCTCGTACAGCGTGCCGTGGGTCGAGCTACCGGTCGTCGTCCGCGCCATCATCATCACGCCGGCGATGCCGCAGCAGACGCCCGAGAGCACGTAGAGCAGGACGATGTGCCGCTGCACGCGGATGCCGGCCAGGCGGGCGGCCTCGGCGTTGCCGCCGACCGCGAAGGTGCGGCGGCCGAAGGTCGTGCGGTTGAGCAGGACCCAGCCGGCGGCCGACACCAGGGCCCAGATGATGACCAGGGTCGGGATGCCGAGGACGTCCCCGGAGAAGAAGGACAGGAAGTCGCTGTCCTGGACGATCTGGGTGCGCCGGTTGGCGATGATCTCGGCCAGGCCGCGGGCGGAGACGAGCATGGCCAGGGTGGCGATGAAGGCGACCAGCTTGCCGTAGGCGATGACGACGCCGTTGACCAGCCCGGCTCCGGCGCCGACCAGGATCGCGGTGATCACCATGACGATCCAGTGGACGTCCTCGGCCAGCGCCTGGGTGGCCAGGGTGGTCGCCCACACCGACGAGAGCGCGACGAGCGCACCGACCGACAGGTCGATGCCGCCGCCGATGATCACGAACGTCATCCCGACGCTGACCACGCCGATGACCGAGGCGAGCCGGAGGATCGTGAGGACGTTGTCGACGTCGGCGAACCGGTCGCCGGCGGTGATGACGCCGACGATGCACAGGATCGCCAGGGCGATGACGAGCCCGAGGTTGCGGCCCACCGGGCCGGACATGAAGCTGCCCGCCCCGCCGTCCGAGCTGCGCGTGGTCTGCACGGCGCTGCTCTCCGTCGCGGTCGCGTTCGTGCTCATGCCACGTCCCCTTCGTGCTGCCTGGTCGTCGATTCGGAGGCGATCGGTGCACCCGCGTGCGGAGTGCCTTCCATGATCAGGTCGAGCACCCGGTGCTCGTCGAGGTCGTCGGCCGGCGCCTCCGCGACGACCCGGCCCTCGGCGATGACCAGCACGCGGTCGGCCAGCCCGAGCACCTCCGGGATCTCGCTGGAGACCATGACGACGGCCACCCCCCGGTCGGCCAGGCTGCGGACCAGCGCGTAGATCTCCGAGCGGGCGCCGACGTCGACGCCGCGGGTCGGCTCGTCGAGCAGCAGGACACGGCAGTCGCGGAGCAGCCAGCGGGCCAGCACGACCTTCTGCTGGTTGCCGCCGGACAGCGTCCGCACGATGCGGGTCACGTCGGCGGGGCGCACGTCCAGGGACTCGGTCTGGGCACGGGCCGCGGCCTTCTCGGCGCTCCCGGACAGGAAGCCAGCACGGGCGAACCGGCTCAGGCTGGAGACGGTGATGTTGCGGTAGATCGAGTCATCGAGCAGCAGCGCCTGGCTCTTGCGCTCCTCGGGCGCGAGGCCGATGCCAGCGGCGACGGCGGACCCGACGTCGCCCCGGCGGAGGCCCTTGCCGCCGAGCCGGACCGACCCGGAGGTCGGCTTGCGGGCGCCGTAGATGCTCTCGAGGATCTCCGAGCGCCCCGAGCCCACCAGGCCGGCCAGCCCGACGATCTCGCCCGGCCGGACGGACAGGCTCACGCCGTCGAAGTGCCCGACCAGGCCGAGGTCCTCGACCTCGAGCACGGGGGCCTCGCCCGTCGACGGCGCGCTGACCCGGCGCTCCGGGAAGACGTACTCGATGGTCCGGCCGGTCATCAGCGTGATGACCTCGCGGGTCGGGGTGTCGCGGGCCGGGAGCCCGGTGGCGACGGTGCGCCCGTCCTTGAGGACGGTGATCCGGTCGCCGATCTGGCGGATCTCCTCGAGCCGGTGGGAGATGTAGACGACGGCGACGTCGTGGGCGCTGAGGTCGCGGATGACGCCGAAGAGGCGCTCGACCTCCTCGTTGTCCAGCACGGCCGAGGGCTCGTCCATGATGATCAGCTGCGCGTCCTGCGAGAGCGCCCGCGCCATGCTCACCATCTGCTGGGAGGCCGCGGACAGCGAGCCGACCTCGGCGGTGGGACGGATCTCGGGGTGGCCGAGCCGGGTCAGCAGCTGCGTCGCCGCCCGTTGGGCCGCGGCCGGCCGGGTGATCCCGAGCCGGGCGGTCTCGCGGCCGAGGAAGATGTTGTCGGCGACGGTCAGGCCGGGCACGAGGTCCAGCTCCTGGTAGATCGTCGCGATGCCCAGGCTCATGGCGGCCTGCGGGTCGGACAGCGAGACCTGCTCGCCGTGCCAGGAGATCGTGCCCTCGTCGGGCTGGTGGGCTCCGGCGAGCACCTTGATCAGCGTCGACTTGCCGGCGCCGTTCTGGCCGAGGAGGCAGTGCACCTCACCGGCCCGCACGTCCAGGTCGACCCCGCCGAGGGCCCGGACACCGGGGAACGTCTTGACGATCCCGTGCATCTCCAGCAGCGGGGCCGTCACGGGCGCGCACCCGTCGTTCGTCTCTTCACGTCATCACCCGGGACTTTTGCTCATCGTTGACCATTAGTCGGCGCAGTCGAGAACATATGTCGGGCGTCACAACAAATCAAGGAGCCCCGGCGCAGCGGTTACCGAACTGAGACAACAACTCTGTCGTCCTCCGGACGACACCGCGGCCACGTGCCGTCCCCCGGCGCGCGGAGCCCTTGCGTCGTGCCTGCGCGGGACCCTCCGGGCCCCACTCGGCGCGACCAGGCCCTCAGCCGTCTTCCTGGTTGTGCTCCGGTCCGGAGGACCGCAATGTCATCGCGCGAGGGCCTCGACGACGGAGTCCTCGTCGAGGAACTCCTCGATCGCCATCAGGGCCGCACCCACCCGGCCCGAGAGGTCGGGCGCGTCGCTGACCGTGATGTCGAGCGTCCGGGCGGCCAGCGGCATCGAGCGCCGGTAGACGGCCTCGCGGATGCCGGCGAGCAGCGGGACGCCGGCCCGGGCGACGCCGCCGGTCATGACGATGCGGTGCGGGTTGAAGAAGTTCACCAGTGCGGCGAGCACCGTGCCGATCGTGCGACCGGCGTTGCGCACGAGCTCCAGCGCCGCGCCGTCACCCTGGGCGGCGAGCGCGACCACCGCGCGGACGCTGTCGACCGGCAGCCCGGCGGCGATCGCGTCGCGCAGCAGCGCGCCACCCCCGGCGATCGCCTCGAGACAGTTCTCCTGCCCGCAGCGGCACGGGACGGTGCGCCCGTCCGGCTGGGCGACGTAGATGTGCCCGATGTCCCCGGCACTCCCCTGCGCGCCCCGGTAGACCCGGCCCTCGACGATGACCCCGCAGCCGATGCCGGTACCGACCTTGACGACGAGGAGGTCCTGCGACGAGCCCGCGACGCCGATCTCGCCCAGCGCCATGACGTTCACGTCGTTGTCGACGTAGACGGGGCACTCGTAGCGGCCGAACGCGCTCGGGACCGGGTAGTCGTGCCAGCCCGGCATGATCGGCGGATGGGACGGCCGGCCCGTCGAGAACTCCACGGGGCCGGGCAGGCCGACACCGACGGCGCGGACGTCGGCCGGGGTGAGCCCGGCCTCGCCGAGGACCTTCTGAGCCAGCCGGTCGACCTCGGTCAGGACCACGTCGGGGCCCTCCGCGATGTCGATCGGGTGGCCGATCGTGGCCAGGATCTGCGCCGACAGGTCGGTGACGGCGACGTCGACGCTGCTGGCGCCGAGGTCCACCGCCAGCACGCAGCCGGCGCTGCTGTTGAACTGCAGCAGGGTCGGGGGCCGGCCACCGGTGCTCCAGCCCCGACCGCCCTCGGCCAGGAGGTTCGCCGCGATGAGCTGGTCGACCCGCGCGCTGACCGTGTTCCGGGAGGCGCCGGTGAGCGCGACGAGGTCCGCCCGGCTGCGCGCACGCCCGGTCCGCACGTGCCGGAGCAACGCGCCCGCGGAGGCTGAGGTGTGCGCCACGGCGCCATAGTGGCACGCGCGCGACCACGCACCGGATCCGCGACGGCGCCCGTTCCCCCGACGAGGTGGCCGCGGGCGCCACGATTGACCCACCGGCCGGTGGGCACTGTGCGGACGACCGAGATCCCGGTCGAGCGTCCAGAGACCGAGCGAGGACCCCCATGCGGTTGCTGCCCATCACCCTGTCCGAGATCGCCCCCCGCATCTCCGCCGGCGCCTTCATCCTCAACAGCGGCCTCGGCAAGCGCGGGGCCGACGACGAGGCTGCGGCCGGGATGCACGGCTTCGCCGCCGGCACCTACCCGTTCCTCAAGTCGGTCCCGCCGCAGCAGTTCGCGAAGGGGCTCGCCGCCACCGAGATCGGCCTCGGTGCCCTGCTGCTCACCCCGTTCGTGCCGACCGCCGTCGCCGGCGCCGCGCTCACCGCCTTCTCCGGCGGGCTGCTCGGCCTCTACCTGAAGACGCCGGGCATGCGGAAGCCCGGCAGCCTGGCGCCGACCGAGCAGGGGCTGGCGATCGCCAAGGACAGCTGGCTGCTCGGGATCGGCATCGGCCTGTTCACCCGCGGGCTGATCGAGCGCAAGCCGCGGGTGACGGTGAAGAAGGCCGACAAGCTGGCGAAGAAGCAGGCGAAGCTGGCCGCCAAGGAGGCGCGTCGCGCCATGCGGTGATCGACACGGGGCGCACAGTGGGGCCATGGCCACCGTGCGCGTGACCCCCACGACCGTCACCGTCTCCTTCACCCGCGCGGAGAAGTTCTGGGGCCTGGTCCGCGACCTCGAGGTCGACCGGGCCGCCGTCCGCGGCGTGGAGGTGGTGGAGGAGGCGCTGTCGGCGGCACGCGGTCTCCGCGCCCCGGGGCTCGCCTGGCCCGGACGGCGGAAGATCGGCACCTGGCGATGCCGCGGCGAGAAGAGCCTCGTGTCCGTGCGCCGGGGGCAGCCCGCTGTCCGGATCCGGCTCGAGGGCGCCCGGTACGACACCGTCCTGGTGGGTGCCGACGACGCCGCGACCCTCGCGGGCACCCTCGCCTGAGGGTGGTCGGACGGCCCGGCGCACGCCGGTGCTGCGGGAGGAACTGCGCCGCCCGGTGAACCGGGACGCCCCGGTAGCCGTGGTCCCACGGTGTCGGGAGGTTCCCGCCTCGCCCAGCGACGAGCGGCCGCCTCCCTCCGGCACTGCGAGGTTCCAGGAGGTCAGCGGTGACCCTTCGACCCCGTCCCGCCGCCCGGCTGGGCCTGCCGACTCCGATCGGCGTCAGCGGATGAGCGCACCGTCGATCGCCGACCGCCGCGCGGGCACCGGCCTGGTCTGGGTCCTGCGCGGCGCGGGAGCCGCGCTCCTGGCGGCCATGGGGTGGATCCACCTCGACCTGTGGTCCGCGGGGTACCGGGACGTCGACGTCATCGGACCGGCGTTCCTGCTGGACGCGATCGCCGGGTTCGGCCTCGCCGTCCTGCTGCTCGTCACCCCGCGCGCACTCGTTCCCTGGGTGGCCGCCGTCGGCGCGGTCACCGCCGCCGGCACCCTCGCCGGCCTGCTGCTCGCCACCACGGTGGGGCTCTTCGGCTTTCCGGAGACGACGTCCGCCGACCTGTGGTGGGAATCGTTCTGGGTGGAGGTCGCCGCCGTCGTCGTCCTCGCCGTGCTGGCCGTCCTCTCCCGCGGACGACGGCAGACCTGACCGGAGCGGGAGGGCCGTGGCCCCGCCCTCCCACCCCGGGTCGTGGTCTCCCCCATCCGCCCGGCCGACTCCTCAGCGGACGCCGAGCAGGTGCTCCATCGCGAGCTGGTCGAGCCGCTCGAACTGCAGCCCGCGCTCCCCCAGCGCCTCCGGGTCGAACTTCTCCGCGCGCAGGTCGTCCAGGGACTCCCCAGCGCCGAGCGTCGGGACGGCGAGCTCGGCCACGCGCGCGGCGTCGAGCGCCTCGGCGACCTCCGGGTCGGCCCGGAACGCCTGCACCTTGTCGCGCAGGATCAGGTAGTTGCGCATGCAGCCGCGCGCGGTCTCCCAGACGCCCTCGATGTCCTCGCTGCGCGGGGGCTTGTAGTCGAAGTGCACGTAGCCGTCGTAGGCGCGGCCGGTTCCGGCGCCCAGCATGGCGTCCACGGTCCAGAACGCGCCCCGCAGATTCCCGGCGCCGAAGCGCAGGTCCTGGTCGAAGCGCGGACCGTGCTGGCCGTTGAGGTCGATGTGGAACAGCTTGCCGTGCCACAGCGCCTGCGAGATGCCCTGCGCGAAGTTCAGCCCGGCCATCTCCTCGTGCCCGACCTCGGGGTTGAGGCCGACGCGGTCGGGCTCCTCGAGCTCGTTGATGAAGGCCAGGGCGTGGCCGATGCTGGGCAGCAGGATGTCGCCGCGCGGCTCGTTCGGCTTCGGCTCGAGGGCGAAGCGGATGTCGTAGCCCTTCTCGCGGACGTAGCCGCAGAGCAGGTCCAGGCCCTCCTTGTAGCGGTCCAGGGCGGCGGCGACGTCCTTGCTGCCGCCGGACTCCGCACCCTCGCGGCCGCCCCAGAGGACGTACGTCGCAGCACCCAGCTCGGCGGCGAGGTCGATGTTCCGCAGCACCTTGGCGATCGCGTAGCGGCGGACGGTCCGGTCGTTGGCGGTAAGGCCGCCGTCCTTGAACACCGGGGCGCCGAACAGATTGGTCGTGGCCATCTCGACGCCGAGGCCGGTCTCGGCCAGCGCCTTCTTGAACCGCTCGAGGGTCGCCTCGCGGGTGGCGTCGTCGGGCACCAGGTCGTCGTCGTGGAAGGTGACGGCGGCGGCACCCAGCTCGGCGAGCCGGTGCACGGACTCGACCGGGTCGAGCGGGGGACGCACCGCCCCGCCGAAGACGTCGACGCCCTGCCAGCCCACGGTCCAGAGGCCGAAGCTGAACTTGTCGTCCTTGGTCGGGGTGTAGTCGGTCATGCGAGGGGTCTCCGTCCGGTCGATCGGTGGGCAGTGGGGGAAGTCAGGAGCCGGCGGCCGGCAGCGGGGCCGCGTCCTCGCCGGGGGCCGCGACCAGGGTGGGGTCGTCGAAGACCGCCTCCAGGGCGACGTGCGCCCCGCCCCGGACGGCCGCGGTGAAGCCGAGGGTGGACAGCACGATCCGGGCGCCGGCCAGGTCGGGGCCGAACACCCGCGCCCGCAGCGCCGCGGCCATGGGCTCCAGGAAGAACCGCCCGAGCACGGCGAAGTAGCCCCCGAGCAGCACGACCTGCGGGTTGAAGACGTTGATGAGGACGGCGGCGCCGTTGCCCAGCTGCGTGCCGACCTCGGCCAGCGCATCCAGCGTCCGGCGGTCCCCCGCGTCGGCGCGCACGGCGATCTCGGCGAGGCGGGTCTCCAGGTCGCGGCTGTGGTCGTGCACCGGGTCGTCCGGGTCGGCAGCCGCGTGCAGGAGAGCGCTGAGGCCGACGACCGTCTCCCAGCAGCCGCGCCGCCCGCAGCCGCAGACGCGGTCGGGGTCGCCGAGCGCCGTGTGCCCGACCTCGCCGGACAACCCACCCGCGCCGCGCAGCAGCCGGCCGTCGACGATGAGCCCACCGCCGACGCCGACCTCACCGGTCAGGTAGACGAGGTCCGGCGTCCGGGCCTCGGGCCCCATGGCCCACTCGGCGATCGCGGACAGGTTCGCGTCGTTCTCCACCCGGATGGCGCAGTCGAGGTCGACGCGGGCGCGCAGCCCGTCGAGGACCGCGACGTCGTGCCAGCCGATGTTCGGCGCGTAGGTGGCGACGCCGTCGATGCTGCGGACCAGACCGGGGACGGCGACGGTGATCCCCACCGGGACGGCGCCGCGGGCGGCCGAGGCGGCAGCGCCCTCGCCCACCAGCCGGGCCACCTCGTCGAGCGTGCCCTCCGGGCCGAGGTCGTGGACGTCGAGGGCCACGCGATCCTCGAAGAGGACCTGGCCGCACAGGTCGAGCACCAGGATGGCGATGTAGTCGACGTTGAGTTCGACCCCGATGCCGCAGACCTCGCGGCCGTCGAGGTGCACGATCAGCCCCGGACGGCCCACGGAGCCGCCCCGGTCGACGTCGCCCGCGCTGATCAGGCGCCGCTCGGCGAGCTCGGCCACGAGGCTGGACACCGTCGCCTTGTTCAGGCCGGTGTCCTGGGCGATGCGCGCGCGGGACCGCGGTCCGGCGTCGCGGAGGTGCCGCAGGACGAGCCCGAGGTTGCTGCGGCGGACCGTCGCCTGATCAGCCGGCGCGGAACGGCGGGTGGCGCCGTCGTAGAGACGACGTTCCTCGAACACGGCCGTGCCCACCCCCTCGGTCGCCTCGTCGCGACCATTTGTCGGTAGCGCCAACAAATTAGTGACGCGCGCACGGCGTGGTCAAGGTCGCACGAGGCCGTTACCCGATCGGGACCCGAGTGGAGCTGCTGCCACTAAGTTGCGCTCCCCGCCGAAATCATCCACCCGTGGCTACAGTCCCGCTCGTGACCTCCCCCCACGGCGGCTCAGCGTGAGCCGGACCCTCGTCGCCGGCGTCGACACCTCCACCCAGGCCTGCAAGGTCGTCGTCCGTGACGCCGACACCGGCGAGCTGGTGCGCTCCGGTCGCGCCCCGCACCCGGCGGGCACGTCCGTCGACCCCCGGGCCTGGGAGCAGGCCTTCGCCGTCGCGGCGGAGGCCGCCGGTGGCCTGGCCGACGTGGCGGCGCTGTCGGTGGGCGGCCAGCAGCACGGGATGGTGTGCCTCGACGAGGGCGGCGCGGTCGTCCGCGACGCCCTGCTGTGGAACGACGTCCGGTCCGCCGGCGCCGCCGCCGACCTGATCCGCGAGCTGGGCGACGGCGACGAGGCGGCCGGCCGGCGGGCCTGGGCGGACGCGGTCGGGGTCGTGCCGGTCGCGTCGTTCACCGCGACGAAGCTCCGCTGGCTGGCCGACGCCGAGCCGGAGAACGCCGACCGCACGGCCGCCGTCTGCCTGCCGCACGACTGGCTGACCTGGCGGCTGGCCGCCGAGCGCGGGCTGGCCGACCTCGCGACCGACCGCGGCGACGCCAGCGGCACGGCCTACTGGTCGGCCCGCACCGGCGAGTACCGGCCCGACCTGCTGGAGCTGGCCATGCGCGGCCGCCGCCCGGCCGTGCCCCGGGTCGCGGGACCCGCCGAGCAGGTCGGCGTGCTGGCCGGGACGTCCGCGGCACTGGGCCCGGGCACGGGCGACAACGCCGCGGCGGCGCTCGGCCTGGCCGCCCGCCCCGGCGACGTCATCGTCTCGATCGGCACCTCCGGCGTGGTCTCGGCGGTCACGACCACGGCCGTCGCGGACGTCACCGGCACCGTCGCCGGGTTCGCCGACGCCACCGGCAACCACCTGCCGCTGGTCGCCACCATGAACGCGGCCCGGGTGCTCGACGCCGACGCCTCGATGCTCGGGGTCGACCACGCGACGCTCTCGGAGCTGGCGCTCGCCGCACCCTCCGGCGCCGGCGGCCTCGTCCTCGTCCCCTACCTCGAGGGCGAGCGGACGCCGAACCTCCCCCACGCGACCGGCGCCGTGCACGGGCTGACGCTGCGGACCGCCACCCCGGCGCACCTGGCCCGCGCCGCCGTCGAAGGGCTGCTGTGCGGGCTCGCCGACGGCATCGAGGCCGTCGTCGCGCAGGGGGTCACCGTCGAGCGGGTGCTGCTGATCGGCGGGGCGGCCCGCTCCCCCGCCGTCCAGCAGCTGGCGCCCGGCATCTTCGGCCGGCCGGTGCTCGTGCCCCCGCCCGGCGAGTACGTCGCCGACGGCGCGGCCCGCCAGGCGGCCTGGGTGCTCTCCGGCGCCGGCGGACCGCCGGAGTGGGCGCAGCCCGGTCTCCAGGCGTTCGAGGCGGCCCCGGCGACCGCCGTGCGCGAGCGCTACGCGGAGGTGCGCGGCCGCACCGACGGTCAGTAGAAGGACCCTCTGCCCCCCACCGCTCGCGGGCTCGCGGCGGGCCCCTGCACGGCGACGTCGCTCAGCCGCCGGGCGGTGTCGTCGGGGGCGGCCACGCGCCAGAGCGCTGCCATCGCCCGCGGTCCCGTCCGCCACCACTGG
>Ga0190265_10003412_pt1 | contig 10837 bp, 8 predicted proteins | sample Popmic124T_FD_133135 | JGI IMG/M metagenome (GOLD analysis project Ga0190265, IMG submission 133135) | Populus adjacent soil microbial communities from riparian zone of Indian Creek, Utah, USA - 124 T | ecosystem: Environmental > Terrestrial > Soil > Riparian zone | place: USA: Utah | collected...
AGCGGCCTATTTCGACAACGAATACGACGCGCTCGACGGCGCCGACGCGCTCGTGCTCATGACGGAGTGGCGGCACTTCAGAAACCCCGATCTCGACGAGCTCAAGCGGCGCATGCGAACGCCCAAGATCGTCGACGCGCGCAACATCTGGTCGGTCTTCGACTTGAACGAACGCGGCTTCGAATACCTCGGGGTCGGCACGGCCGCGGGTCGCCGGCGATGACCATAGCGGCTCGCACGGTGCTCGTCACCGGCTGCGCCGGGTTCATCGGTTCGCATTTGGTCGAGCGCCTTCTCGCGACGGGCCACACCGTGCTGGGCATCGACAAGCTCGACGACTACTACCCTCCTCACCTCAAGATCCATCAACTGCAAGCGAGCCTCGGCCACCCGCGCTTTCTGCTCGACGTGCTCGATCTGGCCGACCCGGCAGCGGTAGGGGCCTATGTTGCTCGCAGCCCCAAGCCAGACGTGGTCGTCCACCTCGCGGCCGTCGCCGGCGTTCGCCTCTCGCTCACCGAGCCGGCGCGCTACGTACGAGCCAACGTGCTCGCCACGCAAAACGTGCTCGATGTTTGGTCGCGCGCCGGTGTTCCGCTCGTCTTCGCCAGCTCGAGCTCCGTGTACGGGAACGACAGCCACGCCCCTTTTATCGAGACCGAGCCCTGCGCGAATCCCCCCAGCCCCTACGCGGCCACCAAACGAAGCGCCGAGCTGCTCTGCGTGGTGGCGCACCACATCCACCGCTGCCCCATCACGATGCTTCGATTCTTCACGGTCTACGGTCCGCGCCAACGACCCGACCTCGCCATCCGCAAGTTCAGCACCGCCATCCTTCGCCAGAAAGACGTCACCGTCTTCGGAGACGGCTCGATGGCGCGCGATTTTACGCACGTGAACGACGTCGTGCGCGGCGTCGAGCACGCTATGGGCGAAAGTGAAGGGCTGAAAACGGTGAACATCGGTAATTCGTCGCCTTGCACGGTCACCATGCTGGTGGAGAAGCTCGGGCAAGCGCTGGGTATCGCCCCGCACGTGCGCCGCGTCGATCGTCCGGTCGGTGAAATGGACGTGACCTTCGCCAACATCGATACGGCGCATAAACTCTGGGGCTGGCGCCCACAAATTGGGCTCGATGAAGGCCTTCGCGATTTTGCCGCCTGGATCAAGGCGGAAGAGGCGGCCGGGCGTAATCCGTGATTCACCGTTTCATCTGACCCGGCTTGGCATAGACGTAAATAATCGGAACACCATCGTAAGCCCCGATGTGAACGGGCGTCGCCGTGCCGTAGGCCGTCCAGATCTGGTACTCGATGGTCTCCATGTGCTCTTCGTGATGATAGAGCGCAAAGGTGCTTCCCTGAACGGCCCAGGCGGCGCCCACGTGCGGCGAGAGGCGGCCGTCGCGATGCAACATGTCCCACGACTCTCCCGCCGTGTCGTGGATGTAGACCGCTTGGCCCGGGGACACGTGCTCGTTGAGAAAACCCGTCACGGCGCCGGTCGTGAATCCCCAGAACTGCCGATTGAGCCCGAGCGTGGCTGCCCCCGACGCCCCCCCCACCAGCGGCGTGTAATTGGACAAGCCCCACGGGTGGGAGTGCGCCGTTTCGGCGAGCGGAGCGGCGAGGACGGTTGCGCCCAGCGCGACGTCGATGGCTCGAGCAGGCACGCGCGCCAGGAAGGTTCCACTAACGAGCGCCCGAATCCTGACGGCGGTCCATTCGAAACCCACGCCCGCAAAGAGACAGAGAAAGGGATAAGCCGTAAACCAGTGTTTGGTACCGCCGAAGATGGGCGTGCTCGTCGACAAGATCCAAGGCGCGTATTGCACCGCGAGACCGATGGCCCACAAGAGATCCGTGGCGCGAGGGTCGTAGTCGGGCGCACACCTCGAAAAGAGCGGAGCCAACTTGACTCTCGCCCGAGAGACGGCGCCCACGAGAAAGAGCAGCAAGGTCACAGTGGGAACCGTGGCCGCGGTCATGAACAAGGAGTAGCCGCGCGGCGAAGGAGCGCGCCAATACGTCTCTCCCAGAAAGACGATGTTGTAATACTCGTGATTGAGGTGAAACTGCACGTAGCCTTTGAGGCGCTCGACCGTGTCGAACCAAATCCACGGCCAGAGAGCCAAGAAGACGAAAGGGCCGATGGCCGCCATGCCCACCAGCGCGGGGGGCGCGCGCAGCTGACCGCGCTTGAGGCCTCGCCAGATGAAACGTCCGCGCGAAAGCAAGGCGTGCAAAACGAGGGCGGGAGGTAAAATCCAAGAGTTGTGCTTGGTGTCGAGCGTGAGACCGAAGACGATGCCGGTCGTGATCGCCCACCCCAAATCGAGGTTCTCGAGCGAGCGCCAGTAGCAATACGCACAGAGCGTCCACATGACGGCGATCGGCACGTCGAAACAGTCGAGGTGGGCGTGATAAAAAATACGCGGGATGAGCGCGAAGAGCAGTGCCGCCACGAGCCCCACCGTGCGCGAGCGGGCTTGCGCGCCCCACAGATAGATGAGCCACAGCCCTCCCGCGGCAAAACACATCCCGCCGAAGCGATAACTCGTCCCCTCTTCGGCGAAGAGGTGCCACTTCTTGTAAAGGAGACTCCACGACAATCCGAACACCGATTTGACGAGCGCCGGATGTTCGTGATTGTTCGACCAATACGAGTCGACCATTGCGCGTTGGAACGCCGTCGCCGGGTCGCGAAAGAGATGCTCGAACCAGGCGGCATAAGTCTGCGCGGCCCGGAAATAGAAGCCTTCGTCGCGCGCATACCCCAGGCCGTGCGCCGTTTTTACCAAGACGAGCAAGTACACGGCCGCGAGCGCCGCGCCGATCAAGTGATCGGCGAAGTGATGCCGGCGCGACGCGGCCCGCCGTGCGAACGTCATCGCGAATCCGCCTCGAAGCAGACATGGGTGCCGAGCGCCGCGCTCACGCGAAACTCGACGTCGGCCGTCCGGCGCGCCACGGCTCCCAGCTCGATCTCGAACGGCTTCCAGAAGTCGCCGGGCTCGTGAACGACGCGGCCCACTTCTTCGCCTTCCACCGTCACCTTGATGGTGAAAGGCGGCACCGCGCGGTCGCGCTCGATCAGCCACCCCATGCCAGCGTGTCCGTGGATCTTGGTACCGAGCGGAACCGCCCGAAAGCGCGTCACCAGCTCTTCGTGGTTGTGCGGCGGGTGCGACCAGATGCAACGGCGCGGATGTGACTTCTCGTCATCGATGATCGTCACCCCCACGAACACGTGCGTCGGCTCACCCGGGCAGACGAAACGCGCGGATGGATAGAGCGGCGGGCCGCCCAGACCGCCGCCCTCCATGGCCGCATTGGGATTGAAAGCGCAATCGACTTGGCCCGTCTTTTTCTGCACCCACACCGCTGCTGCGGATGGCTCGATGTGATCGGTAAAATCATACGTGACCAAGGCGGGCGACGGGTTCTGCAACGCGCGAAGCGTAAACTTTCCCTTTCGCTCTTCGCGCATCGCCTTCCAGCCTTCGAGCTCGGGCGCGCGACTTCCCAGGATGGACACCTCGAGCATCTCCGCATAGCGAGTAACGTCGGGACGGGCGACGTCGCGCAGGGGCATGAGCTCGTCGCCGAAGGCGAGACGCGCCATCGGTTCCGCCCAATAGGGAGCGATCGCGACCGCCGCGCCGGCGTTGTGCCAAGACGCGACGTGCGGGCGGACCGCGCTCCACTCGTCGGTCGTCGGTGCTCGGCGCGCGAAGTAGAAATGCGCGCCGAGCTCGCCTAAGGCGAAGATCGGCACGAGAAGGGCAAGGTAGCGCGCCCAGCCGCCGAGCTTGAGCGAACGGTGCTCCATGGCCTGCGCCGCCGCATCCGTCATGGCGCCATCTTGCACGGGGGGGTCGGCTCGGCAACGTTTGCCCGCCGTGGGCGTATTGAGTATGCCCTCCTCAGCATGCGTTCATTCATCGTAGGGGGAGCAGGATTCATCGGCAGCCACCTGACCGACAAGCTCGTCGAGCGGGGGCCGGTGACGATCTACGACAACTTATCGGTGGGTAAACGGGAATTCGTTGCCGGCCACCTTTCGAGCGGAGCGGCGACCCTCGTCGCCAAAGATGCGCTCGACCTAGAAGCGCTGACCCAGGCCATGGCCGGCCACGACGTGGTTTTTCACTTGGCCGCCAACCCCGAGGCACGCTGGGGACTCGAGCGGACTCGGCTCGATCTCGAGCAGGGAACGATCGCAACCTACAACGTCGTCGAGGCCATGCGCGTCTCCGGCGTAGGTCAGCTCGTTTTCTCGTCGTCCGGCACGGTGTACGGCGACACGGCCGAGCCCTGCGGCGAGCTCGACCTCGGAAGCCTTCCCATCTCGCTCTATGGCGCCAGCAAGTTCGCCGGCGAATCGCTCATCTCCGCCTACGTCGAATGCTTCGGCCTCTCCGCCATCATCTTTCGCTTCGGAAACGTAGTCGGTCCGCGAGGCACGCATGGCGCCGCTCTCGATTTTCTGAAGAAGCTGCGCGACGCGCGAACGTACCTCGAAGTCCTCGGGGATGGACGGCAGGCCAAGCCTTACCTCCACGTCAACGACTGCACCGACGGACTCTGTTTCGGCATCGAACACCTCCGCAAGATCGTGGGCGCCGACGCGGCGGCGCGACCGAAGGGGTCGCGCGGCCACTTGCAGATCTTCAACCTCGGCCCCGCCGATTTCACCTCCGTGCGGCGAATCGCCGAGCTCTGCGTGGCCGGCTCCCCGTACCCCGCGGCGGAAATCCGCTACACCGGCGGCGAACGTGGGTGGCCAGGCGACGTGCCGCAATCCCGCCTCAAGCCCGACGCGCTCGCCGCCGCGGGATTTCGCGTCCGGTACTCGTCGGACGAGGCCGTCCAGATGGCCGTCCGCGCCCTCGTCAAAGAGGTATTCGGCTAGCTGGGAGGGACTCGCCCCGGTTTTTTTTCGGGCTTTCCACGTCAACGCGCAATCCTCTCGACTTGGGCTAACCTGAAAGGAGTGCCTCGTATTTTGCACTCTTGGGTGGCCGCCCTCGGCGCGCTGGCTTGCACCTCGCGATCCCATCCGCCTGCCCTCGTCGACGACCCGCAGGTGCGCGACAGTGGATCGGGTGCGGCAGGGGCGGGCGGGGGCGGCTGCTTCGATGACGCCGTAGCCCCGCCTCTGCCCGACGCGCAGGGACTGTGCGGCAACACCTTCCTCCAGGCCACGAGCGAACCGCCCAACATCTACTTCGTGATCGACCGCTCCGGCAGCATGCAGGAGCTCGTGGAAGGTCGCGTCAAGTACGATGCCGTGGCGGCAGCGTCGGTCGGCCTCGTGCGCAGGTTGGGCTCGCAGATCAACGTCGGAGCTTCGGTGTTCCCGGGACCTATCGTCAACCCCGACGATGAGTGCGTCACCGGCGACGAGGTTTTTCCGACCCGACCGGGAGACCCCCTCCCAACAGGCGCATGTAGCCTCGACGGCGAGGTGACGCGCGGGTTTTCTCGATCGATCAGCGTCCCCTCGGGCGAAGGGCTGAGAGGCGGAACGCCCACGGCGGCCACGCTCACGCGCCTGATTCCGACGCTGTCCGCGTTGGCCGGCAAAACCGCGGTCATCCTGGCCACCGACGGCGGACCCAACTGCAACCGCACGGCCGTGTGCGACGAAAGCAAATGCATTCCCAACATCGAGCGCTACCCGTCTTGCACGCCCGGCGTGAACTGCTGTAGCCCGTCGCTCGGCGGTCCCACGTCGTGCCTCGACGACGTTGCCACCATGGCCGCCGTAGCCGCGCTCGCCCAGCGCGGCATCAAGACGTACGTGATCGGCATTCCGGGGAGCGCGCCTTACGCCGCTTTGTTGGACGACTTGGCCCGCACGGGAGGCACCGCCCGCCCCGCTGGCAGCGGCGGAGCCGCGTATTACGACGTCGATCGGCTGAGCGAGCTCGACGAGATCCTCGCCACGATTGGATCGACCGTCATCCTGAGCTGCCATCTCCACCTCGAGACGCCCCCCAAAGAGATGAGCTTGGTCAACGTGTACCTCGATCATCAGCTGGTGCTTTATGGCGCACCGGACGGCTGGGTATGGTCGAACCTCCGCGACGGCGGCGGCGCGGGTGATGCGACCGACGATGTTTCGGACGGCGAAAGCGACGCACCTGCCGATGATGCCGGCGTCGACGACGCATCGACCCCGGTCGACGACGCCGAAACCGACCCCGTCGCCACGCCCGACGCCCGAATGCCCCGCCAAGACCTCGACCTGCTCGGCGCATCCTGCGAGCGACTCATGAGCGGCAAAGTCCGCCAAGTTCAAGTCGTCTTCGGCTGCCCCACCATCATCCCGAAGTGAAAGCGTGCAACAGCACAAGAGCGCCATTGGGAGACAGCGACCGAGAATAACGACGGCACACGAGTCGAGTCCGTGCCAGGCACGGTGGGGTGGGGCCCCCATTCCGGGCTTGCACCGGTGGGGCAGGTGGGGCGGGGGCGAAGCTCCGCACGGAGACAGGCTAGAGCATCACGGCTTCGCCGTCGGATGCTCTAGTGCAGCGTGTGCCACTGGCCTTCGTGTTCGACTTTCGGAACCTCGGCCTCCGGGGCGAGCAGCGGAGGCTCGACGCGTTCCTCGCGGCGGCTCAGCACGATGTGAACGCGCTGCGTTTCGAGCGCCACTTTGGCGCGCGCAGGTTTACGCGCTTTGGTGCGCAACGCGGCCGCTCGACGGCGTCGAGCCGCGCGGATCAGCGCAAATGCGAGCACACCGAACGCCGGCAGACCTACGCCGCCCAAAATCGTCGTCAGCGTGGCTTGGCGGCCGAGCTGACTGCGCCAAACGCGCTCGAGCACCGAGATGTCCGACGCATAGCCCGCGCCGAGCGCGCTTGCCACATCGTCACCGTGCCGCAGCCGTTCGATCGCGGCCGCGAACTTCGCCGTCTTTTCCGGCTTGAGCAAAAACGAGAGAAAGCCCGTGGCCTCCGCTTGGGCCAGCTCTTTTTGCGCCTCCCCCTTTTCGAACGCGCGATCGAGCTCCGCCGTGGAATGTGTTCGGCGGCGAAGAGCAGCGCGGTAAAGTTGCCATTCGCGCGTCCACTCGCCTTCGCGCGAGAAACGCGAGGCGAAACCCTCGGTAAACCACCGCGGCAACGTGCGACCACCTACCGCTTCTCCAAGCGCCAGGCGCGCGAGCTCGAACCGAAACGCGCTCGCGAGATCGACAGGGTCGCCCGTGCCGAGCGAAAGGACGATCAAACGAAGCTGCGGATAGACGATGCTCGTCTGCTCGGGGGCGGAGGCGGAACCCGATGGTGAGAGGGTGCTCATCTCCTCCGTGCCTCGCGCGACACGAACTTCGACACCTTCCAGCGGCGTCTGACCCAGCGCTTCGGTGAGCTCGGCGCGTAGCTCGTCGGCCTGTGCGACGATGCCGGCCACGCGATCACGCGCCGAGGGCGGGTATTGAAACTCGATCCAGCCTCCGTCGTGAGAAAGAAAGCTCACCGGTATGGGCGGCTTGCGCGGCACATCGAACGACCCGGTCTCGACTTCGGGCGGCGGAGGCGGCGCCGTTCCGAGCGAGAAGGGGCTGACACCCGCCGTCGCGTGCGGCGCCCCCGTGAGGGTCACGACTCCGGCCAATGCCAGCGCCACGCAACGCGAGAACAACATCCCATTCGGGATTCTACACGAAGCACCCGCCTGCCGCCCGTCGCCGAAGCGGGCCTTGCGTCGCATTTTTGACGGTGGTAGCGCCACCGCCTCAGATTCTCACAACCCGATCGATCGTCGAAGTGGCCATACGGCCACTCAAGTGCCTGACCGAACAGGCACAATCTGTTCTCGGCGAAGGCGGCAGGGCGACGTGCTCGCGGCACTTCCTTCTGACTGGCGTCTCCCGGCGGCCTCGACCCAAGATCTCTAGTGGCAACAAGCCGAAATGGCTGACCGTGATCGGTAGGCGATGAACTGGCGCAGGTGAGTTAGTCGGAACGCCGCGATCCCAGAATCCGCAGCAAGAAGAGGAAGAGGTTCAAGAAGTTGAGATAAAGCCCGATCGCAGCACCCACCGGGTCGCGGTTGGTGGGGTCACGGAGCATCCGTGACGTATCGAAGAGAATGTACCCTCCGAACAAAAGAACGCCGACGCTGGCAATGGCGAGCGAGAACGCCGCGCCGCCCACGAAGAAGCTGAGGAGACTGGCCCCGATGAGCACCCAGAGGCCCATCGACAGAAAGCCGCCGAGAAAAGAGAAATCGCGTTTCGAAAGCAGCGCATAACTCGTCAGCCCAGTGAAGCCGAGGACGGTCAGCAGGAACGCATCCCGCACGGGAGCGCTCGAACGCGTCATACCTTGGCTTGCCTGAATTTGCACGAGCCAGAGCATCGGCGCGATGTAAAGACCGCTCAAGAACGAAGCCCCGAAGAGCGCAGCGACGTTGATGCCGGGCCGTTCACGCACCATCGACGCGCCGAAGAAAGCGCCGAGGAAGAGCAGCATTCCGATGATCCAGTGGTTGGCAAAAAAGCCGACCAGCGGAGGAACGGTGACGGTCGCTCGACCAATCACCATCTGCACGCGCGACAGATCGGCCCCCGCATAGAGCGCGACCAGCGCGCCGACGCAGGCCGTGACCAAGCTGCCAGTGAACAGCGTGTAGACTTTCCGAAGGAAAATCAGCTTTTCTGTGGGCGCCGCGACCAACGGACCGGCCTGCCCGAGCGACGTCGGTCGAATGAATTCGTTCATGAAGCCGTAAGGTAGCCATCGGCTGGGCCACGTCAAATGTCATGGTCACTGCAAATGGTGGATTCGTATTGGGGAATGATGTCGCGACTGGAACGGTTACCGACCGATGGGGTGAACGCGGGGGCGTGCGAGTGGTCCTGGCCGGTGGAGTGACATCCGACGACCCTCAAGGAGGTCGTGGCTTGGCCACGCCGGGGACACGTGGGGGAGTGGGCGCGACATCCGCGTTGAGCCCGACCGTCTGGCCGATGGCGGCGGCAAAAGGTGCTTGTTCGACCACGCGTCTTGACAGATTAGGGGATTGCACCAGCGAGCTCAGGGCAACGGAGCCGAGGAGCGCGAGCCCTCCGGCGCCGCCCCACGACGCCACGTGCGCCCGATGGGGCGGGATATCCCACAGCGCGGCAAGCGAGGTAGCCGCGACGGCCAAGCTGCCGTCGACCAGGAGAGCGTACACACGATCCCCGAGCGCGGCGTCGGGAGGTCCGCCCGCGCCCACCGCAGCGGCGATCACCGCCGACAGGACGAGCGCCCCGGCGGCCAGCGCGACAACGAGCGCAAAGTCCTTGCTTCTCGCGCGCGGGGAAAGCCGCGGCAGCGCGCTCACGGTGAATCGCCACGCGGCGAGCACGGCGAGCCCATTGATGGCGAGCGCAAACGCGGCGAAGGTCGCTCCGCCGAGCGCGCGGTGGTGCGTCGTCGCCTTGAGAATCGCCGCCAGCGCGGCATCGGCGGGCAAAGACAGACAAAGCCAAACGGCGGCGCCCCAGAGCAGCGCGCTGGACGAGCTCGCGTCGCGATCGCCGAGCGATCGGCGCGCGAGGCGCAGGGCGGCGATGAGCCCCGCCAGCGGTACGCCGACGAGCCCGGCAATCGCCGGCCACGCGGCAAAAAAGGCGATGCGCTCGTCGGCCACCCGCGCTGCGGCCGGCGCCGATGCGACGAGGGCCGCAAGCGGCCCTGCCACGAGCGCGGCTGGCGCGATCAAAACGGATCGAGACATTGAAACCTGGGGCCCGCGAACAGGGAATCCGCCGCGGCGAGGGCTGTGTCATCGGCGCGAAGCAGCCCGAGCAACGCCGCGTCGCTCGGTCGCAATCCGGCTGCGACGATCGAACCGAGCGTCGATAGCGCGAGGTGGACGGTCGGCGTGGCGTCTTCCTTTTCTGCGTTGGGCGGCCGGCCGGCGTCGCTCACCACTTCGCCGTTGCCGTCGCGCACGACCAGGCGCAACGTTTTCGGTGCTGCGGAGGGCGGCTCCGACACCACCATCACGAGCTCGCCGTCCGCCAGGTAGCCGCGGAGCGCGAGCGCGCGCGCGGCGTCCGTCAGCCGGACCATGGGTCCCGCGCCGAGCACGCCGAGTGGGTGCTCCACGGCCGCCGAGCCGCGGCGGGACCCGGGCGCGTCGTGAAACGCGAACGGCAGCGAATCGCCGAACGGAACGGTCATTTCCACGTCGTCGACCTGATCGCGCTGTTTGCCGAGCAGAGAGAGCAGGGCTCGCCGCGCCCTCTGACCACGTGCGACGAGCTCGTGAACGACGAGCGTTTGGCGGCCGTGGCTCACCGGTACGTCGTAGGAGAACGCCAAGTATCCGTCGAGGCGACCCTCGTCGGAGACGGCCCCCAGCCAGTGCCGCGCTTCGCGGGCGAACAGCTTGAGCCAGCGAGCGTCGCTGCGAACGATGCGCCCCGATTCCGAAGCGCCGACCTCTTCGTAGAGCGCGCGAGCCTCGACGAGCAGCGGACCTTCCAGGGCTCGAAACGTGAATCCCGTCGCCGCGTCGGTAAGGCAGGCGGCGTGCGCGATGGCCTCGGCTGCGACACGTAGCGTCACGAGCGGTACGGTCGTGGCGTAGCCGAGGCGAGCGTAAAACCCCTCGCGGAATGGATAAAGCAGCGTGAGGGCCGCTTTGCGCGCGCTCACTTCGGCGTGGAGCTGCTCGAAGAGAGCGTGCGAGACGCCCTCGCGGCGTTGCCCCGGAGTGACGGAGACGGACGCGATGCCTGCGCAGGGTACACGGCGGCCTCCCAGCCAGGTCTCGAAGGGATAGAGGGCGGCCTGACCGGCGATGCGACCGTCTTTCTCGATGAC
>Ga0190265_10003413_pt1 | contig 10836 bp, 15 predicted proteins | sample Popmic124T_FD_133135 | JGI IMG/M metagenome (GOLD analysis project Ga0190265, IMG submission 133135) | Populus adjacent soil microbial communities from riparian zone of Indian Creek, Utah, USA - 124 T | ecosystem: Environmental > Terrestrial > Soil > Riparian zone | place: USA: Utah | collected...
GACGTGGTCGAGAAGGCGCTGTCGATCAGCGGCCAAGCGGCCCTCGCCATCGACAACGCACGCCTCTACGCCCAGCAGAAGGAGTTCGCGGACACGATGCAGCGCTCGCTGCTGCCGAGCGCCGCGCCCGAGCTGCCGGGGCTGGAGCTCGGCGACGTCTACGAGTCGTCCGCCCGGGTGGAGGTCGGCGGCGACGTCTACGACTACCTCACGCTCGACAACGGCCGCCTCGCCGTCGTGCTCGGGGACGTGACCGGTCACGGCGTGGAGGCCACGGCCGACATGGCGATGGCGAAGTTCGTCTTCCGCTCCCTCGCCCGCGAGCACGAGGATCCCGGCGACTTCCTCGCGGCCGCGAACTAGGTGGTCGCCTCCGAGATCGCGACCGGCAAGTTCATCACCATGGTCGATGTCGTGATCGATCCCGAGCGCGGCGAGGTCGCGTGCGCCTGCGGCGGCCATCCGCCGCCCCGGCTCGTGCTCCCCGACGGCACCGTGCAGAGCATCGACGCGGTCGGGCTCGCGCTCGGCATCGACGCGCCGCAGGTCTACGAGCCGGTCACCGTCGATTTCCCGCCGGGCGCGCTCGTCGCCCTCTACACCGACGGCGTCGTGGAGGCGCGCCGCGACGGCGAGCTCTACGGCGTCGCCCGTTTCGACGAGCTCCTCTCGGAGAACCGCCACCTCCCGCCGAAGCAGCTTGCCCTGGCCGCGCTCGAGTCCTGCCGGAGCTGGACGGAGGGCGAGCTGGCCGACGACTTCGCCGTCGTCGTTATCAAGCGGGCACAGTAAGGGCACCGTGAACCAGCGCTCCCCCGCAGCCCTCGCGCTGCTCGTCTTCGGTGCCGGCACGGGCTCGCTGGCCACCGAGATCGCGGCCTCGCGGCTCCTTGCGCCGTACTTCGGCAGCTCGACGATCGTCTGGGCGAACCTCATCGGCCTCGTCCTCGGGGCGCTCTCGCTCGGCTACTGGATCGGCGGCCGGCTGGCCGACCGGCGGCCGGAGCCGCGCCTGCTCGGCGGCATCGTGCTGGCTGCGGCCGCCTGGGTGGCGATGACGCCGTTCGTCGCGCGTCCGTTCCTCGACGCGACCGTCCGCAGCCTGGACGACGCGTCCGCCGGCGCCGTGATCGGCTCCTTCTTCGCCGTCCTGCTGCTCTTCGCGCCGGGCGTCGTGCTGCTCGGCATGGTCTCGCCCTTCGCGATCCGGCTCGCGATCTCGACCGTCGAGACGGCGGGCGCCGTGGCGGGGCGGTTCTACGCGCTCTCCACCATCGGGTCGCTGCTCGGCGCCTTCCTGCCGGCGCTCGTCGTCATCCCGCTCGCCGGCACCCAGCGGACCTTCCTCGGGACGGCCGTCGTCCTCGCGCTCTCGGCCGCCGTTCTGCTCGGCCGCAAGGCGCTCGTCGCAGCTGCGGTGGCGGCCGCGCTCGTCGCCATTCCGCCGGGGGCGGTGAAGGCGGAGGCCGGCCTCCTGCACGAGGAGGAGTCGCGCTACCAGTTCGTCCAGGTGGTCGAGCGCGCCGACGGGCGCCGCCTGCTGCGGCTGAACGAGGGCATCGCCGTGCACTCCGTCTGGCGCGAGGACGAGGTGCTCACAGGCGGCGTCTGGGACGCCTTCCTCGCCCTGCCGCCGCTGCTCGACCGGCCGCTCCGCTCCGTCGCGATCCTCGGCAACGCCGCCGGCACGACGGCGCGTGCGCTCGGCGTCTTCTACCCCGACGCGTCCGTGGACGGCGTCGAGCTCGACCCGGCCGTCAGCGACGTCGGACGACGCTACTTCGGCATGGACGAGATCCCGCAGCTGCGCGTGCACGACGTCGACGCGCGGCCGTTTCTGCGTAGCACCGACCGCCGTTACGACCTCATCGTGGCCGACGCCTACCACCAGCCCTACGTGCCCTTCTACCTCGCCACGCGCGAGTTCTTCCGCCTGGCGCGGGAGCGGCTCAAGCCGGGCGGGATCCTGGCGCTGAACGTCGCGTCGGTACCGGACGACACGAGCCTGCTGGACGGGATCGCGGGCACGCTCCGGTACGAGTTCGAGCACGTCTGGGTCTGGCCGGCGCTCCGCTTCAACAAGGTCGTGATCGCGCTCGACGATCCGGCGGTGCGCTCGCCACGCGAGCTCGACGTCGCGGATGGACCGGCGGCGCTGCGGCCGCTGCGCGAGCTGCTCGCGCGCGACACGGAGGTCGTGCGCAGGAAGGCGGCGCGGCCGTGGACCGACGACCGCGCGCCTGTCGAGTGGGTGACCGATCGCATGATCGTCGAGTACGCGGCGAGCGGCGGCGAGCTCGACGAGGACTTTCTCCCAACGCGACCGTGAGGCTCCGCCGCGACGAGAACGGCCCGATCCGCGTCGGCCACCGCGGCGCGGCCGCGCTCGCGGACGAGAACACGCTGCGTTCGCTCTCCGCCGCCGTGGCAGTGGGCGTCGACGCTGTGGAGTTCGACGTGCTCGACCTTGCGGACGGGCCGCTCGTGCTGGCGCACTCGAACGACCTCTTCGAAGTGAGCCACGGGGCTACGCCGGGCACCGTGCGAGACCGCTCGCTGGCGGAGCTGCGCGAGGTCGCGCCCGACCTCGCGACACTCGAGGAGGCGCTCGAATTCCTCGCCGAGCAGCCCGGGCTCGGCGTCCACGTCGACCTGAAGCTGACGCGACAGGTGAGCGAGGTGGCCGAGGCGCTGCGGCGGCACGCCCTCGACCGGCGCGCCGTCGTCAGCTCGTTCCACCGGCCGAGCCTCGACGCGATCCGCCGGGCGGCGCCGAACGTCTGCGTCGGCCTCACCTATCCGGAGGACCGCTACGGCGTCTCGCGCAGGCGCGCTCTGCGCCCGGCGATCCGCCTCGCGACCGTCGCGCTGCGGACGTCCATCGCGCGGCGCGTGCCGGCGATGCTCGCGCGGGGCCGCCCGCAGGCGCTGATGCTGCACCACGCGGTCGTCTCGAGCAGTGCCGTCCGGCAGGCCCACGCGGCCGGCGCCGCCCTCTGGGCCTGGACGGTCGACCACCCCGGCGAGCTCGCCCGCGTCACCGCCGCCGGCGTGGATGCGGTGATCACGAACGACCCCGGCATCTTCGAGCCCCGAAAATCCCTGGCTACACTCCCATTGTGAGGCGTGGAGGGTCTGCAGCGCTCCTCGTCGCCTGCGCAGCCGGGGGACTGCTGTCAGCGCTCCTGCTCGCGGCGACACCGTTTGCGATCGCCCAAACGGTGACCGGGACGACGGGCACGACGACTGCGCCGCCTCCTCCGCCGCCGACGACCACGCTGCCTCCGACGACGACGGCCCCACCGCCGCCGCCGCCGCGCCCCACGACGATCCCGGCCGGGGTCACCATCGGGCGCCAGGTATTCGTCGGCGGCCTGTCGCCGGCGCAGGCGACGGAGCTCGTGCGCGCGTTCTTCGCCCGCCCGCTGACCATTCGCGCCGGCCGGAGCATGCTGCGTGTCACGCCGCGCGAGCTCGGCGCCGCTGCGTACGTCGGCGATGCGGTGAAGGCCGCGCGCGTCTCGCCGCCGGGCCGCAACGTGCCGCTCAAGGTGAAGGTGAATCAGCGCGCGGTCGACCGCTACCTCGCCAAGCTCTCGCAGCGCTTCGACCGTGCGGCCGTCGACTCGCAGCTCCTGCTGCGCAACTCGAAGCCGTTCGTGACGAAGGACGTGCGCGGCCGCCGGGTTCAGACCCGCCTGCTGTCGAAGGCGATCGTCCTCGAGCTGAAGACGCACGTGCGCGATCCGGTGCAGGCGCGCTTCGAGACGGTCGCTCCGAACGTGACGCGCAGCTCGCTCGGCGACGTGATCGTGATCCGCCGCGGCACCAACAAGCTCGACCTCTACGACGGGATGAAGCTCCAGCGCACCTTCGGCGTCGCGACCGGGACGTCTCAGTACCCGACGCCGCTCGGCCGCTTCCACATCGTCGTCAAGTGGCGCAACCCCTGGTGGTACCCGCCGGCGTCGGACTGGGCGAAGGACGCCAAGCCGATTCCGCCCGGGCCCGGCAACCCGCTCGGCACGCGGTGGATGGGCCTCTCGGCGCCGCTCGTCGGCATCCACGGAACGCCCGACGCCGCCTCGATCGGCTACTCCGCCTCGCACGGCTGCATCCGCATGCTGATCCCCGAGGTCGAGTGGCTCTTCGAAGAGGTCGGAATCGGGACGCCCGTCTTCGTCGTCCGGTGAGCGGCCGGCTGCGGCTCGGCGCACAGGCCGTCGCCGTCGCGGCCGTCCTCGCGCTGCTCGCGCTGCTCGTCTGGAAGGTCGCGCAGGGCAGCGACAACGAGGTGACGGGCTCGCTCGCCGAGGGCGGCACGCCGGAGGCGCCCGTGTTCGAGCTCGCGCGGCTGCCCGGCGAGGGCGAGCTGTCGCTCGACGAGCTGCGAGGCAAGGCCGTCGTCCTCAACTTCTGGGCGTCCTGGTGCGGTCCGTGCAAGGAGGAGACGCCGCTGCTCGAGCGCACCTGGAAGCGCTGGCAGACGCGCGACGTCGTCTTCGTCGGTGTGAACGTCAAGGACTTCCGCGGCGACGCGCTCGACTTCATGCGCGAGTACGGCGTCACCTATCCGAACGTGTACGACGGCAAGGGGTGGACGGTCGGCCGCTACGGGGTCACCGGCTTCCCCGAGACCTACTTCGTCGACGCGCAGGGCCGCGTCGTCTACCGCGTGGCGGGGCCGGTCGAGGCGGAGGATCTCGAGGTCGGGATCGACCGCGCGCTCAGCGCATGAGAGTCGTCGCGCTCGCGGCGCTCGCGGCGGCGCTCGGGCTCGCGACGCCCGCGTTCGCAAGCGAGGAGCGGCCGACGCCCGCCGAGCTCGAGTCCGAGCTCGTCTGCCCGGTCTGCGAGTCGACGCTCGACACGTCGAACGCGCCCGTTGCGATCCGCATGAAGGAGATCATCCGCGAGCGGATCGCGCAGGGCCGGACGAAGACCGAGATCAAGGATGAGCTCGTCGCGCAGTTCGGCACCGGCGTCCTCGCGACGCCGCCGAAGGAGGGCCTCGACCTGCTCGCCTGGGTCCTGCCGCTCGCCGGGCTCGCGGTCGGCGCGGCGGCGGTGGGCGTGCTCGCCTGGCGCTGGAGCCGCCCCAGAAAGGATGACGACGACGACGACGGTGACGGCGGCGCCCCAGCGGCGGGACCGGAGCTCGACGCGGAGCTCGAGCACCGCCTCGACCGGGAGCTCGCGCGCTTCGAATGAGCGCCACGCAGGTCGCCGTCGCATTCGGCGCCGGCTTTCTCTCGTTCCTGGCGCCGTGCGTGCTGCCGCTCGTGCCCGGCTACCTCTCCGCCGTCTCGTCCGTCGAAGCGGATCGGCTGGGAGAGCCGGGTGCCGCGCTCCGGGTCGTCGTCGCGAGCCTGCCTTTCGCGGCCGGGCTCGTGGCCGTGTTCGTCCTGCTCGGCGCGGGCGCGGCCGCGGTCGGGCTCTCCGTCGCCGAGAACCAGTTCCTGCTCGAGCAGATCGCGGGCTTCATCCTGATCGTGTTCGGGCTCGTCTTCATGGGGCTGCTGCCGTGGCCCGAACGCCTGGTCGGCGCCGGCCTCGTCCAGGGCGCACGCCGCCGTGGCTCGGGCTTCCTACTCGGCGGCGCGTTCGCGGTCTGCGCCGCGCCCTGCATCAGCCCGGTGCTCGGCTCGATCCTCGTGCTCGCCGGGGACTCGGGCACGGTCGCGGAGGGCTCGCTGCTCCTCGCCGTCTACGCCCTGGGCCTCGTCGTGCCGTTCCTCGTCGCCGCAGCCTTGTTCGTGCCGGCGATGGGTGTCTTCCGCAAGATCCGCGACCATTACACCGCCATCCAGATCGTGAGCGGCTGCGTGCTGGTCGCACTGGGGCTGCTGCTCTTCTTCGACCGCTTCTGGTGGCTCCGCGTCTACCTCAACCGCTTCTTCCGCTTCGTCGGAATAGACGCTTAGCCTTCTCGCAAGTCGCGGCATCCGCTCGCGCGGATCCCGCGACGCGCAAATCCCTAAAGGCGGCCGCGTTGCGGCCGCTGCCGCCGCGATTATGCAGAGCTCGGGGGAAGCTGCGGCGGCGGGAGGGCGAGCGAGCCTGATTCGACGAGCGCTTCCGCCTCGTCGACCGAGCGGAGGACGGCGCCGACGTCGAGGCCGCGGTGCGCAGGCGCGTACGGCGAGAGCCGCCGCCGCGCCTTCGCCAGCTGGCGCTCGCAGCCCACGCGGTTCCCTCGCCCGGCTTGGTACCAGGCGACCGCCACGTGCACCAGTCCCTGCAGGAAGTCCCGCTCGCCGGCCGGCGCGATTCGCCAGTCGTCCTCGAGCTCCTCGTGCGCGGCGAAGTAGCCGCCGGTCCTGATCAGCTCGACGCCTCGTGCGTAGCTCACGCGCGCATCTTTCCCGCTCGCGGGGAGGGTGGTAGATTCGCGCCGTGGCAACGATCCTGCTGGCGGGGGTCGATCTGTTCTTCCGCGCGAAGCTGGAGACCCTGTTGCCGCAGCACCGTGTCGTCACGACCGACTCGATCGACGCTCCGGATCTGGTGATCGCGGACATCGCGCGCGTCGACCCGGACGAGGTCGTCGACGCCTGGCCCGACATCCCGATCGTCGGCTTCACGAACCACACGGACAAGTCCGGCCTGCAGCGGGCCCACACCGCCGGCTTCGACCAGGTGGTGGTCAAGTCGGCGCTCGTCGAGCGCGCGCCCGCGCTCGTCGAGGAGTTGACGGCACCGCCTGCTTAGCGCCTAGGAGGCTGGGTAGGCTAATCGGCGTGACGTACATCATCGCCGAGCCCTGCATCGACATCAAAGACCTGTCCTGCGTGGACGTCTGCCCGGTCGACTGCATCCACGAGTTCAACCGGATGCTGATCATCGACCCGGAGGAGTGCATCGACTGCGGGGCGTGCGAGCCGGAGTGCCCGGTCGAAGCGATCTTCCCCGAGGACGCGTTGCCTGACAAATGGCAGGCGTTCGTGCCCATCAATTACGCGTACGACAAGGGCGCCGACGAGATCAACCGGCTCGTGGACGAGTACGCGACCGAGCACGACGTCCAGAACCCGCCGCTCGAATAGGAGTAAGCGGCGCGCCCTGTGGGCATTTACCCCTTTCAACCGATAAAGGAGGGGTCATGCCGCAGGAAGCATGGAGCGCAACACGCGAGCGCCAGTACGACCACATCAAGGACAACCTCGAGGAGCAGGGCCAGTCGACGGGGAAGGCCAAGGAGATCGCCGCCCGCACGGTCAACAAGGAACGCGCCCGGACCGGCGAGGCACGTGAGTCGTCGCGGCTCTCTCGCGAGGACATGTCCTCGGGCCGCCGCGGCGGGCTGCGCTCGGGCACGCGCCGCCAGAAGGGCCGGACGCGTGACCAGCTCTACAACGAGGCGAAGAAGATGGGCATCGAGGGCCGCTCCAAGATGAACAAGGAACAGCTCCAGCGCGCCGTCGATCGCCGGAAGTAGAACGCAGCTCCATAGGTATCGTCAGTCGCGTGGAGCCACTCACCCTGGATCACGTTGCCCTCTGGGTGGCCGATCGCGACGCGATCGCCGACGTCGCGACGACGGAGCTCGGCATGCACGTGATCGACCGCACCGACGCGTTCACGCTCGTCGGCGCCGACGCGCGACGCGGGAAGCTGACGCTGTTCGCAGCAGACGGGCCGCGGGAGCGCGGCCCGCTGCTGCGCATCGGCCTGCGTGTCTCCGCGCTCGACGGCCGCCGGTCGCGCGTCGACCTGGGCGAAGGCCTCGAGGCGGTGCTCGTCGAGGCGCCGACGGACGTCGACTTCGACCTCGACCATGTCGCGCTCACGACGGCCGATCCGGCCGCGACCGCTCGCGCGTGGGAGTCGTACGGCCTGCGCCGCGTCGGTGAGACACGGCTCGAGGTCGGCGGTGCGTACGTCGAGCTCGAGGCCGGCGAACCCGGCGAGCCCGAGCGGCCGCTCCTCAACCATCTCGCCGTGCTCGTGGACTCCGTCGAGCAGCACGTCTCGGAGGCCGAGGAGCGCGGGCTCGAGATCGCCGACGTCGTGGACGCGCCAAACACTCTGGCGCTCTTCGTCTGGGGCCCCGACCGCGTGAAGCTCGAGTACGTCGAGCACAAGCCCTCCTTCTCGCTGACTTGACGCCGCATCTCGTCGTCGCGGGCGCCGGCATGGCGGGCCTCGCGGCGGCGGCGCGGGCGCGGGAGCTCGGCGCGTCGGTCGTCGTGCTCGAGAAGGGCTTGCGCGCGGGCGGCTCGATGCTGCTCTCGAGCGGCGTCGTCTGGCGGCACCGCACGCTCGCCGAGTTCCACGAGGAGTGCCCCGGCGGAGACCCCGCCCTCCAGGTGCGGGTCGTGGACGAGCTCGACGGGGCGCTCGACTGGCTCGAGACGCTGGGCGCACCCGTCTCTCGCCGCGAAACCGGGAACGAGCGCACGGTCGGCCGCCGCTTCGACCCCCGCGGCCTCACGGATGCGCTCGTCCGCGCCGCCGGCGACGTCCGTCTCGGCGAGCCGTTTCGCGACGCCGACGTTCTCGCCACCGGCGGCTTCGGCGTCCGGCTCGCTCGCGAGCGGGACCTGCTGCTGCGCGCGAGCCCCTGGAGCGAGGGAGACGGGCTCGAATACGGCCGCGCGCGCGGCGCCGCCGTCACGTCCGGGCTGGACGAGTTCTACGGTCGGGCGCTCCCGGCTCAGGTGCCCGAGGAAAACCTCGTCACCGTTTCTCAGCTGTACGGCGCCCGGGCGCTCGTCCTCGACGAGACCGGCCACGAGTGCTTCGGCGCACCATCGTGGTCCGAGAACGACCTCGTCCAGGCGATCGCGCGGCTGCCCGGCGGCGCGGCCTGGTACGTCGTCGACGCGCGCACCGTGCGCGAGCCGACGCCGTACGGCACCGTCGCCGAGCTTGTCGAGAGGGCGCGGTCTGCCGGCGGCGACGTCCGCCCGGCCGAGCAGCTGCCGTTCCCGCTGCCGGGGTCGGAGAAGCTGCGCGAGCCGCCCTTCACAGCCGTGCGCGTCCGCGCCGCGGTGACCCACACCATCGGCGGCCTGCGCGTCGACGCGAACGCGCGCGTGCTGGGCGAGGACGGCTCGCCGGTGCCCGGCCTCTACGCGGCGGGCGCCGACGCCGGCGGCATCTTCACCGGCGGCTACGGCAGCGGGCTCGCGGCCGCGCTCGTCTTCGGCCGCATCGCCGCCGAGACCGCCGTCGCCGAAGCTAGGCGAGCTGAGTAAAGGCGCAGGGGCGGCGGTCGCCGGGCAAGGGCGACGGGCCGACCTTGCTGATGCGGAAGGTTCGGTCGCCCTCCTGCACGGTCGACCCGACGTCGGGCGGGTCGCCGTCGCGCTCGTGCAGCTGCCAGCCGTTCGGCGACCAGAGGAAGAGCAGGTGACCGGCGCGTGTGCCGTTCTCGTCCGACATCCGGGGCGATTCTATTCGCGCGCCGCCGGCTCCGCGTCGGCGGCGTACGTCGGCAGCTCGACCCGGATCGTGGTGCCGCCCTCATCGCCGTGATCGATCGAGAAGCGGGCGTTCAGCGTGGAGGCGCGCTGCTCGATCTGGTCGAGCGTGGCGCGGCGGCGCTCGCCCTTCCCGTCGTCGGTGATGACCGCCTCGACACGGCCGTTCTGGGCCTCCTGCACGACGACCGAGATACGCGACGGCGGCCCCCGGCGAACGGCCTGGTGGAGGACTCGCGGATGATCTGGTAGAGGCCGACCTGCACGCTCTCGGGCAGCCGCTCGGCCCGCGCGACGTCGAGGTCGATCTGGAGCGCGTGCTCCATCCCGAGCTGGTCGGCCAGCTCGCGGACGGCGGGCGCGAACCCCTGGTCGCGCAACACGACCGGCTCGATGTTGAAGGAGAGGTCGCGCAGCGAGCGGATGGTGTCGCGGTGCTTCTCGAGCGCGCTCGACATGATGCCGCGGGCGTCGTCGGGGCGGCCGTCGTCGATCGCGTAGACCGCGGCGTCGAGCATGAGGGCAATGCCCGAGAGGTTCTGCACCGGCCCGTCGTGGAGGAAGAGGGCGAGCCGGCGGCGCTCGTCCTGCTCGGCGGTGATGATCCGCTCGGCGAGGCCGCTGCGCTCGGCCTCGCGCTCCGTGACCTCCTTCAGCAGGCGCGCGTTCACGCCCTCGACGTCGTGGTGGCGGCGCCGCTCGCTGCCGATCACATAGACGGCGAGGCCCGCCGCGAGCAGAATCGCGCCGACGAGCAGGAGGAGGCCAGCGTCAATCGATGATCGCGTCGCGTAGCGCGATCGCAACCGCATGCGTGCGGGTGTCTGCCTCCAGCTTCGCGAGGATGTGGCGCACGTGGCTCTTCACGGTCTCCTGGCTGATGAAGAGCTTCTTGGCCACGTCGGCGTTTGACATGCCGTCCGCGAGCAGCTGCAGGATCTCCCGCTCCCGCGCCGTCAGCATGTCGGTCTGGTCCTTGCCGGACAGGAACGATGGCATCAGGGCCGGGTCGACGAAGCTCTCGCCGCCGGCGACCTTCTCGATGGCGCGCAGGAGCGTCGCGTGCGGTGCCTCCTTGAGGATGTAGCCCTTCGCGCCGGATTCGAGGCCGCGGCCGAGCAGGGAGCGCTCGCTGTAGGCGGTGAAGATGAGGACGGAGGTGTCGGGCACCCTCTCGCCGATCTGCTTCGTGGCCTCGAGCCCGTCCATGCCGGGCATGCGGACGTCCATGATCACGACGTTCGGCCGGCGCCGCTCGACGAGCGACACGGCGGCGGCGCCGTCGGAGGCCTCCCCGATCACGCGGATGTGGGGCGCGCGGGAGAGCGACAGGCGCAGCCCTTCGCGCACGACCTCGTGGTCGTCGACGATCAGGCAGGTGATCTCGTCCGGCATTGGGGGCTGATCGTAC
>Ga0190265_10003414_pt1 | contig 10834 bp, 9 predicted proteins | sample Popmic124T_FD_133135 | JGI IMG/M metagenome (GOLD analysis project Ga0190265, IMG submission 133135) | Populus adjacent soil microbial communities from riparian zone of Indian Creek, Utah, USA - 124 T | ecosystem: Environmental > Terrestrial > Soil > Riparian zone | place: USA: Utah | collected...
AACGATTCGCAGCATTCATGAAAAAATCGTGGTCCTTCAACCGGACGGCGAAATCTACAACACCATTACGCACGGCAAGTCCACGATGTATCCGTACAGCTCACAGATTTCCGTCGAAGACCGCTGGGCGGTGGTCGCTTATGTGCGCGCCTTGCAACGCAGCCGGCTCGGCCTCGTCGATGAAGTTCCGGCGCCTGCGAAAGCGGGGTTGAAATAGTATGGCTTCCCAATCCAATACCACTTCCGTCGCACCGCTCGACCTGTCGCGCTGGCGCAAGGTACCGATGTTCGCCATCGTGGCTGGCATTGTGTTTCTCGCGCTCGGAGCTTTGGTGGAAGGGCGCCATGGCACACCCGCGTTGCTCCGGCAGTTCGGTTTCTCCTGGCTGGTGGCCTTCATGTTTTTCCTGAGCATCTGCCTCGGAGGCTTGTTCCTTGTGCTTGCGCATCACCTGTTCGATGCCAGCTGGTCGGTGCCGATCCGCCGATATTGTGAACACCTGGCCTGTCTGGCGCTGCCGTTGGCGGCGCTCTTTATCCCTATCGCTCTGCTCGCGCCGAGAATGTACGCGTGGATGACCATGAGTCCGCCGGACCATGCGTTGCACGCCAAACACGCGCTGTTGAACCCAACCTTCTTTTACGTCCGTGCCGTCGGTTACTTCGTGGTTTGGATCGCGCTCGCGTTCACTTTGCGCCGTTTATCCGTGGCTCAAGACAAAGATGGCGCCGCCGTCTGGACCAGGAGGATGCGCGTGGCGTCATATTTTGGCATTTTCCTTTTTGCCATTTCCTTGACCTTCGCGGCCATCGACTGGATGAAATCGCTGCAACATCAATGGTATTCCACGATGTATGGCGTGTGGTACTTCGCCGCGAGCGCGTGGACGACCGTGGCTACGGTCTATGTGATTGCGGTGGTGCTGCGCCGAACCGGTCCGCTGCGCGATGTGCTGTTTCCGACTCATTTTTACTACATCGGGTCACTGCTGCTCGCGTTCACGGTCTTCTACGCCTACATCACGTTCTCGCAGTACTTCATCATCTGGAATGCGAACATGCCTGAGGAAACGTTTTGGTACAAATTGCGCGAGCGCGGCACCTGGTGGTGGGTCGGCATGGTGGTGATCTTCGGTCATTTCTTCGCGCCGTTCCTCATGCTGTTGCGCATCGACTGGAAATTGAAACTCGCCGTGATGGGGCCGCTCGCCATCTGGGCGTGGCTCATGCACTACTGTGACCTGGCGTTCAACATTCTGCCGGCGGCTCGCCCGGAGAACTACTACCTGCACTGGATGGACATCGGCGCGTTTCTGCTTATGGGCGGCGTGCTGACGATTCTGTTTATTCGTTCGCTCGGCACGACCGCGGCGTTTCCCCTGCGCGATCCGCGATTGAAGGAATCTTTGACCTCGCACGAACTGCCGGCCGGCGAGGCTGAATCCGGACTGGCTCATTGAGGTGCCTATGGAAAACGTGAACAACATTGGCAAAGGCAAGTGCATCATTTCGGTCATTGCGATTCTCGCGACGTTCCTGCTCATGGTGTTCCTCGTCAGGCAGATGACGAAGGTGGCTCAACCCGCCTCTGTCGGCGCCGCCCGTGGACTGGAGCGCGCACTAGAAAACGCGAAAATACGCGCCGATGGCATCACTGCCTCGCAGGACTGGGGCTATGTTGATCAAACTCGCGGCATCGTGCGCCTCCCGCTCGAAGAAGCGATCAAGCTGACCGTGCAAGGCTACCAGAAGCCGGAAGCATTTCGGACTGATGTGCTGGCGCGCATGGAGAAAGCCAGCGTCCCTCCACCCAAACCCAAGAACGATTACGAGTAAGCGTCAATGAACGGTTCGACTTCTTCACCCGTTTCGACGCCGGCCGTTTCGCGCGAATTGCTCGTCGCGCAGATCGACGCCTCCTGCCGCGTGCTGCTGATCCCGATTTTCTGCGCGCTGCTCTGGCTGCTCATCAGCTCTGTTTTTGCCCTCATCACTTCCGTGAAGCTGCACTCGCCCGCCGTGCTCGCGAATTGTGCGTGGTTGACCTACGGCCACACCCGCCCGGCGGCCAATGACGCTTTCGTCTATGGCTTCGCCTCGCAAGCAGGCATCGCTATCATGCTCTGGCTGCTCTGCCGGCTGGGCCGGACAACGCTCGTCGGCATCGGCCCGATTGCGATTGCTTCCGTTTTCTGGAACATCGGCGTGAAAATTGGAATCATCGGAATTCTTTCCGGCCACACGACTGGTTTTGATTGGCTGGAGTTTCCGCGCGCCGGTTCGGCTATTCTCTTCGGTTCCTATGCGGTGCTTGGGGTGTGCGCTCTGTTGACGTTCCGGGCGCGGCGCGAAGCGGCATTGTATCCGGCGCAATGGTACATCCTCGCCGCGCTCTTCTGGTTTCCCTGGCTCTACACCACGGCGCGGCTGCTCCTCGTGGTGGCACCGGTCCGCGGCGTGATGCAGTTCGCGGTCAACGCCTGGTTCGTCAATGGCCTTTTCACGCTGTGGCTCACGTCCATCACGCTGGCCGTGCTCTTCTATTTCATTCCCAAGCTTTCCGGGGCTCCGCTTTTCAGCCGCGCGCTGGCGGTGCTCGGTTTCTGGTCGCTGGCCGCGGTCGGTGGATTTGGCGGCTTCTATCGCGGGCTGCCATTGCCCGCGTGGATGGTGAGCGCCGGCATGGCGGCCACGGTCATATTGCTCGTGCCGCTCCTGGCCACGGTGTTTAATCTTTGGCTCACGATGGGCGCCCGCCTGGCCCCGCGGCCATCGTTGCTCGGTTATTTCAAGACGTCCCTTCTGTTTCTGGCGCTGTCCGGTGTCTTCGCGATCTTCGCTGCGTTTGTTCCGCAACTGCGCCTCACGCTGTTCGGCGAAGGGCTCGAACAGTTCATGCTCTACGGAGTGGTCGGTCTGGCGCTGTTCGGCGCCATCCACTATCTCGCGCCACGACTCACGGGTGTGGAGAACGACCGGTTCGTTTGCCTGAGTGGCCGCATGATCACCATCGGTATCCTCATTTACGCGGGCGCATTCCTCGTGGGTGGAATTTTTCAGCAACACAAGCTCGTCAGTTCCGTCCCGTTCGCCGAGGTGATGAACTCTACCAAGATGTTCCTCCGCCTCAGCACCATTGGCATCCTGCTCTTGATGATTGGCAATGCGGCGATTCTTTGGCGCGTGGCTGGATTGCTCCGTGAATGGTGCCGCACCTGTTGCAAATGTTGCTGCGCTGAAGAGATGCCGGTGAAACTCAAGCCCGCGGAGGCCGCGCGGTGAACCACGGCCCGCTTATTTTTCTCGGCGTGCTGGCGACGTTTGTGGCGTCGTGGTGGGGATTCGTCTTCGCGCCCCAACTGCAAATCGGATCGCAGCAAACGGCGCAAACGGACACCGGCATTTACCCGACGCGCCGGGCCGGTGTGGCGCTTCAAGGCCAGGAAGTCTATGTCGCGAACGGCTGCGTGCATTGCCACAGCCAGCAAGTGCGGCAGGAAGGCTACACGTTTGACGTGGTGCTGGCTTCGGTGGGCACGAATGCGGCCAAGGTCGGCGACCTGCTGCGGCAGATTGCGCCCGCCGTGAATGCAGATGAAATCGTGGCCAAAGTTTTGGCGAAAGCACCGCAACCCATTCTCACCAATGTTGTCCAGGCCGTGGCCGAAGAAGTGCAGAAGAGTTTGAAGAATGTGGGCGCAAGCGCGCAGTTTGTGTTCATTCCGCTTGGCGTTGATATGGCACGCGGATGGGGCCCGCGCCGAACGGTGGCCGCCGACTATCTCTACGATTATCCGGTGCAGGTCGGCAACTCACGGCTCGGTCCCGACTTGTCCCACATCGGCGCGCGGATGCCGGATGCGAACTGGCACCTGCTGCATCTCTACGACCCGCGCACGGTCGTGCCCGGCTCAATCATGCCCGCGTATCGCTACTTGTTCGAGACGCGCCGCATCGGCAAGCAGCCTTCGCCGGAGGCCTTGAAGCTGTCGGGCAAGTTCGCTCCCAAGGACGGATACGAAGTCGTGCCGACGGCGGAAGCACTCCAGTTGGCCGCCTACTTGCAAAGCTTGCGGGTGGACACTGCACTCTTCGAAGCGCCGCTGGCGCAATTTCCGTCGGTTCCATCCGGCACCAATGCGCCGGTCGCCACGAACGCCGCGGCCGCCAACACGCCCAACCCATGAAGGACGTGAAAGACAATTCGCCCGAAGCAATTGAACCCACAGTTCAAAACGGTTCCGTTTATTTGCCGATGTGGATGATCGGGTTGCTCGGCCTGTTGATTTACTGGGGCTTCAACTACATCGACGCGCACGGCGGCGGTTACAATGAACTGGTTTACGAACCGTATCGTTCCACCAACCAGCTCGCGTCCTTCCTGCCCACGGATGAGAGTGCGGCACAAATCAAACTCGGCGCGCAGGTTTACAAACAGTTCTGCGAGGCGTGCCATCAGCCCAATGGTTCAGGTAATGCGGTCCAGGCGCCGCCCTTGGCTGGATCTGAATGGGTGCTTGCCGAAGGGCCCAACCGGCTCATTCGCATTCCGATCGCGGGACTGTTCGGACCAATCAAAGCGGCGGGGAAAGAAATGAATGCAAACATGCCGCCGCTGGCGGTCGCTGGCGCGATGAGCGACGAACAACTCGCCGCCGTGCTCACTTACATTCGCAACGCCTGGGGCAACACCGCGCCACCGGTGACGGTGGAACACGTGCAACGGGTTCGCGCCGACCTCAAGGGCCGCACCGACCAGTATTCCGTCGAAGAGATCGAGAAACTGCCCCTGGAAGTTCCGTAAGTCGGAGCGTCTTCCGTTGGCAACTGCGGAAGAGTTCCATCGCCGCAACCCAGTTCAAAAGAAGCCACCTCACGGGGCTACCGAGACTTCCAGGAAACACAGCGTATTGTTTTTGTGGCCGGAGGCGTTGCTGATGGAGAGGCGGCCGTCTGAAACTGTCACGGTATTGGTGCCCGCAATCCATCGCTTCGAACTGCTTGCCTTGCCGTTCACCACCAGCACCTTCTCGACATTGAATTTGTAGGTCGCACTGCTCTTGCTCGCGTCACCGGCCACCAGAACCACGCGATATCGCCCATTGGGTACGCCAACTTCCCACACCGAGCCGCCCTTGCTTTCGTAGGTATAGGCAACCGTATCATAGCGGTCGTCCAGCGAACGCGAGGAGTGGCGCACTTTCATGTAGTGAATGTTTTTCTTGTTCCAGCCGTAACTCCAGCCGTTGCTGCGATTGCCATAAATCACGCCTGCATCCGCTAGGTAGCCGGGCGGCACCGGCTCGGAACCCGGCTGGAAGTTTATTTTGAGCGCGACGGCCGGTGTCGCCGGCGTGGTCGCTGCGTTCGTGTTGGAGAACTCGGAAATGCCGGCCACGTTGAAGGCCGCAACGCGGTAATAAAATGTCGTGTCCGGCGGCAAACCGGTGTTCGTGAATGAACTCGAGTTCGCACCAGGCTCGGCGAGCGGCGCGAACGTCACGCCGTCCGGCGAACGTTCCAGCTTAAAGCCGGCTTCGTGGGCTGCTGTGTCCGTCCATGACAACACGATTTGCCCCGCTGAGGCATTGGCGAAAAGATTTTCGGGCGCGGATGGCGGAGTGACGACGCTGATGAGGACGCTGGATTGAATCGCCGGATAGTTTGGATCGCTCGGCGTGAAGGTGACCGTCAGAATCTGTCGGTTTCCCGGGGGCAGAATCGTTCCGGGCGCCGGAGTGTAAGTGAAAGTTCCCGGACGGTTTGCGCGCGCGTTCAATTGGGCCGTACTCAATGCGGTGCCGTAAAGAATGTCCGCGGGATTTGCCCACGCAACCTGCGGAGTGACGTTCGGACAATCCGGGTAGATCAGGACCTCATTGGTCGTCGCCAGCCCGCCCGGGTCCGTGACCACCAGCGTGACCCTGTAGAAGTAGGTCTGGCCGTCGCAACCTTCCGGCGATAGCACCGTGGTCGTGGCGCAGTTGGTATCCCACGGCTCGCTGTGAATGTGATTGTTGTGGTGGAGCGTCGTCTGCCAGGCGCAGGACAATTGGCTCACGTCGTGTTCGGCATCGCTGGCAACCGCCGTGCAGTCGAACAGCGTGTCACCGCCAATCGAATAAAAGCTCCCCTCCAGCGGGCTGGTGATGACCACGGCGGGCGGCGTGTTGTTGACGGACACGATGAGCGCGGCATCGGACACTTCGCCGCCCTTGTCCGTGACCCGCAGCGTCACATCGTAGCGGGTCGGCACTCCAGCCGGAGCGTTGAACTCGTGGACTGGATTGGCGTTCGTGTTGATCGCCGTCCCATCTCCGAAGTTCCACTCGTAGCGCAGTGCAAGCTTTTCCGGGTCGATCGAATTGGTGCCGGTGAAACTCACGAGCAACGGTCCCGGCCCAAAATGCTTGTTGGCTGCCGCTACGGCGGTGGGCGGGAGATTTCCGTCCGTTACGTAACGAATCTTTCGCACGGTTGAAGTCCACGTCACGTAGTAGAGCGCACCGTTCACAGGGTGCGTCGCCAGGAACACGATGCCGTCGGAATCCGATGCGAAGTTGCGCACCTCCACCGGCAAATTGTTTCCATCGAACACCATATTTTTGATCCACTGCTCGCCGTAGTCGGCGACGAAATAGGTGTTGCGATACATGGAAGGAAAGTCACCCGCGGTGTACCAGATACCGCCAATCACGCAGTTGCCGCCGAAGCTCGCGCCGCGCACGGGCGATCCGACCGCGCCCACCGTAACTGCGGCGGCGTTCCGTCCGGAGAAGGTCGGTGTTCGCGCCGGCCCGCTTCCGTGTTTCCAATCCATCGCGGGGCGGGCGTGCAGAAATCGCGGGATGTGGGACGGAATTTGTTGCGCCGTCTGGCAGGGGTTCGGCCACGATGGAGTGTCGAGCGTGTCCTGCTTGATCAAGTCGGTGAAATAAAAATAGCGTTGCGTGCAGCCGCCGACACCGTAGAGCGGATTCGGGGCGTCGAGGTTGGCGACTTTGGCATTGAAGTAGGGCGAGTTGGCATCCATTCCCTCGAACGCCGGCCAGCCAAAGTTCATTCCCGGACGATCGCATACGTTCAAATCCTCCCATGCGTTCCATCCCACATCACCAATGTAGAGAACGCCCGGGTTCGCATCGCCGCGATGATGGCTGCCGGTGCCCGGACGCAATGTCATTCGGCTGGGCGTCTTTAGTCCCAGCGCCCACACCCGGGAACGCGCGGCGCGCGGGTGCGCGGCCTCGAAGAATGGATTTCCCGGAATTCCGTCTCCAGTGACGGCATCGATGCGGACGACCTTGCCGGCCAGCGAGTCCACCAGTTGCGCGCGATAGGCGCCGACGTTTTCCTTTGGTTGAATGATGCCTTCATTGAGCGCCTGCTGATAGTAGGTGCCCGATCCATTGCCGATGTCCGTAATCGACGCACTCGCCGTATCGCCACAACTCGCCAGCAAGGTTCCATCCGAACCGAAGAGAATCATCCCCACGCCGTGCTGTCCGGCCACGAGCGGAAAACCGTTCGTGATGCTCTCGCCGAGCAGCACCAGCCGGCTCGCCGGATCAATGGTGCGAAAGCCGTCCGCCGCGCGCGCCGTATAGCGTGTGATGCGGCCAATGGTCGCGACATGGGTTTCACTGGAGCCGGACCGGTAATTGGGCGTGCCGAAATATCGGAGATGATGGCGGTCCACCGCATAGAGGGCGTAAACGTAGCCATTATTAAGAAAATCCGGGTGCAGGCAAAAACCGAGCAATCCGTAGTTGTTCCATACCGCTACTTCCTCGCTGATATTGAGAAAGGGGGTGGCGCTTTTAACGTTGCCGTCCACGGTCCACACCCGGCCGCCGCGTTCCCAGACAAACATGCGGCCATCCGCGCTGAACGTCAGCCCCACCACTTCATTCCATCCGCCGCCGATTGTTTCCGTGGTGAACTTGGACGGCAAACTGATGGCGGATGTTTGCGCCGCGAAGCTCAACATCAATGTGGAAAAAACAAATGCGCCAAACCGCAAAGACAGCCTCCTCGTACTCATAGCCCTCCTTCTGATTTTGATTGTAACCCCCTGCCGCGCGCGGCCACTTAAGTTGCCCCGCGGCGATGCACTGTCAAATGACGCAGAACCGCAGAATTGGAAAGCACCAAATAAGCGAACGGTTTGAAGGGAAACGCCGTGAGAGACTGGGGAGTGCATGCCGACCAGAGAGCGATGGTAAAAAATACCGCAACGTGGTTTCAAAGCGCTTCGCGCTGTCGCGGTTTCAGCATCATGAATCTTCGCGTCACGACGGCCCATTCATCATTCGTATCACCGCGTCGAAAACCATTTGCGGCTCCAGCACGTTCAGCCCCCGCTCGTCCCGCAGCAGTTCAAAACGTTCACTGCGGGGCCGCCAGATGTCTGGCTTTGTCCCGCCCCACAAGGCAAGCCCGCGCAAGCCGACCGCTGCCGCGAGATGAGTTATTCCTGAGTCGTGCCCGATGAAGGCATGGCAGGCAGCCATTCGCACGGCCAGTTCCGTAAGTGGCTGATGAACCGCGACGGTGAGCCGCTCGATCGGCACGATGGACGAAAGCCGCTGCAGGCGCGCCTCCTCGGCCTCGCCCCCGACAAGCAGCACCCGCCCATCCGTGTTCGCCACAATGTTCCGCAGCAGTGCTTCCCAATGTTCTTCCGGCCAGTTCTTCTTTTCACCGCCGCTTCCGGGATGCACAGCGAGCGTGCCGCCCGCGTTTCGCTGGCCGCTGGAACGGACGTCGATGCGCGGCACAGGGTTGGCGCTGAAAATGGCCAGCCGCTCCAGCGGTTTCAGAAAAACCTCCGTGGCGTGCGTGTCCTGCATTTCGTCCGGCCGATGCGGCCCGGCGATGAATTGCGCCTTCGAGCAGCGCGCGACGTTTTCGCGAAAGATTTCGTCCGGGTCGTAGAGATACGACACGATGATGTTGAACGAGCCAAAGTGTTCGGCGAGGACCGGATCCAACTCTCCTCGGCGCGCGAAGAAGCCGGCCAGCGCGCGCGCTTCGATCGAACGGACCTCGTTCACGTAGCCAGCCAGTTTGGCGAGCGAGGCCATTTGCGGATAGCCCAGCACTTCGAGGTGTGAACGAGGGAACTGTTTGCGCAGCGCCGCGAGGGCCGGCAGGGTCAGAATGAAATCACCAATCGCGCCTCCGCGGACGACAAGGATTTTTCCCTGGCTCACAAAACCACTGTCGTTTCGGAAAGCGTGGCTTGTGGAGAGGTGGACCTCTTCTCCACGGCCTTGAATACGGTCAGCCCCAGCACGACCACGAAAAGGCCGAACGCCATCCGCAAGCCACTGGTCACGCGCGTGCGTGATTCTGTCGCGACTGACCAGTTGAGAATGTCACGGAGCCGCCAGGGCGAGATAGTGAACCACATTCCGGCGATCGCCATCGCGTACGCCCACGTCGCAATGACCAGGCGCCACTCCGTGTCTTCCCAGCGCGCCGTGTCCACCATCAGCTTGGCCGCGAGCAACAGCAGCACAGCCAGCCCGCGCACCGGCAGATAATCCTTCACAAAAAAACAGGCGCCTATTCCGACGGCGCCAAAGAGCAGAAAGAAAATCTTTTTCATGCTCGCGAAATCCGCGACGGACTCCTGGCTCACGTAATAGAGAAACCATGCCGTGCCGAGCAGCATCAGCACGTAGCCCACGGCGGTGTGGCGCGGAAATTTGCGGACGGCCTCGGCGAAGGCTTTCGGTTTCAAGAGGCCAAAGACGCTGGGCAACGCGACGATCAATCCCAGGATGATCGAGAGTGTTGACAGTTTCAGGTCGGACATAGTGGTGATTTAGACGAATCGTTTCGGCGAACTCCAGCTTTCGTTCAGGCGTGGGTCATCACTTCAGCGCTGCGTAAACGTGATGCACATCATCGTGATCGTCGAGGGCGTTGAGGAAGTCAGTCACATCTTTGCGCGCCGCGTCGCTGAGGTCGGAAAAGTTCTTGGCCACGTAACGGATTTCCGAGGCGATAATTTTCCAGCCCGCCGCCTTCAACGCCTTGGAGACGCCGTCCAGGTCCTTAATCTCTGTGATAAAGCGAACGCCTTTCTGTCCTTCGGGAATGTCATCGGCTTCGAGCGGTTCGACTTCCTGCGCCCCTGCTTCGATGGCATCCGTATCCGCATCACGGCCCGCTTCCGAATGCGTCGCTTCAACGACGCCGAGGTGGTTGAAGAAAAATCCAACGCTGCCGGGCTGGCCCAGTGATCCCGCCAGAAACAGCCGGCGGATTTCCGGTGCGGTGCGGTTCCGGTTGTCGGTGAGGCATTCCACGATGACCGGCACCTTGTGCGGCGCGAACCCTTCGTAGGTGACGAGTTCATATTCGACTTTCTCGTCACCGATGCCGGCGCCCTTTTTAATGGCGCGCTCGATGGTGTCTCGATAGACGGAGGCCTTGCGTGCCTTCTCGACCGCGGCTGCGAGCCGCGCATTCAAATCAGGGTCAGGCCCGCCGAGTTTCGCCGCGATCATGATTTCGCGAACCAGCTTCACGACGGCCTGGCCTTTCTTCTGCGCGTTGGCTTCGCGTCCCGCTTGCTTCCATTGTGCGCCCATAGGGACGCGGAGATTGCCACGAGCGACGCGAGACGTCCAACGAGGATCTATGGGCGGGTGCGATTAAAACTGCCGGGCAGCTTTCGCTCGTAGCGCAGGTTTTCAAACCATTTGTGTTCGGCATCTCATCGCTCGGAGTGGGGTCATGGTTTTGTCGTTGTTCTGTCACGCAGCTGTAACTTGTACGAAGGGCGCACTTCTGATTTCATCGGTGCGTGGCTCGGGTCGCG
>Ga0190265_10003415_pt1 | contig 10834 bp, 13 predicted proteins | sample Popmic124T_FD_133135 | JGI IMG/M metagenome (GOLD analysis project Ga0190265, IMG submission 133135) | Populus adjacent soil microbial communities from riparian zone of Indian Creek, Utah, USA - 124 T | ecosystem: Environmental > Terrestrial > Soil > Riparian zone | place: USA: Utah | collected...
GCCGTGCTCTCGCCGGGCCCCGGCACGCCGAGCGACTTCGATCTGTCCGGGACGCTGGACGCGCTGCTCGCGCGCGGGATTCCGACCTTCGGGGTCTGCCTGGGGCTGCAGGGCATCGTGGAGCACCTGGGAGGCGAGCTCGGCGTCCTCGACTATCCCATGCACGGCAAGGCCTCGCGCATCCACGTCCGGGGCGGGCGGCTATTCGCCGGGCTGCCGGGCGAGTTCACCGCGGGCCGCTATCACTCGCTCTTCGCGATCCGCGAGAAGCTGCCGGCCGCGCTCGAGACGACCGCGACGACCGAGGACGGGATCGTCATGGCGGTGGAGCACACTCACCTGCCGCTCGCCGCCGTGCAGTTCCATCCGGAGTCCATCATGTCGCTCGAGGGCGACGTCGGGCTGCGCCTGCTCCGGAACGTCGTGGCCAGCCTGACCGCCGACCAACCTACCGGATCCGCGGCGGCTCTTCCTGGGCCCGGCGGCGCACCCACTCCGGGTCGAACTCGCTGATCTGCCAGCCTCGGTCGGCCTGGCGGCTCATCCGGAACCGCACCGGCCCCTGCGCGGGGTCGAGGTAGGTGACCCAGACGTCGGGCCCGGCGCCGGAGACCTCGAAGGCCCGGAAGACGGCCACCGCCCCCACCGGAAGCACCAGGGCGGTCCCCTGGACGCCGGCCCGCTCGACGCTGCGGCGGATCTCGAGGCGCACCCGCGTCACCACCTGAGGTCGCACGCGGCGCTTGGCTATGCTGGCCACGAGCTGCCGGCCGTTCGATTCGGCGGCGGTGGTGGGCGCGGGCTGGCGCGCGAAGTAGTCGGCCACGATCACGTCGGCGGCGCGGTCGGCGATCCCCTCGACGTCGAAGTAGCGCTCGGCCGCCGCCACGTCGTGCTGCTGCATGGCCACCCCCAGGTGGTAGAGCGCGTAGCGGGGCGTGGACCTGGCGTAGACGGAGCCGAGGGCGGTCAGCACGAGCACCGCGGCCGGCACGCCCCACGCCCACGCGCGCCTCGACATCACCCGGCCACGCTACCGCAGCCCCCGCCGCCCGCGCAACCGCTCTGGACCGCGGACGGTTGACCTTCCCGCGCGCCTGGTGTATTAGTATTCACCATGAAGAATATATATGCGAAGACTGGACATGCGAGAGTACATGCGGACGACGGCGGCAGGGGTGGGGCGGGGCGGCGGCGCCGGGAGATCCTCGCCCTCGTCGGGCTCGGCGGGGTGCGCTCGCAGGAGGAGCTCCAGCGCCGGCTGCGACGCCGCGGTATCGCGGTCGCCCAGCCCACCCTCTCCCGCGATCTCAAGACGCTCGGGCTCGCCAAGACCCCGACCGGCTACGTGTCCACGCCCGTGGGCGCCTTCGTGCCCGCCGAGACCCGGCGCGGCGCGCTCGACCGGGCGGTGGGCGAGTTCGCGCTCTCGCTGCGGGCCACCGCCTCGCTCGTGGTGGTGCGAACTCCACCCGCGGGGGCCCATCCCCTGGCCCGCGCCCTCGACGAGGCCGACCTGCCCGAGGTGGTCGGCACCATCGCGGGCGACGACACCGTGTTCGTGGCCGCCACCGGGCCGGCGGCCGCCCGGCTTCTCGAGCGGCGCCTGCGCGCCCCCCTCGGCGCGCGGAAAGGAGCGTGAGGCCCATGCCCCACGAGCGGCACGACGGCGACATCCTGGTCACCACGGATCCGGCGCGGCTCGACCTGGACACGATCCACGCCTTCCTCTCCGGGTCGTCCTACTGGGCCAAGGGGATTCCCCGCGAGGTCGTGGAGCGGTCCATCCACCACTCGATCTGTTTCGGCGCCTTCGACGGCGGCCGCCAGGTGGGCTTCGCGCGCGTCATCAGCGACCGCGCGACCTTCGCCTACGTCTGCGACGTCTTCGTGCTGGACGGCCACCGCGGCCGGGGTGTGGGCAAGCGGATCATGGCCTGCATCACGAGCCACCCCGAGCTACAGAACCTGCGCCTCTGGACCCTGTTCACGCGGGACGCCCACGGGCTGTACCGCCAGCACGGCTTCCGCGACGCGCGCTATCCGGACCGGCTCATGGAGCGGCGCGCCGAGCGTCCCTCCGTGGCGGACGGCAACGGCCAACCCCAACTGGAGAGCATGGTATGAGCTCGGATCTGACGGCGGTGATGAAGGTGGCGGACCGGCCCCCGGTCGTGATGGTGGAGGGCCACGGCTCCTGGCTCGAGGACGAGGAGGGCAAGCGCTACCTCGACTTCGTGCAGGGCTGGGCGGTGAACTGCCTCGGCCACACCCCCGAGATCATCGCGGAGACGATCGCCTTCCAGGCGCGCCGCCTGATCAACTGCAGCCCCGCGTACTACAACGCGGAGATGGCGCGGCTCGCCACCCTGCTCGCACAGGCCTCGGGGCTCGCCCAGGTCTTCTTCTGCAACTCCGGCGCCGAGGCCAACGAGGGGGCGATCAAGCTCGCGCGAAAGTGGGGCGCGCGCCACCGCGGCGGGGCCTACCACATCATCACGATGGATCACGGCTTCCACGGCCGCACCCTCGCCACGATGGCCGCTTCGGGAAAGTCGCAGTGGGAGGGGCTCTTCGAGCCGAAGGTCCCGGGCTTCACCAAGGTGCCGCTGAGCGATCTCGACGCGGTGAAGCGGGCGATCACGCCGCAGACCGTCGGGATCATGCTCGAGCCGATCCAAGGGGAGGCGGGCGTCTATCCGGCGGAGGACGTCTTCCTGCGCGGGCTGCGGGCCCTCACCCGCCGGGAGGGCCTGCTGCTGATCCTCGACGAGATCCAGACCGGGATCGGACGCACCGGCCGGTTCTTCGGCTTCGAGCACGCCGGCGTCGAGCCCGACATCCTCACGCTCGGCAAGGGGCTGGGCGGCGGCGTCCCGCTGGCCGCGCTCCTCGCGGCAGAGCCCGTGTGCTGCTTCGAGTACGGCGACCAGGGCGGCACCTTCAACGGCTCCCCGCTGATGGCCGCCATCGGCTCCGCGGTGGTCGAGACGGTGCGGCGCCCCGAGTTCCTCGCCGACGTGACCGCCACGGGTGCCTACCTGGCCGACCGGCTGCGGGCGCTCTCCGCCGCCCTCGGGCACGGCGAGGTGCGCGGGCGCGGTCTCCTGCTCGCGCTCGAGCTCCGGAGACGGGACGCGGGCAAGGTGGCCCGGACCGCCATGGACCGCGGTCTCCTGATCAACGCGCCGCGCCCGGACACGCTGCGCTTCATGCCGGCGCTCAACGTCTCGCGCGAGGAGATCGACCGGATGCTCCTGCTACTCGAGGGGGTGCTCCGGGAAAGCTAGCCCGTCTCCTTTTTCATCGCAGCACCTCCGGGTGCATGGCCAGCATGGCCGAACGGAGGCTCCTGGCATTCGGGGGCATGGCCTCGAGTGCCGCGAATACCTCCTGCCAACGGGGGGTTGAGCCACTCGTACAGGTGGCCGTCCTCGTCGTCCCGAAGCGCCCCGAGCCCGGTCAGGCGCTCGCTCCATTGCTCGAACGCCTCCCGCTCGGCCGCCGCGGCGGCGCGGGCCCCGTACATCAGGGCGAGTCCGGCGGCCAGGATGACCGCTGCCCAGATCAGAAGGCGAGACCAAGCGGTCGTGGCCGAACGATCACGAACGACAGCAGGCACGCCGTCCACAGGACCCACCCGATGAGCGAGGACCGCAGCCAGCTCATCTCGCCGCGTACGGACGGACCAATGTCTCCTTCCCGTCGATCGAGACGAAGACAAGGTCGTTCCCCCGGCGGATGACCCGGCGGAGCAACCCCGCGCTATCCGAGTAGATGAAATCATCGATCAGCGTGTACATCCCGTCCCTGCCTTCGAGAACGAAGCAGCGTTCCTTGCTCGCTCGTGGGACCTCGACCGAGAATCCCGTCAGGACGCTCCCGTCCCCCTGCGCCTGTTCGACGAACCCACCGCTCCCGTACCCGGGAAACGTGATCTGGCCTATCGCTTTGGAGGCCTCGACCAGGCTGCCAAAGGTCCTGGCAATCGGTGCGGCCAGGACCAGGCGCTGAACCCGCTCGGTCTCCGACGGATCGATGTTCCCCGGATCGTTCTTGTACTCATCGTAGCTGGCGTAGGCGTTCGATAGCTTGATCCGCTCTCCACGATAGTCGATCTCGTTCGACGGGCGCTCGCAGCCGATCGCAACGAGCATGGCCAACAGTACGCCGAGCCACACCACGCCACGTGACGTCATGCCGCGGTCAGGCGACCCGTCGCAACTCGTCGAAGGCGATCGGGAGGACCTTCCACCGAACGGTGGCGATGCCGAGCTCGCGTACCGTGGCCATGGTGAGCGGAGGCTTGACCAGAGAAGGCACGACCCGCTCACCTCGGCCCTCGAGCCGGAGGAACAACCCGGACTCAGCGGCCTCGCGAATCTCGAACTGCTTCCATGGGAAGCCACGGCTGACGAGCCGGTCGAGGAACTGTCCGCCCATGGCCACCGTTTCCCCGGTTTCGAGCTTGAGGAAGAAGGTCGGCCCTTCGTCTTCCGCCTCGTCCACCTTGATGGCATCAACGACCGACAGGACGTGCACCGTCGCGATGTTCGCCTCGAGATCACGTCTGATGCGGGCGCGCAGGCTTCGGCCGCCCGTCCAGCGCCCCGAGCACCAGTAGAGCACCAGACCGACGGCGGCCGTGGGCACGACCCACCATGGCTGATCGACCGAGAGCCACCGTTGGACCTTGAAGGCCATCCCCGCCACCGCGGCCAGCGCCAGCCCGAAGAGAGTCGCGCGGCTGGCGGTGGCTGACCGTGAGACGTAGCCGAGGAGCTCCGCCCGCTCGCGCTTCGTCAGTGGGTCTGTCCTCCGCCGCACGGTCGTGGCGGTCCCTATTCCCCGCGCTGCAACTTTTCCAGCTGGAGCTGTGGCGAATACTCGACCATCCAGGTGCCGGCATCGGACAACACGAAGAACAGCTCACCATCCTTCGCGTCCCCGGGTACGCCGGCCAACGAGACCCGGGCCACCCGGTCGGTCGTGTCGGTATCGACACGCCAGGTGATCGTGACCTCGTCGGGGATGGCCTGGGGGCCGAGGTAGTTGAACGAGTGCTCGCCCCGCGCAAGCGTGCGGCACTCCACGATCTTGGAAAAGCCGGCAAGACTCAGCGTGGAGATCTCGGAAGCGTGCCGGTTCTTGAAGCCGAGGGCCCCCCGGTAGCCGGGCTTGAACCAGCGGTAGAGCAGGACCATCGCGAGCACCGCGACAACGGCTCCGATGATGGCGAGCGGTATCATGCCCCAGTGTTACACAGCTTGAATATTCTCGGATGGCCGGGGAGCGGGCGGCGGGGGCTCCTAGCCCCCCATGAACTGGCCGAGGAGGGTGATGCGCTCCCCCCCGGTCAGCGGGGTGTCGAGATCGTAGGCGACGCCCAGCACCGCGTCGTTGACGAGGACCTCGATGTGCGAGCCGAGGTCGGAGTGATCGGGGCTCCACAGGGCCGAGTCGAGCTCGGGGAAGCGGCGGGTGAAGCGCCGCAGCACGGTCCGGGGCGTGTCCCCTCGCCCGATCGCCTCGTCGAACAACTTGCTGCCGGTGCCGTCGCCGCCCACGTGCTTGGTCACCCACGTGGTGACTTCTATATGCGCTCGGCTCGCCTTCGGCTGCGCCTCGCCAGGCAACTGCCCCCTCTCCACCCTTACTTCTTCACTTCTTCCCGTACAGATCCCGGGCGAGCCAGTCGAGGTCGAGCGAGTGCAGGAGCTCCTTCCTGGGCTTGCCGGTCTTGCGGTCGTAGTTGACCGTGTCGTACCAGACCTCGAGCATGCGGTCCCACTGCTTGCGGACGTCGTGCTCCTTGGCGGGTCCGTCGACGGGCTGGGAGCCGTAGCGGGCCGAGGGGTACTCGACGTCGGTACCGATACCGCAACGCAGGTTGAAGGCACGCAGGATCGCGGCGGTGCGGTTGCCGAAGCGCACCGCGTCTTTCAGGCGATAGTCCCAGCCGGTCGCAGCGGACAGCGCGCTGGCCAGGTTCGCGATGCGGGTGCGGAAGGTGAACGAGCAGCCCCCCAGGGAATCCTCGAAGTGGCGCCGGCCCCGGATCATGCCGACCAGCTTGGCCACCTGCTCACCGTCGAAGGGATTGATGCGGCCGGGAGCGCCCACCTCGGTCTGGAACGTGGGGTTCGCGCTCTCCATGGTCCCATTGGACGATGTGCACGTGTCGAGCATCTCCTCCCAGCGCCCCCGGTGATCGTGGCCCCGGGGAGACGCGCCCTTCGTGGTATAGACCGCGCACTCGGCCGCCTTGCCGCCGATCTTCTCGGAGGCGCGCTTGACGCCCTCCGCCAGGATGTCGCCGAAGCCCTGCCGGTGGCTGATCATCTGAAGCAGCCGGTAGGCCCCCTCGGTGTCGCCCCAGGCGAGCTTGAAGCCGACCTGCTTCTCGGTGAGGTAGCCCTTCTCCATGCACTCCATCACCCAGCCGCAGACCCAGCCGAACTCGTTGACGTCCACGCAGGCGCGGTCGATGCGCGTGTTCAGCCACGAGACCGAGTACTTGTCGGTGAGACCGATGGTCCAGCCCGCTCCCGACCAGCCCTCGTACTCCGGCTCGTCCACCCGCTCGCCCTCGTAGCGCCCCTTGGGGATGACCTGGATGTGACAGTGGCGCATGCCGCAGGCGTTGCACTGATGCCCACGGTGGTCGAAGCCGCCCCGCAGCGCGGGGGCCTCCCACTCCTTCATGTTCACGTCGCCGGTCAGGTTGGTGGTGTAGTTCTTGATCGGCAGCACGCCGAGCTTGGAGAGGTTCACCACTCCCGGCAGCGTGCCGAAGTTGTAGAGCGTGGAGGTCGACGGGTCGGTCTTCAGATCGTGGGCGATATCGTCGGCGACCTGGATGAGGCCGCGGGTGTCGTGGGCGGCCAGCGCCTTGGTTCCACGGACGATGCACACCGCCTTGAGCTTCTTCTTCCCCATCACCGCGCCGCAGCCGTTCTTCGACGCCACGTGGCCGTAGTCGCCGTGGATCGCCGCGAAGCGCACCAGGTTCTCGCCCGCGGGGCCGATCGAATACACCGAGAGACGGTGGCCGGAGAGGCCGTGCTCGGCCTCGAGGGCCTGCTGGGTCTCCCAGGTGTCCTTGCCGGCCAGATGGGTCGCGTCGCGAACCTCGACCACGTCGTCGTTGATGTAGAGGTACGAGAGCTTCTTCGCCTGTCCCTGCATCACGATGGCGTCGTAGCCCGAGTACTTGAGCGTCGCACCGAAGAAGCCGTTGGCCTGCGTCGACGTCGCGCCCCCGGTGAGGGCCCCGCGCGTGACGACGGTGAGCCCGCCCGTCCCCCACACCGGCAGGCCGGCGAGCGGGCCGGTGGCCATGATGAAGCGGTTGTCGGGATGGTCCCACTGCACCTTCGGGCCGACCTCGTCGTAGAGGATCTTGGCGCCCAGCCCGATGCCCCCCAGGTATTCGCGCCGGTCGGTCTCACTCCAGGCCTCGGTCCAGCACTTGCCGGTGGAGAGGTTCACACGGAGGAGCTTGCCGGCGTAGGCGTAGACGGGCGCCGTCGCGGGCTTGGCGGCGGCGCGCGTCGTGGTCGCGGTCGGGCTCATAGGGCCACCGTTTGGGGCAGCTGAGGTGATTGAGAGGGCCGGCCCAGGATGGTCTCGGGCAGCAGCCGCGAGGTCGTGCGCAGGGCGATGAACGCGGGCTTGACGTCGAACGGGTTCGCCTTCAAGTGTGCCTTCCAGCTCGACAGGTCCACGCCGGAGTAGACGAGGCCCTTCAGCATGCCGACGTCGTTGGTGGTCCACACCGCCTCCGCGGGGCCGCAGATCACCGCGCCGGTGAGGCGGCCCCCGTGGAAGAGCAGCTTGCGGTACTCGGAGCGGCCGGCGCGCAGCGCGGTGTAGACCTCGGCCTTCGGGTCCTCCCACTGGCCGAACGAGGCCACGTCGAGGTGCGCCACCTCCACGATGTTCATCAGGAGGCTGCCGCGATAGGCCACGTCCCGGCCCGCCATGTTGGCCCCGACCACGCGCCCGTGCTCCTGCGCGGTGGTCTCGATCGCGTGCACCTCGGCGGCGCCGGTGATCAGGTTGCGCCCGCGCGCCACGTCGCCCGCCGCGTAGACGGTCTTGACGCTCGAGCGCAGGTGATCGTCCACCATGATGCCGCCCGGCGCCTCGGCGGCCGTCTCGATACCCGACCCCTGCAGCCACTCGAGGTTCGTGCGAATGCCGGTGGCCATGATCACGAGGTCCGCGGTGAGCGGGTCGCCCTTCTTGAAGGAGAGCTTTCGCCGGCCGCCCACCTGCTCGATCTTCGTCACGGTGGCGCCGGTGCGCACCGTCACCCCGTGGTCCTCGAGCCACGTCTGCACGATACCCGCGCAGCTGTCGTCCACCATGCGGGGCAGGATGCGCGGGGCGACTTCCACGATCGTGAGCTTGGCCCCGCGCGCCAGGATCGCGTTCAGGATCGTGAACGCGATGAACCCGGCGCCGACCATCACCACCCGGCTCCCCGGCGCGATGCCGGCCACCACGTCCTTGGCCTCGTCGAGCGTCCAGAAGCAGTGGATCCCGGGGCCGTCGGCGCCGGGGATCGGCGCCTTGGCCGCCCGCGAGCCGGTGGCGACCAGGCAATCGTCGAACTCGACCTTCGCGTCGTCGTCCAGGGTGAGGGTCCGGGCGGCCGGGTCGAGGGCCTTGGCCTTCCGTCCGACCAGGGCCTTCACCTTCCACGCGGTCAGCGAAGCGGGCGGCGCAGTATAGACATGGCTCTCGGAGATGGTGCCCCAGAGGTAGTACGGCAGGACCATCCGGGAATACGGACGCTCGGCGGAGACCAGCGTGATCTCGGACGCGTCAATCCCGCGCAACCGCTCTTCTTCTCTGATGGTCCGGATCGCGTTCAGTCCCGCGGTGCCCCCGCCGACGATGAGGTGCCGGGCGGGCATCAGCGGGCCTCCACCGCGAGCACGCGCGCGGTGCGCTCGGCCGCGAAGTCGCCGATCCAGTCAGCGGTCTCCACGTCCTCGAAGGTGATCGCCTCGGTCGGACAGGCGGAAGCACACGCGGGGGCCCCGCCGCAGAGGTTGCACTTGTAGGCCTTCTGGGTGTCGCCGTCGTAGAACATCGTCCCGTAGGGGCACGCGATCGTACAGAGCTTGCAGCCCACGCAGGTGTCGTCCACCACGTCCTTGGCGCCCGCGGTGTTGATCTGGATCGCCCCCACCGGGCAGGAGGTCATGCACCAGCCCTCCGCGCACTGGGTGCACGTGTACGGCGCGTAGGAGGTGTAGCCCTCGAAGGGCGAGACCCGGATCACCGACTTGGACGGCTGGAAGAGGCCGGTCTGCATGTAGGAGCAGGCCAGCTCGCACCGGAGGCAGCCGGTGCACTTCTCGGGGTGGAGCGCGAGGACTTTCAAGGTCGGCGACGCTTTCCTTTCCGCCACGATCCGGATCGGCTCCGCTCGAGGCGGCTGATGAAGGTGTCGAGCGGGATGGCGGGCATCGTCATCATCTGCACCGAGCCGCGCGCGCCCATCTCGATCGAGATGGACGAGACGGTCTCGTTGTCGGCCGCCTCCAGGATCGTCACGAAGTCGTAGGGTCCGAGCACGGCGTACTGGGCGATCACGCGGGCGCCGCGCCGGGACAGCTCGCGGTTGACCTTGCGGATCCAGCCGGGCCGGGCGTGGAGAACTTTGCGGCCGGCCTCGCTCAGCGAACTCAGCATCACATAGTGAGCCACCGCGTACCTCCTGGGAGCGGCGAACGGTGCGCGTAGTATAGCAGAGCGCTCAGTCGCTCTCTCCGGTGATGCCGAACTCCACGCGCCCGCCCGCCGCCGGCGACGACGGCTCCGCGGCGGTGGGGGGCGCGGCCGCGGCCGGGGCGCCCGCGGCGGGCGGAGGCGCCGCCGGAGGAGCCGCGGCCGAGGCCGGCGGCGTGGCCGCCGGCGGTGGCGCCGCCGACGCGGCGGGCGGCGGGGCGGCTCCCGCCGGGGCCGCGGGCGCGATCTGCAGCCGCGCTTCCGGGATGCCCTCCGACTTCGCGAGGCGATCGCGAGCCACGTCGAGGCGTCGCTGGCGGAGCTCGGCGAGCCGCTCGTCGGGATGCGGCTCCCGCCGGCGCAGCACCAGGAGCTGATCCTCCACCTTCACCGGAAGCTGGGCGTCCCGCACCATGACCTGGAAGTAGCGGCGGATGGTCGTCGCCTGGTCCGCGATCCCCTGCTCCTTCTGGAACCGCTCGAGCCGCTCGGTCACCGCGCGCTCCTTGAGCGCCTCCACGTCCGCGGGCGAGGTGACCGAGCTCAGGGTGAGGCCGACGTAGGGCGCGCGGCGCAGAAAGTCGCCCACGCGAACCGTCTGGCGCTCCAGCTCCGGGCCGAGCGCCGCGCTTCCCGGCGGGAAGACCAGGGGATCCACCCGCAGCGCATCGATCTTGTCGTCGCCGCTGGTGAAGAGCCCGCCGATCGCGCGGAAGGGAGCCTTGAGCACGTTGACGATGACGTTCCGCACCGCGGTCCAGATCGCGTCCGTGAAGTCGAACTGCCGGTCGGTGAGGGTGCCGGTGATCGGCACGTTGATGTGGATGTTGCCGTTGCCGTCCTTGATCAGGGCCACGATCAGTCCGAGCGGCAGGCCGATCCGCTTCTTCACCTCGTCCGACTCGCGCGAGGGGGACACGCGGAGGTTGCCGACGAGGATGTCGTTCTTGGCGTCGAGCTTGGCGCCCTCGATCTTGTACTCGAGCTTGGTGGTGAGCTCGCCCCGCCGGATGATCCAGCCCAGCATGCCATCCATGTACGGGTTGGCGGTGGGGAGCGCCAGCTTCTTCAGCTCGCCGACCATGTCCAC
>Ga0190265_10003416_pt1 | contig 10831 bp, 9 predicted proteins | sample Popmic124T_FD_133135 | JGI IMG/M metagenome (GOLD analysis project Ga0190265, IMG submission 133135) | Populus adjacent soil microbial communities from riparian zone of Indian Creek, Utah, USA - 124 T | ecosystem: Environmental > Terrestrial > Soil > Riparian zone | place: USA: Utah | collected...
AAGGGCCACGCGGGGAACGTGGACAACGAACGCGCCGACGAACTGGCCCGGGAAGGTCTCGAGAAGGCCTTGCGCGCCACGCGGTGACTTATGCCGACGTGGGTTGGTCGCGGAGGCGAAACATCAGGGTGTCGTACCCGGCGCTGATGTTGCTGTTGGCGATCTCACCCCCGGCGGGATGACGGAAGGTCATCGACCGGGTGTGGGCGCTGGACAGCTGGGCCCCCTCGACCGGATATGCGGTGCCGCGATCCTTGATCTGCCGGGAGAGCTGTCTGGCGAGGTATTGCGCGAGGCTGTTGTACTGGCCGATCCCTTCACCGCCGATCTCGACGCGGAGTGTCCGCGCGATCTGGTCATCGAGGCGGTGGACCTTGATGGCCAGCTGGTAGGCCGTGATGAACGGGCGGCCGAGGTGCTCGCGGCCGGACTCGGCCGGAGTGACCTCATCGAGCGCCTGGCGAATGGTTTCCTCGAGCTGGGGTGTCCACACAGTCATGCCGGACATCATGTCCCTCGCTGTACCGGTGTGGCTTCACGACGGCCTTCGCGAGGGATCTCGGATTTGCGAATCCGCTGGCGCCGGCGCGGTCGGAGGTCGTGGTTGGCTGCCGCCTTCGTGGTCGAGGACTCGCGGTCGTGCGGCCGAAATTGGTTCGGCGGTTGGCCGGCGCGGTCAGCGGACGCCAGTGCCGCAGCGGTCGGGGACTCGCCGGTCGCGCTTTGTCGGGCGGCCTGCGCACCAGTTGCGGTTGACAAACGGGGGCCGGCAGCCCAAAAAGTTGGGGCCGGAATCCAGTCGAATCTGTGGACAACACAGCGACCTGTGGATAACCACTCGGGGGACCCCCGGATTTCCACACTACCAACGACCACCGACAAGAACGGCGCGTGAGCACGCCCCTGTGGACAGGCGGTTTCCTTGTCAGCGGCCGACCTTGGTTCGATAGTTGGCGCCCGCGCCCGCGGCCGCTGGTGCGGAAGTGGCCGAGGATTCGGCGGTTCCGCTGCACAGGTCGGCCGATGTGGTGGGCGGCGGTGTGGCGGTGCGGTCGCCTCGGGAGAGTGGGCCGGGTCCGGCCGATCGGTGGTTGGCGCCTGCGGCCGCTGGTGCGGAAGCGGTCGCAGCCGGTGTGGCGGGCGACGGTGCGGTGGCCTCGGGGAGGATCGGGCCGGATCCGGTCGATTTCCTTGTAGGCGGTCGAGTTTGTTCGACATTCGGCCGGGGCGGAAGGTGGCAGGTGCCGCGGTGGATACGGGTGTGCAGTGGCTGCGGGAGATGGGGGCCGGCTCGGCGGGCGAATCAGGTCTGGCGGCCGGGGCGGTCAATGGCCGGCGCGGAAGTGGCCGAGGATTCGGCGGTTCCGCTTCGCAGGTCTGCCGGTGCGGCGGGCGACGGCGGTGGTGGTCTCAGAAGATGGGGCCGGTTCCGGCGGTCAGTGGCCGCCGGGGCGGAAGTGGCCGCGGATCGGCGGTTCCGCTTCGCAGGTCGACCGGTGCGGCGGGCGACGGGTGCGGTGGTCTCTGGAGATGGGGCCAGGTTCGGCCGTCAGCCGCCGCCGGTGCGGAACTTGTCGAGGATTCGGCGGTCCCGCTTCGTGGGCCGACCGGCGCCCCGGTCCCGGCGGGCGACCGGGGCGGCGGTCTCCGGAGCCGGAGCGGGAGTCCGGTCGATGAAGCAGGTCGCGGCGTCGGTCGCCCCGACCCGCTTCTGGATCACCCGCACCACCTCGACGATCCGTGTCGTGTCGCCCACCCTGGCGCGGACCTCGTCGCCCGGGGAGACCGTCGTCGCCGGCTTGGCTGGGTGGTTGTTGACGCGTACGTGACCGCCTCGGCAGGCCGCCGCGGCGTCCGGGCGGGTCTTGGTCAGCCGGACCGCCCACAGCCAGCGGTCCACTCGGGTGGACTCCACAGTCGTACATGATGGCCTGTCCGGTCAGTGGCTGACGAGTTCGGGCGCCGGGCTGCGGGTGTCCCGCAGGGCGACCATGCCGATCACCGCGACGGTGACCACGATGATCGCCGCGATGGTGGCCACCGTGACCAGTCCGCTCGTGAACGCCGCCCTCGCCGGGACCAGCAGGGTCTGCGGGTCCGCTAGTCCGCGGGCGGCCGTGACCGCGCTCGCCAGACTCTCAGAGGCAGGGAAGTCGTTGCGGTAGACGGCGGTGCCGATGCTGCCGAACACGGCGATCCCCATCGCGAGGCCGAACTCGCCGGCGGTCTCCGACATGGCCGACGCCGCGCCCGCCTTGCGCGCCGGCACCGAGCCGATCACCATCTCGGTGCACAGCACGCCCTGCGGGCCCATCCCGAACGCCGCCACCGACATGCCCAGCGTCACCAGCAGCACCCCGTTGGTGCCCTCGACCTGGGTGAACAGCAGGATCCCGGCGGCCGCCACGAGCATGCCGAAGCCGAGCACGATCTCCGGGCGGTACCGCTTGGCCAGCCGCGGCGCGATGAGCGAGCCGACCACCACCGCCAGCGCCTGCGGCACCAGGGTGAGCCCGGCCTGGGCCGCCGACAAACCCTCGACCAGCTGCAGGTACTGGCTCACCAGCAGGAAGACCCCGCCCATGGTCGTCGTGCCGACCAGCATGATGCCCAGCGCGGTGCTGAACGCGCGGCTGCGGAACAGGCTCAGGTCCAGCATCGGGTGGGCCAGCCGCTGCTGGCGCCGCACGAACACCGTGCCGAGGCCAAGGCCGACCACCAGGGCGAGCACGACGCGCGCGTCGACGCCGTTCTTCGCCGCCTCCTTCAGCGCGAAGACGACCGGCAGGATCGTGCCGAGCGAGAGCGCGACGCTCGTCGGGTCCAGCCGCCCGGCGTGCTCGTCGCGGTACTCCGGCAGCAGCTTGGGGGCGGTGGCGAGCAGCAGCACCATGACCGGCACGGCCATCAGGAACACCGCGCCCCACCAGGCGACCTCCAGGATCAGCCCGCCGACAACCGGGCCGACCACCATGCCGCCCATGAAGCAGCTCATCCACACGGCGATCGCGGTGCCGCGCTGCCGGGGATTTCCGAACATGTTGCTGATCAGCGCGAGCGTCGAGGGCATCAGCGTCGCGCCGGCGATGCCCAGCAGGGCGCGGGCGCCGATGAGCATGGCCGGGCTCGTCGCGAACGCCGCTGCCACCGAGGCGATGCCGAACGCGGCGCCGCCGATCATCAGCAGCTTCCGCCGGCCGATCCGGTCGCCCAGCGTGCCCATGGTGACCAGGAACCCGGCGACCATGAACCCGTAGCTGTCGATGATCCAGAGCAGCTCGGTGCTGCTCGGCCGCAGGTCGGCCGCGAGGTGCGGCACCGCGAGGTGAAGCACGCTCATGTCCAGCGACAACAGCAGCGTCGGCAGCGCCAGCACCGCCAGCCCGGTCCATTCCCGCCGGCCGGCCATCGTATTCGTCTCCACCGTCATGATCCCGTCCTCGTTCGTTGGTCGTCACCAACACGTCGGACCAGCCGAGCGTGGATCGACATCGAGGACGAAGAAAGTTTCGGCGCACCGGGAGGAGGAGCCCGGGGGTGGGCCGAGAGGCGCGGAATGCGGCGGCGCCCGAATCACCGGGCGAATGGGCCGGCCGCGCGCGGGAGGGGCTGAATCTCGCGAAACGGACTGTTCTTTACCGGATGTGCTCGTGGGCCCGACCGTCGTTCATAACGATTTCGGTCGGGCCCACGCTGCTTCCGGTGTGGTGGGTGCGGCTACTGCTCAGAAACGGTCGATCGGGTCGGGTCAGCGCTTCTTGGCGCGGGCCCTTCGCTTGCCGTTGGCAGTCGCCATTGCTTTCTCGTCGGCCTGAGCCTGGCGGTAGGACTCGACGACGTGCGCGGGAATACGACCACGGGCGGCCAGCTCGATGCCGTTGGCCATGGCCCACTCCCGGATCTGGCCGGCCTCGTTGGGCGTAGTGGCACCGCCGCCGGGCCGGGTGCCGCGCTTGACCCGCCCACCAGTGCGTCGTGCCGAATTGATGTAGTCACCGAAGACCTTGCGCAGCCGATCCGCGTTGGAATCGGTGAGGTCGATCTCGTAAGCCGCGCCGTCCAACCCGAACTGTACGGTCGTCACTGTGTCCGAAGTCGTACCGTCCAGGTCATCGACCAGCTGAATCAGCACCTTCTGAGCCATTTGGAAGCACCTTCTGAGACGTGGATGTGAGTGCAAACTCTCAGTTGCACGCAAACAGTAGCAATAAAAACCGACGCCGGCCAAGTCGGGGTATTTCCATAGGGAATAAGCCGAGCCGCGGCTGCAACTTGCGGGCCGCAAGAACTGTGTGTCTCGGTCACCTACCGCGACTGATTCGGTGCCGATCGGCACTCGTTACGGTGACAAACCCGGGTGAGTTTTCGCAGGTACCGGGTTCGTGTCCTGGCAGGTTGTGAGCGAACGGTTGCGGAGTGGTTATGAACCGTTCTCCGAATTCAACACCGGAATTGGCGGATCGTCCGTGCGCTCACAGCCCCGCGAGTCAGTGCGCGGGGTTGGGCGGGGGAGCGTGCCGGGGCTCCTGGAAGAGGTTCTCGTAGCCGGCGTGCTCGCGCGTGGGGCGCGTCGGCTGAGCCTGCTCGGTCGACGGGTGGCTGAACAAGCCGTCGCGTTCGGAACTGTTGTCGTGCTCGACGTCCGTGATGGTGGAGGGTCCTTTCAAGAAGGTCGCGAGTCGGGTGCTCCCGGTACGCGGGACATCGCCGACCGCTCACACAACCGTACACCCAGCCGGCTGAGAGTCGGTCGAGCGGCGCAGACGGCGACGGTGGTGGCCCTCCCGGGGAGGACCACCACCGTCAGGGGGTGCGGCTTGCGGTCAGGCGCGTCGGCGGCGCAGGAACAGCAGTGCGCCGATGCCCGCGGCGAGCAGGGCGCCTCCGATGACGACCGGGGCGAGGATCGACGCACCGGTGGTGGCCAGGTCCTCGTCGTCGGCGGCGTTCTTCGCCTGCGGGGCCGGGGCGGCCGCGGCGTCGACCTCGGACCATTCGGCGCTGGCGTTCGCGGTCAGCTCGGCCTCCTCGGCCTGCGCGACGATCAGCGACTGGGTCGGGTTCTCGTCGTAGTCCTCACCGACGAACACCCGGCCGGTGCCCACGCTCGCGTTCGCGGTCAGCTCGAAGCTCGCCGAGTCCGCGGCGCTGTCCGCGGGCACCTCGAAGAACAGCTCGGCGCCGTTCTTGATCTGCTCGGCGGCCAGCTCGACACCGTCCAGGTCGGTGATCTTGACGCCTGCGGGCAGGTCGGCCCGGAGCTCGTCGATCGTGCCGGTGGTGGTGACCTTGAACGGGCCGATCCGCTCGCCCGCCTTGCCGGACAGCTTCGCCGGGTCGACCTCCAGCGCCGCGTCCGGCTGGTCGCTCATCCCCTCGTTCTCCTCGCCGATGAGGTGGTCGTAGAGGGCCAGCACGTCCATGTCGGCGCTCGCGCCGGACTCCTCCGGCAGCGGGTCCTCCCGGTTGAGGTCCGTCGCGTCGCTGAAGTGCCAGATGGCGGCCTGCGTGCCCGCGATGGCCTCCTCGGTGCTGAGGCCGTTGTTGAGAGTGGCGCCGCCGTCGGTGAGCACGCCGGCCAGCTCCTCGGTGCTCAGCACGGGAAAGCTGTTGTGCAGGATCCAGTTGATCCGGTCCCGGTTCTGGTTGAACGGCGAGCTCTCATTCGGGTAGGCGTCCCACGACTGCTCGATCATCTCCTGGCCGGCGGCGATGTTCGTGTTGATTTCCACGCAGTACATGCCGAGCTCGCTGCCGTCGGATAACCGGAACCCGACCAGGGCTGTCGGCGCGTTTCTCAGCACGTCGTCGCCCACGTTGACCCGGTGCCCGTCGGTGCCGCCGTCGACCACGCCGCTGGCGGGGTCGGCGGACGCCGGGACGGTCGCCGTCAACAGCAGCGTCGCCGTGGCGCCCACGATTCCCGCGGCTGCGCGGGCTAGTTTGAACCTGCTGGCCATGACTCTCCTTGTCATTCCTACCGCGCTCGTGAACCCCACCACCGGCCCAGCGGACCGGTGGCGCGAAGTGCTGAGGGAGTCACCATGGGTGGCGGAGGTGCGGTTCCGTCCCCGGAAGGTGAACTCCGGTGGCGATATCCAGTACGGAACCGGTTGACCAAACGTTCAAACTTGCTGGTCCGAGATCCGAACACGGTTACGAGTGCGAACACGCGGTGGTCGGCGGCCGCACCTCTGCCGGGCGGCCGCCGACCCTGGGGCGTATCCGCGGGTGTCCGCCAGGTACCTGAAAGGAGGAGGTGTCCATCGGTACGGAAGTGGGCTGACATGACGACTTTCGTCGCGTTCGTTGTCGTGCTCGTGTGCTGGGCCGTTTGGGTGGTTCTGCGTGTGGATGTACTACCACCTGCTGCGCAAGGGATTCCGGCGTTCCACCGCGAAGATCATCCTGTCGGTCGCGTTGGCCCTGGGTATCTGCGGTGTGATCGTGAGCGTTGTCACCGTCCGGACCGAGACGTGGCCCGAGACAGCCGAGAACGTCTACGTGCTCGTGCTTGTCATTGTGGTGCCGGTCGTGCCGGTGACGCTGCTGCCGTGGCTGAGGCCACCACGCAACGCTCGCAGACCCGGCGCGCGGCAGGCGCGTTTCCTTGCCTCGCCGGTGGTGCGCCGGGCGAAGCCTGTCCCGTATGTGCTGGCCGTTCTCGGCTACCTGACCGCGGCCGGTTCGTTGTGGTGGGCACCGGAGGACTTCCCGCGCATCGTCCAGGTCAGCACCTCGCTACTGGCGATGCCGGCGTTCATCAGCTACCTGCAACATCGTGCGACCGCGCCCGAGCTGGCGCACGTGCTGGGACGCGACCCGCGAAGCCCGGTCTTGTACCTGCGGGCTTTCCACGAGGAGTCGGACGCGTTCATGTGGGGCCCCAAGGACGAGATGCAGCGGTACACGGAGCTGCCGTTCACCGCCCAGACCTGGCCGTCGGTGTGTGTGACCGCCGAGCAGTACCTCGCCGGTGCGGTCGAGCACCGGATCGGGCCGTTGGTTGCGCTCGGCAACCCCGTGGACACGCTGGCACCCGAGGGCGCGGCGCGGAGCTACCCGGGAGATGACGACTGGCAGGCGCACTTCTTCGCACTGGCGCGGGAGTCGGCGGCGTTCCTGATGTCGGCCAGTCGGTCGGCGAACGTGCTCGACGAGGCGCGGTGGATCCGCCGCAACGGATGGCAGGAGCGGTTGTTCCTGCTCACCGAGCCAACGCCGAAGGCGAACACCATCCTCCGTCGATGGGTGGCCGCGCTGGTTCGAAGGACCAAGGGGATCCGCCGTGTGTCGTGGACCGACTTCATCGACGAACTGGACCGGCTGGGCTACCGGGGGATGCCGCGACGGCCCGGGCCGGGCAGCGTGATCGGCTTCGACTCGGTGGGTCGGGCGGTGCTCTGCGGTCGGCGCGCGGTCGAGCCGGACGAGTTCGTCGCGCCGATGGTGGCGCACCTCGCTTCGGTCCGGTGAGGCGCCATACTCGCGAAGTGCATGTCGAGGGTGCGGTCGATCCGCGGTTCGAGCCGGTTCGGGAAGTGTTCGCCGAGGTGGTGGCCGGGCAGGCGGGGACGGGTGCGGCCGTCGCCGCCTGGGTTGGTGGGGCCCTTGTCGTCGACCTCTGGGGTGGGTCGGCCGGGCGGTCGGCGTGGCGGCGGGACAGCCTGGTGCAGCCGTACTCGGTGAGCAAGCCCTTTGCCGCGGTGGCGGCGTTGGTGTTGGTCGACCGGGGGTTGCTCGACCTCGATGCGCCCGCTCGCCGGTACTGGCCGCAGCTGCGGGCGGCGGCGTCGGTGCGGGAGGTGTTGTCGCACCAGGCCGGCGTGGTCGCGCTCGACGCGCCGGTCGGCACCGAGGTGTTCTACGACTGGCACCGGCTCTGTGCGCTGCTCGCCGCGCAGGAACCGGCCTGGGAGCCGGGAACGGCGCACGGTGAGTCGGCGTTGTTCTACGGGCATCTGGTCGGCGAGCTGGTGCGCCGGGTCGACGGGCGCGGGTTCGGGCGGTTCCTGCGCGAGGAGGTGTGTGGGCCGCTCGGGCTGGATTTCGCGGTCGGGCTGACCCCGGCCGAGGCGGACCGGGCGGTGGAGTTGACCGGGTTGGACGACGCGTTTCGCCGGGAGTCCGTGGAAGGTAAGCCAGAGCTGTACGAGCGGGCCATCGGGAATCCGCCCGGCGCTCGGGATCCGGCCGTGGTCAACGGGTCGGCCTGGCGGGCGGCGGAGGTGCCGGCGGTCAACGGGCACTGCACCGCTCGCGGGGTCGCCGGGCTGTACGCGGCGCTGCTCGACGGGCGGCTGCTGTCACCGGGACTGTTGCGCGAGGCGACGACCGCACACTGCTCGGGACCGGATCGGGTGTTCGGCCACGACAACGCGTGGGGCCTCGGGTTCGGCGTCTACGACGAGGGCGCGTACGGCATGGGTGGGCTCGGCGGCAGCTTCGCCGGTGCCACGGACGGCTATGCCTTCGGGTTCGTCACGGGGAGCATGGGCGACCACGACCGGTCCGACCGGGTGGAGAACGCCGTGCGCTCATGCCTGGGACTGCCGCCGCTCGCCGACTGACCGTCCACAATGGACACTGCTAGCAGGACCCACTGACATTTCCGCTTGCCCAAGCTCCTTCCGCCCGCCACCTGTCCACAACACCGCGGTTGTCCACAGCCGGCCGCTTCCTCGCCCCACCCGCCGCCTCGCCAAGGCATCGTGGTCTTGTCACCGGCGCCCCGATGCGCCGACCGAGCCGACGGAGGGACCAAAGAAATGTTCGAGACCGTGGTAGGCAAGGCGATCACCGAGATCGGAGTCAGCAGCCGCGCACGGGTCGGGCCGCCGGGGGGCCGAACTCCAGCAGCAGCGAGTCGGTTCGTGGGACCACGAAGGCGCTGCCGGACGTGGTTCGCCACGTCGCGGGCAGGAACACGTACTGGCCGCCGGACTGGAGCAGCAGCTTCAACCCGTCGTAGCGGTACTTGTAGGCCGCCTCCGGCTGGGTGCACTGCGTCTGCCGCACGCCGTCGCCGGCCACGTTCAGGCCCTGCGCGCTGTAGACGACCACGCTGGGCATCGTCGGAATGCGCGCCTCGGTCTCGTAGCCACGCCGGACACCGACGCTGGCCGAGTAGTCGCCTACGGCCCAGAACAGGCCGATGCTCACCAGCAGGAACATGATGACCGACTCCACGACGGCGACGCCGCGGGTGATGGGCCCCGCCGCGGAGTTCCATCGCCGCCAGGCCAGGACCAGCAGCACGACACCGATGGCGGCGCCGAAGCCCGGCAGGCCCGGGTAGTCGCTGAACGACCCTGGGTCGAGCGAGGCGGGCACGGCGACGACGAGACAGACCACCCCCAGGACGCCGGCGACCGGGGTGCCGTACCGCAGGAGGTTCGACCAGCTCCGCGCGGACAACCGGACCTTCAGCAACCGGATGACGAGCGCCACGACCAGTACCGCGCCGGCGATCCCGGACAGCGGCAGGAACAGGCCGTCGACGCCCCGGCCGAGGATCTCGTCCGCGGGCTGGCTCAGCAGCGTGTAGTGCACCCGGAAGTGCGCGAAGAACACCTGGGTGAAGACCAGGCCGAAGTAGTACAGCAGCGAGGTGAACAATGTCGTGTTCGCGACCACCGCGGCGATCACCCGGAACGCGCGGGACATCCCGCTGTCGGCACCCTCCTCGGTGTCCTCCGCCGGTGGCGGCTCGGGCTCGGACTCGGGCGGCGGACGCAGGCCGCCGCGCCGGACGTGCCGGCGCGGCGGGCCCACGAGCGGCGGGGCGGGCCGTCGGGAGCGCGGTGTGCTCATCCCGCTTCGGTGGTCGTCTCGCCGGTGTCCGGTTCAGGCTCAGGTTCCGGCTCTGGCTCGGGTTCCGCGGTGTCCGGGGGGAACTCACAGAAGCCACGCTCGATGGTGACCGTGCCACCGGGCTGGACCGGGTCCGGGGTCGCCGAGATGGCGCAGGGACCCTCGCCCGTGATCACGACCTCGACCTGGCACATGTCGGGTCCGCACTGGTCCGCCAGTGCGCGCATGATCGTCTCCTGCGCGCTCTCCGGCCCGGGGAACAGCACGGTGCTGTCGTAGTCGATCGGGCTGCCCGGCACACCCGGCGCCTCGCCGCCATCCCCGCCGCCGCCATTGCCGCCGCCGTCGCCACCACCGCCGCCGTTGTCGCCGCCGGAGTCGCCGTGGCCGCCAGAGCCGTCGTCCGTCGAGTCCACTTCGGACGCACCGCTCGGCGGTGGGTCGTCGCTCGGCGTGGAGCCGCCCCCGCAGCCCCCGATCGCCACGCACGCCAGGATGACCAGTGCGCCTACGCTCGTCCGTCTCATCGAGCTCACCGTCCCTGTGGGTCGGTATCGGGTCCTCAGACAGGGGAGGGTCGGCGCGGGCGTGCAGATACACGCCGTTCCCGTCTGTTACCGAGTGTCCACTATCAGCCGCCAGGCGTCGATCACCAGTACCGTGCGCATTCCGACGGACTCGTAGAGGCGCAGCGCAGGCGTGATGTTGTTCGAGTCGACGTGCAGGAGCGTGCCGGTCCGGCCCGCCGCGGCGTCGACGGCGAACGCGTGGCGCAGCAGGTACTTCGCCACCCCACGGCCGCGGGCCGCGGGCAGCACACCGACGTTGGCCACGTAGCCGCAGTCCTCGTCGTGGACGAACTGCTCGTTGCACTCCAGCCCGGCGACCGGCCGTCCGTCCAGTTCGGCCACCCACAGCTGGGACCAGTCGAAGGTCGACCTCCGGTCCAGGTTCTCGTGCCAGGTGTCGTACGGCTTCCGGACGTAACCGAAGTGGTCGGCGAACGCCGCGTCCAACA
>Ga0190265_10003417_pt1 | contig 10831 bp, 8 predicted proteins | sample Popmic124T_FD_133135 | JGI IMG/M metagenome (GOLD analysis project Ga0190265, IMG submission 133135) | Populus adjacent soil microbial communities from riparian zone of Indian Creek, Utah, USA - 124 T | ecosystem: Environmental > Terrestrial > Soil > Riparian zone | place: USA: Utah | collected...
CGGCCGGTGGTCTGGGCTGCGCCGCGGTGCGTGAGTCAGGCAGTACTCAACGACCTCTCAGAAGGAACCACACATGGCAAAAGCAAGCGCAATCACCTCACCGATGAGCAAGGGCCAGATCGTCTCCGAGCTTTCGACCATCACCGGGCTCTCGCGCAAGCAGGCCGGTCAGGTGCTCGAGGAGCTCGCCGGTTTGATCAAGAAGCACATCGGCAAGAAGGGCCCGGGCGTGTTCGCGCTCCCCGGCCTGCTCAAGATCACCACGGTCAAGAAGAAGGCCGTGCCCGCCCGCAAGGGCGTCAACCCGTTCACCGGCCAGGAGCAGATGTTCAAGGCCAAGCCGGCGCGCACGGTGATCAAGATCCGCGCGCTCAAGAAGATGAAGGACATGGTCTGAGCGCGTTCGCGCGCTCGGGTTGATCAGCTACGCGCCACGCCGACATCAGTGTCGGCGGCTGAGGTAGTTGCGGAAAAGGCGGGCATCGGCCCGCCTTTTTTCGTTCCAGAGCTACACGGCAGCCTCGCCCTTTTCCCCGGTGCGGATGCGGATCGCTTCCTCGATCGGCAGGACGAAGATCTTGCCGTCGCCGATGCGACCGGTCGCAGCCGACTTCTGGATCGATTCGATCACCTGCCCGACCTGGCCGTCGGGCACGATCACCTCGATCTTCACCTTCGGCACGAAGTCCACGACGTAGGCGGAGCCGCGGTAGACCTCCTTCTTGCCGCCGGTGCGGCCGAATCCCTTGACCTCCGTGACGGTCATGCCCTGGATTCCGAGCTGGCCGAGATCGTTCTTCACGTCGTCGAGCTTGAACGGCTTGATGATGGCTTCGATCTTCTTCATGGGCAGCAGCCTCCCGGGTGCTTGTCCGTGAATCTGGGGGCGGCAGATTTCGGGCGGTTTTCGCGCCCGCAAAAAGCCGAGTCCGGTGTCTGCCGCCAGCTCGTTGCACGCCGCTGCGAGGTAATTTGCTCGGCCGAAATAGTTCGGAAATATTCGCCGGCCAAAGTCCTGGCCCAGCACGTTCACATGGGAGCCCTTCGTTGTCGGCGGCCACACATCGCGGCACTCGAAGCGAAGGTCAGGAGAGAAATATGACCCGGACTAGACTGCTCACTGTTCTGGCTGCTGCGTTCGCGCTGGCGCACGGAGTGGCCCTTGCTCAGCCGGTTGCAGCTCCACCTCCGGCGGCCCCCGCCCCGGAGCCGCTGCCGCCACCGGTCGCCCCGGAGCCGATGGCGCCCGCACCGGTGCCCGCGCCCGCGCCCGAGCCGATGCCGCTCGCTGCCGAGCCGCTGCCTCCAGAAGCGGGTCCGATGGTGGAACCGGTGACCGATCCGGCAGCCATCGAAGAGCCGCCCGCCCCGGCGCCGACGATCAGCGGCTTCGTGGAAGCCGGCTACCACCTGAGCCTGAGCTACCCGCACAGCACCGCCGCCGCCGGCACGGATGGCGAGCACGTGCAGTTCGCGATGCCGCTGCGCAGCTACGATGCGCCGAGCAACACCTTCCTGCTGCACGCGGCCCATCTCGCGGTGAACCACTCCTTCTCGGACGCGGTCAGCGCGACGATCGAATTCGACGCCGGCAGCGACGCGGCCCTGACCGGTTCGACGCCACTCGGCGGCCACCTGTTCGATCTCCAAGAGGCGTACGCGCAATACAACGACTCGGGCTTCAATCTGACCGTCGGCAAGTTCGCGACGTACGCAGGCATCGAGGTGATCGAGGGCCCGATCAATCCCACCCTCACGCGCGGCTATCTCTACGGCATGGCCGAGGCCTTCACGCACACCGGTTTGAAGGCCGGCTACACCAGCGACGGCGGCGTGTCGTTCGCGGTCGGCATCGTCAACGGCTGGGACAACCTGATCGATAACAACGACTGGAAGACGTTCATCTGGCGTCTCGGCTACTCGTCCGACACGTTCTTCGGCGGCTTCTCCGGCAGCTACGGCCCCGAAGGCCTGGACAACGAGGACAACGGCCGGCTCTCGCTCGACATCACCGGCGGAATCATCGCCGGCGACCTGACCTTCAACTTCCAGGGCAACTTCGGCAGCGAGAAGGACATCGCAGACACCGATGGCGATGGCGCCCCGGACGAGAGCGACACCTGGTTCGGCCTCGGCGTGCAGCCGGTCTACACCTCGGGCCAGTTCTCGTTCGGCGGCCGCCTCGAGTGGTTCGCCAACAAGTACGGCTCGCGCACGCTGATCGCCCGTGAGGACGGCAGCTTCCTGAACATCACGCTGACGCCCGGCGTGACCCTGGCGGAGCACTTCACCACCCGGCTCGAGTACCGCATCGACCTCGCGGTCGGAGGCGACCCCGACAAGGACGTGCTGGGCGACCCCGAGGAGCCGGGCAGCATGCAGCACTCGTTCGGCCTCGGCGCTCACTACATCTTCTGAGCCGCCGCGCGGGCGGACGGTCCGCCTGAGTAGCGAGCGAGACCCGGCTGGCCTTTTGGCCAGTCGGGTTTTGCTTTTCTGGCCAGGCGGTACGGCGGTCGGCCCCATCCCCCCGACCGTCCCCCAACTGTTGCCCGGCGGCCTCCCAAGTTACACGCGTGTTACGGGCCGGAAATACTCATCTGCGATGGATCACAGCGGAGCACCCCCGGGCGCGTTCCGCGGCTGGGGGTTCGGTGTAGAGTGGCGACCCCGATCGGCCGGATCCCCTCCGGTATCAAGGCCCCGCAAGCCGATCGCAGAGCGACCAGGAGAGAAGGATGGCAATCAAAGCTGAGTACATCTGGGTTGATGGTACGGAGCCGACGCGCAAGCTGCGCTCCAAGACCAAGATCCTCGCCGACGGGACCAAGGAGATGCCCGAGTGGGGCTTCGATGGTTCGAGCACCAACCAGGCCGAAGGCCACGCGTCGGACTGCATCATGCGTCCGGTGTTCACCTGTCCGGATCCGATCCGGGGCGGCAAGAACCTGTTGGTCGTGACCGAGGTGTTCGACGCCAGCGGCAAGCCGCATCCGACCAACACGCGCGCGCCGCTGCGCGAGGTGGCCGAGAAGCATGCCGCCCAGGACGCCTGGTACGGCATGGAGCAGGAGTACACGTTCTTCAAGGGCAACCGCCCGCTCGGCTGGCCGGAGCAGGGCTATCCGGCTCCGCAGGGGCCGTTCTACTGCGGCGTCGGTGCGGACGAGGTGTTCGGCCGTCCGATCGTCGAGGCGCACATGGATGCCTGCATCAACGCGGGCATCAAGTTCGCCGGCATCAACGCCGAGGTCATGCCGGGACAGTGGGAGTTCCAGGTCGGTCCCGCGGGCCCGCTGGAAGTCGGCGACCACATGATGATCGCGCGCTGGCTGCTGTATCGCATCGCGGAAGAGAGCGGCGTGAACGCCAAGCTCGATCCCAAGCCGGTGACCGGCGACTGGAACGGCGCGGGCATGCACACGAATTTCTCGACCAAGGCGATGCGCGCAGACGGCGGCATCAAGGTGATCGAGGCGGCATGTGAGAAGCTGCGCGGCAAGGCCGCCCTGCACATCGCGAACTACGGCGCCGGCATCGAGTCGCGCCTGACCGGCAAGCACGAGACGGCCAGCTACAAGGACTTCTCGTACGGCGTCGGCAACCGCGGTGCCTCGATCCGCATCCCGCTGGGCGTCGGCCAGGCGGGCAAGGGCTACCTCGAGGATCGCCGTCCCTGCGCCAATGCCGACCCCTACGTGGTCTCGCGCCTGCTGCTCGACACGATCTGCGGTTGAGACTCCGGCCGTGAACGAGCGAGAAGCTCCGGGGCCTAGCGGCCTCGGGGCTTTCTCTTTTTTGAGCTCGTTTTCGTGTGGGCGGGTTTCAACCCGCCCACAGCACCACGATGCAGTTCAATCCCCGGATCATCGTGCTGCGGACGGGTTGAAACCCGCCCTACGAAGAACCGGACCCAGCTCGCCCCTGGAACCCGCCCCCCGATCAAGAGGCTTTCGCGCAGGACTGAGACGGGGTCAGCTGGAGGTAGACGTGCTGGCCGTTGAGCTGGAGCTCCGCGCGTACGCCGCCGAGGTCCATGCCGGCGTCACCGAGCGAGCGGGCGGCGCGTTCGCCGGTCCCGATCAGGTGAGCTCGTAGGGCCTCGTCGAGGCCTTCCGCGCTCTCGCAGTGCCGGCGCGGGACCACCAAGAGGCGGGACGGCAGCCCGTCGCGTAGGCCCAGCAGCACGACCACGTGCTCGTCCTCGTACAGTCGCATCCCGCGCGCGCGGCCGGCGGCGAGCTCGCATAGTCTGCATTCAGCCATGACCGCCTCCGTCCCTGGGTCTGAGGCGAGCGCGCCCGAACGCGCTCTGACGGCGGTGCTGACAGGTCCAGACGGCGCGAACGAGCTTGGCGGGGTGCTTGGCGAAAATCGTGGTCATCGGAAATCTCCTGGTGAGCTGGTGAAAGAGCCTCGAAAAGCAGCAAAGCCGCCCCGGGTTTCCCAAGGCGGCTTCGCAACAGCGAAAGATGGCGGGCCGCCTAGGGGGAGGGCTCCTTGATTTCAAACCCGCTGCGCGCGGCAAATACCGGGCACGCAGCGACGCCCATATCGCCGAGCCACGTGCACGCGCTCCGTGGAGCAGGCGCGTGCGCGCTTACGCGATGGTGGGTGGGCCGACTGAACATGACTCGTTGATATGCCTTCGCTGCGCGAGCGTCAAGACCGGAGCGGAAACGGTTTGGTGCCGTCGAGCACGGGCTCGTCGAGCGTCGGCTCGTCGCCTTCGTCGGTGCGCGGCAGCGCGAAGCTCGCGCGGCAGCGAATCCCGATCCCGTCGTCGCCGACGTCGGTCAGCGGCCGCTCGATGGTGACCAGGGTGATCTTGGCCCCGCTGCGATCGAAGCTCGCCAGGCCATAGCCGTTGGCGCCCGAATCGGCGTAGCGCAGGTGCGTGTTCACCTGCGCGCGGGCCGCTTCGACCGCGTCGAGATCGTGGGTCTCGGCGGCGGTCGTGGCCGCGACGCTGCCGTAGCGCAGCAGCGTGTTGAGGTTCACCACGGCCTTCTGGTCGCCCCCGAGCGTCGTCGAGTCGTACACGATCAGCTTCAACACCGGCGCGACGGCGGCTTCCAGCCCCGGTGGGATGGCGCCCTCGATCGCGCCCGCGATCGACGCGAACTGTGAGCTCGAGCTGATGCCCGCCGTGGCAAAGTCGGCCATGACCGGGGTCTGCTCGGCCGCGTCGTGGTCGTCGTGCACCAGCCCGACCAGGTGCGCGTGGTGATCGCCCGAGAGCGAGACCACGTTGCGAATCCCGTTCTCCTTGAGGAAGCCCATCAGCTCCTTGCGCTCGCTCGGATAACCGTCCCAGGCGTCGGCGGACAACAGCAGATCGCCGCCAGCGGCGAACAGATCCACCTCGGTGGTATCGAGCCGCAGCCGCAGCAGGGGCACGGAGTTGCCCCAGACCTTGAACGTCGCGCTGGAGGCCTTCAGCGCCTGCTTGAGCCACGCCTTTTGATCGGGCCCCAGCACCGTCCCGGGCGGGCTGTCCTTGCGCGAGTTCTCGTAGTCCTGGACCACGTCGGGCGGCGCGCCGCCGAGCGCGGTGCGGCCAGCGTCGAGCGTGTTCACGACCTCGAGCGGTAGACCCGCGCGCGGGTGGAACACCAGGATGTTCTCCGTGCTCAGGTCCTCGAGCAGCGCGTGGTCGCTGCGGTACGAGCGGCTGTCGGTCAGCACCAGATCGACGTGCTGCCCGAAGCGCAGCCGGCGGTAGATCGTCAACGCGGCCAGCGCTTCGACGTTGTTGGGCTCGTCGACCTCGACCGGCTCGGTGTACTCGGCGTCCATGACCGACGCGCCTTGGAAGTCGGTCGCCGCGGGCTCGACTCCATCGTCGGCTTCGGCCTTGCCCAAGATCGCCGGGATGTACTCGTACCAGGCCTGGCTGGCCGCGACGCGGCGGCGTTGCGAAGCCTCGTCGAAGCTGGCGTCGTTCAGGTAGTTCGCCTGCGTCTGCCAGCAGTCGTCGCTGAACTCGTGATCGTCCCAGATGCACACGAACGGCCAGCGGGCGCGCGCCGCTTGCAGATCGGGGTCGGTCAGGAACGTCTTGTAAAGGTGCCGGTAGTCGTCGAGCGTGTTCGCGTAGGTCGCGGTCTCGCTGCGCTTGCCGCCGCCGGAGGGGAAGCGCGGGACCACGCGCGGCGCGCCGTCGCGATCCTCGAGCATCACCGGCACCAGATCGTCGTCGAGCGCCATCTGGAAGCCGTCGCCGCGCGTCTCGTAGATGAAGTCGCCCACGTGCAGCACGAAGCGCAGCCGCTCGTCCTCGCCGGCGGCTTCGTCCTCGTTGATCATCGTGCGGTACGCGCCATAGAAGCCGCCGGTGTAGTCCTGGCAGCTCGCCCACGCGAAGCGGATCGGCACGTCGGCGTCGCGCTCGGGCGCGCTCCACGTGCGTCCGATCCGGCTGATGTCCTTGCCGGCGCTGAAGCGGTAGTAGTAGACGGTGTCCGGCTCGAGCTCTCCGAGCAGCACGCGGATGCAGTAGTCCGAGTCCGAGTCGACCATCAGCGCCTTGGTGTTCAGCACCTTGCGCGTGAAGCCTTCGTCGAGCGCGACCTCGAGCCCGAGCGCGATCGGCGCGTCCTCGTCGCTCTCCGCCTGCACGCGGGTCCAGAGCATGACCGAGGTCGGGCGCGGATCGCCGGACGCGACGCCGTGCGGAAAGCCGTACGCGCCCTTGTCGGGCGCGCCGGCGTCTCGGCCGGGGTCACCGGCGTCGACGCGGGGACCGTCGTCGTCGTCACCGCAGGCGGCGAGGCCGGCTGCGCCCGCGCTCGCAACGAAACAGCCAGCATGTCTCAAGAACTCGCGTCGTCGCATGACCTTCCCCCTTGCTGCGCGGCCTCGCGCACCATCGGCGGCGCCATCGTCGCACGGGTCCCGGCTTCCGGTGTAGGCTTCGCGGCCATGGAAACCCGCGCTTTCTATCGCCTTTGCAGCAGCTGCAAGAAGGAGCTGCCGTTCGCCAGCACGTACTACCGCTGCAGCGTCTCGACCTGCAATCGCGCGCGCATGCCGCTCACGTTCTGCTCGGTGGCGTGCTTCGAAGCGCACGTCCCGGTCGTGCGCCATCGCGAGGCCTGGGCGGAGGAGGCGATCGCCCCGACCCGCGAGGCTTTCGCGCGCGAGCAGGCCGAGGAAGCGGCGCAGGGTACGCCCGAAAGGCCGCCGGCAGCGCGCGCCCCCGAAGCGCCACTTGCCCCCCAGGCGCCGCGCGCGCTCGAAGTTGTGCGTGCCCCCGAAGTCGTGCGCGGCGAGCCGGCTCGGGAGCGGCGGATCGTCGGGGTCGGGGCCAAACCGGCGGTCGGCCCGGTGGCGCTGGAGGAGAGCGGCATCCCCAACGACATCCTGGTCGTGGCGAGCAAGCTCAAGGCGTACGTGCGCGCGCGCTCGGGCATGAACACCTCCGACGGCGTCATGGAAGCGCTCAGCGACATCATGCGCGAGCTGTGCGACGCCGCGGTGCAGCGCGCGGCCGAGGACGGCCGCAAGACGCTGATGGCGCGCGATTTCTGACGCAGTGATCGCGGCGTCACGCGTTCGTCATGCTTGACGGCGAGCACTCCGCACAGGCACTACAGCAGCCAACACCTCTTCTTGGGCGAGGGGCGCATGCGGAGCTTGCTTGGTTCGGCCTTGGTGGTCGTGTATCTCGCGCTCGCGGGGGCGGGGGCAGAGGCACAGGCCGACGCGAAAGCGAGCGGTGGCGCCGGCACCAAGGCAGCCGCGCAGGGCGATCGCGCGCTCGATCACTGGTGGCTCGGCGGTTACTACCGCCACCTCTGGGTGCCGTCTTACGTCTTCGATCCGTTCCTCAAGAGCGCGCCGAGCGTCGCCAACCACGGCGCCGGTCTGGTCGCGACCTATCGCACGGGCGGGGGCCTCAACATCGAGATGGGCATCGGCTTCATGCCCTACGGCTTCGATGGGCGCTTCCTCGCCGACGGACAGCCGGACACCGACACCGAGCTGGTCAAGAGCGATCTCACGTTCGTCCACCTCACCGGCTCGATGCTGTGGGACATCGAGTTCCACAAGACGGTCGCGCTCGAGATCGGCTTCGGCATCGACACCGGCTTCTTCACCGGCGACGTCAACCGCAACGAAGCGTACTTCGACGACGCGAGCCGGTCGTTTCGCCGCTGCCGCGCCGCGGGTGACCCCACGGTCCGCGGCCCCGACGATCCGGTGAGCGGCGAGCCCGGCGAGCTGTATTGCGCCGAGCCCGAGGACGGCGGTCGCACCGATCCGGCGGACGAGGAGGGCGAGCACTACAACGTCGAGGAGACCCGCGTCCCGCCCGTGATGCTGTTCCCGACCGTGCCACACGTCGCGCTGCGCGTGCAGCCGTTCAAGCACCTCACGCTCAAGGCCGAGTTCGGCTTCGGCATCGTTCAGATGTGGGCCGGCGTGTCGCTGCATGCGAGCTTCGGGCTGTTCGAGAAGGGCCCGTCCGAGGTGTTCACGCAGGCTGATTCCGACATCGGGACCGGCCGCGTGCTCGGCATCGTGGTCGACAGCGAGAGCGGTTCGGCCGTGTCCGGGGCCACCGTCAAGCTGCAGGGCACGCGCGCGCTCTCGCCGGTCGCGACCGGAGCCGACGGCCGCTTCGTGGTCGACCGGCTCGACGCCGGCAACGTGCGGTTCGAGGTCGCGCATGCCGACTACACCAACGGCAGGTGCGACGCCGACATCCCGCGCGCGGGTGGAGACGTGGCGATCGAGTGCCAGGTCACGCCGCGCCCGCGCGTGGGCGCGATCAGCGGCCAGCTCGAAGGCGAGGGTGGCGTCCCGGTCGCGGGCGCGAGCCTGGAGCTGACCGGACCGCGCAACCAGCCGCTCGTGTCCGACGAGCGCGGCTTGTTCGCGGCCGTCGACCTGCCGGTGGGCACGTACCGATTGCGCGTGCAGGCCACCGACTACCTGGCGCAGGTGGTCGAGGTCGACGTCGTCGCGCGACAGACCGCGATGCCGCAGATCATCCTGATCAAGAAGCCGGCGCGCTCCCTGGTTCAGCTGCGCAAGAAAGAGATCTTCATCACCGAGCAGGTGCAGTTCACGCCCGGCAGCGCGGAGATCCTGGGCGGGAGCGACAACCTGCTGCGCCAGGTCGCCGACGTGCTGCTGCGCTCGCCGCAGATCGAGATCGTCGAGGTGCAGGGCCACACCGACAGCACCGGTGGCCGCGAGCTCAACATGGCCCTGTCGCAGCAGCGCGCCGACGCGGTGCGCGATTGGCTGGTGAAGGCGGGCGTCCCCACCGAGCGCCTGCAAGCCAAGGGCTACGGCCCCGAGCAACCGATCCGCCCCAACAACACGGCCGCCAACCGCGCGATCAACCGCCGCGTGCAGTTCATCATCCGCCAGCAGAGCGCCGAGGTGGACGGCGAGTAGGGCGATCAGCCGGGACGCGTCCCGCCTGCTCAGCAGGCAGACGCGCGTGGCCGGCGGCGTCGTTGGATCAGCGCGCCGTTACTTCACGTCCGGGGCTGCTTCCCCGCGCTGCGCAGCGCCGTGGACCTGGTACTTGTGGCCGAGCATGGTCTTGCCGGCCATCACGGTCTTCCACTTCACGAAGGACGCGAGCCCGGCGAAGTCGCGTACGGGATCCTTCGCCCCCGACACCTGCACCAGCATCATCAGCTGCTCGGTCACGCTGACCGGGCAGCCGCTCATGCGCATGTAGCCCTTCTTCTTGCCCTCGCGCACGAGCGCGCTCGTCTTCAGGATCTTGCCGATGATCTCATCGGCCTTGATCGTGTGCGGGTCGAGCGTGTCGCGCGTCTTGTACAGGCTCTTGATCGAGACCAGGTCCTTGCCGATCTTGCCCTCCCAGGTCGCGCAGTCGCCGATGAACACCACTTGCTCGCCTTCGCCGACCGAGAGCGGCCCCTGGTAGTTGCCGAACACCACGTGCAGGCGCGGCATCTTGCGGTCGAGCTCGGCGTCCATCTTGCGCAGGATCTCGATCGCCTCCTCGATCGCGCCCGGGCAACCGCCCCAGCAGTACTCCTTGCCTTCGCTCTTGGGCGGCGGGCCGGCGTAGGCGCTGATGTTGGTGCCCTCGAAGTACTTCTCGACCCGGATCAGGCCGACCTGGAAGCCCTTGGCGCGCTCCTGCGCCTGCGCCAAGGTCACGTCGCCGCCGAGCTCGATCTCTGCCAGATCGAGCGGGCCGAAGCCGCGTTCGTGCGGCATGCGGATGTGATCGACCGCGTACGGGTTGATGCCGATGATGGCGCAGCACACGGCGTCGAACGCGCACTGGTTGTTGCCCATGATGATCAGGTTCAACCGCCGCGGGATCGGCGTGAGCATGCGGCCTTCGCCGGCGATGATCGCGTCGATCGCCAGGAACTCGGGCTGGATGATGTACTGCAGGTCCGCGATCTTCTCGTCGAGCTTGGCGTCGTGATCGATCAAGCGGTGCCGGTCGTCTTGAATCCCGATGTACGCCTTGTTGCCGAACGTCACCGTCGTCCACGGGTGCGCCTTGAACTTGGGCACGTTGACGAAGAAGTCGGCCTTTGCGACCGGCTCGGGCGTGAACAGGTAGTCGCGCAAGCGGCCTTCGTGCGAGAGCGGGATCTCGACCTGAGGCTCCTCCTCGAAGTAGTAGCGCTTGACCTTGAGGCGCTTGCACATCGCCTCGGTGCCCGAGTGCTGAAACGAGTGGCGCGTCGGGATGGTGATGCCGCAGCGCTCGCCGACCGCGAGCTCCGTCATCGCGCCGTCATCGCGATCGCGCAGCGCGAGCAAGACGCCCTCGGTCAGCTCGGGCCGCGTGTACGCGTGCTCGAAGCGCGGGCCGGCC